>Ga0209050_1000578_pt1 | contig 59363 bp, 60 predicted proteins | sample Araplavi_mTSA_r2_FD_184276 | JGI IMG/M metagenome (GOLD analysis project Ga0209050, IMG submission 184276) | Arabidopsis root microbial communities from North Carolina, USA - plate scrape MF_Cvi_mTSA_r2 (SPAdes) (version 2) | ecosystem: Host-associated > Plants > Roots > Endosphere | place: USA... | reverse complement strand
CCGGTTATACTCGTCGGCCCGCTGCAAGGCGGGGACAACACCAGCAACATCGGGGCGTAGCGCAGCCTGGTAGCGCATCTGCCTGGGGGGCAGAGGGTCGTCGGTTCAAATCCGGCCGTCCCGACCAAAGCTGGTTGTAGAACAAAGGCTTAGACCATGCGGTCTGGGCCTTTTTTCGTTGTGGTTACTATTCCTCCACTATCGCGGCAGCGCTATGCCTGCGCTCAGTCGCACCCGGCAGGTTGAAGCGTAGCTCGCGGCGGCGGCTGCGCACCTGTCAGGCCACAGCCCACAGCAGCTCCTCGTTGTTATTTCGCGTGGTGTTGATCGCCTGGCTAACGCGGCAGTCCTCAATGATTCGGCGATCAGCCCAGGCTAGGGGCGCTGATTAGCGTTCTCACCAGTGCGCTAAATTCTAGGGCGTTTCCTATGGACGGCCAGCATTGCCACTTTTAGCTTCTTGCGTAGATGAACGCCCTGTTCGTCGCACGCCGGGTTGCCTGGTGGTCGATCCTAGGAGAATTGCAATGCGTGAGCTTTCTTTGACAGAAGTTGATGAAGTGTCCGGTGCTGGCTGGTTGAATGTTTCCGGCGAGACTTGGGGCTGCGCGGTCGGTGGCCTTGCTGGAGGCTATGCTGGGGGCCCGGTAGGAGGCGCAGTAGGCTGCATTGTCGGCGCTGCCCTGGTGAATAATTATGGCGGTAGCGCTAGTGTAACTATCGGCCCTGCTCAGGCTCTCGCCATCCTGACCATGCTCAATTGACGTCTCGCCGCTGCGGTAGCGTCGGCCCCTCATATGGGAAACAGTGCATGAAGATCATGCAGGGAATTGTAGTCGTAGCATCGATACTGATTGCCTCCAAATTGCTGGCGCCGATCGTGTCGCCCGAATCTCTGGTGTGGTATCTGGCTGCGGTAGCGGGCATAGCTACGTACTTGATGCAGGCCATTGCTGGCCGAAAGGATAAGAAGTAGTGGTTGCTTTACCGCCTATTCAATAGTTGTTGCATTGTGTGCACGCGGCCTGCGACCTGCGGCGCATGCTAGTTTCGCGCCTATCGGGGGCGATAATAGGGAGAAGGCACGATGCCTCTGTACGCGCTTCCCTATTGCAGCAATGCGGTAAGCGGTCTGACCCTGGGCCAGGTGGACGGCTTGGTACGCGACGCCGCCACGTACAATCAAATCGCGGGTGTTACCGGGTCTTGCTGACCGACGGGAAACGGTCCCTTCAACACGTCGAAGGCCCTGAAGATGGGGTCGCGGCCGCCGAGGCCCGGATCACTTATGGCCGCACCCGATGCCAGGGGGCCATAGGGTCGTCGGTTCAAATCGGGCCGTCCTGACCATTGTTGGTAACACGATCAAGGGCTCGCACAGCAATGTGCGAGCCCTTTCTGTTGGTGGCGTATTTGCACGCGGGGCGGGGCGAGGCAGTCTCTGACCACATTCACTGTAAAGAGCTACACGTTTTTATAGCAGACCGCCCTGAAGCTTCCTTGAGGCTGGCGTTGTTCAGACCTCTGCCGGAGATAACCGGCAACGCTGCCGCTTAGTGAGGCTGAGGTGGAGAGCACGTCCCCATCGGCGGAAGATGCGCCAGTGGGACGTCATTGGTGTCCACGATGGAGATCAACGTGAGCAGGTTCTTGATGCTCATGTCCTCCACGTTGCCCGGGCAGCGCTCCAGAACGTCGATCAGCTCGAGCAGCTCCACGATGCGCAGATCGTAGATGCGCAGCAGTCTGCGGATGGCGCGGAAGATGTCGTGGCGCGAAGGATCGTGCGCACCGATCAGCCGGTGCACCTGCGTGCCTGGTTTGGCGTCGTCCGTACACCGTGTGGAAGAGATGGCTTTCATGATCTCCCCCATCGTCATCGCGTCGGGGGTGCGCCCACTCGCTCGAAGATGCGCCTCGAGCATCAGCCACCCAGGGCTGCTCCATTCCAGCGCGTCGGCAATGGCGCCGAAGTAATAATTGAGGTCGACGGTGAAGCGTGTCGGGGCGGCCAAAGGTTCAAAGGGCATGATGAGTCCTCAGTTGAAGAGAAATCCAACGCCCTGCGAATCGTGCTGGTGGGCGCTGGTGCGCCTTTTCTTCGGGACGCCAATCCCGGTCGCTTGATCTTCCACGACGCCGCAATCCTGTGCGCGGCGGTCCAAGGCTGTCAACGCGCTCTGTTCGGAACTGTGCACTGCGATGCATTGAGTGGCCACGTTTGTCGTGACCGCCTTGTTCTTCAATCATCCCCGCTTATTGGAATTCGCCCTGACATTTCTATTCGCGCTCCGGCGGTAACATGCGTATGTCGGTTCCAGACCGGATCTACTGAGGCAATGCACATGGCGGCACGGCGACTCCGAGCTACCGATCTCGAACAGGCCAGCGCGATCTGCATGGCGTCCTTCATGGAGGCCGTCGCGCCGTCGCTGTCGCCGCAGGGGATCGAGACCTTTGCCGGGATCGTGTCGATGAACGGCTTCGCTGATCGCATGTCCGATGACAACGACATGTTCGTGTTCGAGGCCGCCGGTCAGGTCGTGGGGGTGGCCGAGCTGATGGGCGGGCGGCATGTGGCCACGCTGTTTGTGGCGCCTGGCTGGCAGGGGAAAGGGGTGGGCAGGGCGCTGATGCAGGAGATGCTGGCGTGCGCGCGGGCCGATGTCGTCACGGTGCGGGCGTCGTTGGGTTCGGTGCCGGCGTATGAGCGCTATGGGTTTGAGGTGACGGGGGAGGTGGGGGAGCAGTTGGGGTTGGTGTATCAGCCTATGGCGCTTGGGTTGGGTATGCAGGCAGCCGGGGGAAGAGCAGCCGACTGACAGTCGGCTCTACCTTGGTGGTTTACCGTGCGGTTGGGGTTGTTGGCGTATGGGGTTGTGCGTCTTCGTGAGGGGGCGTGATCCACCTTTCACGCTGGCGCCCCTATCCTTTTCCCCAAATGAACAGGGCCAGATCCGTGTTGCAGGAGCAGGAAGAAAACACCGCGAAGTGGCGCATCTATGAGGCTCTGCTGCAGGCCACGCCGGACCTGACCTATGTGTTCGACCTGCAGCACCGCTTCATCTATGCCAACAAGGCGCTGCTGACCATGTGGGGCATGAGTTGGGACGAGGCGATCGGCAAGACCTGCCTGGAGATCGGCTATGAGCCCTGGCATGCGGCCATGCACGATGCCGAGATCGAGCGGGTGATTGCCACGCGCCAGCCGATCCGGGGTGATGTGCCGTTTCCGCATGCCACCGAAGGTGTGCGCATTTACGACTACATCTTCACGCCGGTGATCGGGCCGGACGGGGAGGTGGAGGCCATCGCCGGCAGTACCCGCGATGTGACCGAGCGCAAGCGCCACGAACAGCATCTGCAGTTGCTCATCAATGAGCTGAATCACCGGGTCAAGAACTCCCTGGCGATGGTGCAGTCCATCACCCGCCAGACTTTCCGGAATGCGAGCGGCATGGAGGAGGCGGGCGAGAAGATTGAAGAACGCCTGCTCGCGCTGGCCGGTGCCCACGATGTGCTCACCCGGGAGAACTGGCACAGCGCCGATATCCGCGAGCTGGTGCAGGCGGCGGCAGAACTGCACGGCGGTGAACAGGGAGAGCGTTTCGAGATCGACGGCGGCAGCTGCCGTCTCGATCCGCGCCGCGCGCTGGCGCTGGCGATGGCGTTGCACGAGCTGGGCACCAATGCGGTCAAGCACGGCGCGCTGTCCGGTGCTGGTGGCCGCGTGCATGTGCAGTGGGCGCAGCGCCGGGTGGACGGGCGCGAGATGATCGAGCTGGAGTGGCGTGAGCGGGATGGCCCGCCGGTGCAGCCCCCCAGCCAGCGCGGCTTCGGGTCGCGGTTGCTGGAGCGTGGGCTCAAGCATGATCTGGGCGGCGAGGTGGATCTCACCTTCGAGCCGGGCGGCCTGCGTTACCGGGTATCCATGCCGCAGGGCGATGACGCGGTCCAGGTGCACCCGTGAGCGGGCGCGTCCTGATCGTCGAAGACGAATCGCTGGTGGCGATGCTCGTCGAGGACTGTCTGGTCGACATGGGCTATGAAGTGGTGGGGCCTGCAGGCACGGTCGATGCCGCGCTGGGCCTGGTGGAACAGACCACGTTCGATGTGGCCGTGCTGGATGTCAATCTCGCCGGGACGCAGTCGTTCCCGGTTGCCGAGGCACTGGAGGCGCGCGGCATTCCGTACCTGTTCCTGACCGGGTACGACAAATTCAGCATTCCGGAGAGCTTCCGGCATCGCTACGGGCTGCAGAAGCCCTTCCGCATGCGCGCCCTCAAGGACGCGCTGGACACGCTTCAACGCGACCGAAGCGGGGCCGGTGCGCCGGCTGAACAACCGGCGCTGCGCCAGTAATCGCGCTGACGCGCGATCAGGTGACCGCGCGGATCACCTCTTCAATCAAGACCACATAACAGGCCGCGAAATAGACCTTGAGCAGGGCGGGGTGCTGCTTGGTAACGAATGCGCGCATGACTGGCAGGCGGTAGTGGGACGTCATCATTGTGACCACGTCGTGAAATTGCGGCAACGGTCACACATTCAGTGGTGTGATGATGCTATGTGGAAAAAATAATTCAAATCAAAGGGTTGCGTGTGAAGCCGGCGACGAGGTGATGACCGTTCGTCGGAAAATTCCTACAAGTGCAGCTGAATACGTAGCGAGCGGGCGTGAAGGAACGCTAGGCATCTTCACGCGGAAGGTGCGCCCCATTCACCTGCGGGGGACGCCCGGATGGCTAGCGTAGGGACCTAGTCAGTCAGACCCGACGTTTCGGGAAAAGGAACAACATGATCAAGTGGGCCATCATTTTCGCCATCATCGGTCTCATCGCCGGTGCACTGGGTTTCGCCGGCATCGGTGGCGCGGCCATCGGCGTGGCCAAGTTCCTGTTCTGGGCCGGCATCATCATCGCCGTCATCCTGTTCCTGCTCGGCATGACGGTCGCCAAGAAGGTGACCTGACCTCCCGGTAGCAGGGTGGGAAACCGAAAAAAGCCTGCGCAGCGATGCGCAGGCTTTTTCAGTCTGGGGTACACGGTGTCAGCAGTGGCTGGGCTTGAGTTCAAGCTCGTGCTCGGCCGCCATGGCGAGAAACGCAGAACGCGACATCCGTCGCGCCGATGCCGCCTTGTCTATCTTGCCAATCAGGTACTCAGGCAAGCTGATGTTCAACCGGACAGCCCGGGTGTTGACCTTGGACAGGTCAACTTCGACCAGCATCCAGAAACCGTCCTGGTACTGCGGGTGTGCCAGATGCGTCGTCACCGGGGTGGGCAGCGGCGGTGCATTCGTCTCGCCGTCATACATCAGCTCAACTGCCTCCTGGATCATACGCGGAAGCTGTTCGAGCTCGTCTGCAGCGGAATGCACGCCCGGAAGATCAGGAATGATGGCGCCGTAAGCACTGTCTTGCTGCTGGTGTACGTAGACGGGGTAAAGCATCAGGTACTCCATCCGGCTTGGCGCAGAATGTTGGTCAGTCAAAGTAGAACGAAACCCCAAGCCCGGCCTGCAGATCCGGGCTGTTGCGGTCCAGGCCGAGGTCGAAGGAGGCGTCCAGCTGCACGCGCTGCCCGGCCATCCAGGTCAGGCCGGCACCGGCGACTGCGGTGGACGGTTCGCCGTCCGAGTGAGTGAAACCGGCTTCGAGGAAGGCGCTTACGGTGTCGGTTACGGCCAGGTTGAGGCTGGGCGACCATTCAAAGGCATCCTCGCCTGCACCGCGCGTGGCGTTGGCGTACAGCGCGCCGGTCCAGCGGTCATTGAAGGTGTATTCGTAACTGGCGCCAAGCTGGTACTGGGTGCCGCCTTCGCCGAATGCGCGCGAGCCGGTGTCGAAGCTGGTGCTGGCCAGCAGGGCGAGGGCATGCCGGTCGGAATCGATGGGCAAGGCGAATTTCAGTGCAATGCCGCTGTCGCCCGCGCCGCGCGTGGTGGTGGATGCCGCATTGCGCGGTGCTTCGCGCAGGCGGTTCCAGGGGCTGCCGAAGGCCTGCAGTTCCAGATTGGCGCCCAGCCCCACCCGCAGGAGAAGATCGGTGCCGAACTGCGTGGTGCGGGTGCCGTCGTCGTCCCGATCGCGTTCGTAGCTGGGCAGGCCCAGTTCCAGCGCCGCGCCCGCCCGCGGCAGCACCGAGGCCGAAAATCCCAGCCCCGGGCGGTCGAACGCCGGTGTGTCGGCGTCGTCCTGTTGCGCCCATGCCGGCGCGGAAAGCGCCAGCAACATCACCACCATCGCACTGCGCATCGTCATACCTGCTCCCGGAAAACAGCAGCAGCCTAGCGGGGCGCTGGCGTGCTGGCTACTCGCCAGCGCGTCCATCGTCGTAACCGGCATCCTGATCCCTGCGCACCTCGTCGTCGCGGTCGTCGCGGCGCTGACGGGCATGGCGGTGGCCTGGAAGATCGGTTGCACAGGGCCGGGGCACTTCCGCGATCAGGGGCACACGGCTGGGCGTGCGCACCGGGGGCAGCGGCGCACGCGGCTCGGGAAGTACCCAGAATCCGTTGCTCAGGTAAGGGCGCCTTGCGGCCTCGTGCCCGGGCAAAGGCGACTCGGCTTCCTCTTCAGGGCCGGCCCACTGAGGACTGGGCCGCTGGCGCCCATCGTCCTGCTCGTGGTCGTGTTGGCGGTCGCTCTCGCTGTCGTCGGCAGACGACGACGCGGCGTCATCTGCGGTGGCGTCCACGGCATCGGCGGCGTCCTGCCAGCCCGCTGCCTCGGCGCCGGCGGCTTCTGCCAGCGGTTTGGGCGCGTCATGGCGCGGCGGCAGCGGCGGCGGAAAATCGGACGGAATGCGCATGCGCGGTGCCTCCAGTGCGCGGGAATGAAGGCCAGACAGTGGCGGGGCACGCGCCGATGTTCAACGCAACTCGTCGCAAATCACACCGCTGCCCGCGACTGCATCACCCCGCCCGGGTCAGCGCCAGCAGGCCATCGAGCAGGCGTTGCGCACGCGCTTGCCCGTCTTCGTCGATCGGGATGGCCATGGACTGCAGCCAGAAACCATGCGCGGCGCGGCGCGCGGCAGTGAGCCGGTGGTCGTCGCGTTCGCCGGGATGGCGCAGCAGCTGCGCCTGGATCCACTGCTTGAGCGCCTGCGCGGTGTGCGGGTCCGGGCGACCCCGCGCTGCGCCTGCGCCGGGGACGGTGGGCGCCAGGCAGGCCTGGAAGAGGGTGGTGACATAGGCGCGGGAGAAACGCCCGTGCGGGTCGGGGTCCTGCTCGACGAGGGTCTGCACGGCATGGTCGAAGTTGGCCAATGCGCTGATCAGCGCCGGGGTGTCGGCCGGGCCGGCGGTGCTGAGGAGCGGAAACGGGTGGCTCATGCGGGCTCCGGTAGGCGGGGCGGGGCGTGCGGCGCGGTTCACGGCGCGGCGTGCCCCTGCGGAAGCTGCGGCGGTCGGCTGCCCGCCTGCGCGAGCAGCCCGTGCAGCAGGGCGATCACCCGTTCGCCCTGGCCGTTGCAGGCCAGCTCGAAGGTGGTCTGGCTGCCCAGCGCAGGCAGCGGGGTATGCAGGATCCAGTGCAGCACCCGGCTGCGGTCCGGCTCGATCTGCAGCGCCAGCGTGGCGACGCGACGTACGATGCCCGCGCGCATGCTCAGAACCCGTAGCTCAGCGCGAGCAGCGCGCTGTCCATGTGGTTGCCCACCGTCATCGGACTGTCCTTGACCGCGCTGGAAAGCAGTGTGCGGCGCAGCGAGGCGGTGGCGGTCCAGCGCGGGCCCAACGGCATCACCGCGCTCAGGTCCATGTACGGGGCAACGCCGCTGCCGGCGCGGTAGGCGGCCAGGCCGCTGCGCTGCGCTTCCACCGCACTCACGCCGAAGTAGTAGTCGTTGAGGCTGCTGCTGGCGTAGTTCGCGCCCACGCCCGGGATGAGCATGACGCGACCGGTCGGGATCGGATAGCTGTACTTGGCGTCGGCCGCCAGGCCGCCGCCGTGGCCGCTGACCTCGGCCTGCACATTGCCCTGCAGGACGCCCCACGGTGCGGTGTGGCGAACGGCCACGCCGGCCATCGCCGACATGCTGCGGTTGGACAACTGGCGCAGCTGCGCGTCGTCGGTGTCCTTGTGCTTGAAGCGCATCATGTAGGGCGAGGCCAGCAGCGAAACGCTGGTGCGGTCGTTGTCGAACAGGGTGTAGCCGATGCTGCCGCCGCGGAAGTGGAATTTCCTGCCTTCCCAGTTGATGACCGGAATCGGCAGCACGTCGGTGTCATAGCCCGCATAGGGCGACTTCTGCGCCACCACGGCCAGCCCCACGCTGCTGCGCGGCTTGGCGCCGGGGGCGGCCTGGGCCAGCACGCTGGCGCTGGCCAGCAGGCCGATCAGGGCAAGGCCGGCTGCCGCTGTCTTCCGTGAACCACTGTGCATTGGGTGACGCTCCTGGGTCGATCAAACCGCCATGATGTCCCCCGGACATTGTGGGAACGTTGCGTCACCTGGCGGGGTACCATCGGCGGCCTCTGCCACCGCCGCTACCGCCCATGCGCATCCTGCTGCTCGAAGACGACCCCGAACTGGCCGGCGCCATCCAGGCCAGCCTGGGCCGCCATGGCATGGTGGTGGACCTGGTGGTGTCGATGGCGCAGGCCGCCGAAGCGCTGAAATCGGGCGTGCACCAGGTGTTGTTGCTGGACCGCCAGCTGCCCGATGGCGACGGCGCCAACTTCGTGCGGGTCGCGCGCAGCCACGTGCCCAATCTGCCGGTGATCATGCTGACCGCGCGCGATTCGGTGGCCGACCGTGTGGTCGGGCTGGATGTCGGGGCGGATGACTATCTGACCAAACCGTTTGCGGTGGAAGAACTGCTGGCGCGGATCCGTGCGATCTCGCGGCGGCCGGCGCAGATCACCCTGCCGGTGCTGGGCCTGGGGCGGCTGCAGTTCGATTTCGTGGCGCGCCAGGCCAGCGTGGCCGGCACGCTGCTGGCCTTGCCGCGACGGCAGCTGCTGGTGCTGGAAGCGCTGGCCCTGCGCCAGGGCCGCACGGTGGCACGCGCGGCGCTGCAGGAAGCGGTGTACGGGTTCGACGATGACATCCAGTCCAACGCGCTGGACGCGCATGTGTCCAAGCTGCGCCGCGCGCTGGCCGATGCCGATGCGCAGGTGGAAATCCATGTGATGCGTGGCATTGGCTACCTGCTGAAGGAAACCGCATGAAGTTCCTCAAACCCGGCTCGCTGTCCTTCAGCCTGGCCTGGAAGATCTGCCTGATCCAGGTGGCGATGGTGCTGATCGCGCTGACCGGCATCGCGCTGGTCTACGGCGACCGCAGCACGGCGTACGTGGACTGGAAAACCAGTGAAGCGGTGGCCGACGCGATCCGCCTGCAGGGCGATACGCTGCAGGTGGACTGGGCGGCGGTGGACGCGGCCGCGCCGGACCGACCGGGCACGTTCTGGTTTGCCGCCGCTGACGAGCAGGGCCACCGGCTCGAGCACGGCGCGGTACCGGCGGTGTACCGCCCGCTGGCCGAGCAGCTGGCGCATGTGGAACCCACCGACGTGCGCACGCGCAGCCGTGGCATGGAGCTGGCGATGCGGGTGTGGGTCTCCGAACGCGAGGAAGGGCGCCTGCACGTGATGGTGGGCGGCCTGCCGCAGCGCGGCTTCTGGCGCCAGCTGGCGGTGATCATCGGTTACCTGGGCGGCTGGATCACCCTGCCGCTGATCGTGATCACACTGGTGGTGGCGCCGTGGGCGATCCATCGTTCGCTGCGCGGCGTGCACCGGGTGGCCGCGCAGGCCGCGGCCATCCAGATCACCGAGCGCGGCCGTGGCCTGGACACGCACGCCGTGCCGCGCGAAATCGTGCCGCTGGTGGATGCGTTCAATGCGGCGGTGCGCCGTATCGGCGAAAGCTACGACGCGCAGGATCGCTTCCTGGTGGGCGCGGCGCACGAGCTGCGCATGCCCATCGCGATCCTGGCCACGCGCATCGCCGATCTGCCGCCCGGCCAGGTGCGCGCGCGGCTGCAGCGCGATCTGGGCCGGCTGAGCAACATTGCCGAGCAGTTGCTGGACCTGCAGCGGCTGGACCATCACCGCAGCCAGCATCAGCGCGTCGACCTGGCCGCGTTGACCCGCGAAGTGGCCGGCGATGTTGCCCCGCTGCTGATCGACGCCGGCTACGAATTCGCGGTGGACGCCCCGCAGGAACCGGTCTGGGTGCGCGGCGACCCGGATGCGCTGCACCGGGTGATCAGCGGGCTGCTGCAGAACGCCATCGCCCACGGTGGCGGCACCGGAACGGTGATGGTGGAGCTGCATGCCGGTGGTCTGTTGTCGGTCAGCGATGAGGGCGATGGGGTGCCCGAACAGGCGCGGCAATCGATCTTCGAGCCTTTCCACCGGCTGCGCCCGAGTGGCAGCGGCAGTGGGCTCGGGTTGTATCTGGCGCGTGAAATCCTGCTGCGCCATGGCGGCAGCATCGTGGCCGAGGAAGCGGCGGGGGGCGGCGCGCGCTTTGTCATGTCGCTGCCGGTCGATGCCTAGGAACGATGCAATATTCAGAGAAGTCTGATAGCCCCATGGGGATTACGGCCGTATCGTTTGTCCAGCGCCGGGACGGAACCCGCGCCACGCAAGATCCCCCGCGAGGCCCGCTCCGCAGTGCCGCCTCGCCTTGCCCCCGCAGGATGCCCCTTGGAGGTCGCACCGATGATGATCAAAGTGCAGCACCAGCACCATCAATGGCAGGTGGTCCAGCCGGGTGAGGCCACCCCGATGGCCTTCGAGAGCGGTGCCACGGCGTTCGATTTCGCCGATTCGCTCGCCCGCGAACACCACGCCGAAACCGGCAGCAGCTGCGGTGTGCGGGTGGAAGTTGGCGGGGCGTACGTGGACGCGGTGCGTTACGGCTGACGCCCGCGGCCGCCTCGCCGGCCCGGTCAGCCGCGCGTCGGGTTGTTGAATCACGCCTGAAATCACCCACTTCCGGCCTATAGGCGTATGCCGTGAATTCGCTGATCCTGTGCCTATTCATCCAACGGGCACGAAGGGACAGCACATGAAACAGGGAACGCGGATCGGGATGTGGGCCTTGCTGCCGGTGGCCGTACTGGCCTTGGCCGGCACCGCCCAGGCGCAGCGCTATGACGACGGCTACAACGACGGCCCGGTGCGCTGCGAGTCCAACAAGGGCCGCACCCAGCAGTGCCCGATCAACGGGCGTGCGCGTCTGGTGCGTCAGATTTCCGGTTCGCCCTGCATCGAAGGCGACACGTGGGGCCAGGCCCGCAACGGGGTCTGGGTGACCCGCGGCTGCCGCGCCGAATTCATTGCCGAGCGTGGCCGTCCGTCGCATGGCGGTGGCTGGGGCAACAACGATGGGTACGGGGGCGGCGGGCGCGGCCAGATCATCAGCTGCGATTCCAACGACCAGCGCCTGCGCCGCTGCAACGTGAGCGTGCGCCGCGACGTGCGCCTGGTGCGGCAGACCTCGCGCACCGCGTGCGTTGAGGGCCGCACCTGGGGCCACGACCGCGACGGCGTCTGGGTCAACGGCGGGTGCCGCGCGGAGTTCGAAGTCCGGTAAACCGAAAGTGCGTGGAGCCACGCAGAGCGTGGCTCTACCGGGTCAGGCGCTCAGGGCTTGCTGGGCCAGCGTCGGCCAGCGCTTGAGCACGGCGGCACGAATGCCGGCAGCGTCGATGCCGGCTTCGGCCAGCAGGTCTTCGCGGCTGGCATGGTGCTGGAAGCTGTCGGGCAGGCCCAGGTGCAGGAACGGGCGCAGCACGTCTTCGGCGTTGAGCAGTTCGGCCACGCCGGAGCCGGCGCCACCGGCCACGACGTTGTCTTCGATGGTGACAAAGCCCTGGTGGGTCTTGGCCAGCTCCAGCAGCAGCTCACGGTCCAGCGGCTTGATGAAGCGCATGTTGACCACGCTCAGGCCGAGTTCGCGGCCCACCGCTTCGGCCGCGGTGACGGTGCTGCCAAACGCCAGCAACGCAATGCGGCTGCCCTGCACGCGCAGGTCGGCCTTGCCGATCTCCAGCGTGCCCAGGTCGGTGCCGGCATCCACGCCGGTGCCGCTGCCGCGCGGGTAGCGCACCGCAGCCGGGCCTTCGTACTGCAGGCCGGTGCTGAGCATGCGGCGGCATTCGGCCTCGTCGGAGGGGGCCATCACCACCATGTGCGGCACACAGCGCAGGAAGCTCAGGTCCAGGTTGCCGGCATGGGTGGCGCCGTCGGGGCCCACCACGCCGGCGCGGTCGATGGCGAACAGCACGTCCAGCTTCTGCACCGCCACGTCATGCACCAGCTGGTCGTAGGCGCGCTGCAGGAAGGTGGAGTAGATCGCCACCACCGGCTTGGCGCCCTGCGTGGCCATGCCGGCGGCCAACGTGACCGCGTGCTGCTCGGCGATGGCCACGTCGAAGTAGCGCTCCGGGTACTCCTTGCTGAAACGCACCAGCCCGGAGCCTTCGCGCATGGCCGGGGTGATCCCCAGCAGGCGCGGCTCGGCGGCGGCGGCGTCGCACAGCCAGTCGCTGAAGACGTCGGTGTAGGTGGGCTTCTTGGCGCCGCCCTTGGATACCAGGCCCTTGTCCGGGTCGAACGGGCCCACGGCGTGGTAGCCGATCTGGTCGCCCTCGGCGCGCTCGTAGCCCTTGCCCTTGGTGGTCATCACATGCATCAGCTTCAGGCCCTTCAGGCCTTTGAGCGTCTTCAGCGTGGCAACCAGCGCGGGAATGTCATGGCCATCGATCGGGCCGGTGTAATGGAAGCCCATTTCCTCGAAGAAGGTGGAGGGCACGAACATGCCTTTCCAGTGTTCTTCCCAGCGCTTGACGAAGCGCGCCGACGGCGACTTCTTCTTGTCGCCCAGGATTTTCTTGCCGCCCTCGCGCAGTGCGTTCAAGGTGCGGCTGCCGGTGGCGCGGCCCAGGATCTTGGTCAGCCCCCCCACCGCCTCGGAGATCGACATGTTGTTGTCGTTGAGGATCACCAGCAGGTTCGGTTCCTGGTCCATGCCGCCAGCGTGGTTGAGCGCCTCATAGGCCATGCCGGCGGTCATTGCGCCGTCGCCGATCACGGCGACCACGCGGCGGTCATCGCCTTCGCGCTGGCGCGCGATGGCCATGCCGAGCGCGGCGGAAATGGAGGTGGACGAATGGCCGACGCCGAAGGTGTCGTACTCGCTTTCCTCGCGCTTGGGGAACGGCGCAACGCCGTCTTTCTGCTTGACGGTGTGGATGGCGTCGCGGCGGCCGGTCAGGATCTTGTGCGGGTAGGTCTGGTGGCCCACGTCCCAGACCAGCTGGTCGACCGGGGTCTGGTACAGGTAGTGCAGGGCGACAGTGAGTTCGATCACGCCCAGGCCTGCGCCGAAATGGCCGCCACTCTTGCCGACCGATTCAATCAGGTAGGCACGCAGTTCATCTGCGATGGCAGGCAGTTCGGATTCGTCGAACCTGCGCAGGTCATCCGGATTCTGGATGCGCGACAGGCGGGGATAGCGTGCGGAATCGATCATGTTTATCGCGCTTCTTCTCAAGCGCCTATTTTCGCCCCCAAACCGGGGTGGGGCAAGCAAACCGCTCGGCCAGTGAGCACACGGTGAGGATCGCCTGCGACAATGGGTCGCAGGTTCAGGCGGCCAGTTTGGAGCGCTTGGGCAGTTGCGCCTTCAGGAACGCCATCTGGTCGGCCAGGATGTTGCGGTTGGACAGGATCATGTGTTCGATCCAGCTGGGCCGGTACGGTACCGCCAGCAGCGGCATGCCTGCCTGCTGCGGGGTACGGTCGCTCTTGCGCGAGTTGCAGTGGAAACAGGCGCTGACCACGTTTTCCCAGACGTCCAGCCCACCCTTGGACAGCGGCATGACGTGGTCGCGGGTCAGTTGCGGGCGGTTGAACTGCTTGCCGCAGTACAGGCACAGGTGCGCATCGCGGGCGAACAGCGCCTGGTTGGAGAGGTTCGGCGTGGGGTCCAGCGCACGTGAACGGGCGTGGCCGCGCGCGGCGATGATCGGGTGCAGGTCAATGCCGCTCTGCAGGCCGGTGAGGCGGTTGGTGCCGCCGTGGATGTGCAGGCAGGGGTCGCCCAGGGTCCAGGCAACGGCATCGCGCGAGTAGAGGCAGGCCGCGTCCTGCCAGTTGATCCAGTCCAGCACGCGTCCGTGGGCATCCAGGGATAACAGGCGGACGCTGCCGGGCCGGTGCAGGGTAACCATCGGCGATGCTTCGGCGACCGGGGCGGACAAGGCTCCGGTATCGATCAGACCACAACGTGTAGTGTCTGTCTCCATCGGGAAAACAGCTTATACCGGATTCATTGCAAATTGGGTATAGGCGCGGGCGCCCATACCCAAACCGTAACCAATCCGGGCCCCGGGCAATGCCTCCTATACCCCGCGCCTGTCGGCGCGCCCCCTTTAACAAAAGGGGGCTCCTGGTCTGTGGGATGCAGCGCCGGCCGCGCGTGATGCGGTAGGTACCGACCGTTGGTCGGTACGGCTCTTAGTCGCCGAACCGCGCGTCTTCCATGGCCATGAGCGAATCCGCGCCGGCCTGGATCGCGGCTGCGTGGCTGAGCGTGCGCGGCAGCATGCGGGCGAAGTAGAAGCGGGCGGTTTCGCGCTTGGCCTGCCTGAAGGCGTCGCTTTGCGCGGACGCATCGGCGGCGGCGACGCTGCGCGCCCACCAGTAGGCCAGTACCACGTAGCCGGAATAGAACAGGTAATCGAAGCTGGCCGCGCCCAGTTCGTCCGGATTGGCGGCCGCGCGTTGCAGGGTGGCCATGGTCAGCTTGCCCCATTCGTCGGCCTTGGCACGCAGCGGGGCGATGAACTCGGCCAGCGCCGGGTTGCCTTCGTTGGCCTTGGCGAACGCTTCGATCTCGGCCAGCATCAGCTTCAGCCCGGCGCCCTGGCTCGCTGCGGTCTTGCGACCGATCAGGTCCAGCGCCTGGATGCCGGTGGTGCCTTCGTAGAGGGTGGTGATGCGTGCATCGCGGGCCAGCTGCTCCATGCCGTGCTCATGGATGTAGCCGTGGCCGCCGAAACACTGCAGGGCGTTGTAGGTGTTTTCGATGCCCCATTCGGTCTGGCAGGCCTTGGAGATGGGCGTGAGGAAGCTCACCAGGGTTTCGGCGCGCTCGCGCTCGGCGGCGTCCTCGGCGTGGTGGGCGACATCGATCAGGGTTGCCGCGTGCAGCGCCAGCAGGCGGCTGCCTTCGACCAGCGACTTGATCGACAGCAGCATGCGGCGCACGTCCGGATGGACCAGGATCGGGTCGGCCGGCTTGTCCGGATGCTTCGGGCCGCTCAGCGAGCGCGACTGCAGGCGCTCACGCGCGTACTTCAGCGCGTTCTGGTAGGCGCGCTCGGACAGGCCGATGCCCTGCAGGCCCACACCCAGGCGTGCAGTGTTCATCATGGTGAACATGGCCTGCAGGCCCTTGTGCGGCTGCCCGACCAGATAACCTTCGGCGCCATCGAAGTTCATCACGCAGGTCACCGACCCCTTGATGCCCATCTTGTGTTCGATCGACCCGCAGCGCAGCGCATTGCGCTCGCCGACGTTGCCGTCGCGGTCGACCTTGAACTTGGGCGTGACGAACAGCGAAATTCCCTTGGCACCGGCCGGCGCGTCCGGCAGCTTGGCCAGCACCAGGTGCACGATGTTGTCGGTCAGGTCGTGCTCGCCGGCGGTGATGAAGATCTTGGTGCCGGTGATGGCGTAGCTGCCGTCGGCGTTGGGTTCGGCCTTGGTCTTGAGCAGGCCCAGATCGGTGCCGCAATGCGGTTCGGTCAGGCACATGGTGCCGGTCCAGCGGCCTTCGATCAGCGGCTTGAGGAAGGCATCCTGCTGCCAGGCTTCGCCGTGCTGCTTGAGCGCTTCAATCGCGCCGTGGGACAGCAGCGGGAAGTTGCCCCAGGCCAGATTCGCGGCATTGATCATTTCGTTGAGCGGCACCCCCAGCGTGTGCGGCAGGCCCTGGCCGCCCAGTTCCGGGGCGGCGGTCAGGCCGGTCCAGCCACCGTCGACGAACTGCGCATAGGCCTGCTTGAAGCCGGGCGGGGTGGTGACCTCACCGCTGGCCTGGTCGAGCACGCAACCGATCTCATCGCCCACGCTGTTGAGTGGCGCCAGCACGCTGGTGCTGAAGCGGGCGGCCTCTTCCAGCACCGCATCGACCACATCGGGGGTGGCGTCGGCAAAGCCCAGGCGGGCGAACAGCGGCTCGACCTTGAGCACGTCGTGCAGGGCGAAACGGATATCGGAAAGCGGTGCGGTGTAGCTGCTCATCGTCAGGTCTCGATCAAATTCAATAGGTCAGGCACAACGGGGAGCGTGCGCGCTTCAGCGCAACACGCCGGGCAGGCCGGGGGCCTGGTTGAGGGTGCTGCGGTTGTCGATCTCGAAGCTGCGCTGCTTCTTTTCCTGCGGCGTGGCCGCCACGGTGCCCTTGAGCGAATAGCCCAGGGTGCGGTTGCCGGCCAGGGCGTCGGCGACCACGATGCGCGCGGCAGAGGAGGGCTGCAGTTCCACGGTGATGACATCGGCCGATACGCCGCCAATGGAAATGGCCGGGCGCGCGCTGACCTTGCCGGCGTCCTGGTCGCCCACCTGCATCTGCAGGTCCACGCTGTCGAAGGTCATGGGCATGGAGCTGAAGTTCTGCAGGCGCAGGGCCAGTGTCCAGCTGCCGTTGGCGCCCACGGTGAGCTGCTGCACGCTGGCCGCCGGCGGCGAAACACGCTTGACGTTGCTGTTGCACGCGGTCAGCGCGACGGCAACGCCGGCCAGAAAGGCAACGGTGAGGGCGGTACGAAGGCGGGGAAGCATGGGCGCAAATCCTCGTGCAGGGTGCTGCGTAAGTGAGAGCATACTACGGCGTATGGAACTTGGGTGGGGGCCGGATCATTCCAAGGGCGCCATGACCTTCAGGGGGGTCAGGTCATAGCCCATCGCCTCGGCCCTGGCTTTCAGGCTGGCGAACAGCGCCTTGTCCATGGTGGGCGAGCGCGACAGGATCCAGAGGTACTTGCGGTCCGGTTCGCCAACGACGGCCCACTGGTAGTCGGGGTCCAGCGCAATCACCCAGTAGTCGGCCCATACCAGCGGCGCCCAGGCCAGCCAGTCGGGCACGAAACGCACCTGCAGCTGGGCCGGTTGGCCTTCCACCGGGCGTGCCACCCCGTCGGCGGCAATGCGCTCGCCATTGCCGGTGCGGCAGGCGTTGTGCACGCTGATCCGGCCGTCGGCACGCAGGGCGTAGGTGGCGGTGATGTCGCCCACGCACTTTTTCTGGAACGACACCGGCAGGTGCGCGATCTCATGCCATTGACCGGCGTAGCGGCCCATGTCCAGCGCCGGCACCGAGCGGACCGGTTCCACGGCATGGACGGAGAGGCTGGCCAGCAGCAGGCTGGCGGCAAGCAGGGCAGGAAGGCGCATGGCGGGTCTCCCGGAAGGAGGTCCGAGCTTAGGGGGCCAGAGCACCAGCGGGTGTAAAGGTTTCGTCAGTCGCGCGCGGTCAGGGCGCGAAGCGGACCTGGCGCGGATCGCTCACGCTGACCTGGGTCTGGAAGTAATACTTGCCGGTGGGCGCGCCGTCGTGGGTGAAGGCGATGGTGGTGCGGCGCGCCGTGCCCTGCACCAGCAGGCGGCGATTGACCAGGCGCTCAATCGGCATGCCCAGCTGCTTCTGCAACGCCTCGCGCTGGGTGGCGTCCATGATCACGTTCAGCGCCGTCTGGTGGCGGTAATCGCGTTCGCTGTTGAGGTACAGGCGGTCATCGGCGACATCGGTGTTCTTCACTGTGAACACGAACGTGCCGCTGATGCCGCGCTGCGGATCTTCGTTGGCGGCGATCACCGCTTCGGCGGGGGTTATCCAGCCCGGCACCATCGTGTCGGCCGACGCTCTGGGCGGCGGCATGGCGGCGTGTTGTGCGCAACCGGCGAGCAGCAGCACGGGCAGAAGAAGGGCAGCGCGCATGGGACATCCTTGTTCTATGACGGTGTCTGGATTGTGCCAGCACTTGGTGCCAACGCCAATGCACGCGCGCAAAAAATGATCAGCCCGCGTTGGTGGAGTTAAGTCGGTGCGCTCTCGGGATATCGGCCTAGGTAACGCTGCTATCGCTGGTGATCAGGTCTTTGGTAGGAAATTACTTACAAGCAAGTGCGACACCTGTCGCAGCTCAATTTGCCCTAATCCTCCAGGCTGATGGCGCACATGGGGTGCATGTCAGAATCAACTTCACAGAACGGAGGCGACATGAAGTCAGTATTATTTCTTTTGGCTATGTTACTCGGGATATATTCCGGCGCGGTGAGGGCTCAAGTTCAACCCGTTAACACGGGTCTAGGCGACTGTATTGATTTCATCATCTACGCTTCCCCGACACTTATGAGTCAAGTGAATTCGTCGGGCTACACGTTTGCCTACGCGGCTGGTTCTCGTCTCGACAAAGAGAATCGGGTGGTCTATGTCCAAAATTTTGCATGCAATCCAGATGCGCCGGATTTGACGGGAATCTACTTTCGCGTATCGCAGGTCAGTCATGAATTAGGGCACGCCTTGCTTGACGCGAGTTTTCCCCTAAGTACACGAGAGGACTACATTGAGAAGGCGTGCACGAATGAGGGTCGTGCTGTAATCAATAATTCTGTCGCGAGAGGTGAGATACTCAATACAAGTGAGGGCTTTTCGGATATAGGTTTGGCGGCCGCTAATCCGGGAGCTTTGTTGGCGCTAATTAGTGCAGGTGGTGCAGATCTGGATAAGCGCGTTGGCGACTTGTTTTGTGATACCAATGTCACATCGACGACGGGTGTGAACTATAAGGTCCATTGGGGGAGCGTGTATGATGAGCTGTACGGTCCGGACGAGGAGGGCTGATCAATGAAAATTTTCCAGTACGTGCTCGCAGTCTCATTGGTATTGCTCTCTTCCACCGTCTCGGCGTCTGAACCAAAGGCGAGCCCTCAGGCGCAGCAGAAGTTTTGGGCCTTGACGGAGCAGATCGCTATTGCGCTCCCGGGCGATGGACGTGATTTGAGGAGGCTGATCCCATCCGCTGCCTTGCATCCTGACAGATCGAGCGGCGGCCCGGTGAGTTCGCAGCCGACTGAGATAGGTCCTTCATTGTTCGCGAATGACGTTGCTGTGGTAATGGGTAAGAACAATCGTGCTGATTCTGTCTCGTTTGATCTTTCGGGGAGTTGCATTCCTTTTTCGTCAGTGCGCAAGCGGTATCCGAATCTGATAGTGGTTAACCAGGCCGCGGACGATCTGGAATGGAATACTCTCGGAACCCAGGTCGGCGACTCAATAATTGCGTTCTGGTTCCAAGGAACAAAATTCGGTTGCATGCGGAAAGTTGACATTACGCCGGCGTCGAAGACCTTGTCTCGACTCAATGTGAACTGATAATTCGCCTCAGGGTCAGCCCTGATCCTGAGGCGTTTCATTTTTCGATCGACGCGGCCCACCTGCGGAAAAGAGTTGGCCTGCTGACCGGGTAGCGGTCAGCTGCGGATGCCTGCGTATCGCTCGGTGCGGCTCCGCGCATTTGCCGTGATCCCGTTGTATGACGAAAGCAGACATCGGCAAGGCATGCTGGGGGCGCGCACGGGCGGCTTCGCTGTGGCAGCAGGCCGAAAACCCTGTATATCAATCGCGGTGGCGACTGGCGGGCCCGAGCCCAGCGGACAACGGGCGCCGCACGCCTTCGCGTAGACGCCGCTCGTTTCGACAGGATGGCAATTCGGTTGGAGGATGCCGAGGCATTGGCCGCGACGGTGGTTGATGTGCAAGCCTTGGTTCGTGCCTCTGCAGAGGCCAAAGCAAATTCTGATGTCGCCTAGCGAGGAGTGACGAGTTCTGGCGTCATCCGGCTATCGTTCGGCTAAGCCCGGGCGCTGTGCCGTGCAAATCCCGTGCAACCGCAAAAGAAGAAGGGCTCGCATTGCTGCGAGCCCTTGAAAAATGGTGGCCGAGGACGGAATCGAACCGCCGACACGGGGATTTTCAATCCCCTGCTCTACCAACTGAGCTACTCGGCCACTTCATCGCTGCGTTGCCGCTGGCGAGGACGCGAATAATACGGAGGTCTGCAGGGTTCGGCAAGCGTTTCGACCAAAAAATTTCACATTCGTTGCTGCGGGCGCGATGCGGCGGCTTAAGTGCTTGATCACCGGTGCACGCTGCGCATGAACGTCTGTTCATCCGTGCGTGCCGTGCGCAACGTCAGCGCTGCGCGTGATGGCCCGTCTCGTCCGGCATGGCGGCCAGCAGCGCGATGCCCACACCCATGAAGATCGCCGCCAGCAGCAGGGACGCCTGATAGGAGCCACTGCTGCGCGCCAGGGTGCCGGCCAGTGCCGGCGCGATGATCTGCGCCACGCCGTAGCTGAGGGTGAGGGTGGCCATCGCCTTGGCCGGGTTCTGTGGGTAATGACGGCCCACGACGGTGAGGGTGAGGCTGACGATGCCGGCGAAGGTCAGGCCGAACAGCAGCGCGCTGCCCAGCCCGGCCGCAAGGCCATCGTCCAGCAGCGGCAGTACGAAGGAGGCCGCCTGCAGCGCGAAGGCCAGCACCAGCGCCCGGATGATGCCGATACGGGCGGCGATGCGGTCCCAGGCGAAGGTGGAGGGCACCGCTGCCAGGCCAACCAGGACCCACACGGCGCTGCCATGGCCGCGAAAGGCGGCGGTCTGCTCCAGGATGGCCACGATGAAGGTAGCACTGACCACGAAGCCGAAGCCGGCGCAGAAGTAGGCCGCTACCAGCAGCCGCCGCCAGCGTTTGCCGGGCGGCGCCGGCACCGGCGCAGTGCTGGCGGCCGCCGTCGGCGCCGGGGCCGGCATCCAGCACCAGGCCGGAATCAGGAACAGCAGGCCAAGCAGACCGAGCCAGCCCCATTGCGCGCCGGAGCTGGCGTGACCGGCCAGGACGCCGGTTGCTAAGCCGGAAACGGCGATGCCCAGCCCCAGCCCGGCGAAGTGCAGCCCCAGCCGCGGCCGCTGACCGTGGGCGAGCAACCAGTTGAGCACCAGTCCCGAGGCCAACAGCAACCCAGCGGTGCTGGACAGGCCGGCCACGAAGCGCAGCACGCTCCACAGCCAGGGCTGGGTGGTGGCCCCCATCAGCGCGGTGGCGCCCACCGCCAGCAGCAGGCCGATCCGGTAGAAACGGAATTTCTGCCGCATGTCGCCCACCCGTGCCACCAGCAGTGTGCCGAGCAGGTACCCCAGGTAATTGAAGGTGGCCAGCCAGCCCCCCTGCGCTGCGGTCAAACCGGCATCGGCACGCATCACCGGCAGCAACGGCGTATAGGCGAAGCGGGCCAGTCCGACGGTGAGGACCAGCGCGCAGATGCCGGCGCCGATGACCTGCCAGGGGTGCAGCGGAGAGGACGGGGAGGGCGCGGACATGGCACGGACCGGGGAGGGGATGGGCCATGGTCGGGCAGGCCGGCGGCGGCTGTCTTTCGATAGAATGCCCGATCATGTCGACCAGTCGCCAAGTCCGCGCCAGTACCTCGCCCTCTCCCTGGCGCGAAGTGGCGGTGCCGTCGTTGCGCGCGCTGCCGTGGCCGGTGATGGCGCGCAGCCAGCAGCTGGCGGCAGGTGAACGCTTCCCTCCGCATGCGCACGACTGGAACCAGGTGGTGTTTGCGACCGAGGGCGTGCTGCAGGTCACTGCGCGCAATGCGCGTCATGTGATCACCCCGCAGCAGGCGCTGTGGGTGCCCACCGGCATGCTGCACCACACCGGTGCCTTGAGCGCGGCGGCCTTCCGCAACCTGTATGTGGCCGACGACCCGGCGCTGGGCATGCCCGACCACTGCGCGGTGCTGGAGGTGACGCCGCTGCTGCGCGAGCTCATCGTGGAGCTGGGCCGGATACGCCCGGAGGCCGATGCGGCGTACTACACACACCTGTGCGCGCTGATCACCACCCAGCTGCGCCGGCAGAAACAGCACCGCCGGCATCTGCCGTGGCCGCAGGACGCTCGCCTGCAGCGCTGGTGCCAGGCACTGCACGACCAGCCTGGCGATGCGCGCAGCGTGGAGGAGTGGGCGCGGCTGCTGGGGGCATCCCCGCGCACGCTGGCCCGGCATTTCGAGCGCGAAACGGGCATGAGTCTGCGCACCTGGCGCACGCGCCTGCGCCTGCTGCGCGCAATCGAATGGCTGGCGCAGGGCCGTTCGCCGACCGCGATCGCGCATGAGCTGGGGTATGCCTCGGCGTCGGCCTTCAATTACATGTTCCGCGTCGAGATGGGCATGAGCCCACTGCAATGGCGCAGGTCACGGCAGCCGGGAACACCAGCCGCTCTCTCATGACCCGTGCGTCACGCAGGGATCGCTAGCGTGTGGCCATGCCCGACCTGGGCTGGTCACCACGAGCACGCAGCATGAACACCGAAAAGCAGACCGGCAAACAACAAGGCGTTGAAGAGGTTCAGCAGGACCGCAAGCAGGACGAAGTCGCCAAGACCCGGCACGGCCAGACCGATGAGCAGGTTCGCCAGTCCGAAGGCCGCCGCCCGCCGACCAAGGACAACCCCGACGCGTGACACAATCGGCGTACCGCTGCCGCAAAGGTATGTACGCCGATGAAGTGCTGGATCGCCGCCCTGCTGTGCGGGGCCGTAGTGATGGGGTCGCTGCCAGTGCAGGCGGCCACGGACACCTCCGAACCGTCGCCGCGTAGCCGCGCTGAAGCTACCCGCATCGTGGCGGATATCCGAAAGATCGTCGCCGACAACGGCGTCGAGCGCCTGGAGAAGGTGCGCATCGGTGGCATCGATCAATGGGTATCGATCCGCGGCAACGACCGCCGCAACCCGGTGCTGCTGATGCTGCATGGCGGCCCGGGCTGGGTGGCCATGCCCACCAGCTGGTACTTCCAGCGTGGTTGGGAGGAATATTTCACCGTGGTGCAGTGGGACCAGCGCGGCGCGGGCAAGACCTACGCGGCCAACGATCCTGCCGTGGTTGCCCCGACCATGAGCCGCGAACGGATGATCGCCGACAGCGAGGAAATGGTGGCCTGGCTGCGCCGGGAATTCGACAAGGAACGCATCTTCGTGCTCGGCCAGTCCTGGGGCAGCTACCTGGGCCTGGAACTGGCACAGCGGCGCCCGGAATGGCTGCATGCATACATCGGCATCGGGCAGATCTCCAATGCACCGGAAAGCGAGCGCCGTGGCTGGGCGTGGACGCTGCAGCAGGCGAGGGCGGATGGCAATGCGGAGGCGATAGCCGAGCTGGAGGCGCTGGCACCCTACGGGCAGGGAAGCACCCCCGTGCCGCTTGAGAAGCTGTTCAAGCAGCGCAAGTGGCTCAACCACTACGGCGGCATGGTGCACAACCGCCGCGGTGGGGACGCCGAAGCTGCCGCGATCAGACTCTCGCCCGAGTACACCGACCAGGATCTGGCCGAGGTATGGAAGGCCAACGACTTTTCCATGCAGCACCTGCTCAGCGACGTGCTCACCCTGGACATGACCCGCGTGCGGGAACTGCGTGTGCCGTTGTTCCTGTTCGAAGGCCGGCACGACCACAACGTGTCCTCCGAACTGGCGGCGCAGTGGTTCCAGAGCGTAAAGGCACCGGCGAAACAGCTGGTCTGGTTCGAGCAGTCCGCCCACGAAGTGATGATCGAAGAACCGGGCAAAACCCTGCTTACCCTGGTGCGGGACGTGCGCCCGATTGCCGAGCGGGCGGGGGATGCGCCGCGTTGAGCGTGGGCCAGGGGTGGTTACCGGCCACAAAAAAAGCCACCCGAGAGGGTGGCTTTTCTTTTGCGCTGGCGTCCTGGACGACGGCGGGAATGTGGTGGAGCCAAGGAGGATCGAACTCCTGACCTCGTCATTGCGAACGACGCGCTCTCCCAGCTGAGCTATGGCCCCAAAGGTGCTGCTACACGGCGTGGGTGCCGCGATGTGAACAAGTGTAGCCCGCTGACCCTGTGCTGCCAAGGCCCTGACGCTGAGCTGTGGGCGATGCCGCACCCGTGTCGCGCGCATCAGCGCCATCGCGCTCGCTCCACGTGCCCGCGACCGCTGCAGGTCGGGGTACGGCTAAGGCCCGCGCAGCGGGCGCCGTCTGCGGCAGAAGCGCGCCCAACTTGAGGAATTTCGGTCCGTTTCTGAACGGGCATGGGGCTTTGTGAAGGTGCAACCGCAGGACATTCCTTATGCATCAATAACTTATGAAAAACGAAAGGAATGGGGTTTTTGTCTTCTTTTACGTAAAGAGGACCACTTCGGTGCCGATAAGAAGTGTGACGTATCTCTCAAACCCCACCCCCTCCGAGTACCGACGATGACGACCCGTGGCGCCACCGTTTTCTCTACCTCCATCGGCGCGCGCCTGGCGCTCCTGATGGGCCTGATCACCACCGTGGCCTTCGTGGCGCTGGCGGTGCTGATCTACCGCCAGGCCGCGACCAGCTACCAGCAGCGCGTTGAAGCCGGGCTGCAGGGCTCGACCGACCTCATGCGCGATTCGGTGGAGCTTTACGACCGCAGCCTGAGCGACAGCACCGAGCGCATGGCCGGCATGTTCCGCGCCATGCTGCCCGAAGGGGAGGCCAGCGTGGATGCCGCCAAGACCGTGACCGTCGGCGAGCGGCAGACCCCGACACTGCGGCTGGGCAAGGAAGTGCTCAACCTGCAGGAAGCGGCGGTGGACCGCTTTGCCGAGGCCACCGGCGGTGGCGTGGCCACGGTGTTCGTGCGCGACGGCGACGACTTCGTGCGCGTGTCCACGTCGGTGCGCAACGCAGAAGGCGCCCGCGCCGTGGGCACGGTGCTGGATCATGCCAGTCCGGCGTATCCGAAGATGATCGCCGGTGAAGGCTTCACCGGGCCGGTGAAGCTGTTCGGGGTGGATTACATGACCCACTACATGCCGATCAAGAACGCGGCGGGCGAAGTGGCCGGCATTGCCTTCGTTGGCCAGAACTACACCCAGGGCCTGGCGGCGCTGAAGACGCGCCTGCGCGAGTCCAGACTGGGCAAGGAAGGCCACTTCCTGGCGGTGAACACGCGCACCGGCGACCAGTTCGGCACCGTGGTGGCGGCGAACGGCGGCGAAGGCGAACTGCTGTCGGCGCGGATCGACCCGGCCGACCAGGCCGCGCTGGACGCACTGCTGACCGGCAAGGCCAGCCAGGCCACGCTGCGCCTGCGCGGGGCCGATGGCACTGCGGCGCAGAGCTACTTCGTCAGCGCGCAGGCCTACGGGCCGTGGCAGTGGACGGTGCTCGGGCTGGAGCCGACGTCGGTACTGCAGACGGTACTGCACGCCCTGATGGTGAAGATCGCCGTGGTCGCCGGGCTGGGGCTGCTTGCCGTGATCGTGGCCCTGATCGTGGTGGTGCGCCGCCTGCTCACCGCGCCGCTGGCGCAGGCCGGGCAGGTGGCCAGGGATGTCGCCGCCGGACGCCTGGACAAGCCCATCCAGGTCCGCAGCCAGGATGAAGTCGGCCGCCTGATGGGCGCGCTGCAGCAGATGCAGGAGAAGCTGCGCGAGATCATCCACGCGCAGAACGAAATGAGCCAGCGCCACGCCGAGGGTGCAATCAGCCATCGCATCGATGCCAGCCGCTTCGAAGGCGAGTTCGGCACCATGGTGACCGGCACCAACGAACTGGTCGAGGCGCACATCTCGGTCAAGATGAGCATGGTGGACCTGGTCCGCCGCTATGCCGATGGCGACCTGTCGCAGCCGATGCAGCAGCTGCCGGGCGAGAAGGCCCGCATCACCGAAGCGGTGAACGGCGTGCGTGACCGCCTGCTGGCCATCAATGGCGAGATCAAGCACCTGGTGGCGGCGGCGGCCGCCGGCGACTTCACCGTGCGCGGCAATGCCGAGGCCTACCAGTACGATTTCCGTGTCATGGTCGACGGCCTCAACACACTCATGGTCACCGCCGACCGCAACCTCAGTGCCTTGTCCGGCCTGCTGCGGGCACTGGCTGCCGGCGATCTGCGCGGGCGCATCGACGGCCAGTTCCAGGGCGTGTTCGCCACCATGCGCGACGATGCCAACGCCACCGTGGCCCAGCTGACCGCCATTGTCGGCGGCATCCAGCAGGCGGCGGTGTCGGTGGCCACCGCGTCGGCCGAGATCGCGGCCGGCAACGACGACCTGTCGCGGCGTACCGAGCAGCAGGCGGCCAGCCTGGAAGAATCGGCGGCCTCGCTGGAAGAGCTGACCTCGGCGGTGAAGCAGAACGCCGACCACGCACGTCGCGCCGACCGCCTGGCCGCCGAAGCGGCGGACGTGGCGGCGCAGGGCGGCACGGCCGTGGCCCAGGTGGTGGAAACCATGAGTGGCATCGAAGCGTCGTCGCGCCGTATCGCCGACATCACCACCGTCATCGACGGCATCGCGTTCCAGACCAACATTCTGGCGCTCAACGCGGCCGTGGAAGCGGCGCGTGCCGGCGAGGAAGGCCGTGGCTTTGCGGTGGTGGCCTCCGAAGTGCGCGCGCTGGCGCAGCGCTCGGCGAGCGCGGCCAAGGAAATCAAGGCGTTGATCGAAGCCTCGGTGGCGCAGGTCGCCGACGGCAGTGAACTGGCCAGCCAGGCGGGGCAGACCCTGCAGCGCGTGGTGGCATCGGTGGGTGAGCTGGGCGGGCTGATCGAAGAGATCGCCAGCGCCAGCCAGGAACAGGCGGCAGGGATCGAGCAGGTCAACCAGAGCATCGTGCAGATGGACGGTGTGACCCAGCAGAACGCTGCCCTCGTCGAGGAGGCTTCGGCGGCTGCGCGTGCATTGAACGCGCAGTCGGCCGAGCTGCAGCAATCGGTCGGGCAGTTCCGCCTGGCCGACGCGCAGCCCGCGCGCATGGAGCGCGTCGCGGCCTGATCGGTGCGGTGGCGTCTGCGATGGGGAGTCGCAGACGCCACCGCCGGATCTAGGTGTGCCACACCGCAACGGGGTGGGCGAGTTGAAATCCGCCTGAAACATGGACGCAATACCTTGCCGCATCGCTGTGCGAACAGCGGTGCCGTGATTGTTCGTCCATCTTTCCCGAGACCCCTGAATGTCTGCCCATCGCGTTACGTCTGCCGCTGCAGCAACCGCCTTCGTCCGCGCCGCCCGACAGCCGCGCCCGCATGCGCTGGCGCTGGCCTGCGCGTCCCTGCTTGGCCTGAGCGGCGCCGCGCTGGCGCAGGACGCCAGCCCGACCTCGCTGGACGCCATCACCGTCACCGCCGATCACCGTGAGCGCAATCTTCAGGAGGTGCCGGTCTCGGTCGGCGCGGTGCAGGGCGAACGCCTGCGCGACTTCACCTAGGTACAACCTGAACGTCGCGGCCCGCTATGACATTCCGGTCAACGACAGCGACGTGCTGTTCATGTCCACCGACTGGTACAGACAGGGCTACACCAGCTTCGTGCTGTACGACTCGGCCGAGTTCAATTCGAAGGGCAGCTTCGAAGGCGGCCTGAAACTGGGCTACTCGGGCAACTACGGTGCGTGGGAAGCGGCGTTGTTCGCGCGCAACATCACCAACGAGAAAAACCTGAAGGGCGTGATCGAGAACTACATGGCGGCGGTCTACAACGAACCGCGCACCGTGGGCGTGTCGTTGAACCTCAACTGGTAATACACTGAACGGACAGGCCCCGCGAATGCGGGGCCGGTTCGTTTGGGGCTGGGGACATCAGACCGCCGCGGGCAACAACGGCGCCAGCACCGGCTCCAGCACCGCCTGCCGCCAGCCGGCCAGCGCCTGCGGCCACTGGCGGCTTTCCAGATAGCTCTCCAGATGCTTGCGCGACGCCAGTACGCCGTCGGGCAGCCCCAGCTCGGCGGTGCGTGCGCTCACCGCGTCCTGCAGCCGCTTCAACGCCTGTTTGTTGGCATCGGACGCGGCCAGCGCCAGCGGCGCGTCGGCTTCATCGTGCAGCGGTGTCTGCAACGCTTCCCAGACTTGCGCGGCAAGCTTGCGCGGCGCTTTGGGGAACCCTTCCATCACCTTGGCCAGCGCATCGGCGTCGGCGGGCGGCGTGCGCGCCAGCACGGCGGCCAGTTCATTGTCCAGGATCCAGCTGCGCGGCTTGTCGCTGGCGCGGGCCTGCACATCGCGCCAGCGCAGCAGGCGCAGCAGGCGCCGCTGCGATGCCGCGTCCATGAACTGCGCCGAACGCATGGTCAGGTGCGGCCAGCGTTCTTCGTCGTGTTCGACACTGGCCAGCAGCCGTTCGGCGTCGTCCTGCAGCCATTGGCGGCGATCCAGTTCGCCCAGCCGGGCGTCGACCGCGTCGTGGATGGCGAACAGGTATTCCACATCGTCGGCGGCATACTCCAGCTGCGCCTCCGACAACGGGCGGCGCATCCAGTCCGAGCGCGTCTCGCCTTTGGCCAGGGTGACGCCGGTGATCGCGGTGACCAGCTTCTGGTAGCCCATGCCGCCGCCGATTCCGGCCAGCGAGGCGCCGATCTGGGTATCGAACAGCGGACGCGGCAGTACACCACAGGCCACCTTGAAGGTGACCAGGTCTTCGCTGGCGCTGTGCATGATCTTGAGGATGCCGGTGTCGGCCAGCCACGGCGCCAGCGCCTGGGTCATTCCCGGAATCAGCGGGTCGATCAGCAGGATTTCATCGCCTACCGCCATCTGCACCAGTGCCAGCTGCGGCCAGTACGTGCGTTCACGAATGAATTCGGTGTCCAGCCCGATGCGGGTGGGGCGCTGGCGGTAGCGCTCGTCCAGTTCCGCCGGGGTTTTGATCCAATAGGCCACGTGGGGTTCCGTCTACTGCAGGTTTGCTCAGGTGAGGGAGAATAGCCTAACGTCGAGTCCGCCCCGTCGAAGGAACCCCAATTGCGTACCCCCGGTCCCGCCCCGTTGTTGCTGGCCGCGCTGTTGCTGGCCACGACCGCGTGCTCGCCTGACGCGCCCCCGCCGCGTGCGGCGGCCACGCGCGCGGCCGAGCCGGCGACACCGGCCGCACCCGCGCCGGCCCAGGTCACCATTGGCGGCGAAGATGCGGTCGAGACCGAGCAGCGCTGGCAGGCGCCGGCAGTGGTCATTGCCGACGACGGCGTGGCGCAGGCCCGCCGCGACGCGGCCAAGGCGTTCGAGGAAGGCCGGCTGTACGCGACAGCCGCCGACGCCATTCCGATCTGGCTGGCGCTGCGCCAGCGTGATGCCAACGACCGCCAGGCGCAGGCCGGTCTCACGCGTGCCCGGCAACGCCTGCTGGAGGAGGCGTCCACGCTGCTGGAGCGCCCGCTGCGGCAGCGTGAAGCGTTGGCCGAGGCCAGTGAGATCGCATTGGTGCTGCTGACCCTGGCGCCGGACGACCCGAAGGTGCGGAAGCTGCAGTCGCGGGTGGAAACCGCCCAGCGCGTGGTGGCGTTCAACCGGGCCGGCGAAGACGACCTGCGCGCCGACCGGATCGGCGAGGACGGCGACGGCGCCATTCCCAACTTCCGCGAGGCGCTCGCGCTGCAGCCCGACAACCCGCGTGCCCGGCAGGGCCTGGCAGCGGCCGAGAGCGCGCTGATCCGCCGTGCCGAAGCGGCGGCCCGTGCCGCCGATTTCGCTGCCGCCGGCACCTGGCTGGCCGAAGCGGCCAAGGTGCGCGATTCCACCGCCACTGTGGACGATGCCTTCGAGCGCATCGAACGCATCCGTGCCGACACCCTGGTGCGCCTGCGCGACGAGGGCCTGCGCCAGCTGACCACGCCGCAGGGCCTCAAGCCGGCCCGGCAGACGCTGGAAGACGCGCTGCGCATCGCCCTGCCGGGCGACCCCGTGGTGGGGCAGCTGCGCGAGCGCATCGATCTGGTCACCCACTACGGCAGCTTCCGGCCGCGCCAGGTGTTCAGCGACGCGCTGCGCGATGGCGGGCGTGGCCCGCAGATGATCGTGGTGCCGCACGGCGGCTTCCAGATGGGTGCCGGCGACAGCGAACCCGGCGCCGGCGATGCGGAAAAGCCGGCGCATTACGTGCGCTTCGAACGCGGCTTCGCCATGGCGATCACCGAAGTGACCGTGGCCGACTACCGCCGCTATGTGCAGGCCAGCAATGCGCGGCCGCGTGCCACCCGCCGTGGCCATTCGATCATCTACGACGAGCGCAGCGGCAATTTCACCCGCAGCAGCGGCGTGGACTGGCGCTCGGGCTACGACGGCACGCCGGCCATCGCCAACTCGCCGGTGATGCATGTCAGCGTGCGCGACGCCGAGCACTATGCGATGTGGTTGTCCGAGCAGACCGGGCGTTCCTACCGGCTGCCCAGCGAAGCCGAGTTCGAATACGCGCTGCGCGCCGGCACCAGCGGCCGCTACCCCTGGGGCAACAACGGTACGCCGCCGCCCTTGTCGGGCAACTTCACGGGCGGGGAAGATGTCTCGCCCTCCGGCCGGCGCTGGTTCAACGCCTTCGTCGGCTACGGCGATGGCTGGTGGGGGCCGGCGCCGGTGGCCAGCTTCGAACCCAATGCCTGGGGCCTGCATGACATGGCCGGCAATCTCAGCGAGTGGGTGGCCGACTGCTGGCACGCCAGCTACCGGCGTGCGCCGGCCGACGGCGTGGCCTGGTTCAACCCCGGCTGCCGGCAACGGGTGATCCGTGGCGGCAACTGGGCCAATGCCCCCGAGCAGACCCGCGCGGCCTGGCGACAATCACAGGATTCGGACACGACCAGCGCGAGGATCGGGTTCCGCCTGGTCCGTGGCATCTGAGCCCGGGACCTGGCGGCAGGTTTTTCCACACCGCCGGCACGGCTGTGCCGGCTCCACCAGGAAGCAGCAGCATGCGCAGTGATCCCTTTGGCGGTCAGCAGCAGCAACGGGCGCGTCGCCCAGGACTGTTCGGCAACATCCGTTGGTGGGTGCTGATGGCCTTCGCCGGCTACGCCGCGTTCTACTGGTTTTCCAACCGCAGCGTGGACCCCTACACCGGCGAGAACGTGCTGATCGACAGCTCGCTCGATGCCGACCAGGAAAAGGCGCTGGGCCTGCAGGCCTACCAGGAGATCCTGCAGCAGGAGCGCCCGCTGGACCCCAACGCGCAGATATCGCGCGACGTGCGCGCCATTGCCGAACGGCTGATCCGCAAGGTGGACGTGGTCGAAACCGCGTTGGCCGAAGAGCACGGCCTGAAGCCGGCGCACTTCTCGCGCGACTTCGAATGGGAAGTCAACGTGATCCAGTCCGAGCAGGCCAATGCATTCTGCCTGCCGGGCGGCAAGATGGCGGTTTACACCGGGCTGGTGCCGGTGGCGCAGACCCAGGATGCGATGGCGGTGGTGATGGGCCATGAAATCGCCCACGCGCTGCTGCGCCATGGCGCCCAGCGCATGGCCCAGCAGAAGCTCACCCAGATCGGGCAGATGGCCGGTGCGGCCAGCGGCATGGACCCGCAGCAGCAACAGATGGTGATGTCGGCGATGGGGTACGGCTATCTGCTGCCGTACGCGCGCAGCCACGAAACCCAGGCGGACGAGGTTGGCCTGATGCTGGCAGCGGCCGCCTGTTTCGATCCTCGCGAAGCGGTGCCGCTGTGGGAACGCATGGGCCAGGCCAGTGGCGGCCAGGCACCGCCGGAGTTCTCGTCCACGCACCCGAACCCGGGCACCCGCATCCAGAACCTGCAGGCGTTGATGCCCAAGGCGTTGGAATACCGGCAGCGGTTCTGTGAAACGGCGGGCGGATCAGCCGCGATGCATTGATCTGGCAAGGCGCCGCGCGGGGGCGTGGCGCTAGCTCACCGTTACCTTGATCGTTCCGTCCTGCACCTGTGCGGTGAGCGCATCGCCCGGCCGGACCTGCAACGGCGAGCGCACCAGGGTGCCGTCTTCTTCCCGGGTCAGGATGGCGTAGCCGCGGGCCACGGTGGCCAGCGGGCTCACCGCCTCCATGGAACGCGCCAGCGCGCGCAGGCGCACGCTGTCGCGCTGCAGCTGCCGGGCCATGGCGGCCTCGACCCGCGGCTGCGCGCGTTGCAGACGCTGCCGCAGCGCATCCAGCTGGCGCTGCGGGTGGCCATTGCGCAGCACCACGGCGGCGTGGCGCAGCCGCGCCAGGCGGCGTTCGTGGTGCTGCTGCCAGGCACCGGCCAGGCGCCGCGCCAGCTCCTGCTGGCGGCGTTGCAGCAGCAACAGGCGGTTCTGCGGGCTCTGTGCATTGAGCCGCAGCAGCGCGCGGTCGGCGCGCTGCATGGCCTGGCCCAGGCCGTGCCGTTGCAGCTGCACCAGCCGCGCGGCCAAGCGGCGCAGGCGCAGTTGCAGGTCGCGCTGGTCGGGCACCAGCAGTTCGGCTGCCACCGATGGGGTCGGCGCGCGCAGGTCGGCGGCAAAATCGGCCAGGCTGAAGTCGGTTTCGTGGCCCACCGCCGACACCACCGGGGTCTGGCTGGCCGCGATGGCGCGGGCCAGCTGCTCGTCGTTGAAGGCCCATAGATCTTCCATGGAGCCGCCGCCGCGGGTCAGCAGGATCACGTCGTAGCGGCCGCTGGCATCGGCCCCGCGCAGCAGCGCGGTGATCTGCGCCGCGGCGCTGTCGCCCTGCACCAGGCTGGGCAGCAGGTCGACCTCCAGCAGCGGAAAACGCCGCGCCAGCACGCTCAGGACGTCGCGGACCGCCGCACCGGTGGGCGAGGTGATCACCGCCAGGCGGCGTACGTGGGCGGGCAGGGCGCGCTTGCGTTCGGCGGCGAACAGACCTTCGGCCTCCAGCCGCGCCTTGAGCTGCTCGTAGGCGCGGCGCAGCGCGCCTTCGCCGGCTTCTTCCATGTGGTCGAGCACCATCTGGTACTCGCCGCGCGCTTCGTACAGGGTCAGCCGGCCGCGCGCGAGCACGCGCATGCCTTCGCGCGGAATGAATTTCAGCCACTGGCTCTTCGGCTTGAACAGTGCGGCGCGGATCTGCGCACGCGCGTCCTTCAACGTGAAGTACATGTGCCCGGACGCGGGCCGGGTCACGCTGCCCAGTTCGGCTTCCACCCACACCATCGGGAACGTGCCTTCCAGCAGGTCGCGGGCCAGGATGTTGAGCTGGCTGGGCGTGAGGATCTGCGCGCTACGGTCCATGGACAGTCAAACGGTACGAACGGGGGCCCATGGTCGCATGCCGGGACGCGGCGCGCGTGGAGAGCGCTCAGCCGGCGTTGTGGCCGCGCGTCGCGTGCTGCTGCAGCGCCCACTGCACGTGCTCGCGCACCAGCGCCGAGGCATGCCCGGCGCGCGACTGCAGCGCGGCCAGGGTATCGGCGTGGCCAGGCGCGTTGCCTAGTGCCACGGCAATGTTGCGCAGCCAGCGCTCGTGTCCGCTGCGGCGGATCGGGCTGCCTTCGGTGCGGCGCAGGAATTCGTCTTCTTCCCAGGCGAACAGATCGGCCAGGCTGGCCGTGTCCAGCGCGTTGCGGGCGCGGAAGTCCGGTTCGTCGGTGCGGCGGGCGAACTTGTTCCAGGGGCAGACCAGCTGGCAGTCGTCGCAGCCGTAGATGCGGTTGCCCATCAGCGGGCGCATTTCTTCGGGGATGGCGCCGTCGTGTTCGATGGTCAGGTAGGAAATGCAGCGCCGTGCATCCAGCCGCTGCGGGCCGATGATGGCCTGGGTGGGGCAGACGTCGATGCAGCGCGTACAGGTGCCGCAGTGCGCGGTGGCGGGCGTGTCCACCGGCAGCGGCAGATCGATGTAGATCTCGCCCAGGAAGAACCACGAGCCGCCCTGGCGATCGATCAGGCAGGTGTGCTTGCCGATCCAGCCCAGCCCGGCATTGCGTGCCAGCGCGCGTTCCAGCACCGGCGCCGAATCGACGAAGACGCGGTACCCGAACGCGCCGATGTCGGCGGCGAGCGCATCGGCGAACTTCTGCAGGCGGTTGCGCATCAGCTTGTGGTAATCGCGGCCCAGTGCATAGCGCGCCACGTAGGCGCGGTCGCCGTCGTGCAGGGTGTCCCAGGCCTGGGCATCGTCCTTGTGGCCGTAGTCCATGCCGACCGAAATCACCCGCACGGTGCCGGGCAGCAGGTCGGCCGGGCGCGCGCGCAGGGTGCCGTGGCGCGCCATCCAGTCCATGGTGCCGTACAGGCCTTTGCCGAGCCAGTCGGCCAGGTGCGCTTCGTCCTCGCCCAGGTCGATGCCCGAGATGCCGCAGCGCTGGAACCCGTATTCGCGCGCAAGCGCGCGCACGCGCTCGGCGGCACGGGGCAGGTGGACGGGAGCGGGAAGGGGAACCGCAGACATGGGCACAAGTATAGAATCCCGGCATGCCCGACTTCGCTGAATCGTATGACCTGTGGGGGGCGCAGCGTCTATTGCCGCTGCTGCCGCCACGCCCCGTGGACAGCCACAAGGGCAGGAACGGCCACGTGCTGTGCGTGGGCGGCAACGCGGGCAGCGGGGGCGCGGTGATGCTGTCGGCCGAATCGGCGCTGCGCGCCGGCGCCGGCCTGGTCAGTGTCGCCACCCAGCCGCAGCACGTCGCGCCGCTGCTCGGCCGCCTGCCCGAGGCGATGGTGCATGCCGTGCAGGACAGCGCCGGACTGCAGGCGCTGCTGCCGCGTGCCACGGTGATTGCGATCGGCCCTGGATTGGGTCAGGACGACTGGGCGCACGAGCTGTATCGGCAGGTGCTGGCGAGCGGCAAGCCCCTGGTGATCGATGCCGACGCGCTGAATCTGCTGGCGGCGCACCCGCACACGCTGCAGGACGCCATTCTCACCCCGCATCCGGGCGAGGCCGCGCGCCTGCTTGGCACCGACACGGCGTCGGTGCAGGCCGACCGCTTCGCCGCGGCGGCGGCGCTGGCGGCGCGCTTCAACGCCGTGGTGGTGCTGAAAGGCGCCGGCACCGTGGTCACCGCGCCGTACGCCCGGCCACGGGTCATCGCGGCCGGCAACCCCGGCATGGCGGTGGGTGGCATGGGCGACCTGCTGACCGGCATCATTGCCGCCCTGCGCGGGCAGGGCCTGGACGCGTTCGACGCCGCCAGCAGCGGTGCGCTGCTGCACGCTCTGGCCGGCGACGCGGCGGCCAGCGAAGGCCAGCGTGGCCTGCTCCCCACCGACCTGCTGGTGCCGCTGCGCCGGCTGGCGAATCCGGAACCATGATGTCCATGATCGACTTCTTCCTGGCCGAACCGCAGGACACCGACCTGCTGGGCCAATGGCTGGCCGCAACCCGGCCGCCGCACGCGGTGGTCCAGCTCCAGGGCGACCTGGGCGCGGGCAAATCCACCCTGGCACGGGCGCTGCTGCGGGCGTTGGGCGTGGAGGGCGGCATCCGCAGCCCCACCTATACGCTGGTCGAGCGCTATCCGCTGGCCGACGGCCATGAAGCCTGGCATCTGGACCTGTACCGCATCGGCCAGGCCGAAGAGCTGGATTTCCTGGGCCTGGACGAGGGCAGCGCGTCGTTGTGGCTGGTGGAATGGCCCGAGCGTGGCGCCGGTGCCCTGCCGCCCACCGACCTGATCGTGGCGCTGGAGATCGAGGGGCAGGGCCGCCGCGCGCGGCTGTCTGCGGTGAGCGCGGGCGGACGCGAATGGCTGCAACGGCTTCCGCAAGGGGGCGACTTGCAGGCCCTTTCTGTGGGGTGACAGTAGGAAAAACCCCCAGGTTACGGATTATTAAGGAAAAAGCGGTTGCATTTCATTCAGCGCGGTGATTGAATCCTCAGCCATGCCAATGGGGAAACCACTCACCGCCATCTGTGCCGCCGTCGGACTCTGTCTGGCGAGCGCGATGGCGTGGGCCGGTGAGGTCCGCCAGGTGGCGTTGGAGACCGGTTCGACCGGCACCCGCGCCGAGATCGCACTGGCCGGCAGCGGCGGTTACAAGACCCTGACGCTGTCCGGTCCGAACCGGCTGGTGGTCGATTTCCCCGAGTCCAGCGCGGTGCGCAACCTGAAGTTGCCGGCGCCTGCGGGCGTGGTCACGGCCGTGCGCACCGGGCAGCCGGTGCCGGGCACGTTCCGCGTGGTGTTCGATCTGGCCGAGTCGGTGGCGCCGTTCAAGCCGCAGATGCTCAAGCAGGGCCAGGATTCGCGGCTGGTGATCGAATGGCCGGGCGATGCGCCGGGCAGCGTTGCCAGGGCACCGGCAGCGGCGGTCACCCCTCCCGCCGCGGGTACCCCGGCGACCGCTGCAGCGTCGCCCTCGCCGGCGGCGACGCAGGCCACCGCGGCGCCGGTAGTGCAGACCACCCGCACCTTGCCGCCGACGCCGGCCGAAGCGGCGCAGGCCCGCGACGATGCGGCGCGCGCTGCGGCGCTGCTGACGGCTACGGTTCGCCAGCAGGCCAGTGCCAGTGCTGCCACGGCGGTGCCGACCCCGGCCGCGCCTACGGCGACGACGCCGGCCAATGTGGCGGCGGCGGGAACCGCGAGCGCGGCCAGCAGTTCCGCCTCGCCGGCGGCCATCCTGGCCGGCCAGCCTACGGCGGCCGTGGTGCCGACCCCCGTGCCGAGCACGCCGGTGCAGACCACGGTGGTGCCGCCGCGCCCGGTGATGCCCAGCGATGCGTCGCGGGTCAAGATGCAGTCGGGCATGCGCCCGCTGGTGGTGGCGATCGATCCGGGCCATGGCGGCCAGGATCCGGGCGCCGTGGGTCCAACCGGCAAGCGCGAGAAGGACATCACGCTGGCGGTAGCCCGTGAGTTGGCGCGCCAGGTCAATGCGACGCCGGGGCTGAAGGCGTACCTGACCCGCGATACGGATGTGTTCATTCCGCTGCCGATGCGCGCGCAGAAGGCGCGGTCGGCGAAGGCGGACATCTTTATTTCGATCCACGCCGACGCGGCCGAAAACCGTGCGGCCACCGGGTCGTCGGTGTACGTGCTGTCGACCAAGGGCGCCTCGTCGCAGCGTGCGCGCTGGCTGGCGGACAAGGAAAACGCGGCCGATCTGGTCGGCGGCGTGCGTCTGCAGCAGACCGAGGGCACGCTGGCCAATGTGCTGCTGGACCTGGCGCAGAGTGGCTATATGAAGGCGTCCGAGGATGCCGCCGGTCACGTGCTGGGTGGGCTGAAGCGGATCGGCAAGAACCACAAGCCGAACATCGAACGCGCCAACTTCGCGGTGCTGCGCACGTCGGACATGCCGGCAATGCTGGTGGAAACCGCCTTCATTTCCAATCCGGACGAAGAGCGCCGCCTGATGGACCCGTCCTATCAGCGGCAGATTGCCGGTGCGGTACTCGACGGCGTACACACCTTCTTCAGCCGCCAGCCACCGCCAGGCACGCTCTATGCGGCCCGCGCCCAGGCCGAGATAGACGCCGCCGGCACCGTCGCTGGGGGCAGCAAATAAAAACCCGCTTCGGCGGGTTTTTTTTCGCGCGTCTGTCGGTATTCGATTTGCTGCGAATGGCCGGGCTGTGCCCGGCTGCTGATGGATTTGGGCGAACAGCTCTTGGCTGATGCATGCACCGAGCTGGGCCGTCGGGTGTGGGTTTGCGGGACACGCCGTGAATCCGTCCATGGAGGCTTGTAGAAAACATCCATGTTTTCTACAGTCCCGCAAACCCACCCCTGCCGACCCTCCACAGTTGGCTGGTGGCCACGGGAAATGCGGAAATGCGGAAATGCGTTGAGCGACGCCGCGCGTCGCTGCTCTCCCATCCGCACACGACACTCTATCGGGGGCGGCCGGCGGGTAGCCCCCGTAGGGACTGTCAAAAACATGGATGTTTTTGACAAGCCTCCAGGGATGGATTCACGGCGTGTCCCGTAGGGGGCTGCCCGCCGGCCGCCCCTGCCCCCAAAAATGGAAACGCTGCTCTTCGCCGTTAGTTATGATCTACCGATGACCATCCGCCAACTTCCCGAAATCCTCATCAACCAGATCGCTGCGGGCGAAGTGGTTGAACGCCCTGCATCGGTGGTCAAGGAATTGGTGGAGAACGCGCTGGATGCCGGCGCCACGCGCGTGGATATCGACCTGGAAGAGGGCGGGGTGCGGCTTATCCGCATCCGCGACGACGGCGGCGGCATCGCGCCGGACGAACTGCCGCTGGCGGTGTCGCGGCATGCGACCAGCAAGATCGCGAGCCTGGATGACCTCGAAGCCGTGGCCACGCTGGGCTTCCGCGGCGAGGCGCTGCCCTCGATCGCCTCGGTCAGCCGATTCACCCTGGCCTCGCGCCGGCGCAGCGACGAGCATGGCTCGGCCCTGCAGATCGAAGGCGGCAAGCTCGGTGAGGTGACCCCGCGCGCGCATGCGCCCGGCACCACGGTTGAAGTGCGCGAACTGTTCTACAACGTGCCGGCACGGCGCAAGTTCCTGCGCGCCGAGCGCACCGAGCTGGGCCACATTGAGGAATGGCTGCGCTCGCTCGCGCTGGCGCGCCCTGACGTGGAGCTGCGCGTCTCGCACAACGGCAAACCGTCACGGCGCTACAAGCCAGGTGACCTGTATTCCGATGCACGCCTGGGCGAGACCCTCGGTGAGGATTTCGCCACCCAGGCCATGCGCGTGGACCACAGCGGTGCGGGCCTGCGGCTGCACGGCTGGATCGCGCAGCCGCATTACTCGCGGGCCAGCACCGACCAGCAGTATCTGTACGTCAACGGCCGCTCGGTGCGCGACCGCAGCGTGGCGCACGCGGTGAAGATGGCCTACGGCGACGTGCTGTTCCATGGTCGTCAGCCGGCGTACGTGCTGTTCCTGGAACTGGACCCCACCCGGGTCGACGTCAACGTGCACCCGGCCAAGCACGAGGTGCGCTTCCGCGATTCGCGGCTGATCCATGATTTCGTCTACCGGACCTTGAAGGAAGCCCTGGCGGAAACCCGTGCGGGCATGACCGCGACCGGCGCAGGCAGCGACGGCACCACGCAATCGGCCGCGGCGACCCCTGTCGGCGAAGGCGCCGGGGTGGGCTACGCCCTGGCCGGTGGCGGGAGTGGCGGCGGCATGGGCGGTCAGTCGTGGCGCCCGCAGCAGTCGCCGCTGGGCCTGCGGGTGGCGGATGCGCCGTCGGCCTATGCCGCGCTGTACGCGCGCCCGGCGGGCGACGAGCGGAGTGCGCTGCCCGCCATGCCCAGTGAGCAGGGGCTGCCGGTCACCGCTGCCGACAGCGGCGTGCCGCCGTTGGGGTATGCGGTCGCGCAGCTGCACGGCATCTACATCCTGGCCGAGAACGCCGAAGGCCTGATCGTGGTGGACATGCACGCCGCGCACGAGCGCATCGGCTATGAGCGGCTCAAGACCGCGCACGACGCCACCGGACTGCATGCCCAGCCGCTGCTGGTGCCGATCACCCTGGCGGTGGGCGAGCGCGACGCCGATACCGCCGAGCGCGAAGCCGATACGTTGACGGCGCTGGGCTTCGAGATCACCCGCTCCGGCCCGGGCTCGCTGCACGTGCGCAGCATTCCGGCGCTGCTGGCCAACGCCGAGCCCGAAGGTCTGCTGCGCGACGTGCTGACCGACCTGCGCGAACATGGCCAGAGCCGCCGCATTGCCAGCGCGCGCGACGAGCTGCTCTCGACCATGGCCTGCCACGGCGCGGTGCGGGCCAACCGGCGGCTGACCCTGCCGGAAATGAACGCGCTGCTGCGCGACATGGAAATCACGGAGCGGTCCGGTCAGTGCAACCACGGCCGGCCGACCTGGGCCCGTTTTTCACTGGCGGAAATCGACCGCTGGTTCCTGCGCGGACGTTGAGGGGGAACACGATGCGTTATTGGGGATGGGGACTCGGCGCAGCGCTGCTGGCGCTGGGCTTGGCGGGCTGCGGCGACAAAGAGGCCGCGCCGGTACCGGCGGCGGTGGACCCGGCGTTTGCCGCCGAGCAGCAACAGTGGCGGCAGCAGCGCTACACCGAACTGCAGGCGCCCGATGGCTGGACCAGCCTGGTGGGCCTGCACTGGCTGGAGTACAAGGCGCACTACATCGGCAGTGGGCCGGGCAGTGGCATCCGCCTGGCCGTGGGCCCGGGCAAGCTCGGGATGGTGTCGCGCACGGGCGAGGCGGTGTTCTTCACCCCCGAACGCGGCGTGGCCCTGAGCGTGGACGGCAAACCGCTCAGCGGGCGCATCCGCTTCAACAGCGACCGCGATCCGGAACCGACCAGGATCGCCTTCGATGAGGGCAAGGGCCAGCTCAGCCTGATCCATCGCGGTGATCGTTACGCATTGCGGGTCAAGCACGCCGACGCGTATTCGCGCACCCGTTTCGCCGGGTTGAATTACTGGCCGGGTGGCCCGGACTGGCGGGTGACGGCCCGCTTCGTGCCGCACCCGCCCGGCAAGACCCTGCCGATCGTGGACATCACCGGGCTCACCACCGAGATGCCCAACGCCGGCGTGCTGGAGTTCGAGCGCGACGGCAGGACCTGGCGCCTGGAAGCGCTGGGGGAGCCGGGACGGGAGCTGTTCGTGATCTTCGGCGACCGCACCAGCGGCCACGGCAGCTACCCCGCCGGGCGCTACCTGGATCTGCCGGCGCCGGATGCGAGCGGGACGCTGCCGCTGGATTTCAATCACGCCTACAACCCGCCGTGCGCGTTCACCCCGTTCGCCACGTGCCCGCTGACCCCGCCCGAGAATCGCCTGGACCTGAAGGTTGAAGCCGGCGAACAGGCCTACCACGCACCCCAGGGAGGGGTTTGAGGATGATGATGCTGAAACGACTGGCAGCGCCGTTGCTGCTGGCCACGGGCCTGCTGTTGGGCAGCGCGGGCGCCGCGTCCGCCGCACCGGCGGCACCTGCATCCACCACGCCGGTGCCGTTGCTGTGGAAAGTGACCGGGCCGGGCGACAGCCGCCTGTACCTGCTCGGCTCGTTCCACCTGCTGCGCGCCGATGACTACCCACTGGCGGCCGACGTGGACCAGGCCTTCGCGGCGTCACGGCGCGTGGTGTTCGAGCTCTCGCCGCAGGACATGCAGTCGCCGGACCTGCCGCGCAAGATGCTGCAGGCTGCGATGCGCACCGATGGCAGCGAGCTCAAGCGCGATCTGGACGCGGCCACCTGGACCAAACTGCAGGCCTACGCGCGCGACAACAACCTGCCGCTGGCCCAACTGCAGGGCATGAAACCCTGGTTCGTGGGGCTGACCATCACGTTGTCGCAGTTCACCAAGATGGGGCTCGATCCGGCGCTGGGCCTGGACCGGCATTTCATGACCCGTGCGGCAGACGCAGGCAAGCCGACCAGCGGTCTGGAAGACATCGACACCCAGGTGGCGGTGCTCTCGGGCATGTCGGCGCAGGAGCAGCAGCAGATGGTGGCCGAGGCGCTGGACCAGGCCGGCCAGGCCGACGCCATGGGCCGCAAGCTGCACGATGCGTGGCGCCGTGGTGACGAGAAGCTGCTGTGGACCTCGATGGCGGCCGAGATGCGCGGCGAATACCCCCAGCTGTACAAGCGGATCAACAGCGACCGCAACGATGCCTGGGTGCCGAAGCTGGAACAGCAGCTCAAGGCCGGGCAGGGTGGCACGCTGGTGGTGGTGGGGTCGCTGCACCTGCTGGGGGAGGACGGTGTGGTCGAAAAACTGCGCGCCAAGGGCTATCAGGTGGAGCGGATCTGCACCGGGTGCGCAAAACCGCGTCGCTGAATCCTGCAGCCGGATGCAAAAAAGGCGCGGCCGTGAGGCTGCGCCTTTTTTCGTGGTGCGGCGGACAACCTCAGCGGCGGGTCTTGCCGGTGGCCGGGGCGTCGGGCTTGGCGCTGCCGGACCCGGTGCCGGTCGAGGTGCCCGGCGGACGCGGGCCGAAGCCGGCCCCCATGTTGCGCTGGAAGTCCTGCCACAGCTCCAGATTGCGCTCGGTGAGCTGGTTCATCATGGCCCACGGCGTCTGCCCGAGCAGATTGCCCATCTGCTGGCGGAACTGCTGCTGCTGGTCCAGGAAGACCTGCATGCTGCGCTCCAGGTAATTGCCCATGAAGCCCTGCAGGGAGTCGCCATAGAAGCGGATCAGCTGGCTGAGCAGCTGGGTGGAGAGCATCGGCTCACCGTCCTGCTCCTGGTCGGCGATGATCTGCAGCAGCACCGACCGGGTCAGGTCGTCGCCGCTCTTGGCGTCGCGGACTTCGAAGTCTTCACCGTCCAGGATCAGCTGGCGCACGTCCTCGATGGTGATGTAGCTGGAAATTTCGGTGTCGTAGAGACGGCGGTTGGGATACTTCTTGATGATGCGGTTCGCAGCCATGAAGCAATCACTCGTCAGCGTAGGGGCGAAGCATGGCGCAGCGCAGCACCGGTTGCAACCGCCTTTGGTCACTTGTACCGCTTGTTCATGCTGCGCAGCAAAGGCTGCAACATAAATGAGATTGCGCAACCGGCGCTGCGCTGCGCGCCCACGCTTTGCTGCGCAAAACGTGGGCCCCGGCGGCATGCTTCCTATTCCCCGCGCCGTTGGCGCGCCCCCTTTAACAAAAAGGGGGCTCCTCTTGCGGTGGGAAGGCGGATGAAGTGCAGCATTTCCTTGTAGCGCCGACCGTTTGTCGGCCTTGGGGATTGGGGTGGGGCGTGGCGCTGTAACCGTTACCAGCCCATGTGGTGGCCGCCGTTGATGTCGAGGTTGGAGCCGGTGATCCAGGCGGCTTCCTCGGCGACCAGGAAGGCGACGGCGTAGGCGATTTCTTCGGGCTTGCCGAGGCGGCCGGTGGGGATGTCGGCGATGATCTTGGCGCGGACTTCGTCAGGAACGGCCATTACCATGTCGGTGGCCACGTAGCCGGGTGAAATGGTGTTCACGGTGATGCCGAAGCCGGCATTCTCGCGCGCCAGGGAGATGGTGAAGCCGTGCATGCCGGCCTTGGCGGCGGCGTAATTGGCCTGGCCGTACTGGCCTTTCAGGCCGTTGATCGAGCTGATCTGGATCACCCGGCCCCAGCCGCGGCGGCGCATGCCTTCAATGACCGGGCGGGTGACGTTGAACACCGAATTGAGGTTGGTGTTGATCACGTCGTGCCACTGGTCGGCGCGCATGCGGTGGAAGGTGGTGTCGCGGGTGATGCCGGCATTGTTGACCAGTATTTCGACCGGGCCGAGCGCGGCTTCGACCGCGTGCACCATCTGCTCGGCGGTGGCCGGGTCGGACACGTCGCCGGGGAAGATGGCGACATCGCAGCCGCGCGCGAGCATGGCCTCGCGCCAGGCGGTGGCCTTGGCTTCGTCACGGTAGTTGGTGGCAACCCGATGGCCCTGGTCGGCCAGACGTTGGCAGATGGCGGAACCGATACCGCCGGTACCACCGGTGACCAGTGCGACGCGAGATGTCATGAGCAGCTACTCCGAAAGGCAGGGCCAGCAAGGGGGGAAAGCGATTCTGCAACATCGCGGCAGAAAAGGGGGCGGCTCACCCGGGGGCCGGTGCGAGCCGGATGTCGCCCGGTGGCAATGCGGCCGGATCGAAGCCCGCCTGCGCGCGTCCGAGCAGCCCGGTTACATTGGTGCAGGCGGCCAGGTGCGACGGGTCCTGGCCGAGCTGGACCCATGCCTGCTGCAGCGCAGGCACGGGGGCGTGGGGATCCACCGGGCGGGCGGCGGCGGATTTGGACAGTTTGACGCCGTCCGGCTCGAGCAGCAGCGGCAGGTGCAGATAGCGCGGGGTGGGCAGGCCCAGCGCCTGCTGCAGCAGGATCTGGCGGGCGGTGGAATCGAGCAGGTCGGCACCGCGGACGACGTCGGTGATGGCCTGGTCGCCGTCGTCGACGACCACGGCGAGCTGGTAGGCCCAGTAGCCGTCAGCCCGCCGCAGCACGAAGTCGCCGACGTCGGCGTACACGTCCTGTTCGATCCAGCCGCGAAGCCCGTCCCTGAAGCCGACGCTGCTGCCGGGCGGAACGCGCAGGCGGATGGCCGGTTGCGCCCGCTGCGTGCGTCCCACGCAGTGATGGTGAATGCCGTGCTGGTCGGCCAGGTCGGTGCGGCTGCAGTGGCAGGCGAACGCGTTGCCTTCGGCCAGCAGGCGGTCGAGGGCGGTCTGGTACAGGTCGTCGCGATGGCTCTGGCGGACGATGGGGGCGTCGCTGACCAGGCCGAAGGCGCTCAGGGCGGCCAGCTGCTGGTCGATGGCGCCGGGCACGGTACGGGGCGGGTCGATGTCTTCGACGCGCACGCACCAATGGCCGTGGGCATGCCGTGCCAGCAGCCAGCTGCCGAAGGCGGCCAGCAGGGATCCGGCGTGCAGGGGGCCGGTGGGGGAGGGGGCAAAGCGCCCGCGGTAGGCAGTCATCGACATGAACTATGAATCGTCGGTCAGGTTGCCGCTTGAATTCAACCTGAAGTCCCCGCAGATTTGCGGATAACACCCACCTACAAGCGCCTTTCCCATGTTCACCCGTATTGCTCTGTTCCTCGCCACCAACTTCGCGGTGCTGCTGCTGGCCAGCCTGGTGATGCGCCTGCTGGGCGTGAATCCTGGCCAGATGGGCGGTCTGCTGGTCTTCGGCGCCGTGCTGGGCTTCGGCGGCTCGATGATTTCGCTGCTGATGTCCAAGTGGATGGCCAAGCGTTCGACGGGCGCGGTGGTGATCACCGAGCCGCGCAACCAGACCGAGCGCTGGCTGCTGGCAACGGTGGAGCGCCAGGCGCGCGAAGCGGGTATCGGCATGCCGGAAGTGGCGGTCTACGACGGCCCGGAAATCAATGCGTTCGCCACCGGTGCGAACCGCAACAATGCGCTGGTCGCGGTGTCGACGGGGCTGCTGCACAACATGAGCGAGGACGAGGCCGAAGCGGTACTGGGCCACGAGATCGCCCACGTAGCCAACGGCGACATGATCACGATGGCGTTGCTGCAGGGCGTGCTGAACACGTTCGTGATCGTGGCGGCGCGCGTGGTGGGCGGCGTGGTGGACAGTGCGCTGTCGGGCAACCGTGAGGGCGGTGGCCGCGGCTTCGCGTACTTCATCATCGTCTTCCTGCTGGAAATGGTGTTCGGCCTGTTCGCAACCATGATCGCGATGTGGTTCTCGCGCCACCGCGAGTTCCGCGCGGACGCTGGCGGCGCCCACCTGGCAGGCCGGCAGAAGATGATCGCGGCGCTGGAGCGCCTCAAGCTCAACCACGGCCAGAGCACGCTGCCCACGCAGATCGCGGCGTTCGGCATCGCCGGCTCCACCGCCAAGAAGCTGTTCCTGAGCCACCCGCCGCTGGAAGAGCGCATCGCCGCACTGAAGGCAGCGAGCAGCACCGTGGCGTGATGTCACTGGCGTGATGTTCTGACGAACGCCCGGCCGATTGGCCGGGCGTTTTTTGTTTGGTGGGCGTCGACCGCTGGTCGGTACGAAGCACAGCAACAGCAACAGCAACAGCAACAGCAACAGCAACAGCAACAGCAACAGCAACAGCAACAGCAACAGCAGTGGGCTGCTAGTGTCCCTGGTTAGGGCCGGCGGGGGTAGGGTTACGGGGGACGCCGTGAACCCGTCCATGGGGGCTTGGTCGCGGCATCCATGCCGCTCACACCCCCGTAACCCTACCCCCGCCGACCCTTCGACACTGTATGGGTAGCCACGAGAAAAGCGGTTGTGCCGGCCGTTGGCCAGCCCTGTAATTCGCTTCGCCATGCGCAATGACATGGGTAATGCACGAAGTGCGGCACTCCGCATCGTGCCTTTCCAGCCGCACACAGCCATGTATTGGGGCTGCCCGCCGGCCGCCCCTGCACGTAGGAATGAGACGCCGGCTGTTGCAGTTGCAGTTGCCGTCGCCGTTGAAGTTCGATTTCAACGAATGGCCATGCGTTCCCAAGGCCGATCAACGGTCGGCGCTACCAGGGGCTGCGCGCGTCGCCCAAACAACAACGGCGCCCGAAGGCGCCGTTGTTGGTGTGCACATCCGGCCCGATCAGAACTTCGCGTCGAACTCGGCCGCGTAGCCGGTGTTGACCAGCACCTTCTGCAGCACATCGCTGTTCTTTACGTTGCCGGCGACGATCTGCTGGGTTTCCGGGCCGCGGCTGTCCATGCGGGCTGGGGTGGCGCCCTTGAAATCGCACACGCGCCCGCCGGCCTCGCGGACCAGCAGCACGCCGGCGGCGATGTCCCACGCTTTCACGCCGGCCTCGAAATAGGCGTCGGCGCGGCCGCAGGCCACATAGGCCAGGTCCAGCGCGGCCGAACCGGTGCGGCGCACGTCTTCGGCCTGGACCAGCAACGCGTCCACTGCTTTCAGCTGCGCGCTGGTGCGGCTGCGCTCGCGCGGCGCGAAACCGGTGTGGATCATCGCCCCGGACAGGTCCTTGCGGTCGGTCACGCGGATGCGGCGGTCGTTCAGCACTGCGCCGGCGCCGCGGCTGGCGGTGAACAGTTCATTGCGGAGCGGATCGAAGATCACCGCGTCGATCGGCTCGCCGTTCTCCACCAGCGCGATGGACACGCAGTAGTGCGGGAAGCCGCGCAGGTAGTTGCTGGTGCCGTCCAGCGGGTCGATCACCCACATGTAACGGTTGACGGCCTGCACGCCGCCTTCCTCGGCCATGATCCCGTACTCCGGGTAGGCGCGCTTGAGTTCCTTGACGATCACCTTTTCCGCGTCCGCATCGACTTCGCTGGCGTAGTCCATGCGCCCCTTCTGCACCACGTTCAGCGCCTCCAGCTTGTTGATGTTGCGCAGGAGGACGTTGCCGGCGAGGCGGGCGGCCTTGACCATGACGGTGACGGCGGGTTTCTGCATGGCGAAAAGCTCCCGTAAAGGCAGAGATGGGGGGTACTGGCGGGGGAAAAGAGCGGTCCCGGCGCAAAGGCCGGTCGCACAGTTTACCATTTGTCACTGTCCTGCTCGCGTTTGGCCTGTTCATGTCCACAGAATCCGCTCCGTCCCGTATCCGTTTCGTCCTCGTGGGCACCCAGCACCCCGGCAACATGGGGGCTGCCGCGCGCGCCATGAAGACCATGGGCCTGGGCCGGCTGGTGCTGGTGGCGCCTGAAAAGCCACTGGACGAAGAGGCCTTCCGGCGCTCGGCCGGCGCCGAAGACGTGCTTGGCGACGCCCCGGTCGTGGCGACCCTGGCCGAGGCCGTGGCCGATTGCCGCCTGGTGCTGGGCTGCACCGCGCGCGCCCGCCGCGTCCAGCTGGAAGAGCTGCTGCCCGCCGTGGCCGCCCAGCGCGGCCTGGCCAAGGCCGCCGAGCCCGACGGCGAAGTGGCCTTCGTGTTCGGCCGCGAGCGGACCGGGCTGACCAACGAAGAGCTGCAGCTGTGCCACCTGGCCGTGCATATTCCGTCCAATCCGGAATTCAGCTCGCTGAACCTGGCCGCCGCCGTGCAGGTGCTCGCCTACGAACTGCGGATGGCCAGCCTGGGTGGAGTTGAAGCTGCGGCGCCTGCAGATCCCGAGCACCGCGAGCAGCCGGCCAGCCATGCCCAGGTGGAAGGCCTGTTCGGCCAGCTCGGGCAGACCCTGGACGAGATCGATTTCCACAAGGGGCGCGCCCCGGACTCGGCCATGCGCAAGCTGCGCCGCCTGTTCCTGCGTACCGAACTGAGCGAACAGGAGGTCCGCCTGCTGCGCGGCATCCTGGCCGACGCCCAGCGCATGGCGCGGTTGGCCAACGCCAAGCCCGAATGACCTGACGCACGTCTCACTTTTTGGGGTAGGCTGTGGCCATTCCTTGGGGGGAGCGAATGGGATTGCCGGTTCTGCGATGGCTGCTGCAGGGAGGGCTGTTGTGCCTGGGCATCATCGTGATGACCGGTGCCGCCGCCGCAGGTCCTGACGGCGCCGGGCCAGCGCCCGGGCACGTACTGGTGCTGGGGCGGATCAGCGACAATCCCAAGTCACACTATGCGCAACTGCAACCGCTGCTCGATTACGTGGTCCCGCGCATGCGCGAGGTAGGCATCACCGAAGGCCGCATCCTGATGGCGCCCGATGCGCAGCAGATGGCCAGTTACCTGCGCCGCGGCCGGGTCGACTGGGTCACCGAAACCGCCGGCACGGCCGTCAATCTGGGGCTGCGCAGCGGTGCCCAACCGCTGCTGCTCACCGAGCGGAGCGGCGTGCGCGACTACCACACCGTGTTCTTCGTGCGCCGCGACAGCCCCATCGTCTCGCTGGCCGATCTCAAGGGGCACACCCTGGCGCTGCAGAACGTGGCCTCCACCAGTGCCTACCTGGTGCCGGTGATGACCCTGTTGCAGAACGGGCTGACCCCGGAGATCCTGTTGTCGGCGCGCGATGCGGCCGCACCGGATACGGTGGGCTATGTTTTCGCGCGGTCCGAGGCGAACATCGCCACCTTCGTGCACAAGGGCGTGGTCGATGCCGGCGCGGTCAGCAGTGTCGACTGGGTCGACCCGCACCGCATTCCGGCTACGTTCCGGCGGGATTTCCGCCCCATTTTCCGCACTGAACCGTATCCGCGTGCAGTGGAGGTGGTGCGGTCGGGGCTGGACCCGAAGGTGCGCGACCGCCTGCAGCAGGTGCTGCTGGAGGCCGCTTCGGATCCGCAGGCGCAGGACGCGCTGGAAAAGTTTTTTGGTACGTCCGGGTTCCATCGGGTCGATGCGCAGATGCAGCGCCGTTTGGATGAATTGAAACAGGGTCTTACACGCGTGCGGATGGAAGTGGAATGAGGCCGTTGGGTTCCGGAATGCAGTCCCGTTTCGTGTTGGCGATGGGCGGGGCGATGGTAGTGGTGGTGGCGATCGTGGCCGTGGTGCTCGGGCGCCAGGCGGCGATGCAGGAGGAGGTGAAGAGCCTCAGCGGCAGCGTCATCCACGAATTGTTCGACCGCAGCGTGCGCAGCCGGGGCGAAGCGTTGGCGCGCGAGCTGTCCGATGCGCTGGCCAATCCGCTGTACTACAACGACCTGGCCCAGGTCGGCGCGTTGGTGCGAAACACCTCGCGGCAGCAGGTCGTGCGTTACGTGCTGGTGTTCGACGAAGACGGCAAGCTGATCCATGACGGCAGCGCCGAGGTGGTTGACTTCGGCAAGGCCATGCAGGACCCGCTGGCCGCCGGTGCGGTGGCCGCACGCGAACTGGTGGTGCAGCAGTCGCCCAAGGTGCTCGACAACGCCATGCCGATCATGATCGGCAACCAGCGCATCGGCGGGGTCCGCGTCGGCATGGCGCTGGACGACGTGCAGGCCATGGAGCAGCGCGCCAACACGACGCTGGGCGAGCGCCTGCAGCAGGTCGGCAAGCGGCATCTGGGCTGGCTGCTGTTGATGCTGGGGCTGCTGCTGGTGATCGGCGTGGTGGTCATCATCTATGTGCAGCGCACGCTGGTCGCGCCGATCCGGGGCTTGGCCGCCGCCGCGCGCCAGATCGAAGCCGGCGACTACCGCCCCCAGCTCAGCCACAACAGCCGCCAAGACGAGGTCGGCGAGCTGGTCCGCGCCTTCGGCCGCATGAGCGAAGCCATCGCGCGGCACGACCGCGAAGTGCGGCACATGGCCTATACCGATGCGCTGACTGGGCTGACCAACCGCCTGGCCTTCCGCGAGGCGCTGGACCACCGGCTGATGGCCGCGCGTGCCTCCGGGCATCGCCTGGGCCTGCTGTTTGCCGACATGGACGACTTCAAGCGGGTCAACGACACCCTCGGCCATGAGGCCGGCGATGAAGCGCTGCTGCAGTTCGCCCAGCGCATCAGCGCCGCGGTGACCCAGGCCGGCGGCGATGAGGCGCTGCTGGCGCGCTTCGGTGGCGACGAATTCGTGATCCTGATCGGCGATGGCGATGTTGCCGCCAGTGCCCGTCAGCTGGCTGAACTGCTGGTCCGCGAACTCAGCAAGCCGCTGGTGGTGCAGGGCAGGGAGCTGTTCCTGGGCACCTCCATCGGCGTCACCCTGTTCCCCGACGACGCCGCCGACGCCACCACGCTGCTGAAGAACGGCGACATCGCCATGTACCAGGCCAAGGTTGCCGGCAAGAACTGTTACCGCTATTACAGCCGCGCGATGGACCATGCGGTGGAACGCCGCGTGCACATGGAGCAGGAGCTGCGCGGCGCCTGGGAGCGCGGCGAGCTGCGCCTGGTCTACCAGCCCATCTTCCGCACCCGCGACCGGCGCATGGTCGGCGTGGAAGTGCTGCTGCGCTGGCAGCACCCCAGCCTGGGCACCATTCCGCCGTCGGTGTTCATCGAAGTGGCCGAGCAGAGCGGCCTGATCGAGGTGATCGGGCCCAAGGTGCTGCGTGCGGCGTGCATGGAAGCGGTGCAGTGGCCGCATTCGGCCGACGGCGAAGGCATGTTCGTTTCGGTCAATGTCTCCCCGCGCCAGCTGCGCGGCGGCGAGCTGCCGGCCCTGGTGGCCGAGTGCCTGCGCGACACGGGGCTGCCGGCCTCGCGCCTGCACCTGGAGCTGACCGAAACGGCGGTGATCGGAGACGAAATGCTGGCCGCGGCGCTGCTGGACAAGCTGCACCGCACCGGCGTCAAGGTATGGCTGGACGACTTCGGCACCGGGTTCTCCGGCCTGAGCCATCTGCGCCAGGTGCCGGTGGACGGGGTCAAGATCGACAAGAGCTTCGTCGCCGACATGCAGCGCGATCCGGACGATCTGGCCTTGACCACGGCCATCATCGCCATGGCGCACGCGCTGGGCATCACGGTGGTGGCCGAAGGCATCGAGCAGGAAGTGCAGTTCGATCTGCTCAGCCAGCGCGGCTGCGACCTGGCCCAGGGCTACTGGCTGAGCGTGCCGATCACCGCGACCGAGGTTGTGGAAATGATCGAATCGGGTCGGTGAACGGCGTGACGACCAACGGTCGTCACCTACCGGTGCGAGCTGTTGACGTCACACGGGATGGATCGCCATTGGGCGGCGACCACGCGCCAGGCCGGTAGGCGTCGACCGTTGGTCGTCGCATCTCACACCGGGCGCTTGCTCGAATCGCCTGAAATTTCGCGCACCAGCTTCGGCACCAGGTAGCCCGACAACCTTGCGGTGAGCTGCGCGTGCAGGGACTTTGCGGTGGCGTCATCCACCTCGAAATGCGCCACGCCCTGGACCCGGTCGACCTGGTACAGGTAATACGGCAGCACGCCAGCGGCGAAGCTGCGCTCGCTCAGGTCCTGCAGGGCCTGCAGCGAATCGTTCACCCCGCGCAGCAACACCGCCTGGTTGAGCAGGGTAGCCCCCGTACCGCGCAGGCGCGCCATCGCCGCATCCACCGCCGCATCGAATTCGTTGGCGTGGTTGGCGTGGATCACGAACGCCACCGGCCAGGGCAGGGAGGCAAGCCACTGCACCAGGTCCTCGTCCACGCGCTCGGGCAGGACCACCGGCAGGCGGCTGTGGATGCGCAGGCGGCGCAGGTGGGGAATCTGCTTCAGGGCCTGGGTCAGTTCCACCAGCTTGTGGGTGGCCAGCGACAGCGGGTCGCCGCCGGACAGGATCACCTCGTCGATGCCCGGGTCCTGGGCGATGGCGTCCACCGCGTCGCGCCACCCTTCGCGTGCTGCGTTCTCGGTGCCGTAATCGAAGTGCCGGCGGAAGCAGTAGCGGCAGTTGATCGCGCAGCTGCCGGTGGTCACCAGCAGCGCCCGCCCGTGGTACTTCTGGATGACCCCGGTGGCTTTGCGCGCCAGCCCGTCGCCCACCGCATCCAGGCTGAAGCCCGGCACGTGCTGCAGCTCGTCGGTCACCGGCAGCACCTGGCGCAGCAGGGGGTCGTGGCGGTCGCCGTGGCGCATCCGGGCGATGAAGCCCTGCGGCACCCGCAGCGCGAACTGCCCGGCGGCCTCGGCCGATACCGGCAGGCCCTCCGGCTCCAACCCGAGCTGGGCGAGCAGGGCCCGCGGGTCGCGGACCGCCTCGCGCCACAGCTGCTGCCAGCGCACGGGAGAGGGCAGGGACGTGGCGGAGAGCTGCATGGAATGGGGGCCTGCGGTTATCATATGGGTCAGAAAAACGTGTCTCCCCACCGTCGCCGGTGGGTTTCCCATTCTATCCGGCTCGCCGCGCCTGCGCGGCGTTTGCCCATTCAGGAGTTTCAGCATGGCCACTGTTGGCATGAACGACGTCAAGAACGGGATGAAGATCCTGGTCAACAATGAACCGGCGGTCATCACCGAGACCGAGTACGTCAAGCCGGGCAAGGGCCAGGCCTTCACCCGCGTCAAGTACCGCTTCATCAAGTCGGGCCGAGTGGTCGAAATGACCATGAAGGCCACCGACGACGTGGAAAAGGCCGACGTGGTCGATACCAACATGAACTACATGTACAGCGATGGCGAGTACTGGCACTTCATGGACCCTGAATCCTTCGAGCAGGTGCAGGCCACCAAGGCCGGCATGGGCGGCGCCGACAAGTGGCTGAAGGGCGAAGAGTCCTGCATCGTCACCCTGTGGAACGGCGAGCCGATCTTCGTGCAGCCGCCGAACTTCGTCGAACTGAAGATCACCGAAACCGATCCGGGCGTCCGTGGCGACACCTCCGGCGGCGGCGGCAAGCCGGCCACGCTGGAAACCGGCGCCGTGGTCCGCGTGCCGCTGTTCGTCAACCAGGATGAAATCATCAAGGTCGACACCCGCTCGGGCGAATACTCCGCACGCGCAGGCAAGTAATCCGACCCAAGGTCGGAAGAAGGTAGAGCCGACTGTCAGTCGGCTGCTGTTGGCGGGGCCGAACGTGTGTCGCGTATGGTAGAGCCGACTGTTAGTCGGCTGCTGTTGGCGAGGTCTGAACGTGCGTCGCGAACAGCAGCCGACTAACAGTCGGCTCTACCGCCGGTACGCCGCCCGGAGCGGATCGGTTTGCCGCCGGTACGCTGCCCGGAGCGGATCGGTACGCCGCCGGTACGCCGCCCGGAGCGGATCGGTTCGCCGCCGGTACGCCGCCCGGAGCGGATCGGTTCGCCGCCGGTACGCCGCCCGGAGCGGACCGGTTCGCCGCCGGTACGCCGCCCGGAGCGGACCGGTTCGCCGCCGGTACGCCGCCCGGAGCGGACCGGTTCGCCGCCGGTACACCGCCCGGAGCGGATCGGTTCGCCGCCGGTACACCGCCCGGAGCGGATCGGTACACCGCCGGGAGCCGACCGTTCCGATTCGATGCATCACCTTTGCCTCAGCGAGACCGCATGACCGACACCTCCCGCATTCCCGAACCCTGTGACCTGCTGATCGAAGCCGGTTACGTGGTCCCGATCGAACCGCATGCGGTGGTGCTGGAAGACCATGCCGTGGCCGTGCGCGGCAGCGAGATCGTGGCGGTTCTGCCGCGTGCCGAGGCGCGCGCGCGCTTTGCGCCCCGGCAGACCGTGTCGCGTCCCGACGCGGCCCTGATGCCGGGCCTGGTCAACGCCCATACGCACAACCCCATGACCCTGCTGCGCGGCGTGGCTGATGACCTGCCGCTGATGGTGTGGCTGCAGCAGCACATCTGGCCGGTGGAAGCGGCCGTGATCGGTCCCGAGTTCGTGGCCGACGGCACCACCCTGGCCATCGCCGAAATGCTGCGCGGCGGGACCACCTGCGCCAACGAGAATTACTTCTTCGCCGACGTCCAGGCCGCGGTGTACAAGCAGCACGGGTTCCGTGCGCTGGTTGGCGCGGTCGTCATTGATTTCCCCACCGCGTGGGCCAAGAGCGACGACGAGTATTTCGCCAAGGCCGGCGAGCTGCACGACCAGTGGCGCAACGATCCGCTGATCGGTACCTCGTTCGCCCCACACGCGCCGTACACCGTCAACGACGCCAATTTCGAACGCGTGCGCATGCTGTCCGACCAGCTGGACATGCAGGTGCACCTGCACACGCACGAAACCGCGCAGGAAATCAGCGACTCGCTCCGGCTGCACGGCCAGCGCCCGCTGGCCCGGCTGGACCGGCTGGGCCTGGTCAACGACCGCTTGATCGCGGTGCACATGACCCAGCTGACCGAAGCGGAAATCCACCTCTGCGCCGAACGCGGCGTCAGCGTGGTGCATTGCCCCGAATCCAACCTGAAGCTGGCCTCCGGCTTCTGCCCGGCGTGCGCGCTGCAGCGCGCCGGCGTGAACCTGGCGATCGGTACCGACGGCTGCGCCAGCAACAACGACCTGGACATGTTCAGCGAAAACCGCACGGCGGCGATCCTGGCCAAGGCCGTGGCCAACGATGCCACCGCGCTGGACGCGGCCACCACGCTGCGTGCGGCCACCCTGGGCGGTGCCCGCGCGCTGGGCTTCGGCGACCGCATTGGTTCCATCGAGCCCGGCAAGCAGGCGGATCTGGTCTGCGTGGACCTGTCGGCGCTGGAAACCCAGCCGCTGCACCATGTGCTCTCGCAGCTGGTGTATGCCGCCGGCCGCCACCAGGTCAGCGACGTGTGGATCGCCGGGCAGCCGAAGCTGGTGCAGCGTGAGCTGGTCGGCATGGACACCGCTGCCATCGTGGCCAATGCCCGCCAGTGGCGCGAACGTATCCGTCACGTCCGCTAACCGTTTGCCCGCGCCTGCCGGCGCGACAAGGACCCCCATGAACGCTCCGCATGCTTCCACCAATTACGACCAGGCCGAACTGGACAAGTTCGCCGCACTCGCCAACCGCTGGTGGGATGCCGACGGCCCGCAGAAGCCGCTGCATGCGCTGAACCCGGTGCGCCTGAAATACGTGGCCGACCGTGTCACGCTGCGCGGTGCGCGCGTGCTCGACATCGGCTGCGGCGGTGGCCTGCTCAGCGAAGCGCTGGCCCAGGCGGGCGCCGAGGTGACCGCCATCGATCTGGCGCCCGAGCTGGTCAAGGTGGCGCGCCTGCATGGTCTGGAGTCCGGCGTGAGCGTGGACTACCGCGTGCAGGCCGCTGAGGACCTGGCTGCCGAACAGCCGGGCAGCTTCGATGTGGTGACCTGCATGGAAATGCTGGAGCACGTGCCCGACCCGGGCGCGATCATCGCCGCCTGCCACCGCCTGCTCAAGCCGGGCGGCCAGCTGTTCCTGTCCACCGTCAACCGCACCCCGGCCGCGTTTGCGGTGGCGATTGTCGGCGCCGAATACATCGCCCGCCTGCTGCCCAAGGGCACGCACCACTACCAGGATTTCATCAAGCCGGCCGAACTGGGCAAGTGGCTGCGCGAGGCCGATTTCACTCTGCGCGATGTCAGTGGCATGGCCTATGAGCCGTGGCGCAACCGCGCGCGGCTCAGTTCGCGCACCGACATCAACTACCTGGCCCATGCGGTCAAGCCCGACGCCGACGGCCGTGGCTGAGTCCGGTTTCCCGAAGGCGGTGCTGTTCGACCTGGACGGCACCCTGCTCGACAGCGCGCCGGACATGCTGGCCACCGCCAATGCCATGCTGGCCGCGCGCGCGCGCGCGCCGATCACGCTCGATGCCCTGCGCCCGGTCGTGTCCAAGGGCTCACGGGCGATGGTGTCGGTGGCGTTTCCCGAACTGGGGCAGGAACAGCGCGATGCGCTGGTGCCTGAGTTCCTGGAGCGCTACGAGGCGCTGATCGGCCAGCACGCGGTTCTGTTCGACGGCGTTGCCGGCATGCTGGATGCGCTGGAAGCCGCCGGCTGCGCGTGGGGCATCGTCACCAACAAGCCGGAGTATCTGGCTCGTCTGATCCTGCCGCAGCTGGGCTGGGAACAGCGCTGCGCGGTGCTGATCGGGGGCGACACCCTGGCCCAGCGCAAGCCGCACCCATTGCCGCTGCTGACCGCCGCCGAGCGGATGGGCATTGCGCCGGCAACGTGCATCTATGTAGGCGACGACGAGCGCGACATCGTGGCTGCCAACGCCGCCGGCATGGCCTCGGTGGCGGCGCTGTGGGGCTACCGCCTGGACGCCGACGACCCGCTGGCGTGGGGCGCGGAGGTCATGATCGAACAGCCGGAGGCGTTGCAGCATGCCGACGCCTGGCCCGCAGCCCGCGTTGCGGGAGGAATTGCGCAATGACCACCTCCACGGCGCTCGACAGCTTCCTGGACAAATGGCGGACCCGCTGGCCGGAATGGCAGGTGGCCGAACCCTTCATTGCCGAATCCCAGCGCACCCTGGTGGTCGCATGGTTTTCGCTGTTGCAGGAGTTCGACGACATCCTCAACACCGCCGGCGACCCGATGCCGGCAGACGCCAAGCTGGCGTGGTGGGGCGAAGAGCTGCGCAGCTGGGCGTCCCAGCGCTCGCGTCATCCACTGGGGCGAATGCTGGAACCGGTGCGTGCACCGTGGGGCGAACTGGCGCAGACCCTGCCCGACCTGATTGAAGCGCGCGCCGTGCCGGTGGATGCGGCACAGGCACGGCGTGCCCTGCAGGCCTACGGCGCGGCCGTGGCGGCGGTGGAGGCGGTGATGTTCGAGACCCCGGCGCGCGGTGATGTGGCGACGCCGGTCGTGTTGCAGACCCTGGCGCAGCGCCTGCATGAAGCGGGGGTGGCGGCGGTGCCGCGTTCGGTGCTGGCCCAGGGCGATGGCGATGCCACCCGGCGCTGGGGGCAGCAGCTGCTGCGCCACTGGCCGGCGCGTGTTGCCGGGCCGCGTCCGCGTCGCCTGTATGCATCGCTCGCGCGCGCACGCCAGCAGGCCTGGGCGCACGGGCAGGAGCTCAGCGCCACGCCGGTGCGGACGCTGTTGCGCACGTGGTGGGCCGCCCGGGGGTGATCGAAAGGCGTGCCGACCAACGGTCGGCACTACCGTTCGGGCATCAGGCGTTGGCCGGCACCCTTCGGTAGGTACCGACCGTTGGTCGGTACGATGTCACTACCGTCCGGTAGGTACCGACCGTTGGTCGGTACGATGTCACTACCGTCCGGTAGGTACCGACCGTTGGTCGGTACGCCTTCACCGTCCGCGTTCGAGCACCAGCAGCGGGTCGATCCGCGTGTCGAACCAGTTCATGCCCCAATGCAGGTGCGGCCCGGTCGCACGACCGGTCGCGCCCACCGCGGCGATGACCTGGCCCTGTTCGACCCGGTCGCCAACCTTGACGTCGATCCGCGACAGGTGCAGGAAATTCGAGCTGATCCCGAAGCCATGATCGAGCAGCAGCGTGCCGCCGGTGAGATACAGGTCCGGTCCGGCAAAGGTCACCACACCCGCCGCCGGTGCCTTCACCGGGGTGCCGGTGGGCACGGCGATATCCATCCCCGAATGCCCCGACCCCGGCTGTCCGTTGTACACGCGCGCGTTGCCGAACCGGCCACTGATGCGGCCCTGCACCGGCCAGATGAAGGCCTGCGCGAAGTCGGCGCGGTCGTCATCGCGCGACCGCGCCGCCGTGACCTGCGCCTGCTCGCGCTTGATCCGCTCGGCGATCGCCGGCGGTGGGTTCACCGTCTTGGGCGGCACGCCATTGACGCGCTCCACCGGCCAGTCGCGCGGCGTCACCGCGATGCTCACCGCGTCGCTGCCGCCATCGGGGCGCTGCACCTGCAGGCGCAGCGGGCCCGTTTCGTCGCGACCGATCCCGAACACCACACTGCCGTAGCCACTGACCCGCAACGTGCGCCCGGCGTACTGCACCACGCTGCCGGCCGGCACCTTGCCGATCACCATCGCGCCCTGCGAGGCGCTGGCCGGAAACACCACGCGGGTGTCGGCCTGGGCTACGGCGGGCGAGGGCAGCAGGCCGAGCGCGGCCGCCGGGGCCAGGGCCAGCAGGCCCAGGCCAAGCATCCTTGCCCGCATCAGCGGTCGTAGCTCATGCGCTGGCCGTTCGGTGCACCCACCAGCTGGGTGCCGTCCCAGGCCAACTGGCCGTTGACCCAGGTCGAGGCCACGCGGGAGCGGAAGGTCATGCCTTCAAACGGCGACCAGCCGCACTTGGACAGCACGTCTTCGCGCTTCACCGTGAACGGCACGTCTTCCACCAGCACCAGGTCGGCCCAGTAGCCTTCGCGCAGGTAACCGCGCTGGCTCACATCGAACAGCTGCGCCGGCGCATGTGCGAACTTCTGCACCACCTGGGTGATGTCCAGCTTGCCTTCATGCACCAGCTCCAGCGCGGCCACCAGGGCGTACTGCACCAGCGGCAGGCCGGACGGCGCCTGCGCGTACGGCTTCTGCTTCTCTTCCCAGGTGTGCGGCGCGTGGTCGGTGGCCAGTACGTCGATCACGTTGTCGGCCACCGCCTGGGTCAGCGCCTCGCGGTCGCTGACTTCCTTGATGGCGGGATTGCACTTGATCAGGTTGCCCAGCCGCGCATAGTCGGTGCGGTCGAAGCGCAGGAAGTGGATGCAGGTTTCAGCGGTGATCTGCTTGCGGCTGCCATCGGCGCGGATCAGCGGGCCCTGCTCGAACAGCTTCAGCTCGTCAGCGGTGGAGATGTGCAGCACATGCAGGCGGGTGCCGTGCTTCTTCGCCAGCGCCACCGCCAGCTCGGACGACTTCAGGCAGGCTTCGCGCGAGCGGATGTCCGGGTGCTGTTCGGCGCTCAGGGCGTCCCCGTATTTCTCGGCGTATTCCTTCGCCTTGGCGTCGATCATCGGCGTGTCTTCGCAGTGCGTGATGATCGGCGTGGGCGCGTACTTGAAGATCGCGTCCAGGGTTTCCGGGTTGTCCACCAGCATGTTGCCGGTGGAGGCACCCATGAATACCTTGACGCCGGGCGTGGTCAGCGGGTCGATCAGCTTGATGTCGGCCAGGTTGTCGTTGCTGGCGCCCATGTAAAAGCCATAGTTGGCGCGCGCGCGACCGGCGGCGGCGTCGTATTTGGCCTGAAGCGCGGCCGCGTTCAGCGTCGGCGGATTGGTGTTGGGCATGTCCATGAAACTGGTCAGGCCCCCGGCCACCGCGGCGGCCGATTCGGTGGCGATATCGCCCTTGTGGGTCAGCCCGGGTTCGCGGAAGTGCACCTGGTCGTCGATCATCCCCGGCAGCAGCCAGCGGCCGGCGGCGTCGACCACCGTGTCGCCGTCCTGCGGCTGCAGGCCGGTGCCGATCTGCGCGATGCGGCCGTTGTCGATGCGCAGGTCGCCTTCGAAGATCCGGCCTTCGTTGACCATGCGGGCGTTGACGATGAGCGTGGAGGGCATTTCAGTGTTTTCCTGTGCAGCGGCAGTCGGCGTGCGCGGTGCGCGGCGGCACCTCGTCCACGCCACCGGGGTGGAAGGGATGGCAGCGACCCAGCCGGCGCGCGGCCAGCCAGCTGCCGCGCGCGGGGCCATGCGTGGCGATCGCCTGCATGGCGTATTCAGAACAACTGGGAACGAACCGGCAGCGCGGCCCGAGCAGGGGGCTGATGAAGCGCTTGTAGAAGCGCAACAGGGCGATGAGCAGGTGGGAGATCACCCCCCAATCTTAGAGCAGTTGGCATGAAGGTCGCATTTGTCGCAGGATGGGGTGTTGGACCCGTCCGCGCTGGTGCGCGGCGGGCCGCCCCGGCGCCATCGCCGGGTCAGGTTCCGAACTGCGCAGGTCGTTCCGCCCAGGCGGGGGGATGGCCACACACCGCTGTGTTCTCCGGCTGAACGGAGTGGGCGGAGTGGTTGCTGCTGCTGGTCGGGTAGGCTATAAAGGCCCGCTTTCCCGGGCCCCGGGGAAACCAAGGAAGAGCGTTTCGTGGCTG
>Ga0209050_1000576_pt1 | contig 59529 bp, 41 predicted proteins | sample Araplavi_mTSA_r2_FD_184276 | JGI IMG/M metagenome (GOLD analysis project Ga0209050, IMG submission 184276) | Arabidopsis root microbial communities from North Carolina, USA - plate scrape MF_Cvi_mTSA_r2 (SPAdes) (version 2) | ecosystem: Host-associated > Plants > Roots > Endosphere | place: USA... | reverse complement strand
AACTCGATAACGCCCTCGAAGTCCTCGTCCTCTCCGGCCGCCCGCTCCTCCACGCCATGACCATGCTCGTGCCGCCCGCCTGGCGCAGCGAGCTGGAGATGCCGGACGACCTCAAGGCTTTCTACGACTACCACCGTTGCTTCAATGAGCCGTGGGACGGTCCCGCGGGCCTGTGCTTCACCGACGGTCTGACCGTGGGCGCCTGCCTCGACCGGAATGGTCTGCGGCCTTCGCGTTACAAGCTGACCGACGACGGCATTTTCTCGATCGGTTCGGAAGTCGGCACGATTGAGTTCGATGACGATACGATCATCGAAAAGGGCCGTCTCGCTCCGGGCGAAATGATCGCGATCGACACCGCGCGTGGCGTGCTGCTGCGCGACGGCGAGATCAAGGAACAGCTCGCGAAAAAGAAGCCATATGGCCTCTGGCTGAAGGAGAACCTGATCCGGCTGCACGAAATCGTGCCGGCGGAGCCGGGCGAACCGACCGAAGCGCTCGACATTCTTTCGTTGACCCAGAAGCAGCTCGCTTTCGGGTACTCGAGCGAAGAACTCGACATCATCTTCAAGCCGATGGTGCAGACCTCGGCCGAAGCCATTGGCTCGATGGGCGACGACACGCCGCTGGCGGTGCTCTCGCTCCAGCCGCGCCTGCTTTACACTTACTTCAAGCAGCTCTTCGCCCAGGTCACGAACCCGCCGATCGATCCGATCCGCGAAAAACTCGTGATGAGCCTGGCCATGTGCCTCGGCTGGAAGCGGAACCTGCTCGCGGAAACGCCCGAGCACGCCCGCCTCGTGTGGCTGACCACGCCGGTGCTGTTCGAGCACGAACTCGACAAGCTGCGCGACCTGACTTCGGAAGGTTTCCCGGCCGTGACGCTGAATGCCACCTGGCCGGTGGCTGAAGGCGAAGCCGGTCTGGCCAAAGCCATCGATCGCCTTTGCGCTGCCGCGGAATCCGCGGTGGATGAAGGTGCGCGCATCGTCATCCTTTCGGATCGGAATACCGACCACGAGCGCGTGCCGGTGCCGATGCTCCTGGCCACGGGTGCGGTGCACCATTCGCTGATCCGCTCGGGCAAACGCATGAAGGCGTCGATCGTCTGCGAAAGCGGCGAAGCGCGCGACGTGCATCAGATCGCCTGCTTGATCGGCTACGGCGCGAGCGCAGTTTGCCCGTACCTCGGGTTCGAAACTGCCCGCGAAGTGCTCGAGCAGATGAAGGTCGCCGCCCAGCAGGCCATCGCCAAGGCTGGCACCGACGAGAACAAGATCAAGAAAGCGACGGCCGACCTGGCCGACCTCGAAGCGCTCAAGCTGCCGAAGGCGCTCGCCAACTACCGCGTCGCGCTCGAAAGCGGCCTGCTCAAGATCATGTCGAAGATGGGTATCTCCGTCCTCGGCAGCTATCACGGCGCGCAGATTTTCGAAGCCGTCGGGGTGGGGGACTCGGTCATCGCGAAGTGCTTTGCCGGCACGCCCTCGCAGGTGGGCGGCATTGGTTTCGCCGAGATCGCCCGGGAATCGCTGGCCCGCCACGCCAAGGGCTTCGGCGAAGCTCCCGCTGGCAAAGGCCCGGCGCTCGACGACGCCGGTCACTACCGTTTCCGCCGCACCGGGGAAAAGCACGCGGTCAGCCCGCCGGTCATCCAGGCCTTCCACAGCTTCGTGAAGACCGGGAACACCGAGGACTACACGAAGTACGTGAAGCAGGTGAAGGAACTGCAGCCGATCAGCTTCAAGGACATGCTGGAGTTCGTGCCGGCTGCTTCCGGCCCCATCCCGCTCGATGAAGTCGAGAGCATCGAAGACATCCGCAAGCGCTTCACCAGCGCGGGCATGTCGCTCGGCGCGCTCAGCCGCGAAGCCCACGAGGCGCTCGCCATCGCCATGAACCGGATCGGCGGCAAGTCGAACTCCGGCGAAGGCGGCGAAGATCCCGAACGTTTCAAGCGCCTGCCGAATGGTGACAGCGCGAACTCCGCGATCAAGCAGGTCGCCTCCGGCCGCTTTGGCGTGACCGCGGCGTACCTCGCCAGCGCGAAGGAAATCGAAATCAAGATGGCCCAGGGCGCCAAGCCCGGTGAAGGCGGTCAGCTGCCCGGCCACAAAGTTTCGCCTTACATCGCCAAGCTCCGGCATACCGTGCCCGGCGTGATGCTGATCTCGCCGCCGCCGCATCACGACATTTACTCGATCGAAGATCTGGCCCAGCTGATTCACGACCTGAAGGAAGTGAACAGCCGCGCAAAGGTCTGCGTGAAGCTCGTCTCCAATGCCGGCGTCGGCACTGTCGCCGCGGGCGTGGTCAAGGCGCACGCCGATATCGTGCTGGTCTCCGGCCACGATGGTGGCACGGGCGCTTCGCCGCTGAGCTCGATCAAACATGCGGGTACCCCGTGGGAACTCGGCGTCGCCGAAACTCACCAGGTGCTCATGGTCAACAATCTGCGTAATCGGGTCGTGCTCCGCACGGACGGTGGCATGCGCACCGGCGACGACATCGTCAAAGCCGCGATCCTCGGTGCTGAAGAGTTCAACTTCGGCACCGCCGCGCTCATCGCGCTGGGTTGCGTGTATGTCCGCCAGTGCCACCTGAATACCTGCCCGGTCGGTATCGCCACGCAGGATGAAAAACTGCGCCAGAAGATGACCGGCACGCCGGAACGCGTCGTCGCGTTCTTCAACAGCGTCGCGGAAGAAGTCCGCCAGATCATGGCCCAGATCGGGGTGCGCAAGCTCACCGACCTGATCGGCCGCCCGGGCTTCCTCAAGCAACGTGTGGTGCCGGATCATCCGAAAGCGAACACGCTCGACCTTTCGCGCCTGCTCGTGGACGTGGCCCAGGATAATCCGGCCGCCCCGCGTTACTGCACCCGCGAACGGAACGACGGACCGCACGGCCGCCCGCTGGATGACCTCATCCTGCAGGACGCCAAGGACGCCATCACCGACGCGGTGCCGATCAAGCTCAAGTACAAGGTGAAGAACACCAACCGCTCCGTCGGGACGAAAGTCAGCGGCGAGATCGGTTACACCTACCGCGGCGACTATCTGCCCGAAGGCACACTGACCCTCGAGCTCGAAGGCAGCGCCGGCCAGAGCTTCGGCACCTTCCTCGCGAAGGGCGTGAAGATCATCCTTACCGGCGAAGCCAACGACTATGTCGGCAAGGGCCTATGCGGGGGCGAGATCATCGTTCGTCCGCCGAAGGATTCGAAGTTCGCTTCGCACGAGAACAGCATCATCGGCAACACCTGCCTCTATGGCGCGACCTTCGGCAAGCTCTACGCGAGCGGCCGGGCGGGGGAACGCTTCGCCGTCCGTAACTCGGGCGCTGTGGCCGTCGTCGAAGGCGTGGGTGACCACTGCTGCGAGTACATGACGGGTGGCACCGTGGTGGTGCTCGGCCGCACGGGCAAAAACTTCGGCGCCGGCATGACCGGGGGCCAGGCCTTCGTGCTCGACCTCGAAGACCGCTTCGAAAACCTCTACAACACCGGCCTGATCGTCCTCGAACGCCTGACCGACGAAGACGAGAAGGTGCTCCAGGAGCTGATCTACCAGCACCTCGAAGCCACGGAAAGCGCGCGAGCCAAGGACATCCTCGGCGACTGGGCGACCTTCAAGCCGAAGTTCTGGAAGACCAAGCCCAAGCCTCCGGCGGGCAAGGCTCCCGAGCCGAAGCCGGATGCGGTGATCGACGAGAAGATCGTGGCGACGAAGCCGTAAGGCTCGGCGCTGGCACCAGCTAGCTAACACTTCAGATCGGGGCGGCTCTACCAAGGGCCGCCCCGATTTTGTTTTGTTGGGATTGTCAGCTTGGCGGCCCCACTGGGAGCGGCGGATTCAAATCCGCCGCCGAAAACATCCCGAGCCGCAGGCGAGTGCTTTTATCGCGAAGCGAAGGTGGAGCGCGCTCTCCGAGCGCGCGTTTTCGTAAACAATGTGTCGCAACGCGACGCCACGTTTTCCCTCAAAGGGAGGCTCGCTCTCGCTCGCGTGGATTTCAAAAACGCACTCGGAGAGGCCGTTCCACCGTGCTTCGCACAGGTATGGTTCGCTTCGCTCACGGTTGCTTTTCGTTGGCGGATTTGAATTTGGCTTCGCCTGTCTCCGCTTCGCTCCGGCTGTCGCTCCCAGTGGGATAGCGTCCCCTTCCGACTTACAGCAGCGGCAGCTCCGGAGATTTGCTTGTCGGGGTGACGCCGAGCTTCTTGTAAGCGGCGCCGAGGGCTACGCGGCCTTGGGGGGTGCGTTTGAGGTAGCCTTGCATGATCAGGTACGGCTCGTTGACGTCTTCGAGGGTGCCGGGGTCTTCGCCGATGGCGACGGCGAGGCTGCTCAGGCCGACGGGGCCACCGGTGAATTTATGGATGATGGCTTCGAGGATGCGTTTGTCGGTTTCGTCGAGGCCGTCGCGGTCGATGTCGCGCATGGTGAGGGCGGCGTCGGCGACTTCGCGGTCGATGCGGCCACCGGCGCGGACCTGGGCGAAGTCGCGGGTCCAGCGGAGGAGATTGTTTGCGACGCGTGGCGTGCCGCGACTACGGGCGGCGATTTCGAGGGCACCAGCGGCGTCGATCTCCACATTGATCAAGCCGGCGCTACGGAGGACGATGCGCTGCAATTCATCGGCGGTGTAGTAGTCGAGCCGCAGGGGCAGGCCGAAACGGCTGCGGAGCGGGGCGGTGATCATGCCGGCCCGGGTGGTCGCGCCGATGAGCGTAAACTTCGGCAGATTCAGCCGCACGCTGCGGGCGTTCGGGCCCTGGTCGATGATGATGTCCAGCTTGTAGTCCTCCATCGCGGGGTAGAGGTACTCCTCGATGATGCGGGAGAGGGCGTGGATTTCATCGATGAAGAGCACATCGCCGCGTTCCAACGTGGTGAGCAGTCCGGCGAGGTCACCGGCTTTTTCGATGGTCGGGCCGCTGGTGTTTTTGATGTTCACCCCCATGGCGCCGGCAACGATGTGAGCGAGGGTGGTTTTGCCGAGGCCGGGCGGGCCGCTGAGGAGGATGTGTTCGAGCACATCGCCGCGCTGTTTGGCGGCTTCGACCATGATGTTCAGCTGGTCGCACGCCTTGATCTGCCCGGCGAATTCACTGAACCCCGGCGGCCGCAACGAAATGTCGAAGGGCGTATCGGGGGCGTCGGCGAGTTGGCGCAGTGGGTGTTCGGACACGGGCGCAGTTTAAGCGGATTTTTGCCGCAGGGGGAAAGGGTTTTGCGCGGGCGGGGGAAAGTGATCAGTAATCAGTGATCAGTCGGCGCTGGGGCTCTGGATCCTGATCACTGATTACTTTGTTCTCAACTTTCCTCCCCTCGGGTTGACACCAGCGCAGCGGCCTTCTATCCCGCGATCATGAGCCAAATCCGCGCTTACGCTGCTTCGCAAGCCAAGGGAGTTCTCGAACCCTACAGTTTTGACCCCGGGGAGCTCGGCCCCGAAGAAGTCGAGATCAGGGTCTCGCATTGTGGGATCTGCCACTCCGACCTTTCGATGCTCGATAATGAGTGGGGGATGTCCGGCTATCCGTTTGTCCCGGGTCACGAAGCCGTGGGCACGGTGGTGGCGCTGGGCGAGCAGGCCAAAGGCTTGAAGATCGGCCAGAAGGTTGGCGTGGGCTGGACGGCTTACAGCTGCCAGCACTGCCCGCAGTGTATCTCGGGAAATCAAAATCTCTGCGCGACCAACCAGGGGACGATTGTGGGCCGTCACGGTGGTTTTGCCGAACGTCTGCGGGTGCAGTGGCAGTGGGCGCGTCCGTTGCCCGAAGGGCTGGATGTGGCGAAGGCTGGCCCGCTGCTTTGCGGCGGGGTGACAGTTTTTACGCCGCTGCTCGCCTACGATGTATCTCCGACCGCCCGGGTGGGCATCATCGGCATCGGCGGTCTCGGCCACATGGCGTTGCAGTTTGCGAACAAGTGGGGCTGTGAAGTGCATGCCTTCACGACCAGCGACAGCAAGGAAGCGGAGGCTCGCCAGATGGGCGCGCACTATGTGCACAACACGAAGAAGCCCGATGCTCTGAAGAAGCTCGCCGGGAGTCTGGATCTGATCATTTCGACGATCAATGTCCCCATCGATGTGCCGGGGGTGCTCAATGCGCTCGTTCCGCTCGGGCGCCTGCATGTAGTTGGGGCCAATCTCGAACCGATGCCGGTGCCAGCACTCTCGTTGATCTTCGGCCAGCGTTCGATCACGGGTTCGCCAACCGGGAGTCCGTCGGCGCTGGATGCGATGCTGACGTTTAGCGCCCGCCATGGAGTCGCGCCAGTCACGGAGTTTTTCCCGATGTCGAAGGTGAACGATGCGATGGAGCATCTCCGCGCGGGCAAAGCGCGCTACCGGATCGTGCTGGAGAGCGACTTCAGCTAGTCTCCAGCGCAAGTATTTCCAGAGGGGCGGGCACCGGGAAAAACTCCGGCGACCCGCCCAGCTGGTGGCGAGTGATCTGGAGCTTGGTCTTGGCAAACTGCCCGGAAGCTTCTAGCCTAGAGGGCCCCGGAGGACCGTTGACGTGACTGAGACTGACTCCACCGATATCGACTTGATCAAACAGATGCCGCTTGCTGCTGACGCGGCGAACGGGCCGCCTGCGACGGGACTGAGCCCGCTGACGGGACGGGATACGGAGGTGAGCCTGCTGCGGGATCGCTGGGAGCAGGCGCAGGAAGGGATGGGGCAGGTGGTCTTGATCGTGGGAGAAGCCGGGCTGGGGAAGTCGCGGCTCGTGCAGACGATCAAACAAATCGTGGCCGAGGAAGGGGAAGGCACGGAGAGCGGTTCGCAGGTCATCGAGTGGCGTTGCGCCGATCGTTTTCAGGGGAGCGGGCTGTTTCCGATGACCGATCATTTGCAGCGGCTCTTCGATTTCGGACCGGAAGAAAAGAGCACGGCCCGTTTTGACCGGCTGGCGCAGTACCTGGATGACTGCGGGCTGGGGCAGGCGGAAATCGTGGCACTTTTTGCGAAGCTGCTTTTTTTGCCATCGGACGGGCGGTACCCCACGCCGGGCCTGACTCCGGCCCGGGAACGTGAGGAAACCTTCCGCGCGATGCGGCAATGGCTGCGGGCCCGATCGTACCGGCGGCCGATTCTTTTTGTGATCGAAGACCTGCACTGGATCGATGCTTCGAGCCTGGAGTTTCTCGAGCAATTCATCGGCGAAGGGCTGCACAATCGCATCCTCACCGTGATGACTTTCCGTCCGGAATTCCGGACGCCGTGGCCGGCGATGGCGCATCAGACGAGTCTCGCACTGAATCGGCTCACCCGCCGGCAGGTGACTGGATTGATGCGCAAAACGGCGGGAGCGGAATTGCCCGAGGCGCTGGTCGCCCAGGTGTACGAACGGACTGGGGGAGTGCCGTTGCTGGTCGAGGAATTTGGGCGGATGGCGCAGGAGTTCGCCATCTTCGAGCGGCCGCACGAGCAGGAGATGCCGACAACGCTGCAGGAGCTGGTGCTGGCGCGGCTCGATCGCCTGGCGGGCTTGCGCGAAGTGGCGCAACTGGCGGCGGCGCTGGGGCGCGAGTTTTCCTACGAAATGCTCACGGCGGTGGCGGGGATGGAGGAGCCGGTCCTGCATGCGGAGCTGGCAAAGCTCGAGCGGGCGGAGATTCTTTTCCGAAAGGGGCAGCTCCCGCGCTGCACTTACTCGTTCAAGCATGCGCTGCTGGAAGAAGCGGTGCGCGGAGCGTTGGATGAAACGCGGCAGCGGTTTTTGCACCGGCAGATTGGCGAGGCCTTGGAGGCGCGGTTTCCGCAACTCATCGAGACCCAGCCGGAGTCTTTGGCCCAGCACTTCACCAAGGCGGGGGAAGCGGAAAAGGCCGTGGGCTACTGGCTGCAAGCCGGGCGGCGCTCGCATGAGCGGTTTGCAAATGTCGAGGCGATCACGCATCTGAAGAAGGGGCTGGAATTGCTGCAAACGCTCGGGGAATCGGCAGCGCGGGATGTGCGGGAGGTGGAGTTGCTCGGCCCGCTGGGCACGGCGTATATCGCGGCGCGGGGTTATGCGGCGCCGGAAGTGGGACCGGTCTTTCATCGGGCGCGGGATCTCTCCGAGCGCATGGGCCGGACGCCGCAGGCGTTTGCGGTGATGCGGGGCCATTTCGCTTTTCACATCGTGCGCGGGAACTTCCGACTGTGCGCGGAACTCGCGGCGCGGGCGATGCAATTTGCCAAAGAGGTGGCCGATCCGGGCATGCTCATGGAGGCGCTTTTCCTCGAAGGCCTGACGCGATTTTACCGGGGGAATTTCGCGGGGTCACGTGATTGTTTTGCCGAGGCGCTCGGCGAGTACGATGACCGCGAGCGCACGGCATTTTGGGCGAGCCAGACGGGGGAAGACTCCGGGGTGGCGCATCGCTGCTACCTGGCGCTGGCCTCGTGGCATCTGGGCGCGCCGGATCGGGCGATGACCTTGAGCCGCGAAGCAGGGGAATTGGCGCGCCGAATTCACCATCCTTTCAGTCTCGAATATGCGCTGCATCACACGGGCTGGCTGCATCAGCACTGCCAGCTGGGAACGGGCGCAGAAGCGGCGGGCGAGGAGGAGATGCGGATCGCTACGGAGCAGGGGTTCGTTTTCTGGCACGCGTCGGGCAAACTCTACGCGGGTGCGGGGCTGCTGCTGAATGGGCACCAGGAAAGGGGATTGCAGGTCTTTGAGGAAGGGCTCACGGCGTATCGCGCCACGGGAGCCAGGCTGGGTCTGCCCTACTACCTGAGCATTCTCGGCGAAGCTTTCACCAAGGCGCGCCGCTTTGAGGATGCGCGGCGGGCTTTCATCGAGGCCTTTGCTTTGGTGGAGCAGAACGATGAGCGTTTTCAGGAGGCCGAATTGCACCGGCTGTGGGGCGAATTGCACCTTGTTGAAAATCGCGATGAAACGGCTGCGACCGCTTGCTTTCAGCGCGCGGCAGAAATTGCGCGGGCGCAGGGAAGCCGTGCGTGGGAGTTGCGGGCGACGACGAGTCTGGCCCGGTTTTGGCAGCAGCAGCGCCGGGGGCATGAAGCGACGGTGGCGCTGTCCACGGTGTTCAATGCCTATACCGAAGGGCTGGAGATGCCGGATCTGCGCGAAGCGGCGGCGCTGTTGCGCGAGCTGGGCGACGAGCGGATGCGTGAGGAGATCGCGGCTGGGATCAAATACGTGCGGGCTTGTATTCCGCCGCCGCTGGATGGGCCGGTCTCGGTCGATTGGCGTTACATTCCTTCCTCCACGCTCGGGGGCGATGCCATCGGGTATCACTGGCTGGATCGGCAGCATCTTGCGCTCTTTCTCATCGACGTGACTGGGCATGGCCTGGACGCGGCGCTGCTCTCCGTCTCGATCGGCAATGTCATCCGGTCGGGCGCGATCTCTGGAGCAGATGTGCGGAAACCGGATCAGGTGCTCGCGGCGTTGAACGACGCCTTTCAAGGAGCACGGCACAGCTACAAGTTTTTCACGCTCTGGTACGGCATCTTTCAGCCGGAGAGCCGCACTCTGACTTACGCCAGCGGCGGGCATCCTTCGGCCATCGCCCTCGTGCCGGGTGAACCGGAGCCGCTCGTCTTTCCGGCGACGGGGCCGATGATGGGGATCTCGCCCGGCACTTCGTATCCGGCTTCAGCGACGGTGCTGCCACCGGGGGCGCGGTTGTTCATCTTCAGCGACGGGGTTTGCGAAGTGCGGCGCGAGCGGAAGCTGATCTGGAATCTACCCGCGTGTATCGAGCATCTCGCGAAGCTCGGACCGGAGCAGGGGAACGCGATGGATGCGCTGCTGGCGCATGTGCGGGAGCTGCGTGGCTCGGCTCAGCTCGACGACGATTTCTCGATCATCGAAGCGGGTCTGCACTGAGATCCCGCTGCTGGCGGCGGCCCAAGTCGAAAACGCCCGCGGAGAGCGCGTTTTTCCATCCTTCCTCCGCGGTCTAGCGGACGCGGCCGATCAAATCGTACACCTGTGCCCCGGTGATTTCCACGTCCACAAACTCACCCACCTTCGCCGGCTTGGTGAGCAGGATGCGCCCATCAATATCCGGCGCATCCGCGTGGCCTCGCGCGACTTTCGGCGCATCCACCACTGCGCGAATGATTTTGCCTTTCTGCGCCATGCTCTGTTCCCGCGCGATCTTCTGCTGCAGCTCCATCGCCCGATTGTAGCGGGTCTGCTTCACCTTGTCGGAAAGCTGGTCTTCCATCTTCGCCGCCCGCGAACCTTCCTCCTGCGAGTATTTGAAAACCCCGAGCCGTTCAAAGCGGGTGCGTTCGATGAAATCGAGCAGGTACTCGAATTCCTCCTCGGTCTCGCCCGGGAATCCGACGATGAACGTCGTCCGGATCGAGATCCCCGGAATCCCCGCGCGGATGCGGGCAATCAGGTTTTCGATGTGCTCGCTGCTCGTTTCGCGGCGCATGACTTCGAGCATGCGCGGGTGGATATGCTGCAGCGGCATATCGATGTAGCGGCAGACTTTGTCGCACGCGGCGATCGCGGCGATGAGTTCGTCGCTCCAGTGGGCCGGGTGGGTGTAAAGCAGGCGGATCCAGAACTCGCCTTCGATCTTCTGCAACTCGTGCAGCAGATGCACCAGCGTGACCCCACGGGTCGGGTCCACTTTCTGCCGCGGCCCGGCCTTTTCCTCCCACAGATCCATCCCATAGTAGGTGGTGTCCTGCGAGATCAGGTTGATCTCTTTCACGCCTTCCGCGACGAGGGCCCGCACTTCGGCGACGACACTCTCGATCGTCCGGCTGCGATGGCGCCCGCGCATCTGTGGAATCACGCAAAAGCTACACGGGTGATTGCACCCTTCGGCGATCTTGGTGAACGCGGTGTGAGCCGGAGTGAGGCGAAAACGCGGCGTGTCCCAATCCGGAATGTAAACCGGTTTCCGGCTGACCAGATTCAGCGGCGCCCAGCTTTCGTCGGTCAGCGGCGTGTCGAGTTTGGCCGGCAGCGGGCGAAGGTCGGACGAAGGCCGTGCGAGCACCTGCTCGATGATCCCGGCGGTGTCCTTGACCTGGTCGAGCCCGATGAAGGCATCCACTTCCGGCATTTCGCCGACCAGCTCGGTGGAAAAGCGCTGCGCCATGCAACCGCTGACGATCAGCTTCTGCCCCTTGCGTTTCTTCAGCCCGCGCCCGCGATGCGCATCGAGGATGGCGTTGATCGATTCCTCCTTCGCGGAATCGATGAAAGCGCAGGTATTGACGATGAGCACATCGGCCTCATCGGCGTCGCTGGTGATCTCCATGCCCTGGGCCAAAACCCCGCCGAGCATGATCTCGGCATCGACCAAATTCTTGGCGCAGCCGAGGGAGATCATCCCGATCTTGGGTTTGCGTTCGGTAGTAGAGACGATGGAAGCCATGGCGAAAAAAGGGTCCAACCCTACACCCAAAAGTGGACGCGGTCATGGCCTTTTGTGACGAACAGGTTCCGGAGCGGGCTCCAGCCGTGGAAACCCTGCTTCAATCAGCGTCCTGGTTCGCCGCTGTCAGCCCGTGTGGGTTCACGCAGCTCCTGCATGAAACGATCATTGCTTTGCTCCCAAGGCGCAGCAAACCCCACTCCTACTGCACCGTCACGCCGGGCGGCTGATAAGCGATCGTCTGCCCGTTTTTCCGCAAAGTCACCGCATCCGCTTCCCGGATCTCGACGAAGAATTTCGTGCCCTTCAGGCGGAGCACCCCGACTTTGGGATAAACCACGTCGTCGTAAATGGGCTCGGCATCGGGGTTGTCCCGGCGGATGCGAATCCAGGTCTTTTTCAGCGGCTCGACCACCAGCTCGTTGACCACCGGAAGCGGGGCCGGCGTAGGTTGGACCACCGCAGTCGGGGCCACAATCGCCGAAGACGGCGCCGGGGTGGGGGTGGCGTTGCTCGACGGTGGAATGACAAAAGCGCGATCGCCGCCTTCCAGCCGGGGCGCGGCAAACGGCACCGGGGTTGGACGCGGAGCTACAGGAACCGTCGAATTCGGAGCCGGGGTCGGCGTGGCCGAAGTGGTGGCCTCTGGAGCGTTGTTCCGCGGCGTCACGGATTCGATCGTGTTCGACGAGTGGGAATTCTGCGCGGTTTCGAGCCGCTCGGCCTGGAGGTAGAGATGGATGCCGAGAGCGGCCGCGCCGAGGAGCAGGAAAAAGACGACCAGCGGAACGATCGAAGGCCGGCGAATCTTGGGCTCACGCTCGCGGCGCATGGGCGCATTGCGCTCGGGCTCGTGTTCCGGGTAGGCGTTCAGGTACTGGTACTCGGCGATGCTGATGGGGTTGCCGCTTTCGAGTTGCTTGGCGATGCCGCGCACTTCGACTCCGAGGAATTTGCCGTAGATGAGCAAAAAACCGCGCGCGTAGGTGTTGCTTGCAAACGAGGAGTAATCGTCGGCTTCGAGCGCAGCGAGTTGCTGCGGACGAATACGAGTTTCCAGCCCGGCCTCTTCGAGCGAAAGCCCTTTGGCTTCGCGGGCCCTGGCGAGTTTTTTGCCGACGGGTTCGACCAATTCAGTCATGAGAAAAGTGGTGTGGGCGCAGTCTGTGGATCAATCAAAGTTACGTACGTCACAGTGCGTCGAGGTCTTTCAAAATCTCGCGCGGTTTGGCGCCTTCACCGGCACCGACAAAACCGCGCTGCTCCAGGATGTCAAGAATACGGGCTGCCCGCGTGTAGCCCAAACGCAGGCGCCGCTGGAAAAGAGAAGTGCTGGCCTTCTTTTCCTGCCGCATCACCTCGATACATTTTTGTACGAGTTCCTCGTCTTCGTCGCTTACTTCCTCGTCTTCCGGGAGGTCGGAAGAGCTCAGGCGCTCGTTGATCGGGTTGGCAAATTGCGGTTTCTGCTGGTCCGCCGCGTGTTCGACCAGTTTGTGCACTTCCTCGTCGGTCACCAGCACACCCTGCGAGCGCACCATCTTTGCCGTGCCCGGCGGCCGGTAGAGCATGTCGCCCTGGCCGAGTAGCCGCTCGGCGCCGTTTTCGTCGAGGATGACGCGGGAGTCCAGCGGGCTGGATACCTGGAACGCGATACGGCAGGGGACGTTGGCTTTGATCACCCCGGTAATTACGTCCGCCCGCGGCGTTTGGGTCGCAATGATCAGATGAATTCCCGCCGCGCGCGCTTTCTGGGTGAGACGGGCGATGGCGCTTTCCACGTCGGCCGGCGCGGTCTGCATGAGGTCGGCGAGCTCGTCGATGATGATCACCAGATACGGCATCCGCTCGGGGATGATCAGTTCATCCACATCGCGCGGCACCTGGACCTTCGGCTTCGGCGCGGGCGCGCTGAAGATTTCGTCGTCCTCCAGGTCACTGAAGTCGATCGTCGGCGCATTGGGATCCGGCTCCGGCTCGGCGAGGGGATCGGCCATGCGCAGCTTCGGAAGTGGTTTCGGCGCGGCGGCCACGAGCGGGAGTTCGCCTTCCGGCGCCGCACTGGCGCCATTGGCCAAAGCGGCCGCAGCATCGAGCTCCGCCTGCGTCTTCGGCTTGGGCCGGGCGTTGAAGGTCGCGATATTGCGCACCCCGACCTTGGCGAAGATCTCGTAGCGGTTGTCCATTTCCTGGCAGGCCCAGCGCAGGGCGAGCAGGACCTTTTTCGGATCGGTCACCACCGGCGTCACCAAGTGAGGCAACGCATTGTACATCTGCATTTCGACCACCTTCGGGTCGATCATGATCAGCTGCAGATCCTCCGGCGTGAACCGGTAGAGAATACTGGCGATGATTGCGTTAATACACACGCTCTTGCCCGAGCCCGTGGTACCCGCGACGAGCAAGTGCGGCATGGCTCCGAGATCGGCGATGACCGTGTGTCCATAAACATCCTTGCCCAGTGCGATCGGAATTTTCGCCTTCGTATTCGCAAAATCGTCCCCCTCGAGCAGCTCGCGCAGGGTCACTTTCTGCTTTTTGGTATTCGCAATCTCGATGCCCACCGTGTCTTTCCCGGGAATCGGGGCGAGAATATTGATCCGCTCCGCCCGGGTCGCGCGGGCAATATCGCGCTCCAGATTCGCAATCCGGTCCACGCGAATCCCGTCGTGCGGGTAAACTTCGTACCGCGTAATCGTCGGCCCGCGGGTGATGTCCCCGGCTTCCGCCCCGATGCCAAACTGTGCCAGCGTCGAGATGATCTTCTGCTGTAGCGCCCGCAATTCCTCCGGATCCGCCGCCTCGCGCGAGGCAATATCCGTCTCATCCAGCAGGTCCAGTGGCGGAAGTTCGTAGTTCTCCGCCGACATCGGCGTGAGCGGCTGAAACCGGTCGTTCTTCTTCTTCGCCACCGCCGGGGCCGCATTGGAATCGACGATTTTCGGCACCGGCCGATTGGCCGCGGCCGCTGCAGCCCCCGGGTCCGCCACGAGTTTAAATTCATCGTCCGCCGTCGGGACCTCGTCTTCTTCGTCCTTCGAAGCCCGGGCCGGCGAAATCACTTCGGGCACGCTGGCTCCGCGCTTCTTCAGATTTCGCTCCAGCTTGGAGGCCTGCCGTTGCAAGCGCTCGGCTTCGAGCGCGAGTTGCTCTTCTTCGTTCGCCCGGGCCACCCGCCAAGCATGCATCTTCTCTGTGATCCGCCCCGGCACCGCCAGGAACCAGCGCACCACCGCCATCGGCCGCAGCCCCGTCGCCAGGGTAAGCGTGACAAAATAGAGGACAAACAGGATCAGGCTCGCCCCGAGGCTCCCGAGCAGGCCCTCGAAAAGCTTGCCCCCCAGCCATTTACCAATCCACCCGCCTTCGCCGACGATATTCAGCTTCCGCGCATCGATAAACGCAATCGGCAGCACTTCGGCCAGGCACGCCCCCGCCACGACAAACCCCAGCGTCCAGGCGATTCGTTTCCTCAGCGGAAATTCCGGGCTCAGCAGCTTGATCCCGCCAAAGCCCAACAGCGCTGCCGACGCCAGGTAACTGGCCGCCCCAAGCAGGCTGTACACCGTGCAGGCGATGATCGCCCCCGCCGGCCCGATGAAATTCAGCGTGTGCCGATTCGCCGGATCCACGCTGTGGAGGGGAAACCACGTGGGAACGTCCCGCGGATGATACGAGATCAGGGCAAGAAAAAGCAGAGTGCCGAGGCCGAGCAAGCTCAGGCCCACGGCTTCGTCGACGGAGTGCGATTGAGTTTCGCGTACGCGGGCGCGGGCCATCAGACGGCGAGTCTAGAGGCATCCCGCCTAGCTGACAATGCTCCGCAGTGGAAAAGTCAGCGCGAAAAGGCCCGACAGAAGGGTGAGGGGAGCAAAGCCGGCCTTTCCTCCCGGAACTACCCCGAAGAACCGGAGGGCAAGCGTTGCTGTCAGCCCGTGGTTCACGCAGCCCCCCAGCGTGAAACGACCGTGCCTGCGCCCCAGGGCGCAGGGTAACTTTTTCCCCCTCACGCAGAAGGCTGCGTGAACCACGAAAACTACGCCGCCACGCTCGACTCCGCCGCTCGCGTCAGCACCGCGCACAAATCCTCAAACGCCACCGGCTTGTTCAGCCACCCATCCGGCTGGCAATTCTTCGCCGACGGATAATCCGCCTGGATCAGCCCGCTCATGAAAATGATCTTCGCCTGTGGCGACCGCGACCGCAGATGCTGCGCGATCGTGAACCCGTTGAACTTCGGCATCAGCACATCGAGCAGGATGCAATCCGGCTGGCAGCGCTGAAAGCTTTGCAACACTGCGAGTCCACCCGCGGTTTCGATTCCGACCACCTCGTGACCCGCAGCGGCCACAAAAGCAGCCATAAATTGCGCACAGCGTCTGTCGTCGTCGGCGATAAGGACTCGCATAGTTTGGGCGGAGGGCAGGAATTTAAGCGGCCATCAGGAACCCACGGAGCTCGACAAAAGCGAGCATCTCCTGGAGGTCATCCATATGGAAGGGTTTGATCAGGACCATCCCGTTCACCGAACCGATGAATTCATTCACCTTCGGATTGCCGCGATAGCCGGTCATAAAAACAAAACGATCGCATAGGTGCGGGCGCATGCGCTCGACCGCGCGGTAGAACATATCTCCCGGCAGCGTAGGCATTTGCATATCGCAGAGGATCGCGTCGAAGTCGCCCGCCAGGATCTCGTGCACGCCTTCCACGCCGTTCTGCACGGTCACCACTTCAAAACCCTGCTCTACGAAATAGCACTGCATGATCTCGCGGAACGACGCGTCGTCCTCGAGGACCAGGATGCGGCGCGCGGGGGCCGCGTTCGGATTCGGGCTCACCCGCAGCGGAGCGGCCGCGGACGGAACCGGGGCGGGCTGGGGGATGTTCGTCGGGAGCGCGACGATATTGGTAAGCGGAGAAGCAGTCATGGGCTTTTACAGAGTGTAAATTTTGTAGTTTTTATAAAGCAGGCCCCATGCCTGGTTTTTACAGACTGTTATAAAAAGTTCCGGGGTCCGGGTAAAAACCCCGGATTTGCTTCGAGGTGGCGGGGAGTTTTGTGATTGACTCTAGCACGTCAAAACCGGCATCACCACGGCAGGGCTGCGTGTGCGCGTGGCCTCCACCCAAAACCAACCAGGAAATATCGAATCATGAAGATGAAGCGACGTGCCGGAATTTATCGCCTCGCCTTGGGAGCCAGCGTAGCCACGATCGGACTGGCCAGCTCGGCCTACGCCGGCCGGGAGGTCACGGGCAAGGAAATCGCCACCTTCGATAATAAGAAACAGGTGGCCCCGGTGGAACAACCCACGGTTCTCACCGGCTCCATCAGCACCGGCTATAGCAGCCGTTATATTTTCCGAGGGACGAACCTCATGCCTAGCGCCGATGGCATGATCTCCACCGATCTCCATGTGAACTACGGCGGCTTCACTCTCGGCGCCTGGATCGGTTCCCAGATGGGCACCGCCAATATCCCCGGCGCCCTCGGCATCGGGGAAGGCGGCGGCGGCGGCCGGGTCGGCTTCGGCGCCACCCGTACCGGCAGCACCGGCAATACCGCCATCACCCTCGGCTCGGGCCCCAACGCCCAGACCGTGAATGGCAATTTCGATAACTCCAACCTGAGCAGCATCCCGGTCACCGGCGATCAATTGGCCACCGCCATCGCCAATGCCTATGGCCTCACCCCCACCCAGGTGAATGCCGCCTTCCAGCAGCTCCTCGGCGCCCAGATCCCGAAGAATATCACCGGCCTCAAGCAGAATAGCGACGCCATCCAGGATCGCTTTAACGAGGTCGATCTCTACCTCCAGTACCAGTTCTCCCTCGGCCCGGTCGATATCACCCTCGGGAATATCTTCTTCTATATTGATCGCGATTCCGAGACGCGCGTCACTTCGCGCGAATTCTTCGCCAGCGAAGACTCCAAGGAACTCCTCAGCGCCCTCGTCGGCACCCTGCTGCCCGGCCGCGCCGGCCACCCCGAAGACTTCCTGCTCAACAACGGCCGCAAGCTGACCAAGACCTACGAAGGCATCGGTGACGAGCAGTACGATCGCCTCTTCGCCTCCATCAGCACCACCGCCATCCCGTACATCGTCCCGCGGGTTACCTATTACCAGACGATCTACAACGAAGGCACCGAAGCGGCCAAGGAACTCGGCGTCCTCCGCAACAACACCAAGGGCGGTTACCTCGAGCTGAAGATCAACGGCGAAATCCCCCTCATCAAAGACCGCCTCAATTTCGACCCCTACGTCCTCGCCTCCGCCAGCTTTGGCGATCGCTCGGAAAACGACGGCACCGCCCTCTACGGCTGGAATCACTTCCAGGCCGGCGCCGAACTCGTCTGGCAGGTCACCGACAATTTCCGCCTGATCCCGCAGATCAATTACATGAACCACATCTCCGATCCGCCCCTCGGGACGAATAAGGACGAGTGGTGGGGCGGCGCCCGCGCGGAAATCACCTTCGGCGGCCCCAGCGCCTCCGAGCAGGAAGCCGCTTACCTCGCGAAAAACGACGATCACGGCAAAATGCTCGCCGGCCAGAAAGGCGCGCTCGAGGAGGAAGGCGACGCCCTCACCGGCTCGCTCAGCGCCGGCTACAATAGCCGCTACATCTTCCGCGGGACCAATCTCATGCCCAGCGCCGACGGCATGGTCTCCACCGATTTGCACGTGAACTACGGCGGCTTCACCCTCGGCGCCTGGGTCGGCACCCAGATGGGCTCCGCCAATGTCCCCGGCGCCCTCGGCATCGGCGAAGGCGGCGGCGGCGGCCAGGTCGGCTTCGGTGCCACCCGCACCGGCAGCACCGGCAATACCTCCATCACCCTCGGCTCGGGCCCCAACGCCCAGACCGTCACCGGCAATTTCGACAACTCGGCCCTCAGCGGCATCCCCGTCACCGGCGACCAGCTCGTCAGCGCCATCGCCGGCGCCTATGGCCTCACCCCCACGCAGGTCAATGCCGCCTTCCAGCAGCTCCTCGGCGTCCAGATCCCGCAGCAGATCACCAATCTGAAGCAGACCAGCGACGCCATCCAGGATCGCTTCAATGAGGTCGACCTCTACTTCCAGTACCAGTTCTCCCTCGGCCCCGTCGATGTCACCCTCGGCAATATCTTCTTCTACATCGACCGCGACTCCGAGACCCGCGTGACTTCCACGGAATTCTTCGCCAGCGAAGAAGCCAAGTCCCTGGTCACCGCCCTCTCCGGCACCCTGCTGCCCGGCCGCGCCGGTCACCCCGAAGACTTCCTCTTGAACAATGGCCGCGGCCTCACCCGCAGCTACGACAGCATCGGCGACGAACAGTACGACCGCCTCTTCGTCTCCCTCAGTACCGCCAAGATCCCCTTCGTCGTCCCGCGCGTCACCTACTACCAGACCATCTACAACGAAGGCACCGAAGCCGAAACCCAGCTCGGCGTCTTCCGCAACGACACCAAAGGCGGCTACCTCGAGGTCAAAGTGAACGGCGAAATCCCGCTCATCAAGAACCGCCTCAACCTCGACCCCTACGCCCTCGTCACCTACAGCGCCGGCGACCGCTCCGCCAACGACGGCTCCGCCCTCTACGCCTGGAACCACTTCCAGGCCGGCGCCGAGTTGGTGATCCAGGTCACCGACAACTTCCGCCTGATCCCCCAGATCAACTACATGAACCACATCTCCGACCCACCCCTCGGCACCAACAAAGACGAATGGTGGGGCGGCGCGAAGGCGGAGGTGACTTTTTAAAAAGGGTTGCCCCCTAGTTGCGGTGTAAGTGGCTCTTGCTAACAACTCTATCAATCATGTCGGATTGACTAACCTGTTTGAAGGCGGCCGATTTGTTAAATGCTGATTACTTCTATAACTATCGATAATTTTAGATCGATAAATCGACAGAGCATCGCTCTTGATCGTTTAAATGTCTTTGTGGGAAATAATGACGAGGGCAAGTCGAATATTTTGCGCTCGCTCGACTTCTTTTTTAATAGGGAGGCTGAGATCGGTGGGGCGAATTTTGATCGAGACTTTTGTTATTTCGCAAATGTTCCCCAGAAAAAGGCTAAGGAAATTCGCATCAAACTGACCATTCGAGCACCGGAAAGCTATTCGGGTGGCCAGGAGGTTGTGTGGGAGAAGGTCTGGCGGCGTGATGGTTTAAATCGGCAAACCATGTCACTCTTGGACGGCCAAAATTTTGGACCCCGGTCTCGAATTCCTCGCCTACTTCGCTCCGCTCGGTTTGACTATGTTCCGGCAATCAAAGGGAATGATTATTTTGCCTATTTGCTGGGAGATCTCTATGAGATGCTGGCAGAGACTGTAGAGGATGAGATTCGAGATGCTTCGAGCAGTTTTACGAAAGCAATTAATAAGAATACAGAAGCAGTTTTGTCTCAAATCAGCGACCGGCTAAAAATCGATAGCAGCTTGGAGCTTCCCACAAACCTACGAGACCTTTTTTCAAGACTGGAATTCAAAAGCCGGGATAAAGGATTGCCGGTCGCACTTTCCCAGCGTGGAGACGGAATCAAGGTTCGGCACGTGCCGATTTTGTTAGATTTTTTCGCTCGCCAAGCAAATCGAAACCGGGGGAAAGGAAGTGTGCCCATTTTTACCGTATGGGGGTATGAGGAACCTGAAAATAATCTCGAGCTTTCGAAGGCTGTGCAGTTGGCAAAAGATTTTCAAAGGTATGCCGCAGATGTCCAGATTCTCTTAACTACCCATTCTCCTGCTTTCTATTCAACTAGCGAGGAGACTGGAAGCGGGAAGCTCTACTTGGTTAGGAATGTCATTGGTGAAGGCACGGTAGCCATCCCTCTGAAGTCCGCCTCGCTTCCTGAAATTGATGAACATATGGGATTGCTGCCCTTTGTGGCCCCTTATCTCTCGAAGGCACTTGAAGAACGTGAAAGGCTCCAAAAACATCTTCGTGAGCTTAAAAACGAATCGCTTCCAACGCTTTTTTTGGAGGGATTGACTGATAAGCGAGTATTTGAGAAGGCGTGGAAGTTGTTCGCGCCTAGTCACGATGGGAAGATTCGTATAAAATCAGAGGCGTCAGCGGGAGTAAATTGGGTAAAAGATATGTTGATCGCCTGGGCTCACGGCAGAAACGAGGAGAAGGCACTCGGATTTCTTGACTACGATGAGGACGGCAAAGCGACAAAACGCGAGATTAACGACCACCCGAAAATTGGTGCCGCAAAATTGGTTCGGGCAAAAACGCTTACCCCTCCCGAGCACATACGTGCGATTCTAATGAAGGGAATTAAAATTCCTGTTCGTCTTGAGGAAATGTTTCCAATTTCATGCTGGAAGCATGCAAAGGAGAAAAACTGGCTCTCCCTGAGAGCGAGCGTAATTCAGGAAAACGGGTTCTCCGATCCAGATCGTACATTTAGGGACTTTTGCTTGGAAAGAGGATTGGACGAAGATGAACTCCTTTACGTTCTTTGGGAAATCCCCAATGAGCACAAAGATGATTTTTCAAAATATGCGTGCAGCCTAGGTGATGATGTTCTCGATGGCTTTAGAGTTATTGTCGATGAAGTAGGAAAATACTTCGCGCTACCGTCGGAGCCTACGAAAGGGATAGAGGAGGAAAGCAAATAAGAGGTAAAAAAGAGGCGGGAGTTTGCTCATCGAAATGGGGGCGGGGAATGATCTTGAATCTGCTGCTGGGAAAAAGGGGATAGTCAAAGATTCGTGACTGGGCTTAAGCCGATCTGGCCCTGATGGATTTTGGCTTCGTTTTCCCAGAGGGGGGAGCCAAGTTCAAACACCATCCTGTGACATCCCTCCCGCTCCGCCTTCTCCTCTGCGCCCTCCTGTCTTGGTCGCTCGGCAGCTGCTTAGCCCAAGCCCAGCCGATGAAGATCTTCTTCGACACGGACATGGAAACCGATTGCGACGATGCGGGGGCCACGGCGGTGCTGCATGCCCTCGCCGATCGGGGCGAATGCGTGATCCTTGCTACGGTCACCAGCGTGCGGGACGTGAATTCGCTGGCCACCGTTGATGCCATCAATCGTTACCGGGGGCGGGGGAGCCTACCACTGGGGATGGTCAAAGGCCTCGGCGTCCTGGAGAAATCGAAATTCGCGGGGCGCATCGCCCAGGAGTTTCCGCATCGGACCTTGGCCTCCGCTGACGAAGCTCCGGATGCGGCCCTCGTTTACCGCGACGTGCTCGAACGCCAGCCGGATCGGTCCGTCACCGTGGTCACCGTCGGGTACCTCACCAATCTAAAAAACCTGCTCCAGCTTCCCGCCAGCGACGGCCACCCCAGCGGACTCGATTTGATCCGCGCCAAAGTCGAAAAGTGGGTCTGCATGGGCGGCAACTTCATCGGTAATCCGCCTCAGGATGACCTTAAACTCGGCAACGTAAACTTCCAGCGCGACGCCGCCTCGGCCGACTACGTCATCCACCACTGGCCCGGCGAAATCGTCTTCGCCGGGCGCGAAGTCTGTTCTGTGCCCAGCGGGCTGGCTATTGGCGCCGACCTCGCGAAAACGCCCGCCGCCAATCCCGTCCGCCGCGCCTACGAACTCTACTTCGGCGGCCCCGCCCAAAACCGCCACGTCGCCGACCTCACCGCCGTCCTCTACGCCACCCGCGGCCTCACCGATTGCTGGGACCTTTCCGAGCCCGGCCAAATGAACCTCCACCCCGACATGACCTTCACCTGGTCCCCCGCGGCAACCGGTCATCACCGCTACCTCCGCAAAAAGCCCAATAACGACCGCCACGTCGAAGCCGTCCTCAACCAACTGCTGATCGCCGCGCCCCAGTAGCATCGCCGCTCGTCCGGCATCGCAACGCGATTGCCTTCCAGCTTGCGAACACGCACCGCTGTCCCCCCAGGGACTCACGCAGCCCCCCTGCGTGAGGCGACCCCTATCTGCGCGCCAGCGCCTCAAATCTCCTGCAGGCGACGGGCGAGTTCCGCGTCTTTGGTGATGAGATAGAGGCGGCTCCCACCCCCCAAAACATGGCGCGGCTGAAGCTGAAGGATCTGCGCCCAGTAGGCGTCGAGCTTTTCCGTCCAATCGAAATCGAGCGGAGAAAAGCCGGCGTAGTTGACCAGGGTTTCCAATGCAGGAACGACCACGGGAGCATCGAAAACCAGCCACTCATCGTATCCGGCGTGCGGGATCGATGTCACAGCCGGGATCGACGGACTGTGCGCCAAGTCGCCAACCATCCGCCAGCCGAGGGCGATTTGCTCCGGTGTCAGCGTCAGTCGCCCGCTGTCCCAGGATGTATTGACGAGATAGCGCCCGAGAACGAGATCCGGCGCGAAATCCAAAAGCTGGAAAAGCTTTAGCGGGCAATTCCCCGGCCAATCCAGCAGGTGATAGCCATCTCGTTCCTGGCAGCGCATCAAATTCGGTCAGCTCTTTGGGGCAGAATTTCAAGCGCCGGGCTTCTGCCAAATCGTTGGAAAAGAGCTGGCTGATCGATCTTCCGTTGATGAGCCGCGCGAAACTAGGGCGACGCGACTTGTTGCGAGCTGCCGAGGTAGCGGAAGAGGTCGCGGACGGCTTCGCGGGGCTGGGAGGTGATCAGGCCCTCGGGCATCATCGAGATGGGATTGACGGTGCGGGTCTTGACGTCGCCGGTGGGGACAGTGACGGTTTCCGTCATGGTGCGCACGGTGAGGGTCGTGGCATTTTCGCCGCGGACCAGGCCGGCGAGGATGCGGCCGTCTTTCAGCTCGATGGTGTTGAATTGGTAGTCGGCCCCGATCAGCGCATTGGGATCGATGATGTTTTGCAGGAGGTAATCGATATCCGTGCGATTGGCGCCAGTGAGTTCCGGGCCGATTTCGGCACCCGCATCGAAGAGCTTGTGGCAAAGTGCGCAGGTTTGGGAAAAGAGCACGCGTCCTTTTTTGGGGTCGCCCGATTTCACATAGTCGGGCGTGAGCCACGCTTTGATCTTGGCGATGTCGGCCTGTTTATCCGCGGAGCTTTCATTGATCTTGCCGAGGTGGCGTTCGAGCGCGGCGTCGAGGTCGGCGTTTTTGAAGCTGCGCAACTGGCGGGCGACGGTGACGGAAAGGTCGCTTTTGGGCAGGCGGCCGCTATCGAGCTGATAGATCAGCGCCCGGGCCCAGTTGAGGCGCGAGGCGATGGTGTTGAGCGCATCGCGGCGTTCCTCGGGTGTCAGCTTTTCGTAGACCGCCATCAGGGTCTCGATGGTGTCGTTCTCATTGTACGCCGCGAGGCCGCGGATGGCGGCGCCGCGGAGCGGGCCCGCGCTGGCGATGAGCTGCTTGAGCTGCGGAGGAAACTGATCGTCCTTGCCCCCGACGAGCGCCTCGATCGCGGAAAGGCGGGTGGCCGTTTCCGCGGTGGGATCTGCGGCGGTTTTGCGCAGAGCGGCAAAGGCGTCCTTGCTGCCGAAGATGGTGCCGAGCGATTGCGTGAGATCGCGGATTTCCTGATCGGGGCTGGCCGAGAGTTGCTTCGCGAGCGCATCCCAATTGGTGGGTGCGGAAACACCACGGCGGCCTTTGAGGGCGGCATTCATCCCGCGGAGGATATTCTTCTGCGCAGCGGGTTCGGCCTTGGTGAGTTGCTGGGCGAGCAGGTCGAGCACGGCCGGTTTTTCCTGGGCAATAGCCACACCGACGAGGGCGAGGAAAGGAAGGAGACGTTTCACAGCGAGGTGAGAGAGTGGAGGTTGGGGGAAGGGAGGACTACTTGGTGAGATTGGTCAGCCGGCGGGCAATGTATTCCTGCAGCTTGGGCAGCTTGCAGCCGCTCAGCCACTCCGCGCCGATGGCCGGATCGGCTCCGACCACGGTTTCCGCAGCGTACCAATACATCAGCGGGAGATTGTGGTCGTTGGCGTCTTCGCTGTGCTGGAGCAGGCGGACGACGATGCTTGCCCGGGCCTGGAGGGGCAGCCGTTGCGCGGCGCTGGCGAGGTAAAGACGAACCACGGGGGAAGGGTCGCTCACGGCGAGTTGCTCGAATTTCTTCGTCGCCTCGGCGCCCGGATTGCCATCCTGCGAAATGAGCTGGATGGTCCAGGCGCGCAGCCACGGATCGGAGTGGCCGAGCAGTTCGAGCGCGGTATTTTCGTCGAGCGCCTTGGTGGCGTGCAGCGCCCAGAGTGCGCGGAGTTTCTGCGGCGTGTCGGTGGCTGAATCGGCGAGTTGTTTTTTCAGCGCGGCGGTGGTGTTCGCATCGGTGCCACGTTCCTGAAGCACGCGGCGGGCGTGGCGGACGAGCCATTCGTTTTTGCTGGTCTGCAGCTTCACGAGTTCGTCGCCGGAAAGTTTGGCCACGTCGCCGGTCCACGGTTTCGGCTGCCCGTAGCTGATCTTGTAGATGCGGCCATTGGTGCGGTCGTGCGGGCGCTGCTGATGGCAGGCGCGGGCGTCGTACCAATCGAGCACAAAGACCGAGCCATCCGGCGCCTGGCGGATGCCGAGGCCGCGGTACCATTTGTCCTGCGCTTTCATGAAGTCCGGCCGGCGATCGCCGACCCAACCGCTGCCCTGCGCAGTGAGGCTGTCGTTGTTCATCCGGTTGCCGTGAATGTTATTCATCAGCAAGCTGCCGCGATATTCGGCGGGGAATTGTTCGCCGAGATAAACCAGCGCGCCGCAGTGCGCGTGACCGCCACCGGCGGCATCGGTATCGCTATTGCCCAGCCGCGAGCCGGCCATGGCATTGCCGCTCTGCGCCCAGTGCCGGTGCACCGCGATGGTCTTGATATCGTCGTAGGCGTTTTCGTTGTAGTGCTTGCCCGCCTGGCGCTGATACAGCCCGCCCTGGATGATATGATAGAGATGCGGGATCACACAGGCCGTGATGAACGCCTGGCCGTAGTCGTTGAAATCCACGCCCCACGGATTGCTCGTCCCGTGGGCGAAGACCTCGAACTTCCGCGTCTGCGGGTGCAGGCGCCAGACACACGCATTGAGCGGTGTGCGCTCGCTATCGGGCGCGCCGGGTTTGCCGACATTCGAAAAGGTGAAGACGCCCTGGGTGCCGTAGAGCCAGCCGTCGGGGCCCCAGTTGAGCGAGTTCACCGTCTCGTGCATGTCCTGGTGTTCCCAGCCATCGAGCACGATCTCGGGTTCGGCGTCGGGGACGTCGTCCCCATTCTTGTCAGGGATGAAGAGCAGGTTCGGCGGCGTGCCGACCCAGACTCCGCCGAAGCCGACTTCGATCCCGGAGCCCATGTTGATCTTGTCGTAGAAAACCTTCGAGGTGTCGAAACGGCCATCGCCGTCCTTGTCCTCGAAAATCAAAATCCGGTCATGACCCTCGGGTTTCCACTCGGGGTAGCTGTAGTTTTCCAGCACCCAGAGCCGGCCGCGATCGTCGATGGTAAAAGCGATCGGCTGATGCACATCCGGCTCACCGGCAAAGAGCTGCACCTTGAAACCATCCGGCACTTTCATGGTGCGGGCGGTTTCTTCGGGCGGGAGGCCGCTGCCGCCCTGCACCACAAAGCCGGGCGGGTTCGGGTTTTCGGCGGAAAATGCGGTCGCGGCCGCCGTGGCGGCGAGAATGGGGAAGAGGAGGGGACGCATGAGGGTCGGATCGATGCCGAGATTAACCGTTCCGCCCGCGGAAGTTGGATGACATCTTTTATGTGAAATCAGACATGAGCGTTTGAACGTTCTACCCGGCGAGAGAAAAAACGGCGGTTCAATCCGTACAGCCGCCTGTGGCGGGAGGACCGATAAATGGGCAAGTGTGGCCCTCAATATGATTTCGTGGCATGAAAAACCCAAAAATCACCCGATCCGCGACACCTGCTAAAATTGCTGGAAATGGCGCCTTTGCGCTGGCTTCCAGCTCACGAATGCTCGTCCTGACCCGGGATCGAGAACGAATCGCGGAGTACCTCGATCTGCTGGCCGCCACGTGGGAAATCGCCATCGATGTCGCGGCTTCACCCCAGGAAGCGCAAAAGCTACTGCACCGAAATCATCCTGATTTGCTCGCGGTGGACCATCCGGAAGCGGCCGAATTTCTTCACCAGGTGCGCCAGGATCGGCCCCGGGAAAGTTTCCTCCCAGCGCTGATTCTCCTCGCCGACGATGATCGCGAGGTCGAGCGTGCCGGCCTCATGTCGGGCGCCGACGATTTTCTCCGCATCCCGATCGATCCTTTCGAGGGCCTGCTCCGGACGCACAACTTGCTGTCCCTGCGTGAGACGCGGCTGCGTTTGCAGCGGCTGGAAGGCGCGATCGATCAGCAGGCCGAAACGTTTTGCCGCAAGCTGTGCAAGGCGCGTCTGCGGGAACAAACGAAGATCCAGCAAAACCGACTGAGCGCCCTCGGCACCATGGCCAGTGGCGTGGCGCACGATTTTAACAACGTGCTCGCCGTGGTGCGTGGTTTTGCCGAGCACATGCTCCGGCTGGATCTCAAGCTATCCGACAAGGACCGGCGGCAGCATCTGGAATCGATCGTCACCGCCGCCGAAGATGGCTCGCGCATCGTGCACCGGTTGCGGGAATTCAATCGTCCCCGCGAGAGCGCGGATGTGCGGCAGGCGCTCGATTTGAATGCGCTGGTCGAGCAATCCGTGGATTTCACGCGATCGCGTTGGGGGCGCTCCCGGACAGATGGAAAAAACGTCGTGGTCCGGACCGAACTTTGCCCGGTGTTGCCGATCCCGGGTGATCCGTCAGAGCTGCGCGAGATGATGATCAACCTCATCTTCAACGCGGTCGATGCGATGCCGGCGGGTGGCCTGATTATGATTCGCACCGGCGTCGAGTGTGGGCAGGTGATACTCGAAGTGACCGACACTGGAACGGGCATGCCCGAGCGGGTGCGGCAGCGCTGCCTCGAGCCGTTCTTTACGACCAAGGGCGAAAAAGGCACGGGCATGGGCCTGGCCATGGTGCATGGCATCGCTCAGCGCCACGGGGCGACGCTGGATCTCGATAGCGAAGTCGGCCGCGGCACGACTTTCCGATTTCGCTTTGGGGGGCGGGTCAGCAAAAGGGCCCGGCAGCAACAGACCGCTTCGAAAAATCTGGCTCCGTCGCCAGTCCGTCAGTTGAAGGTTCTCGTCGTCGATGACGAACCGATCATCTGCGATCTGCTCGCAGAAATGCTGAACTACGACGGCCATCGGGTACAACGGGTGTACGGTTCCGAGGAGGCGCTCGTCGCCACTGAACGGGAATATTTCGATCTCGTGGTGACGGATCGTGAGATGCCGAAAATGGACGGTATCGGCCTGGCAAATGCGATCAAAGCAGTTCACCCGGAGACGCGCATTCTCTTGGTCAGCGGCCATCAACCGGACGAGACGACGCCCTGGGGAATCGATCACACCATGACAAAACCGGTCACCTTCGAATCACTCCGCCGGGGCGTCGCCGAAACGATCGGCCAGCAGCATCTCGCCGCGGTGGCGTGATCAAGGAATGGGGGCACCCCCGGCCCCCCAGACTGAATTAGTTGAAACTCCATGGGGGCGAGGGCGCCCCCGTTCCTTGTTAGTACACCGGTAGTTTCCACGGTGCGCGATAGTCGCGCCGGTAGCTCATGCAGCCGCTCACGTCATCGAGATTCGCCACGTCCTGCTTCGCGGCGTCCCAGCGGATGGTCTTGCCGCTTTGGTAGGCGATATTCGCGAGATGGCAGCACATGGTGGTTTTCGCCATGGACCCGATATCGCTGCGGGGCTGGGCGCGGGACTTCACGCAGTCGATGAAGTTCTGCCAATGATCGTGCGGCGGCGATTTTTCGAAAGCCTGCGGGCCGGGCGCTTCCGGATTTTCCGGGAACCATTGATAGTCCGTGCGGTCGACGACCAGCGTACCTTTGGTGCCGATGAATTCCGCCCCGTGCGTCTTCCCGCCATCGAGACCGCGGCCATTGGTGAAACGTGTTTCCCAGTTCATGAGGAAATTCGGGAACCGATAAATCGCCTGCATGGTATCGGGCGTATCGCGATCGTCTTTTAGCGCGTAAATGCCGCCGGTGCAGGCGACCGAGGTGGGATCGCTCTGCTGCATGCCGAGGAAGACGATATCCATCATGTGCACGCCCCAATCGGTGACCAACCCACCGCCGTAGTCGTAAAACCAGCGCCAATTCCAGTGCGCGCGATTCGGATTGTATGGACGCGCCGGAGCCGGGCCGAGCCACAGATCGTAGTCGAAACCGTCGGGGGCCGGACCGTCGGCCTCCTTTTTCATCGGCGCCGGCCAGCCGCCAAATTTGCTCACAAACCACGCCCGGCACACGGCGACTTCGCCCAACTGGCCCGAGCGCACGAAATCGATCGCAGTCTGGAAATGCTTCACGCTGCGCTGCCACGTGCCGATCTGGATCACGCGATTGAAATGCTTCGCCGCGCCGGCCATCGCTTTCGCCTCGACCAGGCTGTGGGAGATCGGTTTTTCGCAATAGATATCCTTGCCCGCCTGGCAGGCGGCGATGAACGGAATCGCATGCCAATGATCGGGCGTCGCGATCAGCACGGCATCGATATCCTTGCGATCGAGCACCTCCCGGAAATCGCGATACACCTTCGGTTCCGCGCCGCCGGCCTTGGTCACCAGGCCCACGCCTTCGGCGGCGTGTTTTGCATCCACGTCGCACACCGCGGCAAATTCCACGCCCGGCACTTTGAGCAGGCCGGTCATGTTCGATTTGCCCATGCCACCCGAACCGATCACGCCCATCACGATGCGGTTGTTCGCCCCTTGGGCGCGCGACATCGTGCGGGCACTGAGGCCGAGGCCCATGGCGGCCGTAGCGGTGGCAGTACGGGAAAGGAAAGTGCGGCGGGAGAGGGGAGAATTCATGAGGAGGAGACAGGAAGGCTGAGGACTGGGCGGGGTCTTGTCGAAGCGCGAGTTTTACCGAAGCTGCTGGTTGAGCGCCGCGATTTCCCGGTTGATCTGATCAATCTCCTGCTGCCGGCGTTGATAGGGCGAATCGCTGTTCCGCGAATAACTTTCGTGCCTTTGCTCTTCGCGAATTCGGTTCGCCTTGGCCGTCAATTCTGCGGTCTGCCGCTCGATCTGCTGGCGTCGAGTAGCGGCCAGGGATTTGTTCAAGGCGGCCCGGTTCTGGTCGACGAAGTCCTCGGATTGCGCGGCCTCCACCGAGCGCCGGGAAGTTTGCGCGGCGAGGCGTCTTTCGTAGAGCTGGAGTTCCGCTTTGGTCAGCAGGATTTCCGGTGCCGTGAGTTGGGCGATCAGGGCGGGGGAAGCCTGGGCTTGGGCCAACGCTTTCGGCGCATCGCCTTCGATGGCCAGTCCCCGCTTTTTCGCTTCGGCGATGAGTTCCGCATCCGGCAATTTCATGCGGAGGTGAAAGGAGACTTCTTTCAGCGAAAGGGCTTCCGGCCGCACCGCCGGTTCCGCAGTGCGCCCAAAGCGGTCCTGGGCGAGTTCCAAACCCGGGAGGTTGGGACCGGGATTTTCCCGTTGGGGGAGTTTGATATCGCAGGCCGCCAGGGCGAGACCGAGGCCGAGCAGAGAGGCAATTTTGGGGAATTTCATCGAGCCGAAACGGGGACGGGGTCAGGGTCTGAATGTGCTTCGCGCTTGCGTGGCAAGCGGGCGCGGCTTTACACGAACGCTCCCTCGAACAGCAAACCAAACCCTCATCTCCTTCAATTTCTATGTCTCGCAAAATTCGTTATGGCATGGTCGGCGGCGGTCGCGGCGCGTTCATCGGTGCGGTGCACCGCATCGCGGCGGCGATCGATCAGCAGATTGAGCTCGTCTGCGGCGCCTTCAGCTCCGATCCGGAAAAATCCCGCGCCAGCGGGGCCGATCTCTTCCTGCCGGCGGATCGTTGCTACGGATCGTTCGAGGAAATGATCAAGGCCGAGGCCAAACTGCCGCTCGGCGAACGCATGGATTTCATCGCGATCGTGACGCCGAATCACGTGCACTTTCCGCCGGCGAAAATGGCGCTCGAGCACGGCTTCCACGTGCTGAGCGACAAGCCCGCGACCTTCGACCTCGCCGAGGCCAAGGAACTCCAGGCGCTCGTGAAAAAGACCGGTCTGCTCTACGGCCTCACGCACAACTACACCGGCTACCCGCTGGTGAAGCAGGCGCGCGAAATGGTCGCCTCGGGCGCACTCGGCAAGATCCGCAAAGTCGTCGTGGAATACCCGCAGGGCTGGCTCGCCACGCGCATCGAAGCCTCGGGCCAGAAGCAGGCCAGCTGGCGGACGGACCCCAAGAAGAGCGGCGCGGCTGGTTGCATCGGCGACATCGGCACGCACGCCGAAAACCTCGCGGAATACATCACCGGCCTGCAGATCAGCGAACTCGCCGCGGACCTCAGCACCTTCGTCAAAGGCCGTAAACTTGATGACGACGGCAACGTGCTGCTGCGCTTCAAAGGTGGCGCCAAAGGCGTGCTGCACTCCTCGCAGATCAGCGTGGGTGAAGAGAACAATCTGAACATCCGTGTGTACGGCGAAAAGGGCGGCCTCGAGTGGCACCAGAACGAACCGAACACCCTGCTCGTGAAGTGGCTCGACCAGCCGATGCAGGTCTATCGCACCGCCAATGGTTACCTTGGCAAAGCCGCGCTCGCCGCCGGCCGCACGCCGCCCTCGCACCCCGAGGGCTACCTTGAAGCTTTTGCGAACATCTACAAAAACTTCGCTGGCGCCATCCGCGCCCGCCTGGAAAAGCGCAAGCTGGCCAAGGACGACCCGGCGCTCGATTTCCCGAAGATCGAGGACGGCGTCCGCGGCATGGCCTTCATCGAAGCCGTCGTGGGTTCGTCGAAAGCCAACGCTGCCTGGACCAAGATCGAAGCGTAATCGCGGCAGTTTTTAACCACGAAGGCCCGAAGACACGAAAAGGGCGGTAAGTGGTGAATTGAAAGCCGGGAGCGTCGAAAGGCGCTTCCGGCTTTTTGTGCCCGGGTTTGGAAGAGACGCGGCTACCAAACCGTGGTTCACGCAAAGGCTCCGTGAGCCACGGAGGAAAAAGGTGCCTTTTTCAACCAGCCGCTAAGGATTTGCCTCGTTGACGCGTTCTACGCTTGGCAGTTCACTAAGAGCATCATGGCTCGCTACGCGATCTATCCTACGACGACGACTTCGCCGATCACGCGCAAGTGGCTGGTTTGCGCACTGCTGCTCTCGCTCGTTTTGCACGGCGCGTTCTTCACCTACGCTTACTGGAAGAAGATCGAGCACTTCTCGTTTTCAGATCGCCAGCAGCTCGCGCCGCCGGCTTTTGTGGTGAAACAGGTCACCATCGACCCGAAGACGCTGCAGCCGCCGGATGAGACCCGGATCAAGATGCGGACCTCGGCGCCGAAGCCGACGGATATCTCCGTCCCGCTGGAAAAACCGGTGCCGAAGGAAATCGTGCTCAAGCCTTCGACGAACGAGATCAAGACGCCGCTGCTCAACGAAAAGCCGGAGAGCAAACCGATCAATCTCGATAACCTGATCAAGACCAACGACATCAGCGCCGGCAATGCCGAGAAGGAAATCGGCGCCATCGCCAGCGCACTGCTCAAGGACAGTGTGAAGGCACCGCGGCAGCCGATGATCCAGCTCCCGGCCAGCCGGGGTGGCGACGGGACGGATGCGTATGAAGGTATCCCGGGCCGGCGCTCGATCGATGACGCGCTTTCCAATTCCGGCCCGTTGCCGGCCGGTGGTGTCCCTATCGCGATGCCGGGGGGCGCGCTATTCGACTACGACCGGGCAGAGCTGCGCGGCGCAGCGCTCGACGATTTGCAGAAGCTCGGCGAACTGATTCGCCGGAATCCGAACGCCACCTTCCGGATCGAAGGTCACACCGACGCGATCGGCGGCCGCGACTACAATCTCCAGCTTTCCCTCCGCCGCGCCGAAGCCGTGAAAGATTGGCTGGTGCAGCAATTGCGGATCAGCCCGGATCGGATCGAAACGATCGGTTTTGGGCCGGACAAACTGCTCGTCCCGGCGGACAAGAGCATCGACGAGCAACAGCCCAACCGCCGCGTGGAGATCGTCATCAAGACGAACCGGAAGTAGAACGGGCTGAACTCGGCCTTCAGGCCGAAGCTTGTTTTACGATCACAAAAGAGGCGACCACGCCTGCGGGGCCGCTGCCGTGAGGAATAGTGCGGACGACTGTGCCGACAATGGCGGGAACCTGGTTCGCTCCTTGGGGCCAATCGGGCACGACGTAGCCCTGATACTGGTAGACCCATTTGGCCGTGCTGGTTCCTTCCCGGCCGGCTCCGGTGATAATCAGCACGTCCGGGGCAATCGCGGTGCCGCTGACGATGGTGCCAAAGAGATCCATCGCTGCGTCGCCGCCAAAATCGAGCACTGCGCGGAGGGTCCTGTCACCGGTGGTTTTGATGCTCAAAGCGCCCTCGCCGAAGATCAGCGCGAGCGCCTTGGCCGGGTCGTCGCCGACAGGGTCGGGTTGATTGAGAAAGCTGCGATAGGTCCAATTGCCGTCGAGGAGTGACGTAGCCATGATGGGGAAAAATTTGAGTTAGGAAGGTTGTTGAGCCTTGGTCGGGTCGGGGACTGGAATTTTGCCGGCGAGTGGGCAGGGGATGGAATCGGGCAACTGGCCGGAGACCGGAGGTTCGGGGAAGTATTGAATCGTCACCTGCACTTGGGTGGCGATGTCCTCGCCAGCGATCAGCTTCAGAAGGTAAAGCGCTTCATCGAGGCCGGACGAAATGCCGCCGCCGGTCACGCGATTGCAGTCGTGGACAAACCGCGGGTAACCAGGGTGCACCGCAACGTTGGGGTAGGAGCAGCGCAGGCACTCCACAAAGGCCCAGTGCGTGGTCGCTTCGTAGCCATCGAGCAACCCGGCGTTCGCGGCGATCAAGGCTCCTTCGCAAACCGAGGTGATGTATTCGGCCTTCTCGCTTCGCGATTGGAGGAACCGAACGTAGTCAGCGTCCCCCATTTGCACGACCAGGGCGTCGGGATCGCCGCCGGGAATCCAGAGCAGATCCACGTGCGGCACGTCGTCGTATTTCTTGTGCGGCACGAGTTGAAGACCATCGCGGGTGGTCACCGGGCTGGTATCAGCCGCGACGAGATACAGCTGCAATATCCGTTCCTTCCAAATGGTGGCCGCCCATTTAAAGATCTCGTGGGGAGCAGCGATATCCATGAGATCCACCCCGGGGTAAACCGGGATGGCGATGATGTATTCAGGAGGCGAGGTGGGGGTGGTCATGAGGGATCGGGGGCAGGTTGGGGCGTTGCCGTAGAGGCATGGGGCTCAGCCGGACCGCGCCGCATCGCGAGGCTGTTCCAGACCGATCCGGCTAGCATGAGCAGGATACCGCCGCCCAAAAGCCAGTGGACCTCCGGCAGAAACCGGCGCCCGAGCAGTAGCGTCGAAATGCCCGCGGTACTCAGCAGAAGCGGGCCGTAACCCGCCTGCGCGGCCTGTTTGAGCATAAGCCAAAGGTGCACGCCGAGCAGTCCGATCAGGACGGGAAACAGCAGCTCCACGTGCGGTCCTTGCAGGATGCCGGCGAGGCCGAGGCTGCTCGACCATGCGGCCCAGCATAACGGGCACTTGGGAAAAAACGCGACGAGCATACTCAGGCCCAGGGTCGCCGCGGAACGCCCCCGCGGACGCCGGGGCATCCGTGGAGGAGGTCGCTCGCGCCTTGAGCGAGGGGAACAGTGCTGGGAGCACATGAGACCGTCGCAGCGTCTCCGCTGCGCCTATTCGTTGCTCAGCAGCAGGTTCACCGAGATCGTGGGATTGCCCATGAGCTTGTTCGGGAAACGATCGCCCACGAATTCCTTGTTCAGGGGCTCGACCCACACGCTCAGTTTGCCTCCCTGGACTGCTTCGAGCGGCAGTTCGAAATCGAAGTGGAAGATCGCGTTGTTCACGCAGTTCTCGCACTTCTCCACCTCGGTCGGCTGGAAGAAACCGCGCGAGGCGATCGTCTTGCCATCCTTTTGCAGGTGCACATTGAAACTGCCGGGAATCTTCAGCCGGTTGATCCCATCGACGCGCACATTGACCAGCTGGGTGTGGACGGCGACCGCCTCCGAGGCGAGAGCCCTGAGTTTGGTTTTGGCGGTGGTGTTCACTAGCGCGCGGGTGAGTGAGGCCGGGTTCTGGTAAGTGACGCCCAGACTCTCCACCGAATTCACGGTTTGCGCCGCATTTACTTTTGGGGGATTCGCGGTGAAAGGCGCCAGATCGCCGACCACCGGGTCGGTGAAAGTTTGATAGCTGAGCGGATCGGAAGTCTGGCTGATCGTGGAGATCAACCCATTGAGATCCGTCGCGTGCATGGTCGTCTGCCACTGCCAGAAGAGGCGATCCCAGTTACAGTGGAAGAACCAGAAGACCGGATCGAAGGAAGCCACCGACTGATCGCTCATCGTCGGGCCGATGGAATTGTGGCCGGAATCGTGTGCGGCGATGATCGTATTGTACGGCGCGCCCGCAAAGTAGCCGTTGAAGTCTTCCCAGTCGGTCTTGCTCAGCGCGCGATTGATATCTGCGGTGACGCCGAACTGCGCGAGGTTGGCTTCGATCGTCGGGTAGTCATTGCGTTGGGTGACATAGCCTTTCACGTATGGCGCCGGGCCGATGTCCTCCGGCAGCGTGTATTTGTCGAAGGGCGCGTTTTTCAGCACCTCGGGGAACGGTGTGGTGATGTCCCAGTACGGCAGCGTGACGTCCTCGCATCCGGGCACCGAGCGCAGCACATTCTCGAAGTTCAAGAGATAGGCGCGGTGCCACGGATTGTAGCCCGGGACATGGTGCATGCAGTAGGTATTCGGGGCGGGCAGCCAATGGTAACCGGCTTGCACGAAGTAGCTGTTTGGATCGGTGGGATCCTTGGCCATGATCGCCGTAAAGGCTTTCTTCAAGGCGGCGAGTTCCGGGTCCTTGAGGGTGGTTACATCCTTGCGGATCCGTGCGGTGGAGGTGGCATTTTCCAGTGCTCGGAGCGCCGTTGCCGGCATGGTGGCCGGGGGGGTTCCTTTCGGGAAACCGGCGGTCATCCATTGCAGGAAATTCGCGACCCAGACGGACGCCCACGGGTTGCCGGGGGGCATGTTGCCGGCGGCGACCTGTTGATAGATTTCGCCGGCGTGGTTTTTCACCGCATCATAGCTGGCCAGGTCGAAGCCCTGGACGCGCATGTGCTCGATATCTCGGGTGGTGAAGTAGTTGCGAATGACTCCGTACCAGGTGGGTGCGGAGGTGGAAGGGGTGGGATCAGGCATGGTGGTAGCGTATTGGGGAATGACGAGACGCGTGGATGGGGTGTGGGAGTGGCTTTGACCGCGGTGGTTCAGCGCAGGGGCTGAACCGGCGAGTTGCTATTCTGCGCCAGGCCTTTCGGCGCGAGATTTTCGACGAGGCTTTCCACTCCGACGAAAGGAGAAGCGCCGACCGTGCGCCATTTCACCCGCTGCCCGGCATCGAGGGTGAAGGTGCCGTGCTGCAGGCCGCCGGCCGTGGAGCAGCCGAACTGCGCGAAGGCGATGCCTTTCGGATCCGCGAGGAGTGGGAACGGGCAGGGCGTATCGGCCAGGGCGGTCTTTAGCGTCTCGACGCTATCCGAGGTCACCCCGAGGACCTGCACGCCTTTGTTCAGGAACGATTGATAGTGTTCCGTGAACGCGGCAACCTGCTGCGCGCAGTGGAGGCAGCCGTGGCCTTTGAAGAAGAAGACCACCGTGGGTTTGCCCTGAAAGTCCACGAGCGAATGGGCTTTGCCCTCGCCATCCGGCAGCGTGAAATCCGGCGCCGCGGAATCGATCGCCGGCACCGGCCGCAAGCTCGCGGTCGGGGAGGCGTTTTTGTCGACGATATCGATGAGCTGCATCATGCCCTGGTCCTCGTGATCGAGGATGTGGCAGTGCTGCACAAAGGTGCCGATGAAATCCGTATAGTGGGTCCGCATTTTCACGTAACCGCCGCCGGGGATTTTCACCGTGTCGCGCCAGACGGGGCCATCGGTGAGTTGCTCCACCAGCTTGGTCGGATCTTTCGGGTCCGGCGGGGCCATGATGGAGGTCACTTCGAATGGATTGACGTGAATGTGGAAGGGGTGCGTGACCAGGCCCACGTCGTTGACGGACCGGATCGTCCATTCGTCCACGTCGCCCAGCTTGAGCTGCCGCGCGGTTTCCATGTCGAAGGATTTGCCGTCGATGGTGAATACCACGTTCCCGCCCACGAGCAAAATGCCGTACTTGGCTTCCTGCTGGCCGGTGATTTGGCTGTCCTTGATCGAAGGCAGGCGCAGGTCGGCCATCTGGGCGTCGGTCGGCAGTTTCATCACGTCGGGTTTCCCTTCGACGATGATGCGGCCAACATAGTTCAGCGGTTTGTCCTTGCCGCTGATGGTCGCCGAGGCGGGCGACGCGTCGTCGATGAGCAGGTATTCCCCCGCTACTGCCGGAGCCTGGACGAGTACGTCGGAACGATAGCCGGGCCAAAGCTCGACGGTCGATTTTTTCTCCATCTTGCCGAGGGCGAGACCATCGACGGCGATCTCGTAGAAATTGACCTGCGCGGGCGTTTCGACCCCGGCCTTCGGGTTCGGGACGATGCGTAGTTTGATCATTTCGCGCTGGCCGCTGTCGACGAAACGCCAGCGTTCGACCTGACTTGGGCGCAGGCGAATCACGGGCAGTTGCACGCCGTTGATGGTGGTGTAACGGCCGAGCTTGGCCCAGTCGCCGGGACCGAAAATGTAGTCGGCGTACTTCACCTCGATCTCGCCTTCCTTGAGGTCGACGACGATTTTGGTGGGCGGGGTGGTGCTCGTGTCTTCGAAGGTGTTTTTGTAAACGTACGGGATCTGGTTCAGCACCATCACGCGATCCTTCGCGGCTTTGATTTCCGGGATATCGTCGAGGCCGCCTTCGATGATCAGCGCACCTGACATGCCGCTGGCCACCGTCGCGGCGGTGGAGCCGTGCCGGTGTGGATGATACCAATAGGTGCCCGGGGTGTGATCCGCCGGGATATCGATCTCGTAGTCCTGTGTCTCGCGCGGGCCGACCTGGATGAGGACGTTGTCGCTGATCCCATTCGGCGACACGTGCAACCCGTGGTAGTGCAGGTTGATCGTGTTGAAGCTGTTCAGGGTATTCATCATGTTGGGCAGCCAGCGTTCGCCCAGCATAAGATTCCGCAGCGTGAGGCGGATCTTGTCGCCGCGTTTCACCCGCAGCGTGGGGCCCACGAGTTTGCCGTTGAAGGCCCGGAGATAGACCGGGTCTTCGCCGATGTGATTGTGCGCGTGCGCGGCATCCAGTTTCACCACGAGCTTGCCGCCTTTGGAGGCCAGGACTTCCGGCTCGACGTATTCGTTTTTGGTGGTGCGGGCGAGCGATTGCCGCTGCGGCGCGGTCAAAAGCGCTTCCTGCTGCTTTTCCGCTTCCGGCGAGAGCAGCGCGTTGGGTGGAGGAGTCCGCCGTAGAGTGGTCGCCTCTGGAGTTTCCTTGAGCACTTTCAAGTAGTCGACCCACTTGGAGCGGAGTCGGCTGACGGCCTTGTTGGCTTCCTGACGCTCCTTGAGGTCGACCGCCTTGGGCGCTTCGGGGTCGGCGGGAACGTCCTGGCCATAGCTGATGAGGGCCAGGCCGAGGTAGATGGCTGCAGGGATCGCTTTGCAGGCGGGGGACAGGAGACGATGCTCCAGAATTGGGGTGGGTGATTTCATACCGTTGCTTCGCTGGGCTGCTTTCGGGGTTGGGGTGGGGTACAGCCCGAATCATTGGATTCAGGCCAGTCATCTCGCGGATCAGGGCGCCGATGGGAGCAGAAAGGCCAAAAGCCCGATAGAGGGAAACTTCCCCAAATCTTTGTAGGGGGAACTACCAACCTTTCGCGGGCCAGCGGAGAGCTATTTCCCCTGGAATCCATCACCCGATTTGGGGTTTCTCGCGAAAAGTATATCCGGAGCGAACGGACTCTAACAAAGAAAACGGGTCCATGCATTGCTGCATGGACCCGCGATCGAGAGGTTGGGATGATTCTCTGTGGACTACCGCTTCGGCTTTACCCGCACGATGGAAAGCTCGCTCGGCGACGAGAGGGTGTGCTTGAAGACGAAGAAACTGGTCGCATCTTCATAGATATTTTCCTGCCGGGTCCTGAACGGCACGGACAAGTCGATGTAGCTGTCAGGATCCGCGGGATCATTCAGGCTCGTCTCTTCGCCGTCCTTGTTGATGACCGTCGCGCCGCTATTGAAGCTGCCGATCAAAAGGCCCTTGTTGTTGACGCCTATGATGTAGACGTCGCTCGTCCATTCCCAAGGGAAGAAACGTTGGTAGGAAATGACGCCCGACTGATTCAGCCAAACCAGCATCGTGCCAGAGGGATCGAGTTCCGGATCGCCGCCAGAGGGATAAGTATAAAGAACGACCGCGCCGCCATTGCCGTCGGCCCGGATCTGGAAGCCGGAAGAGGGTTCGCGCGGTGTAGTTGTGGACGAAGCGGGCAGAGGGAGGGCGGTTTCCCAAAGCTTGACGGCATCGGCCAAAGCCGAGGCCGCAGCCAGGAGGCTCAAAATCGACGCAAGGCCGATGGATTTCAGGAAGCGGGTGCCACGGAATGCAGTGTGCATAGACTCAATAACCTTGATTCACTAACAATGGGGATTGTCTGTGGCAGCAATCGCCGAGCTGCTTTTTGCTGTCAAGAAACGCCCCTGAAATTTAACAAAAGAAGGAGGCTGGAAATCTTCCGAAGAACGCCTTCCGTTGCGTTCAGTGGTGTATCTCGAGCGTGGCGAAGATCACCTCACGCTGCTTGCGATCAATCCCTATTAAACCGCCGGTTTTTGGATCGAGCGCAATACCCTGGCCCGGAAATGGGGACGGGATCGTTTCGATGAGTTGCAGTACGTGACCTTCGATGGGCAGGCGAAGACGGTAGATCACACGTTTGTCATGGCCAGTGGCGAGCAGGTCAGTGTTTTGCCAGACCCCGCCGGAAATGCTCATTTTACCAAGGTCAGCGATGACCGCGGGTGGATAGGTCCATCGGCCGAGTTCGCACCAGGCGGCATCGAATTTTACCAGGGTCGTCTTCGCGTTGTCCACGCCGTAGAACGCAAAAGTACACCACCAGAAGTCGCCTTCGCGCACCACCCATGTGAGGCTGCCGTCGGAAGCGCCGAAATCCTTGAAAGAACTGAGCACCATGGTCTGCGGATCCAGGACTATGATCTCGCTGTGTTCCGGTTTGGTGGGGAAATTGGAGTGCGCGCAGTAGAGTCTGCCGTTCCAGAGGAATCCGCTGTTCAAATGTTTCGCTGGTCCGCTCGAAACGGCGATCCGCTGGCCGGTGGCTCGATCGTATTGACCGATGACGGCGCTATCGATCGCATACACATACTGCCCATCCGCCGCTGCCGCCTGATTGGCTTCGGCGGCTTTCAGCGTGTTGCTGGGTTTGATGACGAAAGCGTCTTCGGCGTGCGTCGATCCGAGGGTGCCGGCCCAAATGCTAACAAGCAAAAGCAAACGCAATATCACGCGTGGGAGAGAGGGGGGATTGGGGTGGGCAGCAGGGCTAGACCCCGCCGAGTTCCTTGATCAGGACATCGAGATTCGCGCCGAGGAGGCGGTCGTCGTTCGCGGTCGTGCTCAGGGTTTGTTTCTGGCCATGAATGGTCAGGGCGCCGATTTGCTGGGCGGTGAAGGCGAAGCTGTCTCCGTTGGTATTGGGGGTGCCGAAGAGGTTGCCCTTGATCACGATCGACGCGATCCGCGAGGCGACAGTGGCGCTCGCATTGCTGGTTTCTACGGCATCGCCGTCGCCGAAAAGCCCGCCGGCTCCCGGATCGACTCCGGCGGCGGCACTGCTGGCGATCCAATCGCCGCCGGTGGTGATCGTTCCGATACCCGCGTCGGCATTGGCCACCCCGCCGAAGCTGGCGGCATAAAAATCGGTGCCCGCGAGGATTTGGGCGTTCTCCACCCGCACTCCGACCGTCACGGTACCGATGGCCACCGCTTTGGCCGTGCTGGCGGGATTGGCGATACCGTCGGCAATGATCAAGGCCGGGGCTGTGGGACTCTCGCCCACAATACTACCACCGACTTTGACGCTGGTGAGATTGCCCGCCGCATAGATGCCGTTGGCGGCGCTTTCGGCCACTAGATCGCGGCCGATGCTTACACTGGTGATCCCACCGCCTTCGGCGAGGATCGAACCGGAGCGGCTGGAGGAACCGCCGACGACACTGCCTTTGACCGTGACGGTACCGATGCTGCCGAGGCTGACGATGGAGCCCGAGCGATCGCCTGACTCCGTGGGATCACCCTTTAGCGAACCGGCGATAGTGATACTGGTGAGTTTGGTCTTCGCGATGATCGAGCCGGTGTGGTCGTTGTTGCCGCCGAAGACCGAGCCGCCGATCTGGACCGCGCCAATGGCGCCACCGAGCACGCCGGGATCGCTCACCAGGTCCGGGCTGCCGGTAAAAATGGAGCCGGACCACGACCCCGAACCGCCCTGCAACGAACCGGTGACTGCCACGCCGGCGAGATCACCACGGGCCTGGACGGAACCCGAGAATTCGCCGCCGCCGCCTTCAATGCTACCGGTGACGGTGACTTTTCCCAGCTTGTCGTCGGACTTGATCGTGCCGCTGTAATCACCGTCGTTGCCCAGCAGGCTGCCGCCGACTTTGACCGTGCCGATCGTGCCGGGGAAGGCCAGCACGCCGGTGCCGATATCGTCGTTGCCGGTGAAAAGCGTGCCGGTGAAATCGCCACCGGTGCCGATGAGGCTGCCGCGAATGGTGACGTTGCCGATCTTGCCGCCGCTTTGGATCGAGCCGGTGAAATCGTTGTTCCCGCCTTCCACATCGCCGCCGATGGTCGTCGTGCCGAGGTCGCCGAGCACCTGCACGTAACCGCCGTACTTGCCGCCGCCGCCCTTCAAATCCTGGCCAATGCTCAGGCTCGCGAGATTGCCGGAAACAAAAATGCCGCCGGCGTACAGGATGCCGGAAGCGGTGGCGTCGTTGCCCAGCACGCTGCCCGCGACACTGATGGCGCCCGCATTGTTCGCGCTGATGATCGTGCCACTGCGAGTATTGGTGCCGCCTTTGACATCGCCGCCCACGGTCGTCTTGCCGACAATCAGCGCGGCCGAAAGTTCGCCGGAATCGACGCCGCTCCCGCCGATGATGCTCCCGCGGATGGCCGCCGAACCGGTGATGAATCCATCCACGACGATCGACCCGGAATTTTCGGCGCTGCCGCCGAGCAGCGATCCCCCCACGCTCAGAGAACCGAGATTGCCGAGGCCGACATTGCCGGAAACGGTGAGTGAACCAACGACGTCGCCTTTCACGACGAGCTTGGTGAGGTTCCCGCTGACGGCGGAATCCAGATTGTCGCCGCCGACCTGGGTGGACGCCCCGGCCCGGCCGAGCGAATCCACCGTCAGGGTGCCGACGCCAACCCCATTGCCGCTGCCTGCGGTGATGCGGCCGAGATCGCCGGGGACGAGCACCGAAACGAGGTCGACTCCCAAGGCATCGATGGCGCCGATATTCACCGCGCCATCGCCGAGCGCGCCTTTTTTCACCGAGATGGTGAGGCTGGTCTTGTTAAAGTTATCGCCCGGATTGGTGAGGATGATTTTCTGGATCTGCACCCCATCGGTCACTCCGGGAATGGTCCCCGCTACGGTGACGAAATCGTCGGCCGAAAAAGAGCCGACGCTGGTCTTGATGGTCACGGTGTCGCCATCGACATCCGTGAAAACCATCACACCGGCGGGCGCGATGCGGGACTCGAGGGCTTCGGCAGCGGCGCGGAGATGAGGAAGCATGACGCGGAACAGAATGCATCCCGGCATTCGCCGCAACGTCACAACTAACCTGATTTCCAGAGAAAAGGCGCGAGACTGCCGCGCAGGACCGGGTTGTCGCGCTTTCCGCTACGCGGGCGTGGCGGCTTCCTCGATCAGCGGTTCGCCGTAGGGCAGGTCGTCGGGCAGCGGGACGAATTCGCGGATCCAATCCCAGAGCTGGGTGAAGTCCTTGTTCACATCGCCGGAGAGGCAATCGGTGATCAGGCCACCGGCTTCCGGGTGTGCCTTGATCACTTCGCGGAAGGAGAACTTCGGGTCGTAGAAAGCGTAGACCAGCTTGCGCATGTTTTCGATCCCGGCGCGCAGCGTCGCTCCGTATTCGGCAAAGCGGGCCGGGGAGAGATCGCCTGCGACGAGGCCTTCGTGAATGGCTTCACCGGCGAGGTGGCCGCTCTTCAGCGCGAGCATGACGCCGCTGCTGAAAACCGGATCGAGAAAGGCCAGCGCATCGCCCACGAGGAGCAGGCCCGGCGCGGCGCAGTAACGGGAATGCCGGCTGTATTCGCTGGTCACGCGGTATTCGCCGGTCGATTCGCCGACGGCCAGGTAGTCCTTCACCCACTGGTTTTCCTCCAGCTCGCGCTCGAAGATCGCCTTCGGATCTTTCACGCCGCCGCGGGTGAGGTATTTGCCTTCGGCAACAATGCCGATGCTGACCATGTCGTCGTGCTGCGGGATGTGCCAGAACCAGCCTTTTTCCGGGACGTAAGCCACGGTCGTCGCGCCTTCGTCGATGCCTTCGCCGCGCTTCGAGCCTTTGTAATAAGTCCAGACCGCGATCTTGTTCAGGTAGGGATCATTCAGGCGCCAGCCGCGGCGATTGGCGGTGAAGGCTTCCTTGCCTGTGCAGTCGAGGGTGATCGGTGCGCGGACTTCGTAGGTTTTGCCGGAGCGCACATCGGTCGCTTCGACGCCCACCACGCGGTCGCCTTCCATGAGCAGGCGATTGACGGTCGTTTCCTCGCGCACCTCCGCGCCTTTTTCGCGCGCGTTGTCGAGCAGCATCTGATCGAACTCCGAGCGCAGCACCTGCCAGGTCTGCGCGACGGTTTCGCGGTCGTAGCGGTTGAAGAAATAGAAGGGCTGCGAGCGGCGGCCATCGGGCTGCACAAAGGTCACGCTGTACTTCTTCACGAAATGCGACTGGCGCATTTTCGGAATCATCCCGATGCGCTCGAGTGGCGCGTAGGTGAAAGGAATCAGCGATTCGCCGATGTGGTAGCGCGGAAATTTTTCCCGTTCGAGGACGAGCACTTTGTGGCCGTATTCCGCGAGGATGGCGGAGGCGCTGGCGCCGGCGGGGCCGCCGCCGATGAGGATGGCATCGTAATCGTAGGACATAGGTTTTGTTTGGGTCTGGAGAAAAAGGTTAGTGCGCGGGCTCGAGATTCACCGAGGGCTCAGGCTCCTGAACTGCCTGTCCGGAGCCGACCAGGCGGTCGAAAATCGGCGAGGCCATCAGGGTAGTGATCACAGCCATGATCACGAGCACGGCGAAGAGCCCCTCCGAGATAATCCCGCGCTGAAGGCCAATATTAATGATAATCAGCTCCATGAGGCCGCGGGCATTCATCAGCGTGCCGATGCCGAGCGCTTCGCGGTTGGGTAGGCCGGTGGCGCGCGCCGCCAGCCAGCAGGCCACGCCCTTGCCCAGCACCGCCGCGATGAGTACGGCGCCGCACATGAGCCAGAGGAAGCCGGTGTTGAGCAGCGTGATCTTGGTATTCAGGCCGGAGTAGGTAAAGAAGAGCGGGAGGAGCAGCGCCACGGTGAGCGGCTGAATGCGAGCGATCAGGTCGCGGACCAGGATCCCGCGCGGCATGGCGGCGCCCATCACAAACGCACCGAAGACCGCATGCAGCCCGATCATGTCGGTGAACCACGCGCCGAGCGCCATCAAGGCCAGCGACACCACGAGACCGGCATCGGTGAGGCTGTGATCTTTGACCAGCAGACGTTCTGCCCGGGTGAGCAGGGGACGGACGACGAGTAAAGTGAGGGCGACATAACCCGCGCCGCCGCCGATATTCCAGACGGCGTGCGACCAGTTTTGGTCGAAGCTCGCGAGCACCACGGCAAGCAGGCACCAGGCGGTCGCGTCATCGATCGCTCCCGCACCGAGGGCTACCGTGCCCATTGTCGTGCCGGAGAGTTTTTTGAAGTGAATGATGCGGGCAAGCATCGGAAACGCCGTGATGCACATCGAGGCGCCGAGGAACAGCATCGCCTCCATGAGCGAGGTCTTTTTCGGGAAGAGTTCGGTGTAATGGAAGAAGATCCAGCCGAGTCCCGCGCCGAGAACAAAGGGCGCCACCATCCCAGCCACGGAAACGGCGATCGAACTTTTCAGCCGCTTCTGCACGATATCGACGCGGAATTCCATGCCGACCACAAACATGTACAGCGCCAGGCCGAGTTGCGAAATCGGGAAGAGATAGCTCTGGGTATCGCGGATTTTTTGCGTCTTGTCCCACGGGAACAACCACGACTGCGCCTCGGGCCAGAAGAGCCCGAAAAGCGAAGGCCCGAGCATCACGCCGGCGATCATCTCGGCCACCACCTGCGGCTGGCCAAAGCGGGCGGCGATGGCGCCGACGATCCGGCAGAAAAGCAGGATGACCGCGAGCTGAAGGAAAAACTGAACGGCGAGGTGGAGGTTGTTCATCGAAACAAACGCCAATCTGAACGATCCAATGAAATGGATCAGCACTTGTAACGGAAATAGAGTTTCGGTATCAGGCTTATGCCATGTCGTTATCAGAAGCCGCGTCGTTTTCGAACTTGAGGGAAGGGGAATGGAGCTAAGGCATCTGCGGTATTTCCAGGCGGTTGCGGAGGAGCTGAGCTACTCGCGGGCAGCCCGCCGTCTGCGAATCGCGCAGCCCGCCCTGAGCCGGGCGGTAAAGGAAATCGAGCACGAACTCAGCTGTGAATTGCTCGAGCGCAATCGCCGCACGGTGCGCCTGACTCCGGCCGGCCGGGTGTTGCTGCACGAAGCAGCCGGGCTTTTCGATCGCTGGGAGGAATCACTCCGGCGCGTGCGGCGCTCCGCCACCGGTGAAGAGGGGGAATTGCGCCTCGGATATATCGGACCCCCGACCCAGCCGTTTCTCGGACGTATTCTGGGCGAGTATCGCAAGCGTTACCCGCGCGTTTCGATCCACCTCGAAGAACGCACTCCGGAGCGTGTCTGGGAGATGGTCGCGAAAGGGCGCCTTTCGCTTGGCCTCACCCGGCCGGTGCCGATGTCGGAAGCGCTCGGCCTGCGCACCATCCTCCTGCGCGAAGAGCGTCTCGGGATCGTGGTGCCGCGGGATCATCCACTGGCTCAAAAAAGCAGCGTGAGCTGGCAGCAGCTCGCGCCGGAGCCGCTCATCGTGCTCGCCCGACGTGAAGGGGTTGGCTTGCACGATGCTGTCCTCGCCGGTTGCCGGCAGGCCGGTTTCGCCCCGCGGCTCGCTTATACCCCGAGTCTCATCGGCACGGTGCTCAGTTACGTCGAGGCGGGTGCAGGCATTGGGATCGTGACCGACAGCGTGCTCACCCCGGAGCAACCGCTTCAATTTGTCGTGCTCAAACCCGCGGTCGCCGTGCCGCTGGTGCTGGTGTGGCAGGAAGACGAAGATGATCCGCCGGTGCAACGATTCCGCGAATTGCTGACCGAATGGCAGCGAGCTGGAAAACTCTGGAAGGCTCCGCGAACGAAATGAGCGGACCTGCTTCCAATTTGGTGGCAACTCAGGGATTGAACCTGAAGGCGGGCTATCATCCGCCAGAGCGCCAGCTCCGATTGCCGTTTTAAATGGGTCGGCAACATCGCCGACATTTTAGTTTCGTCAACCGGGCATTGTTTGCGCTTATCGAGTGAGCCCCGTGGCGGTTTCCGGCCGCAGGGTGAACCAGTAGATCCAGCCGATGAGGAAGAATTGGAGTGGCACGCGGATGAGCAGGTAATCCGGCCCGGTCTCGCCCGGGCTGAAACTGACGCGTTGCATCGCGGCGTAGAGATTGGCGGGCAGGATCAGCAGAAGAAATACGCAGAGCACGAGCCCGGTCGGCCGGGCGTAGGCCGGAAAAAGGACGATCGCGGCGGCGAGTAATTCAAAGACACCACTCCAGTACACGATCGCCGTGCGGGCTGGCACCCAGGCCGGCATGGTCTGCTCCAGCATGGCTGTGCGAGTGAAATGGACGATCCCCGTGACCAGAAAGACGAGCGCGATGCCCACCCGCCCCCGCCAGATTTCGCCCACGCTCGTGAAGCCGAGCAGCCAGTAAGGAGCGAGCAACAAGGTGAGCAGCACGGCGATATTGCGCATGGGGGAAGAGGATACTGGTCGAGGGACGGTGTCTACTGGTCTACTGGGAGCGGCGGATCCAGCGAGGACGTTGTTCCTAGATGGGCTGCTTCCGCGCTCGGGGTCGGGAAAATGCTGTTCCTCTGGACGTAGAGAGCTGTTCCCGCTAAGCCCGAGGGCGATGTCGAAGACTTTCGCCGCGCTCATTTACGCTCTGACGGCAGCTTTTTTTGCCGCCTTCTTCATCTACCCCATCGGGCAAACCCTCGCCGGAGCGTTTTTCGATGCCGATGGGCACTTCACGGCGGCCTTCGTCGGCGAGGTGTTTCGGAACGCCATTTACGTGGAAGGGCTGCGCAACGCCTTCCTCCTCGCCGTCTGCTCCACGCTGGCGACCATGGCCATCGCGCTGCCGCTGGCGTTTCTGACCGATCGGTTCGATTTCCCGGGCAAAAAGCTGCTGTCCGCGCTGCTGCTCGTCCCGATGATCCTGCCGCCCTTTGTTGGCGCCATCGGCATCCGGGCGTTGCTCGGCAGTTATGGCGCGCTGAATTCCCTGCTGCATTCCATCGGCCTGCTCGCGCCGAATGAGACGATCGACTGGCTGGGGCGGGGGCAATTCTGGGGCATCGTCGTCCTGAACGCGCTGCACCTGTACCCGATCCTGTATCTGAACGTGACCGCGGCGCTGGCGAATCTCGACCCGGCGATGGAGGAAGCCGCGGAAAATCTGGGCTGCACGGGCCTGCGCAAATTCCGACGGATCACGCTGCCGCTGATTATGCCCGGCCTGTTCGCCGGCGGCACGATCGTCTTCATCTTCTCCTTCACCGAGCTCGGGGTGCCGCTGATCTTCGACTACACGCGGGTGACCAGCGTGCAGATTTTCTACGGGATCAAAGAGATCGCGGGGAACCCTTTCCCGTTTGCCCTGGTCGTGGTGATGCTCGGCGCGACGGTGCTCGCCTACCTCACGAGCAAGCTGCTCTTCGGCTCCAGCCAGCATGCCATGATGCCCAAGGCCACGGTCGCCGCGGGCGTGCGGAAGCTGAGCGGATTCGGCGCGTGGGGCTGCGCGGCGTTGTTCGGCGGGATCACGCTGCTTGCGCTGCTGCCGCATCTCGGCGTGGTCGGCGTCAGTTTCAGCGACGAGTGGTATCGCACGATCCTGCCGACGCGCTGGACGACGGAGCACTACCACACCGCGCTGGGGCACTACCTCACGGTGCCTTCGATCCTGAATTCGCTGAAATACGCGAGTGCCGCGACGTTCATCGATATCGTGCTCGGACTGGCCATCGCCTACGTGATCGTGCGCACCGATCTGCCGGGGCGGGGGATTCTCGATGCGATGGCCATGCTGCCGCTGGCGGTGCCCGGGCTGGTGCTGGCCTTCGGTTACCTCTCGATCACCCAGGATGGCAAACCCTTCGCCGCACTGAATCCGAGTTCCGATCCAACGTTGCTCCTGATCATCGCGTACTCGGTGCGCCGCCTGCCGTACATCGTGCGCAGTGCCGTCGCCGGCCTGCAGCAAACGAGCGTGACGCTGGAGGAAGCCGCGCAAAATCTCGGCTGCCCGCCCTTGCGCACGCTTCGCCGGATCACGTTCCCGCTGATCATGGCCAATGTGATCGCCGGGGCCTTGCTGGCGTTTTCCTTCGCCATGCTGGAGGTGAGCGATTCGCTGATCCTGGCGCAGAAGCAGCAGCATTTTCCGATCACCAAAGCGATCTACGAACTCTTCCAGCTCCTCGGCGAAGGCCGCTACGTGGCCAGTGCGCTGGGGGTCTGGGCGATGGTCTTCCTCGGTCTGACGATCTTCACCGCCAGCAAGATTCTCGGGAAGAAGATGGGCGCATTATTCCGGGTGTAGTTGCCGCCCGGGCGGCAGTCTATTTAGACGCCCTGGAGTTTCAGCGGGGTGACGGGAACCACACTGAAGCCGCCTTTGCGCACGAGGATGAGGCCGTCGATGGCGGTGTCTCCGTCCGTGGAGTTTCCGCTGTCGTCGGGTTGAAAAGTGTGTGCGGCGGTACCGTCGGTCCAGTCGAAGACGCTATTGCCGTTGACGTCGGCGCCGAGAACGCTGGCCGTGATCTTGGAGATCTTGTACACGCCGTTGTCGTAATCGATGCTATTGGCGGCTGGGGTTCCAGCCAGCATGGCGGCGATGCGAGTTGCGGTCACTCCGGTGATGCTGCCATTCGTGGCTTTACCGCCGCCGTCTCCTTTGTGACCGGCCACGAGGCCGCCCATGCCCAGGTCGGAAACCACGTCGAAAGGCTTGGTGAAATCGCCAATGTCGCCCGGCACGACGAGATTCGAAAGTGAACCGCCAGCGCCGCCGTTGACCCCCTTGCCGCCATCGCCGGCTGCGATCACCCGGACAAAACGGCCGACTGCGTCGAGGTTGAAATTGCGGGCGCCTCCGCCCGTGCCGCCGGTGCCGCTGGCGCTGACTCCGCCCGTGCCCGCGCGGAAGGAAGCGACATCGAGGTCGCCCGTCACGCCATCGATACTGCCTCCGGCTCCTCCCTTGGAAGTGCCGTTCGATTCACCGCCGGTCCCGCCTCTGACGATGAGGCTGCCGGTATCGATGACATTCAAAGACAGGCCGAGGATCTTGCCGCCGGCACCACCCGCTCCGGAACTGCTGCCGCCTTCGCCGCCGATTCCGCCGGTGATGGTGGCGGTGGGCAGAGTCCCGGTGCTGTTCAGCGTGAGGGAAGAAATCGTTCCACCGGCTCCGCCGGTGCCAGACGTCCCGGCGGCGCCGCCGGCGCCACTGGTGACGGCGAGGCTGACCGCCGGAGCGGTCTGCGTGGCAATGCCGCCATAGTTGGCGACCAGCACATGGGAAATACCGCCTCCAGTGCCGGCCGTGCCACTGCTCGTAGCAGTGCCACCGGCGCCAGCGGTCAGCTGAACGCCACCCGTGACCAACCCGTGATTGATCACGATCGTATCGGCGATGGAGCCGCCGGCGGTGGCGGACACGCCCGAGGCGTCGCCCGCGGAGCCAGCCAGAATTTTAACCGCTCCAGTGACATTGCCGACGACGGTATGCAGGGTCGAAATGCCGCCCCCGGTGCCGCCGCGTCCTCCTTCGGAATCGCCGCCATTGCCGCCTTGTACGGTGAGGGAGTGAAATTCCCCCAGCGCGGTGAACGAGGTTTTTGAAATCGTGCCGCCGATGCCGCCATCTCCCTTGCCATTGGCGCCGATGCCACCATTCCCGGCAGCGAGCGTGAGGTCCGTATTTGCGCCGCTGAGACTGGTGAAAGAAAAGTCGCTGATCGCCCCGCCCCGCCCCCCGCGGCCCGCGGAAGCTCCGTCCGCGTCACCACCATCGGCGGCGCGAATGGTGAAACCAGCGGTGATGTCGGCCGCCTGGAGAATTTGCAGTCCGCTGATGGCGCCACCCGAAGCGGCGATGGATTTAGCCGTGGCGAAAGATTGCAGATCGCCCCCAGCGCCGGTGTGAATCGAAATCGGCTTGGCGATTCGCGGCCCAGGCAGGTTGTTCACCAAGGGACCGTCCTGGGTGGTGATGACGGCGTTGCGGAAGGAAATGGTATTGGCTTTGAGTGCGCCGCCCGTGCCCCCCACCGTCTTGCCGAGGCCACCGGCGCCGCTCCCGATCTCGACCGCGGTATTGACCGAAGCGCTCCCGATCGTGGGTTCAAAGAGAATCGTGCTGTCGGTAAAGGCGCCGCCCAAGCCACCTGCCGCACCAGTCGAATCTCCGCCTGTGCCGGCGAGCAGGGTGACGTTTTGCACCGTTTTGCTGCTGCCGAGGATTTGCAGATGGGCCGCGGTAATCGCCCCACCGGCGCCTCCCGCACCAGCGCCACTGAGATCGCCTCCTGAGCCAGCGATGAGGCGGAGGATGCCGCCGATATTGCCGTTGGTGATCACGGTGGGATTGATGATGGAGCCGCCGCGCCCGCCTTTAAGTTTACCGGTGCCGTTGGCGCCATTACCGGCCAGCAGTTCGACATTGCCCGTCGCATCGAGCCCGAGATTCAGCACCAGGCCTTCGAGCGAACCGCCGATACCGCCGGAACTATTCTGCGCCGCGCCGCCCTGGCCGGCCGCAAAACTCACGGTCTTGATCCCACCCGTGCTGCCCAAAGCCTGGACATCCACATTGACGATCGAGCCGCCATTTCCCCCCACGCCGAGGCCGGTCGAGGTCGCGCCTGGCCCGGCGACGAGTGCGATGGATTGCCCGGTGAAATCGCCGGTGGTGAGAATCGTGACTTCTGAAATCGAGCCCCCGCGCCCTCCGTTGCCGCTGAGTGATCCGACCGCTTTGCCCCCGCCGCCAGTTTCGATCTGCAGGTTGCTCGTGGCTTGGGTCGCCACGGTGTACTTGATCGTGACATTCGAGACCGAGCCGCCTTCGCCGCCCGAAGAGACGCTCGATTGTCCACCGACGCCGGTTTTCAGCCAGACGGGCTCGTTGCCGGTGAGGGTGATGGATACATTGCTGATCGAGCCGCCTTTGCCGCCGACGCCGGCAGCGCCCTCGCCGCCGTTGCCTGCGATCAAATTGTGCGCCCCCTGAGCGAGGATCACGTTGCTGATGCTGCCGCCGGCCTTGTTGTCCTCGGCGGAGAAAAAGTTGAAGGGTAGGGTGGTCGAGCCGTTGAACTGGAAGTCGGCGGCTTTGAGATGCTGATCCGAAAGATTGATCGCCGTACCCGTGGCGAGGTTGCCGGAGACCGGGCCCGAGATTCGTACGTTGCTCAACGAATCGCCCGTGAAGATGTTCCCGGTGACCTTGCCGGTGATGGTCAGGCTATCGATGGAATCCGGCTGGAGGAAAAGCGTTCCCGAGGTGATAGCGAGTGAACTATTGTCGTTCAAAACCGTGGCGATCGAACCGTTTACATCGGTGCCAATGGTGGCTTTGAAGCCATCGGATACGGCGAGGCCGGTCAGTTCGTTGAGGTCGAAGTGGCCGTCGGGAGACGCGCCCAGATCAGTGACAAAAACAAGGGCGTTACCACCCGACACGGAGACCAAAACCGTTTCCCCCGCATCGACGGCGTGATTGTCGTTCAGGTCGAGGACCAGTGAATCGTATGCCGCCAGCTTAATTGCGAACGTTGCTCCAACCTTCGTCGCTGCATCCAGATCCAATTCCACGGTTGCCGTCGTTCCGTCGGCTTTCGATACTTTCGGGGTCTCGGTGCCTGCCCCGTCTAAACCGTTCAGAAAGAGAATGGCCGGGGCGATGCGATCTTCGAGGGGCTCAGCGGGCGCGAAACGGGGCAGGGACATGGCGGAAAATGTGGAGAAGGCCGCGCAGACGGGACAAGCATTGTGCCTTCAACGCAAAGACAAAACCGCCCTCACCCAAAGATTTTATCCTGCCGCCACCGGCGCTGTTCCGGCGGCAGCCCCCTGAGGGTTACCCGAGGCCGGTTACCAGACGATTTCGGCGCCTTTCATGCCTTGCCGGATCTCCCGTCCGAGAAGCTCTCCGTAGGCTTCGCCTCGCCCGTCGACCTTGATCCGGGCGACGACCGACATGCTGCCCCGAGCGGTTTTGTCGAGGGGGATGCGGGCAAACCACTTCATGCCAGGGGTTGGAATGATCACCTCAAGGCTCCCGTTTTTTTGCTGCGCCCCCACGATTCGCGGAAGGCTCTTGAAATGCCGAAGGCTCCCGGTCAGTCCCGCGTCCTTTTTCGTGATATCGTCTTCCCGGGAGTTGAACTTCACCCGGACGACCTTGCCATCCAGCGCAGGAGTTACTTCTTGCAGATCGTAGGTCTTGAGACCGGCCATTTCACCCGAAGTCAGCAACATCGGTTTTTCTTCCGCCCAGCAGGGCGCCGTCAGGAGAAACGCGAAAAACAGGGTTTTCATGCAGGAGTTCATCTAGTGGTTTTAGCCTTTCCGCTGGGCTATAACCCGCGCGGCATTCTTTGCTTAGAAGTTTGATGAATGGATCGCCAATTCGCCAAGTTCTACACGTAGAATTAGCAAATGGCGTGAATCCATCTCTCGCAAGGAAAACCAAGCTGAGGCGACCTTGTTTGGGCGCTTCTGCCTCCCCAAAATGGCAGGCCCTTAGAAGGGCAAGTTATCTAAGATCCGATCCTAACCGTGCGCGGCGTCCGCGAGTGGTTTGACGAAGGCGGCGAGTTTCTCCGCGAGATCGGGCTGATCGCCGATGGAGCCAATCTGGCGGACGATGGCGCTGCCGACCACGACGGCATCCGCGACTTTGGCCACGGCTTTCACATGGTCCGGCGTGGAAATGCCGAAACCCACGGAAATCGGCAGATCGGTGGTGGCGCGAATGGCTGCCACCCGTTCGTCGATCGACGTCGCGAGTTCATTGCGCTCTCCGGTCACGCCCTCGCGCGACACGTAGTAGATGAAGCCCCCGGCGTTTTCGGTCAGCTGAGCGATGCGCTCCGGCGGGGTGGTCGGGGCGATCAGGCAGATCCGCTTGAGGCCGCTGGTTTCCTCGAAATCGGGATTGGCCGCGTCTTCATCCGGCGGGAGGTCGAGAATGAGCAGGCCGTCGACGCCGGCTTCTTCCGCGTCGCGATGAAATTTTTCGAACCCATAGAGATAGATCGGGTTCAGGTAGGTGTAGAGGACGATCGGGATTTGCGATTCCACGCGCAGCTCGCGAATCATCTCCAGCACTCCGCGGCTCGTCGTTTTCGCAGCGAGGGCGCGGGCGGCGGCGAGCTGGTTCACGATGCCATCGGCGAGGGGATCGGAGAAGGGGACGCCAAGCTCGAGGATATCGACCCCAGCTTGCTCCAGGGCCAGACAGAGGGCTTTGGTCTGCGCGAGATTGGGGTCTCCGGCGGCGATATACGCGATGAGCCCTTTGCGGCCGGCGGCGCGGAGGTCGGCGAATTTCTGATCGATGCGGTTGGGCATGGGGGCGCGAATACTGCGCAGCTTTGCCTGCATTGACAGGAGAAACTCCTGCACGACGCTGCTGATCCGAAAATGTCCGCCGTCAAGCCGCCGACCCTCGTGGTCAATGAAGTCTACCTATCCGTCCAGGGTGAAAGCTCCTGGGCCGGCTGGCCGTGTGTATTTATCCGGCTGACGGCTTGCGATCTGCGCTGCACCTATTGCGACACGGAATACGCCTTTTACCAAGGAAAACGCCGCCCGCTGGAGGAAGTGCTCGCCGAAACGCTGGCCTTCGATTGCCCCATGGTCGAGCTCACCGGCGGCGAGCCGCTCCTGCAAAAAAGCGCGCTCCCGCTGATGACCGCCCTATGCGACGCCGGCAAAACCGTGCTCATCGAAACCAGTGGCGCGCACGATATTTCCGCGATCGATGCCCGGGTGCACCGGATCATGGACCTGAAGACGCCCGGCAGTGGCGAATGCGCGCGCAATCGCATGGAAAACATCCCGCACCTGACCAAGCGGGATGAAGTGAAATTCGTGATCGGCAGCCGCGAAGACTACGAATGGTCGCGCGAGCAGGTCCGCGAACACGACCTCGCCAACCGCGTCAATTGCGTCCTCTTTTCCCCGATCTTCGGCCGGATCGAACCGCGCCAGATCGTCGAGTGGCAGCTCGAAGACAAGCTCCCCGTCCGGTTCCAGCTCCAGATGCACAAATTCATCTGGGAGCCGAAGGCGAGGGGGGTCTAGTGGGGCCGGGGTGCGCTTTCGAGGGGGCGAGGGGCGGTTGCTCCGGCGGGTAGAAATCGCGTCGAGGCCCAGGCGTGAAAGCGGCGGGCGACGAAATCCAGGGACAGGCCGATAGCCAGTCCGGCCAGGGCTCCACCGAGCGCGCCGGCGGCCAGGATCGGAAGCTCGCTGCCGTAGGCGGTGATAAACGCTTTGCCGAGCCACGCGCAGACTGCGCCGGCCGGAATACCTAAAAGGATGCCGCATTGGATGAGGAAAGCCCGCAGCCCGTGAGCCGGACGCCCACTCCAAAATCCGACGACCAAGGAGGAGGAAATCACCCCTAGGCCGAGAAGCACGGCGGCGATGGCACAGGCTGCCAGGCCGATCGCAAAACCAGCCCCGAGGAGCAGGAGCATCACGACCGCACCGACCAATCCAAAGAGTTCCATGAGATGATGATGCCCGCATTTGCGCAGGAGCGCAATGCGGGTTCAACGCGAGAGGCGACTAACGCCCGCGGGGCGCGGCCGCCGGTCCGCTGCCAGGTTTGATTTCGCCCGGGCGCGTGTGCAGGGCCGAAAGGTCGAGGCTGAGATCGATCGGGCTGTCATCGTTCGAACCCATTTCCTTGCGGGCCATGTCGATCGCTTTACGCATGCTGGGTTTGTTCACGCTGTAGGCCATCGCGGTCTCCTCGGTGATACGGGAGTCGCGGAAAAGGCGCAGCAGGGTCTGCTCAAAGGTGTGCCAGCCGTGGACGTGGTTGTCCTCGATGATGTCGTGGAAATTGCGCAGCTCGCCTTCACCCATGAGGATCGCTTCGCGCACGCGCAGGTTTGAGCCCATCACCTCCGTCGCAAGAATCCGGCCGCCGGCCATCTTGGGAATCAGGCGTTGGCTGACGATGTAGCGGAGCACGTCGGCGAGACGTTCGCGAATCTGCGCTTCCTCTTCGTGGCTGAACAGACCGAGCACACGATGAATGGTCTGCGCGGCATTGATGGTGTGAAGCGTGGCGAAAACGATGTGGCCGGTTTCCGCCGCGGTGAGGGCGATTTCCATCGTCTCGCGATCGCGCACTTCGCCGACCAGAATCACTTTCGGCGCCTGACGCAGCGCGGCCCGCAGGCCGGTGGCGAAATCCGGGAAGTCGCGCCCGAGTTCGCGCTGGCTGAAGGTCGAGCGTTTGTGCGGGTGGAGGTATTCGATCGGGTCCTCCAGCGTCACGACGTGGACGTCGAGCGTCACATTGATGTCGTTCAGCATCGCGGCCAGCGAGGTCGTTTTACCGTTGCCGGTGGCGCCGGTCACGAAGACCAGGCCGTTTTTTTCTTTCGAGACCTCCTTGCAAATGGCCGGCAGTTTCAGGCCGTCGATGGTCGGGATTTCCGTGCTCAGCTTACGCATGATCACGGCGTGGTGACCGTTTTGCTTGAAGACGTTCACACGGAAACGGGCCACATTGGGCACCGCATAGCTGGTGTCGCAGGAGCCGCGTTTCTTGAAATCCTCCTTGAGGCGTTCGTTTTCGCCGATGAGCTTTTCGGCGATCAGCCGGGTGTGCTGGGGCTGGAGATTCGGGGTGAATGGGGGGATTTCGACCGGACGCAGTTTGCCGAATGCCTCAATCTGCGGGGGGCGTCCGACGACAAAAAGGCAGTCCGACACGCCTTCCGAGGTGTTCAGCATCGTCGACAGGATGGTGTCGAGATTGATCGGCTGATTGGCCGGATTGGGCGTGGTGAGGGGAGCGGATGGGTAGGAAGGAGCTGGCATGGCGAAACAGGCGCTGGGGGCGATAAGAACATTTTCTGTGCCTGCTCTGCCCTCCTTAGCACATCGGGGTAGATCGGCAGATGCTGGCATTGCCATCGGCCTCGTCCTTCCCCAGACTCCGCCGCCCAATGAAACTGTTCCCGTGCCTCGCTTTGCTCGCTCTGGCCACGCTGCTCACCGCCTGCGCCACGGCTCCACGCAAACCGCCGCTCAAGACCGTCGCCCATGTCGATCTGCCCCGGTACATGGGCGATTGGCGGGTCATCGCGAATATCCCGTACTTCGCGGAAAAGGACTGCGTGGAGTCGATCGAGAGCTACGGCCTGCGCCCGGACGGGAAGATCGCGAACTGGTTCCGCTTCCGCAAAGGCAGCTTCGACGCTCCGCAAAAGCGGGTCGATTTTGTGGCCGAAGTCGTGAATCACCAGACGAACGCCGAGTGGCGCGTCCACTTCGCGCCCTTGATCACGGCGGCCTATCTGGTCATCGATCTGGATCCGAAATATCGCTGGGTGGTCGTCGGGCATCCGTCGCGCAAGTATGGCTGGATTATGTCCCGCCAGACCACCCTACCGGAGTCGACTTATCAGGCGATCCTGCGGCGCCTCGACGCGCAGGGGTATGATCCGAAAGCATTTGTGAAAGTGCCCCAGGTGCGCCCGAAAATGGCGGAGAATTGTTTTCCCCAACACTAGGGATCGGCCCGCGTCAGGCGCCGATTCCACCGCTTTGGATGGTTTGCCCGGGATTGCCGAGTGCAATTTCGGGATAAAGATTCTCCGAAATCGAGCTTCCCAGAGAGTCCGTTCTGGGTTATCCGCCGCACTCCTTTTCAGAGTGCATACGATACCCTTTAACGAAAACCAGCCACAGCAGCCCCGCCGCTCGCTCCTCGCCCGGGTCGCCAACACTGTTCGTCAGTGGTTCGATTCCGATTATTTTCCGGAAGGCCCTGAAACGGTGGCCAATCGCCCCGATCGCTTCGAGTTGAAGCGCTGCCTTCCCTTTGTCTTCCTGCATATCGGCTGCATCGGCCTGATCTGGGTCGGCTGGAGCTGGACGGCGGTCGCGGTTGCGGCCTTCCTGTATTTCATCCGCATGTTTGCGATCACCGGTTTTTATCACCGGTACTTTTCGCATCGCACCTTCCGCACCTCGCGTTTCATGCAGTTTGTCCTCGCGGTGTGGGGAAATACCGCGATCCAGCGCGGCGCCCTCTGGTGGGCGTCGGTGCATCGGCACCACCATCGCCACTCGGATACCGATGAAGACGCGCACTCGGCCCGCACGAAGGGCTTCTGGTGGTCGCACATCGGCTGGATGACCAGCAGCAACAACTTCCCGACCGACTACAAGCGGGTGCGCGACCTCGCGCAGTTTCCGGAGCTCGTCTTCCTGAATCGCTACGACATGATCGTGCCGATCATCTTCGGCATTCTGCTCTACGCCTTCGGTGCGACGCTGAACTATTTCTTCCCGGGCCTGCACACCTCGGGTGGGCAGATTTTTGTGTGGGGCTTCTTTGTCAGCAGCTCGATCCTGCTCCACGGCACGCTCTTCATCAATTCGCTCGCGCACGTCTGGGGCAATCGCCGCTTCAAGACCTCCGACGACAGCCGGAATAACTTCTGGCTCGCCCTCATCACCCTCGGTGAAGGCTGGCACAACAATCACCATCGCTTCATGGGTTCGACCCGCCAGGGCTTCTACTGGTGGGAGGTGGATATCACCTACTACATGCTCAAGATGATGTCCTGGGTGGGCCTCATTTGGGACGTGAAGCCGGTGCCGCGCAGCATCTACGAGGAAGCGCGCAAGGAGCGTGAAGAGGGCAAGCTGGCCAAGGCCGCTTAGTTCTTTTCCGTCGTCCGATTTTTTCTTCTGCGCCGCGGCCGCTCTCCGGCCGCGGTTGCGTATCTCTTGATTTTCCATGTCCGACTCCCTGAATTTTCCGAACGTTACCGCCGTCGCCAAAGCGAACGTCTATTTCGACGGCAAAGTCGTCAGCCACACCATCCTCCTCGCCAGCGGCGAGAAGAAGACCCTGGGGCTGATCTATCCGGGCAAGTACCACTTCGGTACCGATCTCGCCGAGCGCATGGAGATCGTCGCCGGTGAGTGCCAGGTGAAGCTCGACGGCCAGACTGAGGTGAAGACCTACGCCGCGGGCACCGCTTTCGACGTCCCCGCTAAGAGCGGCTTCGACATCGAAGTCGCTGCGGGCATCTGCGAGTACGTCTGCTCGTTCCTGCCGTAAGGCTTGCCTAGGTCGTATTCGACCTATCGGTCTTATTTCGGCACCGGTGCATCCACCGGCAGCTCTCCGCGCAGCATTTTCCCGCCGGCACCGGTCAGGCGCAGGTAAAAATCGGACGGTAGTCCCTCCATGCCGAGGAACGGGCTTTCCGGCAGCGACGGCGGATTATCGGTGCACTTGAAGATCGCGGTGGCTTCGTCCACTTCGTCAAACATGGCGACGTAGAGCATGTCGGCGCCGGCGCGTTTGGCGGCGGAAAATTGCGACCAGAGGAACTCGCCGCGGCGGCGGGGGATCGCATCGAGCGGACCGCCGTGCATGTGGCGCCAGCTGAAGCCGGGGAAGACCACTGGCAGGAAATCGAGCTTCCGCTCCTGGCACCAGGCGATGTCCGGCTGCCAGATTTTGGCGCCGTGCTCAGTCGCGGCTTTGGGGCTGTTGAACCGGCCGACGGACCATGGGCTTACGATATCCGCGAGCTGCAGCACCTCGTGCAGGGCCGGATCGGGCGCCGCATCGTTCTTCAGGGTGCGCCAATAGTACGGCACGCCGAGCAGCACGGTGCAGCCACCGACTTCGGGGTCGTTTTTGAGGAAGCGAATCAGGTCGGCGCATTCGGCCAGGGTGTAGGCTCGTTTGTCGCCGAAACCCACGCCCCAGACCGCCACCACGGGCTTGCCGTGGTGCTGAAGGTAGGCGGGATCTTCCGTCAGGCGCATCTGGCGGCGCAGCAGCCGCCAGTCGTCCATCACCTCGCTCATCTTTCCGGCGCCGAGGCCGGTGAGATCGTACATCACCGCATACGAGCGACCGGAAAGGTTCGCGCCTTCGCGGCCATGGGCGAGCACGGTATTGCTGAGTCGGAGAAACTTGGGATCGCGCAAAGAGACCGGGAACCGCTGCATGAAGGCGCCATCGATGCCGTACTCCTTCATCCACTCGAAATGCCGCAGCACCGTCTCGCGGCGAAATGAGCTGAAAACCTCGGCCGGTTTGCTGTCGGCGTGCTGGAGCGCCGTCGTGAAACGCTCGCTGGGGGAGAGTTCCGAAACATCCGGCCAGATATCGATCTTCACCTGCTCGGCATCGATCGGCCCCTTGCGATTTTTCGCCCAGTGAAACCAGCCGAACTCTGCGCCATCGCCTTCCGCAGTGAACCAGCCTTGATAACCGCAGACGATCTTGCCCGTCAGGGTGCTCCGGTCTACGCCGGGATTCGATGGGCCGGCGTAGGGCTTGAGCGTTTCGGTGCGGACCCGCTCGAGTTCATTGGCAGCATTTGACCCGCATGGAAGGAGCAGCAGGACAAAAAGGGGGGCGAGGAGGTGGGTTT
>Ga0209050_1000573_pt1 | contig 59710 bp, 48 predicted proteins | sample Araplavi_mTSA_r2_FD_184276 | JGI IMG/M metagenome (GOLD analysis project Ga0209050, IMG submission 184276) | Arabidopsis root microbial communities from North Carolina, USA - plate scrape MF_Cvi_mTSA_r2 (SPAdes) (version 2) | ecosystem: Host-associated > Plants > Roots > Endosphere | place: USA... | reverse complement strand
GGGGCCTGGCGAAGAACGAAAACCCGAACCAGGGCGCCTTCATCATCGAAGAACTGACCGACCTGGTGGAAGAAGCCGTGCTGCAGGAATTCGAACGCATCGCCGAACGCGGCGGCGTGCTGGGCGCCATGGAAACCGGCTACCAGCGCGGCAAGATCCAGGAGGAATCGCTGCTGTATGAGCACAAGAAGCACGACGGCTCGCTGCCGATCATCGGCGTGAACACCTTCCGCAATCCAAAGGGTTCGGAAGCCCCGGCCACCATCGAACTGGCCCGTTCCACCGACGATGAAAAGCAATCGCAGCTGACCCGCCTGGCGGACTTCCACGCCCGCAACGCGGACGCCGCGCCGGCCGCCCTGGCAGCCCTGCAGAAAGCCGCCATCGACAACGAAAACGTGTTCGCCAAGCTGATGGACGCAGCCCGCGTCTGCTCGCTGGGCCAGATCACGACCGCGCTGTTCGAAGTCGGCGGCCAATACCGCCGCAATATGTAAATGCAGCAAAGTGCCTGACCCTGCGGGTCAGGCACTGGTTTACCGGTTCTAGTGGAAAAACAGCCACACCAGCAGCAATACAATCCCCGGCACCCCCAACAGCCAAGCCAAGAAATACTTTCCCATGACAGCCTCCCTGAAAAGAGTATGTCATCAGGCTAAAGCCCGCACCCCAGGCCGTCAGTTAGGTGGAGCACCTCCAGGCTCCGCAAGAAGAAACGCCACCAGTTTCCGCTTGACGCCCGTCTGCACATTCACCGCATCGAATGCAACGCGCGCCAGATAATGTTGCGGAACCGGAAAGTCCCACACTCCACTCGAAAGCAACTCGCCCAGCCCACCCTCCGCGTCCGCTTGCGGCACACGCCACGCAAAGAACCCGCAATCACGTTCCGTCGCGCGCATCAGTTCAATATTGAGCTGGATAACCTCTCCCGGCGCCAGCATGGTCCCCGCGGCAGTGCTGTCTTTCCACTCCACCACACTGCCCGTGAACATCTTTCCTTCCTTGCAGCCTGCCAACGGCTGCTTAAGGTCATCGAACAAAACCGCAACCTCACTGTGCAGCAAGTAGCGATGTTCGTGCCCGAGATTGCTGACCGCTACGGTATAACGTGGCGTCTCCTTCGCATTGGCTGAAGCATGCAGCAACGCCAACGTCAGCACAGGCTTATCCAGCTCCGGCTTGACCGCGTTCGCTGCAAGCGGAAAAGCCAGCAAAGGCACCGTGCCGACGATGGCTGCATTCCACACCGCCATCAACAAAAATACGCCCACGCCAATCGGGCCGCTGACATACCACCGCCGCGATTTTCCCGGCAACCGCGACACGCGCATCACCGTTATCGCCATCAGCACGGCGCCCCATACCAGTACCACGGCAAAGCCGATGAGGGGCACCAGTTCCAGCAGGCTGCTCTTGTTGGCACGCGTGTGAAATGGCAGCGAGCCTGCCAGCACAAGCGCCACCACAAGATATTCAAAACCTGCGAGATATACGGCAACATTGAAGAAGCGCTGCGCCGCATCACGCGGTAACGCCAGGCGCAGCACGACCCGCAGCACCAGCAGCAAGCCCAAGATCAACAGGGCCGCAGGCAAGCCAATCAGCAAAATGTCCTGGAGGTTCGGGATATTTAAGTGTTGCGTCACATCCGGCTTGTTGATCGGCTGCTGGGTCACCGGATCGCATCCCCGCATCCAGATCAAGCTGGCCAGGATAAAAAGCATCAGCAAATATTTGCAGGCCTTGACTGCACTGAAAACGCAAACAGTCAGGAAGGTGTACTTCGGTACCGAACGCTGGATGCCGGCCACGCCATTGATCTTTTCGTCCAGCCGGTGCGGCTGGAACACAATGGTGGCCAGTATGCGCACCAACGCAGCACCCATCCCCAACACTTTCTCCACAGGCGTAGCAATGGCAGCTTCCTGGCGGGGGATCACGGGCTTGGCGCGGCCGCGACGCAGGCTGGTACGTGGCATTTTCAATTGATACCCCATGCGTTAAGTTATCATTTGATTATTTATCAATGATGCGGGGATTGCAATGGCTGTAGTGTTGGGACCTATCTTGAAGTTCTGCGGCTGTGCGGACGGCATGTGGACAGTCAGCGCGCTGGCGGTCTGGACGGGCGAGGTAGCGCCCGCAGTCACGGCGGCCGTTTTGCCCTGCGCCGCAACTGAAGTGCGGCCGCTGGCCGTCGCTTCGCGCCGTTTGCGAAGCCGGTTGCACAAGCGCACTGTGCACGTCGTCGAAAGCTGGACGTTCACCATCGAGCAGCACGCCACGCGTGAGCAGCAGGTCCAATACATCGTCGACGGCCAGGCCTTCACCTTCGTCGTTCCTGCACGCGACAGCGCCCCCACCTGCGCCTACACTTCCTGCAACGGATTCTCCGACTACAAGAAGATGAAGGACATTCCGCAGGACCCGGTGTGGAACAAGATGCGCGACAACCATGTGCAACGTCCTTACCACCTGCTGCTGATGGGCGGCGACCAGGTCTACAGCGACGCCATGTGGACCACCACCGCCCTGAACGACTGGGCCGCTGCACCGAACGACAAGAAGCTCTCCAACAAGCCCATCACCAAATCGCTGCAGACCGAGATCGACGACTTCTTTTTCGGGCACTACCTGAAGGTCTGGGCCTATCCGCACGTGGCGCGCATGTTCGCCACCGTTCCGACGGTGATGATGTGGGACGACCACGACATCATCGATGGCTGGGGATCCTACCCTGACAAGTTCCAGCAATCGCCCGTGTTCAAGGCGATCTACAACATAGCACGCGACTACTTCCTGCTGTTCCAGCAGCACAGCACATCGGAGGTGGACGTGCCGATGCGCCTGCCGTCACAGCCAGGCTTCACCCAGGCCACCCGTTTTGGTGATTACGGCCTGCTTGTGCTCGACCTGCGCAGCGAACGCACGCCCGACGTGGTCATGGGCCAGCAATCGTGGGATGCGGCGTATGCATGGCTGGAGGCCCAGCGGGGCTGCAAGCATTTGCTGATCATGTCCAGCATTCCGGTCGTGCACCCCGACTTCAGCACGCTGGAGATGCTGCTGTGCGCCCTGCCCGGCCAGCAAGAGCTGGAAGACGACCTGAAAGACCATTGGCTAAGCCGCACCCACCAGTGGGAACGCCTGCGCCTGATTCATCGCCTGCAGGAGTGGTCGCAGCGCACCGGCGGCCGCGTCACCATCCTCTCCGGCGACGTCCACGTGGGCGCCATCGGCGCCATCGAGTCGAACCAGAAGCAATACCAAGGCAAGCCGATCACCATCCACCAACTGACTTCTTCCGGCGTAGTCCATCCACCGCCACCTGCGATGGCGCTGTTCTATCTCGAACATGTGGGCGACAAGGTGGAACAACTGGAAGGCGGCATCACGACGTCGATGTACAAATTCCCAGGTACCTCGCACCGCTACATCGGCGCCCGCAATTACCTGAGCCTCGAACCGGACCGCGCCGAAGACGGCCGCTCACGCAACCGCCTGTGGGCCAATTGGTACGTGGAGAACGAAGCGCAGCCGTACCGCCAGGCGATCCTGCCGCTGGCGGAATGACTAGCGAGCGGCTGGGCCGGTCGTGGCGCCAGCCAGCAGCGCTGGCTGCCACAATTCCTGCAGGCCGGCAGCCGGCTTGCCGTTGATCAGGGCCAGCAGCATGTCGGCCATCCTGGCGCCGGCGGCACGGGCGTTGGGCTGGTCGATCGTGGTGACGTCGATGTCGGCCAGGGTGTCGGCCATGCTGCCCCATACGATCAGGGAGATGTCCTTGCCGATCGCGATGCCGGCGTCGAGCAGCGCACGTACTGCGCCCACGCCGGCGAGGTGGTTGTCGACCACGATGGCGGTTGGGCGCGGTGTCGCGGCCAGGAGCGCTTGCACGGCGGCGTGACCGGCGCGGCGGTCGATGCAGTTCTCGACCAGGTGGCGAGGATCGGCCGCAAGGCCGGCACCTGCCAGCGTGGCGAGGAAGCTGGCGCGGCGCTGCGCGGAGAAATTCATCGCCAGCGGCGCACTGACCATGGCGATGCGCTGGTGGCCCAGCGACAGCAAACGCTCCAGCGCCAGGCGGATGCCGGCCTCGTTATCGTAGTCAAACCAGGCGTAAGGCGCGTCCAACTGGGTGCGGCCGTGGGCGATGAAGGGGAAGCCGGCCTTGGCGAGATAGGCGATACGCTCGTCGTGCACCAGCGTGCGGCTGACTACCAAACCATCGACGCGGCGCCCGCGCACCATTTGTTCGTAGGACGGCATCTCGTTCGCCGGCGATACCGGCGCAATGATGAAGTTCATGCGCTTTTGTTCAAGCGCTTCCGACATGCCGCCAACGACTTCCAAGAACATCGCGTCGCCGAGATCAGCCGGCAGCAGCGGATAGATCGTGCCGAGCACGTTGCTGCGGCCGACGGCCAGGCTGCGCGCCATGGGATTTGCCTCGTAACCTGACTCGCGCGCGGCACGCAGCACGCGCTCACGCGTCAGCTCGCTGACTTCGGGATAGCCATTCAGCGCGCGGCTGACGGTTGTCTTCGACATGCCGAGTTTGTCGGCGAGGCTCTTCAGGTTCATTGAGAAATTATAGCCGGTGCCTCCAGTCCACCGTCGCTGCCATCGACTGCCCGTTTGAAAAAGTACAGCGTCACCAGCACAATTGCGATCGGCACCAGCGTCAAGTAAAACGCGAAGTGGCCGCTGAAGGCGCCGAACACATAGCCCGTAATCAGCGATCCGGTCGTACCGCCCAGGGCCGAGAATATCACCAGCAGGCCGGTCATCGCCGAATGCTGGTGTTTGGGCAGGGAGCTAAGCATGACCGAATTGATGCCGGGATAAACCGGCGCCATGAACAGGCCGATCAGCGGGAATACGAAAGCCGCCAGCGGCGCGTCGCGCCATCCCGCCTCGGCCGGCACCACGACGTCATGGGTCATCGGCAGTGCGACCAGCACTACCGCCCCCATGCCGAGCAGGCAAGCATTCATCACCGGGTACCAGTTCATGCGCCGCATCAGCACCCCGGCCGACAGGCGGCCGGCAGCCAGGCAGGCCGCGAAGATGCTGGTGACCTGCACGCTCATGGCGGCCGGCAGGTGCAGGATCTCGTTGTTGAAAGTCGGCAGCCAGGTACCCACGCTCTGCTCGATCAGCACATACAGGAAGGCGGTCAGGACGAACACGCACACCAGCGGCTTGAAGAACAGCTTGAGCATGGCTGCGAACTCCTGCGGCAGGCTGCGCGCATCCGGCGGCGCAGCGAGGCGCTCGTCGAAAGGCGTGGCCAGCAACAACATGAAGGTCAGTGCGCACAGGCCCGCCAGCAGCCAGTACACATGCAGCCAGCTTTGCGAACGCGGGTCGGCGGAGTCGATGAAGAAGCTGAACACCCAGTAGGCGCACAGCACGCCGACCATGAAAAAGCCTTCCAGCGTATTCATGATGCCCGCATGCTGGCGGCGGTCGGCAGCGATCAGGCCGAGCGTGGAGTAAACCGACACCTTGACCAGCGCGAACGAGATGCCGACGCACAGGAACAGCATCTTGGTGGTGAGGAAGGATGGCAGCAGCGGCATCGCCAGCGCGGCGCCGGTCACGATGGCGAGTCCGGCCAGCATCGCCTTCTTGTAGCCGATGCGCGGCAGGAAGCTGGCCACCAGGAAGGACACCACGGCAATCGGCAGATCCTTGAAGCCTTCCAGCACGCTGGCAGCGGACTTGCTGACGCCGTAGTTGTTGATGACCTGCAGGATCACCGTGCCAACGCTGTTCAACAGGATGGCGAACGTGAAATAGATCAGGAACAAGACCCAGGTGATGCGCCGGTTTTGCATAGTGTCTCCATTATATTTTTGAATTGTTCCAGGCCCGGGATCACCGTGTCTGCCTGCCACAGCGTGGCCGCCTGGCCTACACCGATGGCAACCATGCCGGCCGCCTTGATGGCGGTCACGCCGGCAACGGCGTCCTCCACGCCAACGCAATCGGCCGGGTCTACGCCCAGTTCCGACGCGGCGCGCAGGAAGATTTCGGGATCGGGTTTGCCGCGCGCGATCGTCGCCGCGTCTACGACATAGTCGAACTTGTCGGTAATGCCGAGGCTTTCCAGCACCGTGAAGGCGTTCTTGCTTACCGACGCAAGGCCCACCTTCAAGCCCTGCGCGCGACACCAGTCCAGCGCAGCCACCGCGCCGGGCAGCAGGTCGGCGGGCGACATTTCGGCGATGAGCGTTTTGTAGTGTTCATTCTTGGCGTCGGCCAGCGCCAGCTTCTCGGCTTCGCTGTAGCTGCGCGGCGCACCGGCCAGTATCAGTTCCAGTGAACCCATGCGGTCGATGCCTTTCAGGTTTTCGTTGAAGGCTTCGTCGAAGTGCACCTGCTGCGACCGCGCCATCTGCTGCCAGGCCAGGAAGTGATAGTGGGCGGTATCGGTGATGACGCCATCGAGGTCGAAGATAACGGCTTTCATGCGAGCTCCTGAACCGGCGCGGCCGGGGTAACGGTAACGGGCGCGCTGCGGTGCTGGAAGGACAGCGCTCCACCACGCAGCAGCGTGTATTGCGTGCCACCCGCGCTGACGCGCACCTGCAGCAGGCTGCCGTGCAGGTGGATGCGGAATTGGTAGTGCTGCCACTGCTTCGGCAGCGTGGGCGCGAAACGCACTTCGCCATTGATCACGCGCATGCCGCCGAAGCCATACGCCACGCCCAGCCAGGTTCCCGCCATGGCGGCGGTATGCACGCCGTAGTGGGTGTTGCCGTGCGTGTCATCCAGGTCGAGCCGCGCGGTCTCCATGAAGTAGTCATAGGCCTTGCCTTCATAGCCCACTTCGGAGGCGATGATGCTGAAGATGCAGGACGACAGCGAAGAATCGTGGGTGGTAACCGCCTCGTAGTAATCGAAATCGCGCTTCTTGTCTTCCAGCGTGAACTGCTCGCTCAACAGCAGCAGCGCCAGCACCACGTCGGCCTGCTTGCATACCTGGTGGCGGTAGATCACCATCGGGTGGTAGTTCAGCAGCAGCGGGTATTTCTCGGCCGGCGTGTTCGCAAAGTCCCACACTTTCTTGTCGAGGAAGCTGTCGTCCTGCGGATGGATGCCGAGTGCTGCGTCGTACGGCAGCAACATCGCGGCGGCCGCACGGCGCAGTTCTTCCAGCTCGCCATCGGCCAGTGCCACTGCTGCCGAAATGCGCACCCATTCAAGCGGATGCTCGCGGGCGAGGCGCTCGGCAACCGAACCGGCGAACTGCATGTGCAGCTTCGCCATCGCGTTGGTGTAGTAGTTGTTGTTCACCAGCGCGGTGTATTCGTCCGGGCCGGTCACTTCGTTGATCACGAACGCGCCGGCGCGGTTGTAGCTGCCGATGCCGAGCCAGATGCGCGCGGTCTCAATCAGAATCTCGGCGCCGTACTGCAGCAGGTAGGCGTCATCGCCGGTGGCGTCCATGTACTGCTTGATCGAATAGGCCACGTCCGCGTTGATGTGGTACTGCGCGGTGCCGGCCGGGAAATAAGCCGAGCACTCCTCGCCGGCGATGGTGCGCCACGGGTACAGGGCGCCTTTGGCGTGTGACATCTGGCGCGCACGTTCGCGCGCGGCGGGCAGGCCGGCGTAACGGTATTCCAGCAGCTTGCGGGCGATTTCAGGCTTGTTGTACAGGAAGAAGGGGAAGATGTAGATTTCCGTGTCCCAGAAATAGTGGCCTTCGTAGCCCTCGCCCGTCACGCCCTTGGCGGAAATATTGGTCTTGCCGTCACGGCCCACCGATTGCAGCAGGTGGAACTGGTTGAAGCGGATGCCTTGCTGGAGTGCGTCGTCGCCCGCCACTTCCACGTCTGCCTGCGCCCAGAAGTCGGCCAGGTAAGCCTCCTGTTGGGCAGCGAGCTTGTCAAAGCCCAGGCCGCGCGCCGCTTCCAGCTCGGCGCGCGAACGCGCCAGCAATTCATCGGCCGCGACATCGCGCGAACTGAAATAGCAGCCGTACTTCACCAGCCGCACCGCCTGGCCATCGCGCGCATCGACCGAATATGACTGCAGCAGGCGCGAACCTTCAGCGCGTTGCGCGAAGATGTGCTGGGCATCGATCACTTGCGTGGCGGCCGTCACCAGCGCAAAGCCGCTGTTATGGGTGCGCTGCTGCAGGGCGGCGAAATGCGGCGCCAACTCGGTGCCGGCCAGCACCAGGGCCGGGCCGGTCGCCGCGGAACCGACGCGCGGATCGTCGCCGGCTTCCAGGTTTCGCACCACGCCATCGACCGTGCAATCCAGGCGAAGGGCGCCATCGAAACCAAGTGGCGTCACCGTGAACTCGATAGCAAACAGATGCTTGCTGGCGAAGCTGACCAAACGGCGGCTGCACACCTGCAGGCGGCGGCCGGACGGCGCTTGCCAGACGACTTCGCGTTCCAGCAGGCCGGTGCGGAAGTCGAGGCGGCGCTCATAGCTCTCCACCCGGCCCTGCAGCAGGTCGAAACGCTCCTCGCCCAGCCACAGCGCGATGCCCTTGGCGTTCGGTACATTCAGCATGAACTGGTTGTTGCGCGCCAGGCCGTAGGCATTCTCAGGGTACTGGATCGGCTCCGATTCGTAGAAGCCGTTCAGGTAGGTGCCGTCCAGCGAGGTGCCGGCCGGGCCGGCATAGCCTTCCTCCGGCGTGCCGCGCAGGCCGATGTAGCCATTGCCGAGCGCGAACAGGGTCTCATCCAGGAAATTCGACGCCGTGTCGAAGGATGTTTCCCGGATACACCAGGCGTCGAGGGGGTAAGTGTGCTGCATCTTCATCCTTCTTTTTCATTCAAACCGGTTTGGATTCGGCATAAAAAATTTTTACGTGGCTCGCACGATCAGCGCGGTCGGCAAGGTTTCGGAAGCCACCGGACGCCCCTCCAGCAAGTCCAGCATCTTCTTCGCCAGCAGCACGCCGCCATCGCGCAGGTACTGGTGCACGCTGGACAGCGGCGGCACGAAACTCACTGCGCCCGGCGTATCGTCGTAGCCGATGACCGACACCTGCTCCGGCACACGCACGTCGCGCTCTGCCAGCGCACGGATCGCGCCCATCGCCAGCAAGTCGCTGGCGGCAAACACGCCGTCGAACGACAAGCCTTTCTTCTTCAGCAGGGAATCCAGGCAATCAAAGCCGGCTTCAAAGGTAAATGCCTTCGGCCGCATGATATGCACGCTGCCCTGCCCTCCCAGCGCGTCGATAAAGCCCGCGCAGCGTTCCTGCACCTCGGCGTGGTCCACGTCGCCAAGGAACAACACTTTCTTGCGCCCCAGTTCGATGAAGCGCTGGGCGACACTGATACCGCCCTTGCGGTTGTCACTGCCGACCACCACGGTGTCGGAGCCCGCCCCGGGCGCGCCCCACACCACCAGCGGCTGGCTGCGCTTTTTGAGCGCGGTCACCGCTTCGCCATGCGAACCCTGGCCCAGCAGGATCAAGCCGTCGGCGCCTTGCACCGGGGCGGTATCCAGCAACTGGCGCGAGGTCAGCACCACGCTGTAGCCGGCTGTCGTCAGCTCCTGCGTGATCCCGCCCAGCAGTTCCAGCGGGTAGGGGTCCGACATCGGCCGGCCCTTTTCGGGTGTCATTTCCACCACGACTGCCACCGAATACGAACGCCCCATGCGCAGGTTGCGTGCGCTCACGTTCAGGCGGTAGCCCTGGGCTTCCGCGATCTGGCGCACTTTCTCCCGCGTTTCTTCCGTTACGAGGGGACTGCCACGCAGGGCGCGCGACACGGTAATTTTCGAAACCCCTGCCAGTTTGGCGAGGTCTTCCATAGTTTTATTGACAGCCATGCGGGGCATTATGACAGATTTCCAAACCACGCAACAGCAAAATGACATCGATAACATTTAGATTGACATCGATATCATTTCTTGTTTCAATGGTCAGGCCTTGGAAGCCGAATCACATAAAACGAAAGAAGAGACACGTATGAAAAACCATCGGAAGTTCCTGTTGTCGTCCATTTCCATCGCTGTACTGACCTTGATCGGCCAGGCCCAGGCCGCGGAACAGGAAGGCCAGCAAGCCACGGCGGAAGCCGCGCCAGCCCAGGCTGCGGCCGACGCCGCCGTCCAGAAAGAAATCCAGCAAGTAGTCGTGACCGGCGTGGCCTCGGCCCGCGGCGTGCGCAAGCTGGACTCCGCCTTCTCCATCACCACCGCCTCGGAAGAACAACTCAAGCAAGCCGCCCCGATCAGCACCGCCGACGTGATGAAACTGGTGCCGGGCGCCTTTGCCGAGTCGACCGGCGGCCAGTCCGGTGCCAATATCCAGGTGCGCGGCTTCCCGTCCGGCTCCGATTCGCCGTTCGTGTCGGTGCAAATGCAGGGCAACCCGCTGTACCCGGTGTCCACCCTGTCCTTCTTCGAAGGCTCCTCGGCCTTCCGCCTGGACGACACCATCGAACGCGTGGAAGTGCTGCGCGGCGGCCCGAGCACCATCTTCTCCAGCGGCCAGCCGGGCGCCACCATGAACTTCATCCTGAAAAAAGGCAGCGATACGCCGGAGGGTTCGGTGCGCTTCACCACCGGCACTGGCGAGCTGCGCCGCATTGATGTCTTCTACGGCGGCAAGATTTCCGATGGCTGGTATGGCACCATCGGCGGCTTCTACCGCAACACCCACGGCGTGCGCGATTCCGGCTTCCCGTCCGATGACGGCGGCCAGGTCACAGCCACCCTGACCCGCAAGCTGGACCAGGGCGAAGCCACTTTCTACGTGCGTCGCACCGACGACAAGAACGCCTTCTATACCGGCGTGCCGCTGATCTCCAGCGACGAAGGCCGCACCATCAGCGAATTCCCGGGCTTCGATCCGCTCAAGGGCACGCTGATGAGCAACGAAATGCGCCGCTTCACGGTGGAAGCCGCGCCGGGCAAGACCCTCAATTACGACCTGGGCGATGGCCGTGGCCTGAAGTCCACCGTCCTGGGCATGGAGTTCGAACAGGACTTCAACGGCTGGAACGTGTCGAACAAGTTCAACCACTTCGACGGCGACCTGAACACCATCGCCATGTTCACCGGTAACAACCCGCTGGCCATGTCTGCCTACAACAGCGCCGCGCTGGCAGCCAATGGCGGCACCACCGCCACCGCCACCTACCTGGACGGCACGCCGGTCGCCGCCAACCAGCAAGTGGTGCAGGCCGGCCTGTGGGCGGTCGAGAAGAAACTGAAATCCTTCACCGACGAGATCCGCGTCAGCAAGGAATGGAGCAAGGACAACACCCTGACCGTGGGCGGCTACTTCGCCAACTACTCGTCAGACGACGTCTGGTACCTCGGCAGCAGCCACCTGATGACGGCGGTGCCGAATGCGCGCCTGATCAACGTCAAGCTGGACAACGGCGTCATCGTCTCCAACAACGGCAAGGACGGCAGCGTGTTCTATGCGCCGGTCGCTTCCTATGACGGCAGCAACACTGCGCTGTACATCGCCAACGAGTGGAAGGTCAACGACAGGATCAAGATCGACGGCGGCGTGCGCCGCGAGCGCCAGAAGCTGGATGCCACGATCTCCAACCTGGCCAGCGGCGACACGGACAACAACCCGCTGACCGTCTACAACAACAATACTTCGATGCCGACCGGTTCCAACACGGCGCTGAGCCGCACCGATTCCGCCAACAGCTTCACCGTCGGCGGCAACTACAAGCTGGCGAAGGATATGAGCGTGTTCGCCCGCGCCAATATGGGCCACACCTTCATCGCCTTCGACGACCTGCGCAATGCCGGCACCCAGGCCAAGGTCGATGACCGCAGCTTCCTGCCGACGCCGAAGATCAAGCAGTACGAAGTGGGCTTCAAGACCGCGGGCCAGTTGTACAGCGCCTACATCAACTACTTCCACACCGACTTCGAAGGCATCGCTTTCCAGCAGATCCTGTCGAACGGCACCATCCTGAATTCGGTGTCCGGTTCCAAGGGCGATGGCGTGGAAGTGGAACTGGCGGTGCGCCCGATCCGCGACCTGTCGCTGAGCCTGTCCGGCAACTGGCAGGATTCCAAATACAAGGACAACCCGCTGACCGAAGGCAAGCTGGTGCAGCGCCAGCCGAAGCTGCAATACCGCTTCACGCCGACCTACCGCATCCCGATGGGCGAAAACAATTCGCTCAAGCTGTACGGCACCTACACTTATGTGGGCGACCGCTGGGCCGACCAGTCCAACCTGCAATACCTGCCTTCGTACAAGACGGTCGACCTGGGCGCGCTGTACACCATCGGCGACAAGATCGAGATCCGCCTGAGCGGCAACAACATCACCAACGAGCTCGGCCTGACCGAAGGCAATTCGCGCCTGACCACCGGCGGCAGCGGCCCGATCAACGCCCGTCCACTGTTCGGCCGCAGCTGGGAACTGTCGCTGGCCTACCGCTTCTGATGCTGTAACCCTCCCTCACCTTTCCCCTCCGGGCGTCGCAGGATTTTCCAAGGCTGCGGCGCCCTTTTTTTCGCTTGCATGTCGAGCTCTAGCATTCACCCCGATTTTGGCCTAAGCTGACGAAGGTGCCTGAATGAAAGGTTGCTACGAGGGGTAGACGCGTGGTGTCGCTGAATTCCATCACTTCCGTGCAGACTGCCGTGGCCTTTGCCGAACGCAAGGTTCAGCAAGACCGCGACCAGGTAGCGCAAGACGAAGACCGCCTCGATTCCAGCCGCTCACAATTGCAACTGGACACCCAATCGCTCTCGAAAGCCCAGCAGGACAGCGCACGCGCCCAGGCAGCGGCTGCACCGACCTTGAGTGCCCCACGCCTCGACAATGCCATCGAGCAGCGCATCCCTTCCGGCACACTGCCCAAGGCGCCGACCCTGAACAGCCTCGGCCAGGCGATCGGCAAGTTGATCAACGTGGAAGCTTGAGCAGTGCGTCCTTTGCCGGCTCATAACCGCCGGCGGCCGAGCGCTCGTACAAGGCGCGCGCCTTGCCGATATCCTGCGGCAGGACTTCGCCCTTTTCGTAGAGATAGGCAAGATCATATTGTGCAGCGCGATTCCGCGCTTCCGCGGCATCCACGACCAGTTGCAACCCGCGCTGCTTGTCCCCCTTCTCGACATGAATCAACAGCATTCCAAGAATGGTTTTGGCCTCGGCTTCATCTTGCGCAACCGCCTTTTCCAGCATATCGAACATCAAGTCATCGTCGCGCAATTCATCCGGCGCAGCAAGCAGGATCCTGGCCAGGTTCAGTTGCGCGCCTGCGTTGTCCTGCTTCGCTGCTTTTTTCGCCCACGCAATCGCTTGCGCCACGTCCTTGCCGACAGCCTGGCCGGCATTGAGCAGCATCGACAACGCCACTTGTGCATGAACGTAACCCAGTTCGGCAGAGCTGCGAAGCAAGCGCAGTGACTCGGGAACGTCCTTCCCGACGTCCGCATCACCGCCAAAGAGTCGCCAGCTCATCCGGTACATTGCCTCGGCATTTCCGGCTGCTGCCAGCGCCTTGGTTTCTTCGAGATGCACCTTGTCTTCCGCAGGCGTTTCCGCGCCTTCCAGGGTCCAGACATAACGCATCCTGGTCCATGTTGGCTCATGCCGGCCGAGCGTTTCGGGCGAAGCAAACAGGCACTTGGCAAGCCCATCCTGTGCTGCCAGGTCCAGCAAGGGGTGGCCGCTGGATTTCTCCACCCTGGACTCGATGACCCTGCCATCCATCCCAATCAGGTACACCAGGTCCACCGCACCCTCTTCACCGTTTCGCAAGGACTCGGCCGGCCACTCCGGTTTAGGGCAGGACTGCAGCTTGGCAGTCAGCATATCGAGAGCAGACGTGCTTTTCCCGGTGGACTCTTCAGCAAGTGTGGGCAGGCTGAGCAGGCATGCCAGTACGGCCGGCAGGTATATCGATGGGCGCATCGGACCAATTATCAGGAAGTAAATATTTCCTGACTGTATCACTATCGGCAGGCTGCGCCAAGGACGCAGGACGCGGCAGCGACCACATTTTCAGGAATTGCTGATAGGGCTTCATGGCATCCTCCACCAGGCGCCGGTGGCCTGCGGTTGGGCGATATCAAGGGCTTCGCCGATCATCGGTGTCGCCAGGGCTTGGCCGCGCGCGGCAGCCAGCGTGGTGATCTGCTCGAACGGGTCGTCCCAGCTATGCATGGCCAGGTCAAAGGTGCCGTTGTGGATCGGCAGCATCACCTTGCCGCGCAGGTCGATGTGGGCCTGCATGGTTTCCCGCGGCTGCATGTGGATGTCCGGCCAGTTGGGGTCGTAGGCGCCGGTTTCCATCAGCGTCAGGTCAAACGGGCCGAAGCGGTCGCCGATTTCCTTGAAGCCCTTGAAGTAGCCGGTATCGCCGCTGAAGAAGACTTTCAGGTCGCCGCTCTCGATCACCCACGACGCCCACAGCGTCTTGTTGCTATCCCACAGGGTGCGGCCGGAAAAGTGCTGGGCCGGGGTGGCGGTCAATTTCAGGCTGCCAGCCGCCACCGATTCCCACCAGCCAAGCTGGCGCACCTTGTGCACCGGCACGCCCCAGGAGACCAGGGTGTCGCCCACGCCCAACGGTGCCAGGAAGTATTCGGTCTTGGCTTCCAGCTCGCGGACGGCAGCGTAATCGAGGTGATCGTAGTGGTTGTGCGACAGGATTATACCCTTGATCGGCGGCAGGTCGGCAATGCTGATCGGGGGCGCATGGAAGCGCGCCGGACCCGCCCATTGCACCGGTGAAGCGCGCTTGGAGAATACCGGATCGGTCAGCCAGAACTCGCCATTGAGTTTCAGCAGGATCGTCGAATGCCCCAGGCGGAACAGGCTGTTATCCGGTGCAGCCAGCAATTGCTCGCTAGTGAGTGCTCGCACTGGCAATGCATGTCCAGGCACTGTATCGGCTGGTTTGTTGAAGGTGAAGTCCCACAGCAGCCCGATCATATTCAGGAAACCCGGCTGCTGGCGCGGCGCGTCATTCTGGTACGCAGGGCGGGAATCGGCGGCGTTGTATGCAAGGCAAGTCATGATGATGATCGCTCCAGTCAGCAGGGTTCGTTTCATGTTACGTCCAGATGAATTACACTACACAGTGTAGTTTCTGCTTTGGGAAAAGTAAACTACCCGGTGTAAAATATTTTTTATGAACCAACCTGACAAACTCACCGACCGCAAGCGCGCCGCCATCATCACGGCCGCCATTGCCGAATTCCGTGCCCGCGGCTTTGAAGCCACCAGCATGGATCGCATCGCGGCCGCCGCCAACGTATCCAAGCGCACGGTGTACAACCACTTCGCCAGCAAGGACGAACTGTTCGAACAGATCCTGCAGGAGCTGTGGGATTGCAGTGCCGCGCTGAACGCGATCGGCTACCAGCAAGGCAAGCCGATCAAGCCGCAATTGATGGAACTGATGCGCCAGAAGATGGCGATGCTGCGCGACGACTATTTCCTCGACCTGGTACGCGTGGCCATCGCCGAGGCAATCCATGCGCCGCAGCGCGCCGGCGACATGATGACCAAACTGGGCAAGAAGGAAGAAGGCGTGGCCAGCTTCCTGCGCGCGGCACAGGAAGACAAGGTGCTGAAGGCAGGCGACCCGGCCTTCATGTCGCATATGCTGCAAGGCCAGTTGAAGTCGTTCGCGCTATGGCCGCAGGTAGCCATGGGCAAGAAGCCGCTGACGCCGCAGGAACAGGAGGCGGTCATCACCTCCACCGTGGAAATGTTCCTGGCCTATTACGGCATCAGTTGAAGCGCACCGCGTACACCGGCGGCAGCGTGGTGGAAATGGTTTGCCAGTGTTCGCCACCGTTGGTGGAGAGCCAGGCGCCGCCCGTGGTCGAGGCCATCAGCAAGGTCTTGCCATCGTCGGCCACTGCCAGCCCGTGGCGGTACACCAGGTCGTAGCAGTGTTCCTGCGGCAGGCCGCCGCGCAGGGTGCTGAAACTGGCGCCGCCATCGGCCGTGCGGTTGACCGCCAGCGCCGCCTCGACCGGCACCCGCTGCTGGTCGGCCACGGCCGGCACGAACCAGGCCGTGTTGCCGTCGCGCGGATGGACCGCCACCGCGAAGCCAAAGCTCGACAGCGGCGCCGTGATTTCTTCCCAGCTGTCACCGTTGTTGCGCGACTGCCAGATGCCGTTGTGATGCTGGCACCACAGCACGTCCGGCTCGGCCGCGCAGCGCACGATGCGGTGCGGGTCCTGCACCGCGCCGGCATCCTGCATCTCGGGCGGCATGTAGCGCGCCGCCATGCCCTTGGTGCGCAGTTCCCAGCTGGCGCCGCCATCGCGCGTCAGCCAGGCGCCGCCGCAAGAAACCCCGACCAGCAGCGCATTGCTGTCGCGCGGGTCGACGCAGATACTGTGGATGCCCGGCACGTCGTAGCCGCCGCCAAACCATTGGGTGCGCTCGGGGACATTCCACAGCGACTCCACCAGTTGCCAGCTTTCGCCGCGGTCGCTGGAACGGAACAGGCCCCCCGGTAGCGTACCGGCCCACAGCACGCCGGGCTGGTCCGGGCCGCCCGCTTCCAGCGCCCAGATCTGCTTGAGGGTCCAGTCGATCTTGTCGCTGCTGTCCTGCGGCTTGGATGGATAGGCCGGCACGGCGATCTCCTTCCACTCCGCGCTGCCGGCATCGCGCCGGTGCAGTTTGGCGCCGAAGTGGCCCAGGTTCAGGCAGGCATAGGTGGCACCGTCGCGCGTATCGTGCAACACCATCGACAGCGGATCGCCGAAAAAGGCCTTGTCCTGCTCCAGCTTCCATTCGCCATTGCGGTAAGCCAGCTCGAACAAGCCCTTGCGGCTTGCGATGAAAGCGCGGTCTGCCATGTCATCCTCCGGATAAAGCTTGCAGCACGTAGATCCTGGAATCGCTGCGCAGCGGCTCGTCGAGTTCGCTGCGCCTGCCATCGATAAACACCACCACGTTGGCCCGCAGGCGGCCCTGTTCGTCCAGCACGTAGGCGCCCAGGCGCGGATTGGCGGCAAAGGCGCCATCCAGCGCAGCGCGCAGGGTGGCGGCCTGGGTCTCCAACGCTGGAACCGGCAGGAAGCGCGCCAACTGCTGGGTGAAGATGATCTGGGCCATGGGAAAGCTATTCTAGCGCGCTTTGGCCTACAATAAACCCGTGTGCATAACCGGAGCCACACATGGGTATCACCCCGCAGGAACTCGAGTTGTTGATGCACGAAGTGGAGCAGGAAGACCCGATCGACTTTGCCGACCTGCCTTTCGACGAACAGGAATTGCGCGCGCTGGTCGCCAACCATTTATGCGAGATGGCCGACGCGATGGAAAACTTCAGCGAGGAGGACCGGCGCCTGACCTTGCTGGCGGTAGCGGCCAAGCTGGTGCTGGAGAACCTGGTGCTGCACGTGCAGCTGCTGAGGCGCCACGGTTTGCCGCTCAATGAACAGACGGCAGACCTGCTGTCGCGCCTGCGCAAGGGCGACAGCGGCGCCGGTTAAACGCGTTCGGCCGCCTGCAGCATATTGCGGGCCAGGCGCAGGCCGAACTTGCCGATGCCCTGGTCCCATGGCGTGAAGCGCGGCAGCTGGTACCAGTCGGTGTCGCCGCGGCTGGCGCCCCAGGCGGTCGATACAGCCGCGTCGAAGCCCATCTCGCGCACCATCGCCACATGCTCCGGCAGGTAATCCTGGCCCGGCTTGCCGTTCGGGTAGGCGAACACGCGCACCGGCGCATCGAGCACTGCCTCCAGCGCGGCCCTGCCCTGCGCGATTTCCTGCCGCGCCTCCGCGGCCGGCAAGCGCGCCAGGATCGGATGGTTGACCGTATGGCCGCCGATGCCCATGCCGGCCGCATGCAGCTTGCGCAACTGCTCGCTGCTCATCATCAGGTCACGCGGCAATTCGGCGCCGGACAGGCCGGCCACCTTGCCGACTTCCTGCAGGCGCTGCGCCATCGGCAGGTATTTGAGCTGCCCGATCAGGGCGCTGATCGTGTTGCGGCGCGCCTCCCAGCTGTCGATGGCGTGGCGTCCGAGGCCGAGCGCTGTCGCATCGAACACCTCGCCGGGCGCGCGGCGCACCGCTTCGATCACTGTATCGTTCCACATCCGGCCGCCATCGAGGAAGCCGGTGGCGATGAAGAAGCTCGCATGCAAGCCATGCTTCTGCAGCAGCGGCAGGGCCACCTCGGCATTATCGGCATAGCCGTCGTCGAACGTGATGCAGGCGCTGCGCGCCGGCAGCCGGCCCTCGGCGGCCAGCCGCACCGCATCGAGCAGCGGCAGCACATTGAAGCGGGATGTGAGCCAGCCAAGCTGGCGGTCGAACTGCTCACGGTGTACCTCGCCCGGAAACAGCGGGTCGGGCTGCGGCAGCACGCGGTGGTAGATCAGGATCGCGGGCGCGCGGCGCCCGCCGCCGGACAGCAGCGACAGCGCGCCCCGTTCGAGCTGCTGCTTAAGCCACACCCTGCACCTCCTCCTGGGGCTGGAGCGGCGGATTGGCAGCGCGCTCCTTCAACATCTTTTCGACCAGCAGGCGGGTTGCCACCATGATCACCATGATGTAATACGGGACGTCGAAATACGCCAGGCTGAGGAAGGCGCCCCCTACCATGAAGCCAACCAGGCTTACCTGCAACATGCGCACCAGGCGCGTCGCCCATTCCAGCTCGGGGATTTTGTCGGCGTGCCTGGTCACCCAGCGCCCGTTGCGCCACACCACCAGGTACATCAGCAGGAACAGCGCCAGGCCGACATAGCCGTGTTCACCCAGCACCTGGAAATAGATGCTGTGGGCGGCGTGGATATCGTCCGGCACCGGGGCATACAGCTGGAAGATGAACTTGTTGTAGATCGTGAAGCCGCCGCCGAACAATGGGTGGTCACCCGCCAGGTTGATCGCCATCCGCCAGGCATTGATGCGCCCCATCGCCGAACTGTCCTGCTCATAGGTGTTGATGGTATCGATGCGGGCGTGCCATTGCTCCGGCATGAAAACCAGGGCCAGCGGCGCCAGCACCAGCAACAGCGCGCCAAGCTTCAACTTGTCATTGCTCTTCAGCCACAGGAAGCCCAGCATGGCGGCCAGCGCCACCGCAGCACCCCGCGAGTAAGAGCCGAGGGAAGCCAGCGCGCACAGGCCGGCAGCCAGCCACATCGCCCGCTTGCCCCAGCGGTTGGAGATCAGCGGCACCAGGTACATCATCAGCGGTACCACCATGATCAGCGCCAGCGCGATCTCGTTATTGCCTTCGATGAAGGTGCCCATCGGTCCCCACACGCGGTAGGCGCCGCCGCTGCGGATGGTAAACAGCCCGCCCTTCACGCCATAGAAACCGAGCGAGATGACGATGGCCCAGACCAGCATTTCGATATCCTTGCGGGTCTTGACCAGCATCGACACCACCAGGGTCATGACCATGATCTTCAGCACCTTGTTCAGGGCCGGCAAAGGGTCGTCCGGCCCGATCGAGAACAGCGTCGACAGGCACATCCAGCCGGCAAAGGCCAGCAGCAGCCAGGTCAGCGCCGTGTTCGGGAAACTGATGTCCTTCGGCCTGGCCATCATTGCCAGCAAGGTGGTGCCGGCGATGATCGCCGCAAACGGCATGGTCTGCGCCCAGCCCCAGCTCTGCGTGTGGGGGTTCATCACGCTGATCCAGATCCAGAGCACGGCGCCATAGAAGGGCCGCTTGAAAATGAACGGCAGCGACCCGAATACGATCAGCGTAATCAGTATGTCGCGCATGGCGCCTCCCAGCTTACTTCGTCAAGGCGTTCCATGGGGTCTCCAGCTTGGTTACGCAATAGCGGTATTTGCCGCTTTTTTCCGGCAGGATTTCAGGCACCAGTTCCACCTCGATCTTTACCTGCTTGCCCATGCGTGCATGGAAGCCGGCTTCGACGGTTTGCCGTGCCTTGTCGTCGAACTGGCCATCGTACACGATCTGCACCCGGGTCCAGTCCAGGGTCTCCTGGATCACCTTGAAGGCGCGCACCGCCGGCAGGTCGCGCATGATGTAGGCCAGCGCCGCGCTGTGGATCAAAGTACCGTCCTGGTTGATCAGGAAGTCGGTGGTGCGGCCGTGGATTTCCTTCAGCACCGGCAGGGTGCGCCCGCAGCTGCATGGCTCGGGGTCCAGCGCGCCGACGTCGCCGGTGCGGTAGCGGATGAAGGGGAAGTCGCCCGACTGCAAATGGGTCACCACGATCTCGCCCGATTCGCCGGCCGGCAGCTGCCGGCCTTCCGGGTCCAGCACTTCGATCACGATGTCTTCGCTGGTGATGTGCAGCTTGCCGCCCGGGCACTGGTGGGCGATGAAACCGGCGTCGCGGCCGCCGTAGCCGTTGGCCACCGGGCAGCCGAACACGCGCTCGATCTGCTCGCGCTGCGAGGGGTACAGGCATTCGGAGGTGACGAAGGCGACGCGGATGCCCAACTGGTCGAGGCGGATGCCCTTGTCTTCGGCATGCGAAGCGATGCGCGCCAGCACGGTCGGATAGCCGAACAGCATTTTCGGCTTGCGCTGGCGGATGCGTTGCACGTGGCCGTCCAGCCCGGCCTCGGTGGTGGCGAAGGCCGACATCAGCTCGGTGCGCATCAGGGTGTCGCGCACCATGCGCACGCGATCCTGCGCGCTCAATTCGATGGGCGAGCCCCAGATCACGATTTCGCGGTCGCCGATATCGACGTTCCACCAGCGCGTGGCGCGCCACTTGGCCGCCACGTCGTGGCTGACACGGTGGCGCCCGACGAAGAAGGTCAGCGGCGCACCGGTGGAGCCGCCGGTGTTGTAGCGCACCAGGTTCCGGGCGTCGTCCGCCTTCAGCGCTTCGATGTTTTCGCGGATCGCGGCCTTGTCCAGCAAAGGCAGGCGCACCAGGTCCGGCACGCCCTGGAAGTCGCGCGCGGCGTCGAAACCGATGCGGGCAAAGGCCGCGCGGTAATAAGGGACGTGCTGCTGGGCGCGCAGCAGCAAGTCGCGTAAGCGCTCCAGCTGCAGCGCCTGCAGCCTGGCCGGCGGCCAGTACTGGGTCTGCTCCATATGGCGGCGCACGGCCACGCTGCTGTGCTTCTTCAGCTTCTCATGCAGCGGGAACAGCAGGCCGGAAACCAGGGCGGTGTAGATCATGGGCGGCGCCCTCCTTTGCTTGCCAGCGCCTGGCGGTATACGTCCAGCAGGCGCGGCTTGACGCTGGTCCAGGCATATTGCGCCACGCTGGCGCGGCCGGCGCTGCGCAGCGCTTCGGCCAGCGCCGGCTGCTCGGCCAGGCGCAGCACGGCTTGCGCCAGGGCGGCCGGATCGGCCGGCGGCACCAGCAGCGCGGTCTTGCCGTCCTCCACCACGTACGGCACGCCGCCGACGTTGGTGCTGACCACCAGGGTGCCGCTGGCCAGGGCTTCCAGCACGGAATTGGGCATATTGTCCACCAGGCTGGGGTTCAGCATGATGTCGGCATTGCGGTACAGGGCCGGCATGTCGGCGGTGTCGACGCGGCCGGTGAAGTGCACGGCGTGGGCCACGCCCAGTCCCTGCGCCAGGTGTTCCAGTTCGCCGCGCAGCGGGCCGGAACCGGCCACCGTCAGCTGGGCCTCGGGGTGGGTCTGCCGGACGATCGCGAAAGCACGCAGCGCGCTGGCGTTGTCGTAGATGTCTTCCAGGTTGCGTGCCACCAGCAGGCGCAAGGCGCCGCGCGGATGCGTTGCGGCGCTGGCTGCAAAGCGCTCCAGGTTGACGATGTTGGGCACGATCACCGAATCGATGCCGTGCTGGCCGAAGACATGGGCCAGGAAGCCCGACGGCACCGCCAGCGCGGCGCAGCGGCGCAGGCTGGGGCGCATCCAGGCCGCCGCCTGCTTCAGGAAATTGGCGGCTTCGCCGCCCCGGTAATTGACCACCACCGGGGTGCCGCGCAGGTGCGCAATCCAGATCGCCGGCGCGGCAAACAGGTGCCAGGACCAGCCCGAATTGGCCATCACGTGGAATACCTGCACGCGGCCAGCGGCGCGCCACAGGCTGGCCAGGTAGGGCAGCATGCGGAACAGCGCGCGCACCCCGCGCAGCTTGCCGGCCCAGGCCGGACGGTAGGGCGCATTGGTCTGCACGAAATCGACGGCGATGCCGGCCTCGCGCAGCAGGCCCGCCAGCTGCAAGGCCTGGTTGGCCATGCCGCCGGAGGGCGGCGGCAGAGGGCCGACCAGCGCGATGCGCTGCACTTCCGGGGTATCCACCTCGCGCGGCACGGCGGCAAGGGCTTGCTGCGGCGCGTTCATGCCAGTGCCTTCTCCGTGATGCTGCCGTATACATTGCGGTAGCGCGCCACGCTGGCGGTCCAGTTGCGCTCCTCTTCGACGAAGCGGCGCCCCGATTGGCGGAATTCCTGCCATGTCTGCGGCGCTTCCAGCAGCGCCAGCACCTGCTTCGACAGCGCCGCGGCATCGCCGGCGGCAAACAGCACGCCGGTGCGGCCGTCGTCGATCAGTTCCTTGTGGCCGCCCACGTCGGAAGCCACCATCAGGCGGCCCTGCGCCATCGCCTCCAGCGGCTTCAGGGGCGTGACCAGGTCGGTCAGGCGCATCTTGTGGCGCGGGTAGCACAGCACGTCGACCAGGTTGTAGTAGCGCTGCACTTCGCTGTGCGGCACGCGGCCGGTAAACACCACCTTGTCGTCGATGCCGAGCGCCTTGGCTTGCGCCCGCAGCGCCGCGTCCTGCGGCCCGCCGCCCACCAGCAGCACCCGGATCTCGGCACGCTTTTCCAGCATGGCCGGCAGCGCGTCGAGCAGGATGTCCAGCCCTTCATAGGCATAGAAGGAACCGATGAAGCCCAGCACAGTCTTGCCTTCCAGCCCCAGTTGCTGCGCCAGCGCTTCGTCGCGCGGGCCGCCGACGGCGAAGTCGCCGATGTCGACCGCGTTCGGGATCACTTCGATCTTCTGGGCCGGGATGCCGCGCCCGATGATCTCGCTGCGCAAGCCTTCGCAAATGGTGGTGGCGGCATCGACGCGCTGCAGCGCCCAGGTTTCCATGGCGCGCGTCAGGCGGTAGCGCAGTCCCCATTCCTTGCTGGTGCCGTGGTCGACCGCCGCGTCTTCCCAGAAGGCGCGGATCTCGTACACCACCGGGATGCCGAGCTTGCGGCCCACGCGCAGCGCCGCCACGGCGTTCAGGGCCGGCGAGTGCGCATGCAGCACGTCCGGCTGCACTTCCTTCGCCACCTCCAGCAGGCGCGCGGCCAGGGCGTCGATCACGGCCAGCTGGTTCAGCACCGGCAGCCTGGACAGCGCACCGCTGGCCGGCGGCGTGCGGTAGAACTCCAGGCCGTCGACGGTTTCCCTGGGCGTGGCGCAGGCGCCCTGCTTCGGGCTGGTGATGTGGAAGGTCTGCCAGCCGCGCGCGCGCTGGGCCTGCAGGATGGAACGCGTGCGGAAGGTATAGCCGCTGTGCAGCGGGATCGAATGGTCCAGCACGTGCAGGATACGGATACTCATGCCTGCATCTCTTTTTTCAGGAAGGCTTCAAACATCAGCAGCGTCCAGATCGGCGCGCTGTAGTCGCGCCGGCCGGACAGGTGCTGCTCCACCAGTTCGCGCAGGTAGTCCTGGTTGAAGATGCCGGTATCGGCCAGGGTCGGTCCCAGCAAGGCTTGCTGCACGCGCTCGCGCAGCGGGCCGCGGAACCAGGCTGCCAGCGGCACCGCAAAGCCCTGCTTGCGGCGGTACAGGATATCGTGCGGCAGGTATTTTTCCATCGATTTCTTGAAGATGTACTTGCCTTCGCTGCCTTTCAGCTTCATCTCCGGCGGCAGGCCGGAAATCCATTCGACCAGCTTGTGGTCCAGCAGCGGCACCCGCACTTCCAGCGCGTGCGCCATCGAGGCGCGGTCGACCTTGGTCAGGATGTCGCCCGGCAGGTAGGTCTTCATGTCCAGGTACTGGATCATCGACAGCGGATCGTCGGTCGGCGACTTCTCCGCATGGCCGCGCATCACCTCGATCGCGCTGTAGCCCTGCAGGCCGGCGCGGAACTTCGGCGAGAACAGGCGCGCGCGCATGGCGTCCGACATGATCGACACGCCGTGGAAATAGCCCTCCACCAGGTCGCGCGACAGCGCTTCGAAGGTGGTCTTGGCGCGCAACACGCGCGGCGCCCAGTCGGCTTTCGGATAGACGCGGCCCAGGGTGCCGAACACCGGCTTGCGCAGCACTTCCGGGATGCGCCCGCGCACGCTCTGCTCCGCCATCGCATAGCGGTAGCGGCGGTAGCCGGCCAGGTTCTCGTCGCCGCCGTCGCCCGACAGCGCCACCGTGACGCGCTTGCGCGCCAGCTGGCACACGCGGTAGGTCGGGATCGCCGAGCTGTCGGCGTACGGTTCGTCGTACAGGTGGGCCAGGGTGTCGAGCAGGCCGTAGTCGTCGGTGTCGACGGTTTCCACGAAGTGGTCGGTCTTGTACAGCTGCGCCACCTGCTGCGCGTATTCCGATTCGTCGAAAGCCTTGTCCTTGAAGGCGATCGAGCAGGTGTGCACGGCGCCTTCGTCGAGGCCGGCCATCATCGCCACCACGGCGGACGAATCGACGCCGCCGGACAGGAAGGCGCCCAGCGGCACTTCCGCCACCAGGCGGATCTTGACCGCCTCGCGCAGGCGCTCCACCAGCTCGCCCTGGGCGTCGCTCTCGGTCATCTTTTCGTGCAGCTTGAACGGCACGTCCCAGAACTGCTCGGGCGCGGCCAGCGGCGCGCCGACCTTCTGGACCAAGCGGAAGCCGGGCGACAGCTTCAGCGCGCCCTTGTAGATGGTCTTCGGTTCCGGCACATAGCCGTAGGCGAAGTAGTCCTCCACCGCCTGCGGGTCGATCTCGCGCGGCAGCGAAGGATGCATGCGCAGCGCCTTCAGTTCCGAGCTGAAGGCGAACCAGCCGTCCGGCGTCATGGCGTAGTACAGCGGCTTGACGCCCAGGCGGTCGCGCGCCAGGAACATCACCTGCTTGTTGCGGTCCCACAGGCCGATGGCGAACATGCCGCGGAAATGGTGCACGCAATCCTCTCCCCATTGTTCCCAGGCGTGCACGATCACTTCGGTGTCGCTCTTGGTCTTGAAGGTGTGGCCGAGCGCCTTCAGCTGCGCGGTCAGTTCGCGGTAGTTGTAGATCTCGCCGTTGTAGCAGACCATCACGCTGCCGTCCTCGTTGCCGAGCGGCTGCTGGCCCATGGCGATGTCGATCACCGACAGGCGGCGGTGGCCGAAGCCCACGCCCGGTTCGACGTAGGTATCGCCTTCGTCGGGTCCGCGATGGTGCTGGGTGTCGTTCATGCGGCGCAGCAGCGCCTCGTCCACCGCGCGCCCGCCGCGCGCATCCATGATCCCTGTTATTCCGCACATGATGGTACCGGCTTTCTTATCTTGAGCTTGCGTTCGCACAAGCTGTCGTACATGTCCTGGTAGCCGGCCACCATGGCCGGCATGCTGTACTTGCGCAGCACGCGCTCGCGTCCTGCCTGGCCGTGGCGGCGCGCCAGCGCGGGCGCCTCCACATAGTGCTTCAGCGCATACGCCATGGCCGCCGCATTCGACGGCGGCACCAGCTGGCCGGTGACGCCGTTGTCGATCACTTCCGGAATGCCGCCTACCCGCGTGCCGACCACCGGCAGGCCGCTGGCCATCGCCTCCAGCGCGGAGCCCGGCGTGCCTTCGGCGATCGAGGACATCACGAACACGTCGAAGCTGCGCAGGATGTCGGGCACGTCGTTGCGCGCGCCCGGCAGCCAGACCGCGCCGGCAATGCCGGCCGCCGCGGCCTTGTCGCGCAGCTTCTGCAGCAGCGGGCCGTCGCCGACTACCGCCAGGCGCAGCCGCTCGCGGTGCTGCGGCAGCATGTCGCGCAACAGCAGGAAGGCATCCATCAGGGTGGCGTGGTCCTTCACGTCCTGCACGCGGCCGACGCTGCCGATCACGATCTCGCCGTCGTTGAAGAAGGGACGCGCCTCGCCTTCGCCGCGCACGCGGAAGCGCTCGGCGTCGATGCCGTTGGCCAGCATGCGGCTCTTGGCGGGCGGCACGCCGATCACGTCGCGGTTCCACTGCTCCATGGCTGCCGAATTGGCGTAGCACACGTCGTAGAACGGCAGCATCAGGCGGCGCAGGAAATTGTGCTTGCGGTTGCTGCCGTCCGGATCGGTGTGGTCGCGGCCATGGGCGCCGTTGACGCGCACCGGCACCCCGGCCAGCAGCGCGGTGGGCGCATATTCAATGGCCGAGAAGTTATAGGTGTGCAGCACGGCCGGCTGCAGCGCGCGCAACAGGCGCCATAGCACGCCGTGGGTGGCCGGCGACAGGCCGGGCTGCTTGCCCAGCGTGTGCACGGCAACCCCGGGCTTGCTGATGCGCTTGACGAAATCCGGGTTGACGCGCGTCAGGCACACGATGGCGTGGCGGTAGCGCTCGGCCGGCATGCGGTTGATGCGTTCGACCATCAGGTTTTCCATGCCGCCGAAATCGAGCGCATACGTCAGGTGGACGATGAGTGGGATGTCATTCATGGCAGGAAAAATCAGGGACGGCGCGTGCTGGCCAGGGCCTGGTCCAGCGGCTCGAGGTTGCTATCCAGGAAGGCGCGCATGGCGGCACGCGCCGCTGCCGGGTCTTCATCGTAGGGCGAGAATACCATCACCGCCGCGCCATCGCCGTTGCCAGACAGCAGTTTTCCCTTGATCTGTAACAATTTGCCAACATAGTTACTGCTGGTCATGCTGCCGTTGACCCAGTACCACTGCCACACCAGCAGGCGCCGGCCTTCCACGCCCAGCATGGCCTCGCGCACGGCCATGTGGCGGCCACCGAAGCTTTCGTCGCGCAGGTCGGCGCTGTTTTCGCGGAACTCGCTCTTGGGCTGGCTGAAACGGTTGGTCGAGCTGACCAGTTTCGGGCCGCCCGGCGCGTCGCGATAGAACAGCACCGTCAAGCCGACCGGCGGGCTGCCTGCATGGAACTGGCGCAGCGTGCTGCTGGCTGGCGCATACTCGGGTTCCCAGGCCGTAAACGGCGGCGCCTGCGGGGTCGGCGAGGCCAGCACCAGCCTGGCCGGCGGCGCGGCCGGCGCAGCCTGGTCGGCGCGCGCGGCCAGCCCCGGCCACGCCACCAGCACCGCCAGCACGGCGGCAGCGCTGCCAGCCAGCGCGCGCCATGGCAGGGGCAGCGCGCTGGCGGCGGCAGCCGGCCCTCCGGCGGCGCCCTGGCCGTCTTCGCGCCAGAAGCTGCCGACCCAGAACAGCAGCAGCATCACGATGCCGAAAAATACCCAGCCGTAAATCAGGTGGTCGACACCCACCGCCAAGGTCATGCCGCTCAGGTGGCCCATCATCACGATCATGTAGGCGCGCACGCCGTTGGCCGCGATCGGTACCAGGATCGATGCCAGCACGAAGGCAGCGCGGCGCCACACGGTGCGGTAGCTCAGGTAGGCAAACAGGCAGCCCAGCGTGATCGAGGAGATCAGGTAGCGCAGGCCGCTGCAGGCATCCACCACCGACCAGTTGCCGCTGGGGATGGAGAAGTTATTACCGTCGCGCAGGACCGGTATGCCGGTCAGGCGCAGTGCGTCGACCGTGAAGTTGGCGGTCAGGTCGATCAGCGGCGGCACCAGGCTTTCGCCGACCGGCACCGCGAACAGGATGAAGGCCAGCGGGAACAGCAGTGCGCCGGCAATGCGTTTGCCCAGCACTGCCAGCACGGTCAGCGGCAGCATGGCGGCCAGCGCGTACTGGCGCACGATGCCCACCTCGGCCAGGTCGGCCAGCAGCCAGGCCGCGCCGCAGGCCGCCAGCAGCAGCAAGGCCGGCCAGCAAGGCTGCAGCGGCAACTGCTGCAGCGCCGTGCGCTCGCGCCACACCAGCCACAGGCTGATCGGCAGGATCAGGAAGCCGTGCGCGAAGGTTTCCGAGCGCTGCCAGATGTCGGCCACGCTGAGTGCCGTTTCGCGGAATACCAGCAGCGGCAGCAGCATGACCAGCGCCACCAGCAGCGCGTTGCGGGAGCCGGCCAGCGGGCCATGGGCTGGCGCCGCGCCGGAAGCGGCGCCGGGTCCGGGGGAAGGTACGGTATTCATGCCGGGGTCCATAAGGCTTGTGCCGCGCCGGCATCCGGCGCAGCGGGAGTGTCGATCATGCGGTCCAGCGGCGCCAGGCGGGCGTCCCAGCTGTAGTCGGCCAGTACCCGCGCGCGCGCCGCGCTGCCCAGGGCATCGCGCACCGACTGCGGGCCCGCCAGGGCGCCCGCCGCGGCAGCGATCCATTGCGCCGCATCTTCGGCCAGCAGCAATTCACGCCCGACTTCGGCATCGATGCCTTCCAGCGCCTGCGGCGTCACCAGCACCGCCTTGGCCATCGCCATGGCTTCCAGCACCTTGTTCTGGATGCCGCGCGCGATGCGCAGCGGCGCCACCGACAAGGCGGCATGCGCCACGTAGGCGCGCACATCGGGCACCGTGCCGGTTACCGCGATCCCGGGCTGCGCCGCCAGCGCCTGCACCTCGGCCGACGGGCGGGCGCCGACAATCACCAGGCGCACCGCGGGGTCGCGCTGGCGCAGGGCCGGCAGTACCTCGGCCGCGAACCACTGCACGGCATCGATGTTCGGCCAGTAATCCATGGCGCCGCAGAACACCAGCGCTTTCTCGCCGGGGGCAAAAGGATTGGCATAGTCGCCCGGCGCGAAGAAGGCGGTGTCGACGCCGTTGCTGAAACAGCCGGTACGCGCTGCGCTTTCGGGCGCCAGGCGGCGGAACAACTCGGCCTCCGGCGCGGACACGAACAGCGAGGCGTCAAAACTGGCGGCCACCTGGCGCTCGTAGCGCAGCAGGCGGCTGGCCTCGTAGCCGAACAGCGCGCTGGCCGGCCAGGGCTTGCGCTCGGCGTACTGGCGCCATTTGTCGGAGTCGACGTCGCAGAAATCGATCACGCGGCGCGCCTGCGGCCAGGCTTCGGCATATTGCGCCATCGGCGAGGAAAACACCACGACGCGCCCGATGCCGTGCTGCTGCATGGCCTGGTCCACCCAGCGCCGCAGGCCGGCGTCGCGGTAGTAGTCGTAGGACAGCGAGCGGTTGCGCAGCACGGCGCCCAGGCTGCGCACGCGTGCGGCGCGCGGCGACAGCGCTGCGAAGTGCGACGAGGCGCACAGTGCCTGCACGGTCGGCACGTGCTGCCAGTCGTCGGGGTCGTCGACGAAGGTGGCCAGGTGCACGCGATAGCGCTGCGCCAGGTGCCGCAGCAGATGCCAGGAGCGGATCTTGTCGCCCTTGTTCGGCGGATAGGGGATGCGATGCACCAGCAGCAGCAGGTCTTCCACGATTTACCCCAGGTTCCTGACGATGAAAGGGCCGAGCGCGTTGGCCAGCGGCAGCGGCATCGCCTTCCACAGCTTGATGAAAAGTTGGTATTTCGGGTTCAGCGGGTTCACGTCCGGCAGCGCATCGGCCGCGAACAGCTGGTATTCGTAAGGCAGCGGCTGGGCCGTGAAGCCCCAGTTCTTCTTGAAGTCGAAAGCGCCGGTGCCCTTCTTGCTGCGGCCGAAGTCGAACATGCGGTAGCCCTTGGCGGCCGAGGCCTGCATCAGGTTCCAGTACATGAAGTCATTGCCGGCCACCTCGCGCGCGATATCCATGCCGCCGCCGTAGTACGGCAGCACCTCGTCGCGGAAGAAGAAGCTCAGCACGCCGGCCACCAGCTGGCCGTCCTGCGTGATGACGCGCACTTCGCAATCGTCGCCGAAGGTCTCTTTGAGCAGGGCGAAGTATTTTTTCGGGAACACCGGGGTGCCGAGGCGGTGCACGCTGTGCGCGTAGGCGGTGAACATGCGGTCGACATTGTCGTCCACCTCGCCCTGCAGCTCCAGCTTGATGCCCTTGCGCACCATCGCGCGCTGCTTGCGCGGGATGGCGTTCATGTTCTCTTCGTCGTTGCCGCTGATCGCCTTGCGGAAGGTGTAGTACAGGTCCTTGCCCTGCCACTTCGGATGGTCCGGATGGGCCGGCGCGTAATTGCGGTACTCCAGGTGGCCCACGCCCAGCGCGGCGGCCAGTTCCTCGGCGGCCTGGTCCAGCAGGCGGCGCGCGGTATCGGTGGTGGCTGCCACGCCGCCGTAGACGCAGAACGGCAGCGACGCCAGGTAGTGGCCGAACATGCGGCTTTTCATGCGCGCCAGCGGCAGCACGCCGGTGATCACGCCGCCTTCCTCCACATAGAAGAACCAGGTCTGCTTGCCGTAGCACTGCTCGAGAATGACCTGCCAGCCGCTGCGGTGGAAGAAGGTCGCTTCGGGGCAGGCCTGCACGAAGGCGTCCCAGCGGGCGCGTTCTTCGGCGCCGCTGCCGAGCATCTGCACCAGAACCGGTAAATCTGCGGCGGCCGCGTGGCAAGTGTCAGGCTCTTGTGCCTGACACTTGTTTACCGGTTTTCCGGCAGCCACCGCCAGCGCGGTGGCCGCTTCCGCTTCTGCCTTGGCCCGTGCCGCGCGGCGTTCGGCCGCCGCTTCGATGATCGAGGTCATTGCTGCCCCAGGAAAATGCGGTCCATGCGATCCCACGCGAAGTCGCGCGTCAGGGCCCTGATGCGCGGCTCCATGCGGTGCAGGTTGACGTAATGGCGGAAGCGCGTCTTCAGTCCCAGCCCCGCCGGGCGCGGCTGGCCGGGGTCCAGCTCCCACGGATGGCAGTAGAAGATGGCCGGTTGGCCGTCTTCCCGGTTCACGCGGCGCATCATGCTGCGCGACAGCGCATACGGCAGCAGGCGGAAATAGCCGCCGCCACCGGCCGGCAGGTTGCGCTGGCCGATGCGCACCGTGGTGATCGGCACTTCCAGCAAGCCTTGCTCGCCGTTCGGATGGAAGGCGAAACGCGGCGCGTCCGGCATGCCGTAATGGTCGTGCGCAATCGGGTAGATCGAGGAGCTGTAGCGGTAGCCCGCTTCCTGCAGCGCATCCAGCGCCCACAGGTTGGCCGGGCCGATCGAGAAGCTTGGGGCGCGGTAGCCCAGCACCTGCTGGCCGCCGATGTCTTCCAGGATCTTCTTGCTGCTCGAAATATCGTCCATGAACTGCTCGCGCGACTGGTCGGAAGCGCGCAGGTGGCCGTAGCCATGGCTGGCCAGTTCATGGCCGCCGGCCACGATACGGCGCACCATCTCCGGGTAGCGTTCGGCGATCCAGCCCAGCGTGAAGAAGGTGCCCTTGGCCTGGCCGTCGTCGAGGATGCCGAGCACGCGGTCGATGTTCGCTTCCACCCGGCATTCGCGCTCCGGCCAGCTGTCGCGGCTGATGTGCGGCGCGAACGCCGACACCTGGAAGTAGTCTTCCACGTCGATGGTCATCGCATTGCGAACGGCCGCGCCCATGGTCAGCCCCGCGCCTTCAGCCAGTCCAGCACGATGGCGGCAATGCGCTCGGCGGCGCGGCCGTCCCAGTAGTGCGGGATGCGGCCGGCCTTGCCGGCGCCGGCCAGCTGCGCCTCGTAGGCCGCCAGGATGTGCGCCGGCTCGTTGCCGGCGATGGTGTTGGTGCCTTCGTCGACGGTGATCGGGCGCTCGGTGTTGTGGCGCAGCGTGATGCACGGCGTGCCCAGCGCGGTGGTTTCTTCCTGGATGCCGCCCGAATCGGTCAGTACCACGCGCGCATCCTTCATCAGGCCCAGCATCTCGAGGTAGCCCATGGGCGGCAGCAGCAGCACCTCCGGGCGGTCCAGCAGGTGGCTCAGGCCGAACTTTTCAATGGTGGCGCGGGTGCGCGGGTGCACCGGGAAGATCACCGGGGTGCGTTCCGCGATCGTTGCGGCGCTTTCCAGCAAGCCTTGCAGCACGGCCCGGTCGTCCACGTTCGACGGGCGGTGCAGGGTCAGCACGGCATATTCGCCCTGGCCGGCCTTGAAGTCGGGACGCCCGGCATCGGCGGCAATCCGCGGCGCCGGGACGGCGCGCGCCAGGTTGGCGCGCAGGGTGTCGATCATCACGTTGCCGACGAAGTGCACGCGCCCGCCGGCGATGCCTTCCTTGGCCAGGTTGTCGGCGCCGCTTTCCTCGGTGGTGAACAGCAGGTCCGACAGCTGGTCGGTCAGCAGGCGGTTGATTTCCTCCGGCATGGCGCGGTCGAAGCTGCGCAGGCCGGCCTCGACGTGGATCACCGGCACCCCCTTTTTGGCCGCCACCAGCGCGCAGGCGATGGTGGAGTTGACGTCGCCCACCACCAGCACGGCGGCCGGCTGCACCTCATCCATGGCCGGCTCGAAACGCTTCATCACTTCGGCGGTCTGCTGGGCGTGGCTGCCGGAACCGACTTCCAGGTTGATGTCCGGGCTGGGAATGCCCAGCGCATCGAAGTACTGCTGGTTCATGGCCACGTCGTAGTGCTGGCCGGTGTGCACCAGCAGCGCCTCGACCTGCGGCTTCAGCCTGGCGAAGGCGGCCATGATCGGCGCCATCTTCATGAAATTCGGCCGCGCGCCGACGACGCACAGGATACGGTAGGCGCTCATTCGTTGCTGTCCTGTTGGATGTTGTAGGAAGACGGGGAACGCACAATCTTCTTCAGGATCGACAGCACCGAGGTCAGGGACTTCTCGACGCGCATCATGCGTTCGTCCAGCACTGCCGGGTACTGGTTGCCGAACATGATGCCCGCATCCGCCGCGGGCTGGGCGGCGCCATTGGCTGGCGCTTCGGCGCCGGCCGGCGGCGGCTGGAATTCCTGCGCGATGTCGCGGATCACCGTGTCGACATCGGTATCGGTAAATTCTTGCATCTCTTCCAGGAAGCCCATCAGCAGCAAGCGGTCCATCAAATGGTTGGTCTTGCGCGGGATGCCGCCGGTGTACTGGAACACGGCGGCGTAGGCGGCCGGCGTCAGGTGCGGGTTGCCGCTCCAGCCGACGGTGCGCATGCGGTGCTCGATATAGGCATTGCTTTCGCTGCTGTCCATCGGCCCCAGGTGATAGGTCGCGATCACGCGCTGGCGCAGCTGCGACATGCCGGGGCTGTGCAGCGTGGCGCGGAATTCCGGCTGGCCCAGCAGGAAGGTCTGCAGCAGGGATTTCTCGTCGGTCTGGAAATTGGACAGCATGCGCAATTCTTCCACCACTTTCGGCGTCAGGTTCTGCGCTTCGTCAACCACCAGCAGCGCGCGCTTGCCATCCTGCTCACACTGGCGCAGGAACAGCTCCAGGCGGCCCAGCAGGGTGGTCTTGCTGGCCGTGTCTTCGCACGGCAGGCCGAAGCCGCCCACCACGCCGCGCAGCACGTCGTCGGAATTGAGGTGGGTGTTGACCAGGTGGCAGGTGACGATCTTGTCCGATTCAATCTGGTTGAACAGGTTGCGCACCAGCGTGGTCTTGCCGGCCCCGACTTCGCCGGTGATGACAATGAACCCCTCGCCCTGCGACAGGCCATATTCCAGGTAAGCCATGGCCCGTTTGTGGCCCTTGCTGCCGAAGAAGAAATGCGGGTCGGGCCGCAGGCGGAAGGGCTTGTCGCTTAGCCCGTAATAGCTTTCATACATGGGAAGACCTTGACGCTTAGAATCTCGTTGTCAGTGTTGCGGACACGGCATTTTCGGTGTACTGCTGGCCGCCCAGCCCGGTCGAGCCCCGCACGTGGCGCAGTTCCACCATGCCGGTGGTGCGCTTGCTGTAGGTCCGCGACAGGTTAAGGCGCAGGTCGCGATGGCTGCTGCTGCGCGCATCGCTCAACGATTTGACGTTCATCGCATTGCCGATCAGGGTCGCCACCGTCTGGGCCCCGGGACGGTAGCTGACGCTGGCCATCACGCCGACCTGCTCGGTATTGTCGTTCAGGGTGGCCAGGGTATTGCCCAGCAGGACACTGTCGACCTGCTGGCTCGACAGCATCTCGCGCCGGTTCTTGAACACGCTGACGGTGGTGGTGGTGCGCGCCAGCTGCCACGCCATGCCGGCATTCAGCTGCTTGTTGAGCGAATAGCGGTTGCTCAGGAAGTTGACGCTGGTGGCCAGCGACGGCGGCAGGCCGGCCGACTGGATATACGATTGCACCACGGCCGCGCGCAGTTGCGCGTCGGGAATCTGGGCCCGGAACAGGCTGTCCAGCATGGCGGCCGTGTCGATCGCCTGCGGCAGCACGAACTGGCTGCGCGTCGAGCTGACCGAATCGCTGTAAGTGATGTTCCACACGGTGCCGCGGCTGCGGTGCTGCAGCGCCAGCGTGTAGCTGGGGCCGTAAAAGCGATGGCCGGCCGTGGCCTGCAGCGAGGTGCGCGCCGAAGGTGCCCACTGCAGCGAACCGCCATAGGCGGCGCCGGACTGGGCCCCGCCGACGCTGCTGAAATCGTAGCTGTCGTAGCCGCCGTACACGCCCAGGCTGAGCTGGGGTGTGGCGGCATAGCGCAAGTTGACATTGGCCGCCTTGGAACTGGTGGTCTGCTGGCGGTCGCCACCGCCCACGCTTGGCAACTGTTCGTCGATCACCGCGCGCGATGCCATGGCATCCCAGCCGAAGCGGCGGAAGGTCGGGCCGCTGGCCAGCTGGGCGCTGATGGTATTGCCATCGCTGCGGCGCATGCCGACGTGGTCGGTGCTGACCGAGTCGTGCGAGTAGCGCAACTGGCCGTTGGCAAAGGCGCCGAAGCGATGCACCAGGTAAGGGCTGATGCGGTAGGTGCGCACCTCGGTACGGTTGGTGCGCACGTAGTCGTTTCCGGCCTGAAACGGGCCAAAGGCCGATGTGGCCTGCTGGTGGATGCCGGCCTGCGCGTCCAGGTACAGCAAGTCCTCGACCAGGCGCGACTTGAGCTGGCTGTCCAGGTTCTGGCTGTGGCGCTGGGCGCCGCTGCGGCGCGCGCCGGCATACTCGTACAGGTTCAGCGCATAGTTCAGGTTGAAGTCGAAACGCTGCGAGTGGTTGAGCAACTGGAAGCCGGGCGTCAGCTGCAGCACCATGCCGCTGTCGGCGCGGTCGTCCGCTTGCAGCGCGACGTTGTCGGAATAGGTGGCGCGCGCGGCAGCGGTGGGCGTGAAATCCCACGCGGCATGGGCCGGGAAAGCTGCAGCCAGGCCCGCTGCCAGCGGCAGCAAGGCCAGGCGGCCGCGTTTAGCCATAGTGATAGTCATAGGTTTCGGTACCCGGGAACTCGCGCGACTTGTTGTAGATCAGGTTGACGTTGCTCAAGCCTTCCAGCTGGCGCAACGACTCCTTGACCGCGTGCTGGGTGGTACGCTCCGATTCCACCACCAGCACGATCTGGCCCATGTTCGAGGCCAGCACATGCGATTCGGAGGTGAGCAGCAGCGGCGGCGAATCGAAGATCACGATACGGTCCGGGTAACGGTTCGCGATCTCATTGACCAGGTTCTTCATCATGTGCGACGCCAGCAGCTCGGTGGCGCGCGGCGAACTGGTGCCGGCCGGCAGGATCGACAGGGTGTTGACGTTGGTGCGCAGCATGACGTCGGCCATGTCGACATTGTCGTCCAGCAGGATGTCCATCAGGCCGCGCTGGGCCGGCAGGCCGAGCGTGCGCAGCACCGACGGGCGCGCCACGTCGGCATCGACCAGCAGCACCGTGTGGTCCAGTTCCATGGCAATGCTCATGGCCAGGTTGATGGCGCAGAAGGTCTTGCCTTCGCCGGGCAGCGAGCTGGTGATCATGATCAGGTTGCCCGGGTTGTCGCCCTGCTTGCGGGCGCCAAAGGCGCGCTTGATCAGCGGGCGCTTGATGATGCGGAAGTCTTCCACCAGGGCGGTGCGGCCGCCGGCGGCCGTCACCAGGCCGGACTCGTGCATGCGCATCAGGTCCAGTTCCACGGTATGGGTCGAGCGGCGGCTGGCGTCGCCGTGCGGCTGCATGGTGGCCAGCGTCGGCATCACGGGCGCGGCGGCAGGCGCCGCCGGGGCAGCGGGCGCAGCAGCCGGGGCAGCAGCGGCCGGGGCCGCGTGGACTGCCTCCGCTACCGGAGCCGCGGCCGGTGCTGGGGGGATCGTGGCCTCGGCGGCGGCGTCGGCAGGACGCGCTTGCCCGAGGCGGTTGGCGGCTTTTTCAATAATGCTCACGTGAGAACTCCCAGGGTGTTGCGGCTCAACCGGCGCGCAGCAAGGTAACGGTCAGGACACCGCCAAACGCGGTCAGCAGCGAGGCCACGGCCACGCCGAAGGCATACAGCCGGCGCCGGCGCGAAGAGCGCTGCTGCTCGGTCCAGTTCATGCCGATGGTGCCGAGGATCGGCACGCCGGTCACTTCGCGCAGGCTGTGCTGGCTGAGGAAGGTCGGGCGCACCTGGCTCATCAGGAATGCACTGCCCAGGCCAGCCAGCAGGGCTGCCACGAAGACGATCGAGTAAAAGCGCGCGCGGTTCGGGCCGACCGGGGTTTGCGGCACGATCGGCGGATCAATCACGCGGAAGCTCATCATGTCGGTTGCCGAGCTGAGGTCGCCGGACAGCTTGGCCGCTTCGCGGCGCTGCACCAGCTTCTCGTAATTTTCCTTGTTGATCGCATAGTCGCGGTTGAGCTGGGCCAGCTGCGCTTCCACTTCCGGCGCGGCCGTGCTCTGCGAGCGCATGCGCTCCATGCGCGACGAGTATTCGCCCACGCGCGCCTTGAGCGCGGCCACGCGCGCTTCTTCCGCCGACAGCGCCACGTTCATCTGCTGCAGCATCGGGCTGTAGCCCATGCCCGGGTCGCCGTTCTTGGCCGCCTTCTTGGCCTCGTCCTTCTTGCGCTGCTGCAGGTTGGCGATCAGGCGCTTGGCCGAGATGATGTCCGGATGTTCCTCGGTGTACTGCATGCGCAGGCTGTCGAGTTGCTTTTCCAGCGTGGCAATGCGTCCATCGATTTCGGGATTGGAAATATTGGTGGCCTCGGCGGACGGCGCCATGTCTTCGCCGGCGATCTGGCGCTTGATGGCGTTGCGCGCCTGCTCCGCTTCCAGCAATTCCAGGCGCGCCTGGTTCAGCTTTTCAGCCAGGTCGCCCAGGTTGCTCGAATAATCGGTGCCCTGGCGGGGCAGCAAACCCATGTGGCGGATCTTGAATTCCTTCAGCGCGTTTTCGCCGGCGGCCAGGCGCTCCTCATACATCTTGATCTGGTCGTCGATGAATTGCACCGCCTTTTCGGAGTCCTGCTTCTTGCCGCCGAACGAGCCTTCGACGAAGATGGTCAGCAGCGACTGCACCACATCCTTGCCCAGCTTCGGGTTCTCGTTGTTGTACGAGATGGTGTAGATGTCGTCGCGCTCGGTGCCGATGACCTTGATCGCGGTCATCAGCTCATCGACCTGCTTCTCGTGTTCCTTGCCGTCGCGCGCCTTGATGTCCAGGTCCACCATGCGCAGCACGCGCTCCACGTTGGGGCGGCTGATCAGGGTGCGGCGCATGAACATCACCTGCTGCTCGACGTTGGGCGTGGTGGTCATGCCCGCCATCAGCGGTTTCAGGATACTTTGGGTATCGACGTAGACCCGGGCCGACGCCTGGTAGTCGTTGGGCAGGCGGTACACCACCGCCCAGCCGATCACGGCCACCAGCCAGGCGATGACCACCCCGTACCAGCGGTATTTCCCGATTGCCTTAAGAAAGGTCAACAGCAATGCCAAAATCTCTGCCATCTCGATCACTCATCCCTGGTTAGGCAGGCAAACTGTCGCAATGCCCACATCTAATATTGCCTAAATAACATCTAATCTCTATCATACAGCAGAACGCGCTGCCTGTTACTATTAATTTATGCCTGTTGCGCACTGCTGACGAAAAGAATTTAACATTTCCCCAAGGCAATTCACCATTTTGGAGGCTGCATGGCCAAGCTGATTTCACTTTTCCTGGCAGCCTGCCTGGGCTGCGCCAGCCCGCTGGCAGGCGCAGCGCCGCTGCCGCGCACCATTGCCGCGGTCAAGCCCAGCGTGGTCGGCATCGGCACCTTCAACCGTACCCGCAGCCCCGCCATCGTATTCCATGCCACCGGCTTTGTGGTGGGTGATGGACTGTCGGTGATCACCAATGCCCACGCGGTGACCGCGCTCGACTCGGAAAAACTGGAAACCCTGGGCATCGTCACCGGCAAGGGCGAGCAGCTGCAGTTCCGCGAAGCCAGCGTGGTGACCATCGACCGTGCCCATGACCTGGTGCACCTGCGCATCAAGGGCACGCCGTTGCCGGCGCTAACCCTCGGCGCCAGCGACATGCTGGACGAGGGCAGCGACCTGGCGTTTACCGGCTATCCGCTGGGCATCATGCTGGGCCTGAACCCGGTCACCCACCGCGCCCTGCTGGCGGCGCAGACCCCGGCCATCTTGCCGACCCCGACCTCGCGCGGCCTCAATCCGCGTGCCGTGATGCAGCTGCAGCGTGGCGCCCCGTTCACGATTTACCAGCTGGACGGCACGGCTTACCCCAGCAATAGCGGCAGCCCCGTGTATGATCCGGAAACCGGCGCCGTGGTGGCGGTGATCAATATGACCCTGGTCAAGGGCTTGAAGGAAAGCGCGATTACCGACCCCAGCGGCATCAGCTACGCCATCCCGGTGCGCCATGTGCATGAACTGCTGCAGCAAGCCGGCGCACAAAAATAACAGGGTAAAATGGCAAGACTCGTGGTATAACAGGCAATGCTAAAAAGCAAACAAGGAGAATAATGTGAATATGCAAACCAAGCTGGCCCGCCTTTTCGCCGCGAGCGCCGTGGTGCTCGGCGCACTGGGCCTGGGCGGCTGCGCTACGCCCCACAGCGGCGCGCCGGCCGACGCCGGCGTCGTGCCGCAAACCGATTACCTGATCGGCCCGGGCGACAACCTGAGCATCATCGTCTGGCGCAACCCGGAAGTGTCGCAAGTGGTGCCGGTGCGGCCCGACGGCAAGATCACCACCCCGCTGGTGGAAGACTTGCCGGCCAGCGGCAAGACTTCGACCGAACTGGCGCGCGATATTGAAAAAGCCCTGGCCAAGTTCATCCAGCAGCCGGTGGTCACCGTCATCGTCACCGGCTTCGTCGGCACGTACGGCGAGCAGATACGCGTGATCGGCCAGGCCGCCAAGCCGCAATCGCTGCCTTACCGCCGCGACATGTCGATCCTGGACGTGATGATTGCCGTCGGCGGCGTCACCGAATTTGCCGCCGGCAACAAGGCCAGCATCATCCGCATCGTCGACGGCAAGCAACAGCAATTCACCGTGCGCCTGAACGACCTGATCAAGGATGGCGATATTTCCGCCAATGTGCCGATGCGCCCGGGCGACATCCTGGTCATTCCGGAGAGCTTCTTCTAGTTACAAGTTTCAAAACGAAAGTTTCCCGAGGGTGTCGAGAATTCTTACAGTTCAAGATATCATACTCAGCAGGAGGGCTTCCCGGCCCCTCCTGGTCTAGCTAAGCACCTGATTTTACAGCTATTCCATAGGTGAAACTCTTATCTGGAACGGTACTTGCTTGATAACCAAGTATCGCGGGCGGCAGAGCTGCCCTTCCCAATTCGCAAGGACGACGACGTGGCCAACGAACAACAGCCAGGCAAGCAACTGAGCGCCAAGGGCGCTGCGCGCCGCCGCTTTACCCGCGCCGGTGCCGCAGCATCCGGCGTTCTGCTGACCCTGCACAGCCAGCCCGGCATGGCGGCGGTCGTCTGTGCCGGCCCTTCCGGCTTCCAGTCCGGCCTGGTCAGCGCCCGGCCCAACGATCCCGGCGCCTGCGCCGGCAAGTCACCCGGGGCCTGGAAGAACACCGAGCCTGCCGATGGCGGCAGCAGCAACGGCAATGGTCACGGCAAAGGCGGCAAGAACCCGACGCCAACCCCGCTGCCGAACAAGATCTGGCCGGCTGGCGCCTTGCCGACCGATAAATTCCGCACCGTCTTCACCACCAACCTGGAGATGAGCGGCACTTACGGCGCCGACAACTGCACCCTCGATTACATCCTGGGCAACGGACCCACCTTCGACAAATACAAGCTGGGCGCCCACCTGGTGGCGGCCTACCTGAACGTGCTGGCCGGCCTGTCCGGCTTCCAGACCGTGCCGATGCTGCAGAACATCTGGAACGAGCTGCGCGATCACGGCTATTTCTGCCCGACTGCCGGCGTGCAGTGGGATGCCAAGCAAGTGGTCGACTACCTGGCCGGTACCATGGGCTGATGCCGGTGCAGTGGCAACTGGTGCCGGGCCAGTCCCTGCTGCACCGCAGCTGGGACGGCCAGATCGTGCTTTACAACGAAGTGTCCGGCGCCACCCACCTGCTGGACCAGGATACCCTCGACTTGCTGCAGGCCTTGCGCGATGGCGAACTCGCTCCCGAAGACTGGGCCGATCCCGGACTCCAGCAGGCCCTGGCCGATTTGCGCAAACTCTACCTGGTGGAACCATGCTGACGGTGTCCTCGCTGGCGCCCGCTGCGCTGCAGGCGCGCCTGGCGGGCGACGGCCTGCGCCTGCGCACCGGCCGCTTCGCGGTGCGGCTGCAGGCCGAGATGCCCAGCGTGGCTGCCGGCATCGGCCAGCTGTATGCCGACTATCCGCTGCTGCAGGACAGCGACTTCGCCGATTTCCACCTGCAGCTGCTGCGCCCGCGTTCGGCGCGCCGCTGGCTGCGCCCGCAAGTGCGGCTGCACTGCGACGGTTACGAGATGTTCCAGCCGATGCCCCTGCAGCATGCCTTCCCCATGTTCGAGTGGGGCCTCAACTGGTGCGTCTCCAGCCGCGCCCACCGCTACCTGATCGTGCATGCCGCGGTGCTGGAACGCCACGGCCGCGCCGTCATCCTGCCGGCCCCGCCCGGCTCGGGCAAGAGCACGTTGACGGCCGCCCTGTGCGGCAAAGGCGGCTGGCGCCTGCTGTCCGACGAGCTGACCCTGCTCGACCTCGAGAGCGGCCTGCTGGTGCCCAACCCGCGCCCGATCAGCCTGAAAAATGCCTCGATCGACATCATCCGCGCCTATCTCCCGGATGCCGTGCTGAGCACGCCGGTGCGCGACACCACCAAGGGCACGGTGGCCCATATGCGCGCGCCGGGCGATGCGGTGGTGCGCGCCGCCGACTGCGCGCGGCCGGCCTGGGTGGTATTCCCGCATTACAGCGCTGGCGCCGCCACCACGCTGGAACCGCTGGCGCGCGCCGCCACCTTCATGGAACTGGCCGGCAACAGCTTCAACTACAGCGTTCTGGGCGCGGCCGGCTTCGCTGCGCTGGGCCGCCTGATCGAGCAGGCAGCCGGCTTCCGCTTCCGCTATAGTGCGCTGGATGAAGCCCTGGACACCTTCGCCCGCCTCGATGAACGCTGACTTGCCGCTCCTGCTGCGCGTGCTGCGCACGCCACAGCATGCGCTCGGCCTGGCGCCCGCCGGCTGGGACCTGCTGCTGCGCCAGGCCGCCAATGCCAACCTCAGCGCGACCCTGCACCACTGGCTGGAGCAGCACGGCGTGCTGGCGCAAGCCTTGCCGCAGGCGCGCGAGCAGCTGTCGTGGGCCGCGGTTATGGCGCGCCGCCACCGCCAGGCCACCTACTGGGAAATCCGCCTGATCGGCAAGGCGCTGGCCGGGCTCGGCCTGCCGCTGCTGCTGCTGAAAGGCGGCGCCTATGCCGCGGCCGGCCTGCCGCCAGCGGCCGGCCGCCTGTTTTCCGACATCGACATCCTGGTGCCGGAAGACAGCCTGCCGCAGGTGGAAGCGGCCCTGATGCGCCACGGCTGGGTCGGCACGCATCACGACCACTACGACCAGCGCTACTACCGCGAATGGATGCACGAGCTGCCGCCGATGATGCACGTGCTGCGCCAGACCGCGATCGACGTCCACCACACCATCCTGCCGCGCACCGCCGCCCAGCGCCCCGATGCGCGCCTGCTGCGCGCCGCGGCGCGGCCGCTGGCCGGCGGCGGCGCGGCGCCGGACACGGCGATCCTGGCGCCGTTGGACATGGTGCTGCACAGCGCCACCCACCTGTTTGCCGACGGCGAGTTCGACAAGGGCTTGCGCGACCTGTGGGACCTGCATTGCCTGCTGACCCATTTCGGCGCGCACGAGCCGGGCTTCTGGGACGCCCTGCCGGCACGCGCGCGCCAGCACCAGCTGCAACGCTTCATGTTCTATGGCCTGCGCTACAGCGCCCGGCTGCTGGGCACGCAGGTGCCGCCGGCAACGCTGGCCGCCATGGCGCCCGACGGCCCGCCGCGCGCGCTGCTGGCCGCGATGGATGCGCTGTTCACGCGTGCGCTGCTGCCGCACCACCCGAGCTGCCGCGGCGTCGGCAGCGCGCTGGCCGACTTCCTGTTGTACGTACGTGGCAACTGGCTGCGCATGCCGCCGCTGCGCCTGGCGCGCCACCTGTTCCACAAGGCATTTTTGACCCCCAAAAACTCGCAGGGCGCGGCCGCATAACGGCAGCAACTGCCAGCACGCTCCCGCTACAATGGCTGGGTATTCGCCTTGCACGGAGCATGCATGCGACTCCTTGCCGTCGTGGCGGCCAGCCTGCTGGCCCACGCTGCCTGCGCGCAGAATGCCGCCACCCTGTTCGAACAAGCCCAGCGCCTGGAACACGGCGAAGGCGTGGCGCGCGACCTGGACCAGGCAGCCGCGCTGTATTGCCGCGCGGCCCGGCTCGGCGCCCCCGAAGCGCAGTATGCGCTGGGCTGGATGTATGCCAACGGCCGCGGCGTGGTGCACGACGATGGCGTCGCCTGGCGCCTGTTCGGTCTGGCTGCCGAGCAAGGCCACGCGGCAGGTGCACGCATGCAGGCGCTGCTGCCGGCCACCCCGGGCGCCGCGCTGCCGGCCTGCATGGCGCCCGATCCCGCGCTTGAACTCGACCTTGCCCTGCCCATTCCCGACTACCCCGCCACGCCGCAGCTGCGCGCCCTGGTCGAGCGGCTGGCACCCGAATACGAGATCGAACCGGCCCTGGCGCTGGCCGTCATCGCCGTCGAATCCGGTTTCAACCGCAGCGCCGTCTCGCCCAAGGATGCGCGCGGGCTGATGCAACTGATCCCCGCCACGGCCTCGCGTTTTTGCGTGCTCGACGCCTTCAATCCCGAGCAGAACCTGCGCGGCGGGCTGGCATACCTGCGCTGGCTGCTGGCGCGCTACAGCGGCGACGTCGCGCTGGCCACGGCGGCCTACAACGCCGGCGAACAGGCCGTCGACCAGTACGGCGGCGTGCCACCGTACGACGAAACGCGCGCCTACGTGCGGCGGATCGGCCAGCTGTACGGCAAATCGAGCCATCCTTACGCGGCAGCGGCGCCGCAGCGCTGCGCGCACCAGATGGCAATTCGACCACGCCGATGATATCCTTGCCCGATGGAATGGGACGCGATCATCATCGGGACTGGCATGGGCGGCGCGCCGCTGGGCTACGCGCTGGCGAAGGCCGGGCAGCGCGTGCTGTTCCTGGAAAAGGGCAAGTCCCATTTGCAGCCGGGCGCGCTGACCAACAGCTACCCTGAAACGCATTTCCCCACGCCGGCCGCGCCGGGGCCGCAGCACCGCGCCACCTTGCAGCGCGCCGGCCGCTACAGCGACACGATCCGCGCCAACGCCGGTCCGCGCACCCAGCATTTCGTGCCCTTCATCGGCAGCGGCACCGGCGGTTCCAGCGCGCTGTACGGCATGGTGCTGGAACGCTTTTTCCCCGCTGATTTCGCGCCCCGCGCCCAGCACCCGGGCGCCAGCGATGCAGCCCTGCCCGAGTCCTGGCCGATCACTTACGCGCAGCTGCTGCCGCACTATGAAGAAGCCGAGCGGCTGTTCCGCGTGCGCGGCACGCCGGACCCGCTGCGCGCCGAGCGCGCTGGCGACTGGGCCGCGCACTTCCGGACGCCGCCGCCGCTGACGCCGGCGGCCGACGAACTGTTCGCCTTCTTCCAGCAACGCGCGCTGCATCCCTACCGCCTGCCGCTGGCCTGCGAATTCGTGGAAGGCTGCAGCTCCTGCCAGGGTTACCTGTGCGACCGCCAGTGCAAGAACGACGCCAGCCGCATCTGCCTGGAGCCGGCCCTGGCGCAGCACGGCGCCACCTTGATGGACGAGTGCGAAGTGCTGCAGCTGGAAGCCACGCGCGAAGCGGTGACCGGCGTGGTGTGCGAACAGCGCGGCCAGCGCCTGAGCTTGCGCGGCAGGCAGGTGTTCCTGGCCGCCGGCGCCCTCGAGACGCCGCGCCTGCTGCTGCAATCGGCCTGCGCGCACTGGCCGCAGGGCCTGGCCAACGATTCCGGCCTGGTGGGGCGCAACCTGATGCGCCACCACATCGACCTGTACGTGATCAAGCCCCGGACCCCGGCCGGCTTCGACAACCGGCAAAAGGAATTCGGATTCAACGATTTCTACCAGCGCGACGGCAGTAAGCTCGGCTCAGTGCAATCGTTCGGCCGGCTGCCGCCGGTGCCGGTGCTGGCGGCATCGATGGAAGACGATATCCGGCAAGGCGCCCTGCCCTGGCTGGCACCCTTGTTCAAGCTGGCGCAGCCGGTGCTGAAGCCGATCCTGCGGCAATTCGTGCATGAGCGCCTGGTACTGGCCAGCACGCTCGAAGACTTGCCGTATGCCGACAACCGCGTCACGCCGGCCAGCGGCGATGCGCGCCTGGCGCTCGAGTACCGGGTGCGCCCGCACGATGAGGCGCGCATCGGCGCCATGCGCAGCCTGATGCAGGATGCGCTCAAACCCTACGCCTTCGACCTGGTGAAACAGGCCGACAACAACCAGCGCATCGCTCATGTGTGCGGCACCTGCCGCTTCGGCAGCGACCCGCGCAGCAGCGTACTCGACGCCAACAACCGCGCGCATGGCCTGTCCAACCTGTACGTGGTGGACGGCTCCTTCTTCCCGTCCAGCGGCGGGACCAATCCCAGCCTGACGATTGCCGCCAACGCCCTGCGCGTGGCGCGCCACCTGACGGGAAAAGGACTCTACGATGATCAAGCTTGAAGACTTGCGCGGCCACTGGGCGCTGGTGACGGGCGCCTCCGGCGGCATCGGCGCCGAGTTTGCGCGCGAGCTGGCGCGCAACGGCGTCAATGTGGTGCTGGTCGGGCGGCGCGAAGAACGCTTGCAGGAACTGGCGAAGCGCGTGCGGCACGAACTGGGCGTGCAGGCCGAGGTGGTGCGCCTGGACCTGGCGGTGGCGGGCTCGGTGGACCAGGTCAAGGCCCGCCTCAGCGCAGCCGGCATCCGCATCCGCCTGCTGTGCAATATCGCCGGCATGGGACGCTGGAACCGCCTCGAGCATTGGGAATTGAAGGACTACCGCGACATGATCGAGGTCAACAACGGCGCCATGGTCGAGATGTGCTACCAGTTCCTGCCCGACCTGGCGTCTTTCCCCAGCAGTGCTGTGATCAATGTGTCGTCCCAGGCCAGCTACCAGCCGGTGCCCTATATGGCAGTGTACGCGGCCTCGAAAGCCTTCGTGCAAAGCTTCAGCCAGGCCCTGCACGGCGAATGGAAGGAGCGCGGCATCCTGGTGCAGACCCTGGTGCCGGGGCCGACCGATACGGAATTCGATGCCAAGGCCGGCGCCTACGCCAGCGCCCTCACCACGCGCGGCAGCACGGCCGACGTGGTCAAGGCCTCGCTGGCCGGCCTGGCCAAGGGCGACCCGGTGGTGGCTTCGATCAAGGGTACCTACAAGCAGCGCTTCTTTGCCGGGCTGTTCCCGCACAGCATGGTGATCCGCGAAGTGGCCAAGATGTTCAAGCCGCCGCAATAAGGAAAAAAAGGACGTACCCCTTTAAAATTAAAAGGGGACGTACCCCTTTAAAGGGTACGTCCCCATTTAATTTTGTACAGCCTCGCGGCTTAGGCGCGGCGGCGCAGGCGCGCCAGGCCCAGCAGGCCAACGCCCATCAGCAGCATGGTGCCAGGCTCCGGCACCTGGTTGATCGAGAAGCGGTTGTCGCCGTCAACCTTCAGCATCAGGTCGCTGCGCACCACGGAGTGCGATGGGAACAGCGGGTTGCCGCCAGCGAACATGGTCGAGGTCGAGGAGTCGCCAGCCGGGTAGTTCAGGTTGGACTGGAATTCCATGTCGAACAGCAGGTCCAGCACGCCATCGAGGTAGGCCGCGTTGATGAAGTCGCCAGCTTCGGCAATCTCGGCATGGATTTTCGCCGAACCCTGGCCCTGGCCGGCGGTCGGGCCGGTCGAGAAGGCGGTGAAGGTCGACTGGGTGCCATCGCTGACGATGGTCAGCAGCGCGATCATGATGCCGTCGGTGAAGCCGGTGCCGGTTGCAGTGTTGGAATTGGCAGCGGTGTCATAGAAAATCGCCACCTTGTTCATGCCGAAGGCATTGACCAGGCCGAAGTTGGCGGTCGGGTTGACGTTGTTGACCGGGTCGCTGTAGCCGGAGCTGGTGACCTGCTCGATCATGCGCGCGGCAATCGTGAACTCGTGGGTGGTGAAGTTGTCCTTCACGCCGTTCGGGTTGGAGTCCAGGGTGTTCGGCTGCATCGGCGTGCCGCCCACGATCGAGGACAGGTTGGCCTGGTACAGGAACTGGAACGGCTGGAAGGTCGGCAGCACAGCCGTGGAACTGAACGGGCCGACACCGACGGCTACGCCGGTACCTTTGCTGCTCCAGTCCAGTGCGGTGGCGCCGGTCACATAGGTGCCACCCGAGCCGTCCTTGACGTCGAACGGGGTCAGTACGTCTGCGTGAGCGGCGGTGGCCAGGATGCTGATACCAACGGCTGCCACCAGCGGGACAAGCTTGCGAATGAAATTCATTGTTATGACTCCTGTGTTTAAAGAAGGCTGTCTGACCATGTTTGCATCACCGGCCGTATGCAGCGGGCACGTTCTCATATGAGCAATTGCCGTGCCAACTTACCTATCACATTAAAAATCAATAACTTGCTTGCAATTACCTACTGCGGGCTGGGGCCCCTAGCGGGTACTTGTAAGAATTTTCGACAGTAACTTGCCAAACAGTTCCGACGCGTGGTAACGGTTGAACTCTTGCATCAGCCCGCGGGCAGCCGTGGTTGCCGCCGGCGTGCCGAGCAAGCCCTGCACGGCCGTCCGCAAGGCGGCGCCATCGAAGCGGTCGGCACGCAGCAGCGCCCCCGCGCCCGCCGCCACGATGCCCTGCATGTTCAGGAACTGGTCGAGGTTGCCCGCAATACCGACCACCGGCACGCCCGCCGCGAGCGCCTGGTGGCAGGTCGGGCTGCCGCCGTTGCACACCACCAGGGCGGCGCGGCGCGCCACCTCCTCGCCCGGCAGGTAGTCGGCCACGCGCGCATTGGCCGGCACCGCGCCGGGCGCCACCTTGCCGGCCGTGGCCGCCACCACCGTGAGCGGCAGGCCGGCCAGCGCCTGCAGCACTGCCGGCAACAGGTTGCCCTGGCCGGAGCTGCCCAGGGTGACGTACAGCAGCGGCTGCCCGGCCGGCAATTGCGCCCACCAGTCGGGCAGCGGCAGCGGGGGCGACCACAGCACCGGCCCGATGAAGGCGTGGTGCTGCGGCATGCCGTGCGCCTGGAACAGCTGCGGCACGTCGGCATACAAGGTGTAATCGGCGTCGGTGTAGACGCGGTTCAAGTCCCAGCCCAGCGCAGGCAGGCCATGCCGGCGCCGCACCCGGTTCAGCGGCAGGGTGTGGGTCGCGAACGCCAGCGGGCGCACCAGCTTGAACAGGGCATCGGCCAGCGCGATCGGCAACAAGCGCGTGAGCGGCAGGCTGGGCACCGTGTACTGCTGGTGCACATAGGGGCTCCAGTAGGCATTGATCAGCGCGATGTACGGCACCCGCGCCAGGCGCGCACTGACCGACAGCGACAGGCGGAAGTCGCCCACCACCACATCGGGCCTGATCTCGCGCAGCAGTTGCAGGTCCTGTTCGACATAGCCTTCCAGGGTGGCGGCGTGGTACACGGGCTTGCCGCCTGCCAGCGCCTGCAGGAACTGCGCGCTTGAAATACTGCGGATCGGCCAGCGCACCAGGTCCGCTCCCTCGAAGCAGAAATCGTAACCGTCGGCGCAGGCGAAATGGACTTCATACTGCGAACGGTCGAGCGCGGCGGCCAGCGCCAGCGGGCGGCCGACGTGGGCCAGGGTCACCGCTTCGGCGATGAACAGGATTTTCTTGCGTGGCATCATGAAAAGCTTGTTGTAAAGGACACCGACACGCCGGCTTACTTCATCAGCTCGGCCAGCGGCTTGCGCAAGGAGCGCGCGCTGGGCGCCTTGCCGGCGCCCAGGCGCCCCATGAACACGGCCGTGGCCGGGTCGCTGCCGATCACGCCGGTGAGCTGGCCGTACAGCTTGCGCGCCGCCTCCTGCAGCTGGTCGAGGCGGGTGAAGCGCACGGCATTGCGCACATAGCGGCCGAAGATCAGCGGCGTCATTTCCGGCTGCATGTGCAGGCCGAGCGCGGTCAGCGTCAGCCAGAAGCGCTGGGTGGCGCGGCCGGCAGCCACGTAATCGTCGATGCCGGCCGGGGCGCGCGGCGCACGGATCACGAAATGGGCGGCACAGGCCAGGCCCGGCAGCAGGTCCATCTGCAGGCGCGGGGCCCAGGTGCCCATCACGGTATTCATGGTGTTGACCCGCTGCCAGCTGGCCATCGCCCACTTCATCAGGGCCAGCGTGCCGTTGTCGACGCCCAGCGCCTGGTCCGGCACCTTGTCCGGGCTGTGGCGCTTGCCCCAGTCAATGATGCTGCGATGCACCTCGTAGGCTTCGGGCATGGTCAGGCGCAGCTTGGCGTTGCGGAACATCAGGCGCGCCGCCGCCCAGCGGCCGCCCCAGCCCTCGATCCACTGCACCTGGTGCGACGGGCCGACGGCCGCTTCCAGCGCCTGCTTTTCCTGCGCCGTCAGCGGCCGCGTGCTGAGCGGGCGGCGCTGCACGCTGCGCGTGGTGATTACCGCCAGCAGCGGACTGGGCGCGACGGCCGCATCCGGCACCAGCCGCACGTCGAACACGGGATGGGTGTCCGGGCTGTCGCCGCGGCGCACGGCCTCGGCCCGCAAGCCGTGGGCACTGGCGGCAATTGCCAGGGTTTCCAGCATGGCGCCGACGGCCACCTGGCTCGGATGCCCGTCCAGGTCGTACACCACATGGTCGCGCGTATCGTAGCAATGCACGGCCACATGGTCCGGCGCCAGGATTTCAAAGCGCCACACCTGGGTGTTGTCGCCGCTGGGCGCCCAGCGCGCCAGGTCGAGGATCTGTTCGATGGTGGTCATGGTTGGGCCATTTTCGCAAAGGCGCGCTTGCCGAGCATGATGGCCAGGCGCTGGATCGGATGGTTGTTGCCGCCTGGGCGCCAGGTGCGCACCAGCTTGTTGCGGTAGGCGTCGAACTGCATGCCGTGCGGCGCCGCCAGCACGTCGCCGCGCCCGAGCAGGATCTTCAGCGCTTCGGTGGCGGCAATCCCAGCGCACAGCTGGCACGCCATGATGGTCGACGGCCCGCGCCGTTCGGCGAAATTGACGGCCGCCGGCACCACCAGGTAAGGCCGGTGCAGACCGGCGGGGGCCAGGCCGACCACGAAACGGATCGCCTTGTCGCTCTCGGGCAAGTCGCCCCAGCCGAAATACTGTTCGAACGTCATGCGGCCCGGCAGGAAGTTCAGCAGGGCCGCGCCCATGCCCAGCGGCGCCACGGTGGTGGCCGGGATGCCGTGCGCGGCGCACCAGGCGAAGGTGCGCTGGCGGATCTCGAAGGCAAAGAAGTCGAGGCTGTCGATGTAGATGTCGACGCCTTCGAAGAAGGCCTCCAGGTTGCCGGCGTTGATGCCGTCCGGGAACATCTTGATCTCGAGTTCGGGATTGACGTCGCGCGCCAGGCGCGCCATCACCTCGATTTTCGGCAAGCCGCGGGTGGACTGCATGGCGCCCACCTGGCGGTTGAAATTGGGCAAGTCGAACTTGTCGAAGTCGGCAATGTGGAAGGCACCGACCCCCAGGCGCACCAGGGTCATCAGGTGAACCCCGCCCACGCCGCCGGCGCCGGCAATGGCCACGCGCTTGCCGCGCAGGGTGGCCTGCTCGGCTTCGGTGACCCAGCCGATGTTGCGGGCGAATGCTTGCTGGTAGATAAATTCGTCGCTCATCGCACTTAGCTGCCGTTCAAGACCTTGAGCAGGGCAATCGCATCGTCCAGGTGCGGGAACGGGGTGCCGGCCGCCACCAGTTTTTCCAGCTCGGCCTTGGCAGCCTTCCTGTCGCCGGACTTGTTGAGCGCCACGGCCAGATGGTAGTGCAAGGTCGCGTTGGCCGGCTGCAGGCTGGCGGCGCGCTTCAGCATCGGCACCGCGCGCGCGGTATCGCCGCTGGCCGCCAGCAGCCAGCCGGTGGTATCCAGCACGGCGGGACTGTCGGGCGCCGCCTTCAGCGCCAGCTCGGCCGTGGCGAGCGCGCGCGGGTCCTTCAACTCGCTATAGGCCCAGGCCAGGTTATTCAGGGCGACCGGGCTGTCGGGCGCCGCCTTGACCAGACGTTCCAGGTCGGCAGCGGCGCCCTGGTAGTCGCGCCGCGCCATGCTCAGTTCGGAGGCATACATGATGGCGGCCAGGTCATCCGGCTTTTCCTTGCGGTATTGCGCCAGGCGCTGGTCGGCGTCGCGCGGCAAGCCGGCGGCCAGCAGGGCGCGGTGGATGGTCAGCACCACGCGGCCATCTTTCTCGACACCATAAGCCTTCTCGTACAGCGCCACCGCTTCCTTGTATTTTTGCTGGCGCATCAGGACATCGCCTTCCAGCACGTAGCCGGCCGCCTGCTGCCCGTCTTCCTTCTGCATCTGGCGCGCAATGGCCAGCACTTCGGCCGGGCGGTTCTGCTGCTGCGCAATTTCCGCCAGCGCCAGCCGCGCCGGGCGCAAGCCCGGGTCGAGTGCCAGCGCCTTCTTCAGGTCGCTGCTGGCGGCCGCCACGTTTTTCAGCATCAGGTGGGCGGTGGCCGTGCCGAACCAGGCCTGGGCCGATTTCGGGTCTTGCTGCACCATCTTGGCAAAGCTTTCCAGGGCGCCGGCGGCATCGCCATTGCTCAGTTGCACCTGGCCCAGCAGTTCGTACAGGCGCGGATTGGCCGCCTCATTCACCTGCAGCTGGCGCGCCAGGGTGGTCGCCTTGGCGCGCTGGCCATCCTTCAGGTAGGCGTGCGCCAGGCGCATGCCCAGCTCGCTGGCCTTGGGCTTTTCGGCCACCGCCTGTTCCAGCCAGCGGATCACCTGCGCCGTATTGCCTTCCATCGCCGCGATATCGGCCAGCGCCGCCATGGCGACGACGTTGTGCTGGTCGCGCTGCAGTACCGATTCAAAGCGCCGGCGGGCCACGGCCGGCTGCTTGTCGCGCAAGTCGAGCTGGGCTAGGTTCATGTTGGCGGCCAGGTGGCGCGGTTCCAGCGCCAGCGCTTTCTCGAACGCGCTGCGCGCTGCGGCCGGCTGGTTCTGCGCCAGGTAGATACTGCCTTCCAGGTTGCGCAGCCTGGCGCTGTCCGGCTGCCGGGCCTGGAACGCCTTGAGCGCGGCCAGTGCCTTGTCATAGCGCTTCAGGCTGATCTCCGCATGGACCAGGTAGAGCGCCGCCTGTTCCGACTTGGGATCGAGGGCGGTCGCACGCTCCAGTTCCTTGACCGCCTCGGCATACTTGCGTTGTCCCAGCTGTGCCAGGCCGAGCGAGGTGTGCAGAGTGGCCTGGCCAGGCATCAGCGCCGCCGCCTGCTCGAAATACTGCTGGGCCGCCTTGAAGTCCTTGTTGCGCTGGTGCGCTTCGCCGGCCAGCACCAGCAGCTGCGCGTCGCGCACTTCGCCGTGCAGCAGCGGCGACAGTGCGACGGCCGCTTCGGCCGGCTGGTTGGTTTTCAAGAGGGCTTGCGCCAGTAGCTTGCGCGCATACGGGTGGTCGGGATGGCGCTCCAGGTAGGCGTTCAGGTAACCCTGGGCGGCGGTGGCATTGCCCAGCTTCAGCTCATTGGCGCCGGCCAGCAGCACGGCCGGCAGGTGGCCGGGCGCCAGCTTCAGCATCTTGACCAGGTTGCCCTGGGCCGCGCTGAACTTGTCCTGGTGATGCTCGAGCAAGGCTTGCAGGTAGAGCACCAGCGGGCTGTCCGGCTTGAGTTTGGCGAAGGCGGCAATGTCGGCCTGGGCCGTATCGTATTGCTTCAAGGCGATTTCGAGGTCGGTGCGCTCGACGCGCGCCGCCAGGTGGCTCGGCTGCAGCGCCAGCGCCTGGCCGAAGGCCGCCAGCGCCTGCTCGTTCTTGCCCAGGCTGCGCAGCAGCGCTCCCTGGAAACGGAACACTTCCGGGTCCTTGGGGTGGGCTTGCACGGCCTGGGCCGCCAGTGCCTGCGCTGCCGCGTCATCCTTCGCGATCGACGCCAGGTTGGCCTGGCCCAGCATTGCCGCGGCCAAGCCGGGCTCTTTGCCGAGCGCCTGGGCATAGCCATCGCGCGCCTTGTCATGCGCGCCGAGCGCCAGCCAGGCGTCGGCACGCGCTGCCAGCAGGACCGGGCCGGCCTGGGCCGCATCACCGGCGCTTTCATCCAGCGCAGCTTGCGCTTTGCCCTGCATCATCAGGCTGCGCAGCAGCAGGGGCAAGGCCTTGGCGCGCTCGTAGTGCAGGCTGAGCGCCTTGCGCACTTCCTTTTCCGCCAGCACCGGATCGTGGTCGTCCAGGTAGACCTGCGCCAGCAGGTAGCGGATCTCGGCATCCTGCGGGCTCTTGCTGGCCGCATTCTTCAACTGGATCAGGGCCCCCCGGCTATCGCCCTGCTGCAAATACTGCCGGGCTTCGGCCACCAGCGTGGCGCTGGTCTCGGGCTTGCTGCAGCCGGACAGGCCGGCCGCCAACATCAGGCTGCCGAAGATGGCGAGGGCGCGTGGCACCCCCCGGTTCTCGCGACGTGGCATGGAAACCCCTGCTTGGTTGTCAGGATATTGACAATACCACAATAATTGTCAATCGACTATCAAATCTCAAGAGACTATTGGATGTTTTTCAGGCGCTGGATAATGCCGCGCTCTTCGCGCGGCGAGTAGAACATCGGGTAGAAGGAACGGGCCGTCATGGCCATTTCCGCGCCCTGGCCACCGTATTTTTCGATCTGCTGGCTGACGTAGTCCAGTTCCACCACCAGCAGGTAGGCCGGGGCATCGACGCGCGGGTTGGTTTTCAGTTCGCCCAGGCGCTTGAAACCGAGCATGGCTTCGTAGAAACGCCGGTGGCGCGGGTTGATTTCGATGAAGATGTGGGTGCAGTGGTGCAGGTCGCGCGCATAGATCACCGACAGGTGGAACAGCGAGGCCATCTGCGTCTTGCTGCCGCCATTGTCGAACGCCAGCTTGGTAATTTCGCACACGCGGGCGCCGGGAATCATGCGCACCGCATCGACTTCTTCCTTGAAAATTTCATCGGCCATGATGCCGATCGGGGAATCCAGCCCCAGGGTCAAGGTGCCCACCACCTCGCCCTTGTCGCTGGCGGTGAGCGTGATCCGGTTCGGATCGTCGCTCAGTTTGTGGGTCCCGGCATAGCCCCGCCAGGAGTACATTTTATTGATGAGCAGGCTGGCCTTGCTGCGGCCTTCGACTGTATCGATCATGCGAATACCAAAAGATTTTTCGTCGGTGACCAGGTCTTCCATATTTTCTGGAAGCAAGTCCTCGAGCGTGGCGCGCGCATGGGAATCGGCGGAAGCCTGCCGGATGGGCTCGGCTTCCAGCACTGGGACAGGTGTTCCATTCATGGCTCTATCCTCCTTTGGCACCCGCTAGCCTGACGGCCAGCCACTGCCAATGAGCCCAACGAGCGGCGCGGACGCCGGGCTCAACGGCAAAATATAGTTGATTAGCCTCGCGGGGGCGCGCACGATTGATGCCGGGACGAAAAATGTATCGGTTTACAAGTGCGTTATGTAAAAATTACCAACTTTCTACATGTTGGCATGGCAGCGCCCGCCGCACAATACCCATGAAGCAAATGTTGTAAAAAAGACTCTATTGTTTTCAATCGCACAATAGACACAGAGGAGGGGTGCCCGCATGCGGCATGGCGCATGCGGGTGGAACGGCGCGGAAGTTGCTACTTATTCAAATTGCTTTTGCAAGTTACGTGCTTCATCGGTCTGCGCGAAACGCGCATCGGCCATGGCGGCCTGCAATTCCTTGCGGGCGCCGGCCTTGTCGCCTTTCTTCCACAGCGCGGCCGCATAGTGGCCGCGGATATCGGCCGCCTTGGGCGCCAGCTCGCTGGCTTTCTTCAGCATCGGCAGCGCGCGCTCGAGCTGGTTCTGCTCGGCCAGGATCCAGCCCAGGGTATCCATGATGGTCGGGTTGTCGCCGGCCAGCTGTTGCGCCTTCTCGGCCGTCGCCAGGGCGCGCTTGTCCTTGTCCTGCTGGTAGGCCCAGGCCAGGTTGTTCAACGCCAGCACGCTGTCGGGCATCTTGGCCACCACCGTCTCCAGCTGGCCGATGGCCGCCTTGTACTGCTTGGCCGCCAGGTTCTGCTCGGCTGCATACATCAGGCCCAAAGGCTCGTCCGGGTGCGCCTTGCGCCAGGCCGCCACCTGGACATCGGCGTCGGCGGCGCGGTTGGCCGCACGTAAGGCGCCGGTGAGCTTGAACAGCAGTTCCGGCCGCGCCGCCAGCGTGAACGCTTGCTGGTAGGGCGCGACCGCCTGCGCCGGTTTGCCGGCCTGCATCTGCAGGTCGCCTTCCAGCACGAAACCGGCCGGCTGCTTGGCCTGGGCCTTTTGCAGGTTGCGCGCGGCCGCCAGCGCCTCTTCTGGCTTGCCCTGGAGCATGGCCAGGTCGGCTTGCATCAGGTGGCCCTGCACCGACGCCGGATCCAGGCCCAGCGCTTTCTTCACGCTGGCTTGCGCGGCCGGCAGGTCTTTTTTCTGCACCTGGACGCTGGCCAGGAACAGCTGGGCTTGCGGCGACCTTGGCGCCACGCCCGCCAGCTTGCTATAGGTTTCGTAGGCGCCGGCCACGTCGCCGGACATCTGCTGGGCTCGGCCCATGACTTCCAGCACCAGCGGCGAGGCCGGGTGCACCAGCAACACCTTGCGCATATGCTCGACAGCCTTGGCCGGCTGGCGCGTCTGCAGGAAATAGCCGCCCAGGCGCACCGCCGGCACCAGCGCGTCCGGATCGACCGTGGCGGCTTTCTCCAGCCATTGCGCCGCTTCGTCGCGCTTCTTGGCCCGTTCCGCCATCTGCGCCAGCGCAGTCATGGCACCGACATTATTCTTGTCCTTTTCCAGCAGCTTCAGCATGTGCTGGCGTGCCGCCTCGGGTTTTTGCTCCATCAGTTCGAGCTGGGCCAGGTTGACCACCGCGGTATAGCTGGCCGGCGCCAGCTCGACCGCCTTGCCGAAGGCGGCGCGCGCGCCAGCCTTGTCCTGCTTGGCCAGCAGCACATGACCGCGCAGCACGTGCAGGTCGGCGTCCTTGCCATGCTTGGCATCCTGCTTGGCCAGCACGGCCAGGGCCTGGTCGTAGTTGCCCATGGCCAGCTGGGTGCGCGCCAGCGCCGTGGCCGCCGGCAGCGAATCGGGTTCCAGCTCGAGCGCCTTGTTCAGCATGGCCATGCCTTTGTCGCGCTCGCCCAGCGCCAGGCGGGCGCCGCCCAGGGCAATATAGCTGGCCGAGCGTTTCGGGTTCAGCTCAATGGCGCGCTCGAGCAAGGCGGCCGCCTTGCCCGGTTCACGCTGCAGCATATTGGCTTGGGCCGCCAGTTCCAGCAGGCTGCCATCGCTGACCTTGCCCTCCAGCACCGGTTCCAGCACTTTCTGGGCTTCGGCCGGGTTATTGCCGCGCAACAGGGTCGCTGCCAGCAGCTTGCGCGCAAACTGGTTGCCCGGCTGCACGTCGAGGTAGGTGCGCAGCTTGGCTTCGCCCTGCTTCAGGGTGCCGAGCTGGAAGTCGACCGCGCCCGAGAGCAGCAGGCTCGGCGGATGGTTGGGCGCGCCCTTGGCGATCGCCTGCAGGTTGTCGCGGGCCGCCGTGTAGTTGCCGCGCGAATAGTCGAGCAGGGCTTGCGTGTACAGCGTGGTCAGGCTGCGCGGCGCCGTCTTCTTGGCTGCGTTGATGGCGGCCTGGGCCGAATCAAGCTTGCCAGCCACGATATCGAGGTAGGCTTGTTCCAGGTTGGCGCTGCTGTTGGTCGGGTCCAGCTTGATCACTTCGGCAAAGGCGGCGCGCGCCTCTTCCGGCTTGGCCTGGGCCCGCAGCAACTCGCCCTTGAAGGTCAGCGCATTGATATTGCTGGCGTCCTTGGCAATGGCTTGTTCGGTCAAGGCGCGCGCGCCCTCCAGGTCGTTGCCGATGGCCGCCAGGCGCGCCATGCCGGTCAGCGCATCGGCGCTGTTGGGCTCGGCGTCCAGTGCCGACTGGAATTGCTTTTTCGCCTCATCGAGCTTGCGCAAGCCGATCAGGGCTTCGCCGCGGAACGCCAGCATGGCCGGGCTTTGCTGGAACTTTGCCGTTTCATCAAGCATCTTCTGCAAGTCGCCCAGGCGCAGCAACGCTTCGGCCAGCAGCAGTTGGCTGTCCTGCGGCTTGTATTTCAGTTCGAGCGCGCGGCGCGCTTCCTTTTCGGCCGACACCGGGTCGCCCATCTGCAGCGACAGCTTGCCCAGCTGGTAGCGCGCTTCGCCATTGTTGGGGTCCTTGGCCAGCGCATTCTTGAGCTGGATCTGGGCGCCCTTGCGGTCGCCTTTCTGCTGCAGCTGCTTGGCGTCGGCCAGCAGGCTTTCCGGGGTGTCCGATTTGCAGCCGGCCAGCAAAGCGCTGGCGGCCAGGGTGGCGGCCACTGCCAGCCGGGTTACGCGATATGCCATAGTGTCCCTCAGTGTGGTGATGTCGTTGTTATGTGTTGCGGTGCGCGCGGAACCACTGTTCCAGCATCATCAGCACCCAGACCATGGTGCCGTGGTAGCCGGCATGCTCTTTCAGGTGGGTGCCGACCAGTTGTTCGATGAACTCGCCGCGCACCACCTTGCGCGCCTTCAGGTCGCTCAGGCTGTCCGCGGCCAGCTGCTGCAAGGCCTGGTGCTGCTGCAGCCAGACCCCGAACGGCAGGCCGAAACCATGTTTCTGCTTGGTAATGATGGCATCGGGCAGGAAGCCGCGCAATGCCTCTTTGAAGAACCAGCGCAACTGGGTGCCGTTCAGCTTCTGCTGCGGCGTCAGGCCGGCCGAGAACGCCACCACCGCGTCGTGCAGGAAGGGGAAGGCCACCTCGACCCCGGCCAGTTCGCAGGCTTTCATCACCTTCGGCAAGTCGTTGTCGGCCAGGGTGATCTGCAAGTCCAGCGCCAGCATGCGGTTGATCAGCGAGCGCGCTTCGCTGCGCCCGTAATTGCGCTCCAGCGTGGCGATCGGGTGGCCGATGTCGGCCGCCGCCAGGAAGTCGTCGGTAAATACCTGCTGCGGGCCGTAGCGCCCCAGCAGGTTATAGGTTTCCAGCCGCGCCGGCATGCCGACCGAGGCTTGCTCGATATAGCTGCGCGCCTTGCGCAGCAGGCGCACCCGTTCGCCGCCCGGGAAATTGAACACGGCCGGTTCCAGCAGGGCCTTGCGCACCAGGCGCGGCACCCGCTCGTACAGTTCGAACACATGCTGCTTGGCGTAGCGCTCGTTGCCGCCGAACAGCTCGTCGCCGCCATCGCCGCCGAACATGCGCTGCACGCCGTCGGCTTGCGCCATGCGCGCGCAGTAGAAAGCCGGCACCGCCGAGGCGTTGCCGAAGGGCTGGTCGAACACGGCCGCCACCTGCGGAATGGCGTTGACCACGTCGTCCGGCGTCACATAGTACTCATGGTGCCGGGTGCCGAAATGGCGCGAGGCGATGCGCGCATATTCCATTTCGTCGTAGCCCTGGGCCTCGAAGCCGATCGAGTAGGTGTCGGCCGCCACGCCGCCGACCTGGGTCAGCACGCCGGCAATGGTGGAGCTGTCAGTGCCGCCGGACAGGAAGGCGCCCACCTTGCGCCCGCCCGCCGCTTCCTGCACGCTGAGGCGCAGCACGGACAGGAATTCTTCCTTCAGTTCGCCGAACGAGCGCTTGCCGTTTTCCTCGAACTGCATGCGCCAGTAAGTGTGCTCTTCGACGCGGCCCTGGCGGTAGTGCAGGTAGCGGCCGGGCAGCAAGCGCTGCTGGCCCTGGTACACGGTGCCGGGCGAGGGCACCATGTGGAAATAGACGTAGTTGTACAGGCCCTGGTGGTCCAGTACGCCAGGCGTCAGCGGGTGGCGCAGCAGGACGTCGGCCGAGCTGCCGAACACCAGGGTTTCGCCGGCCAGCTGCCAGTGCAGCGGCTGGATGCCCATGCGGTCGGTGGCCAGCACCGCTTCGCCGCTGCGCTCATCAAGGATGGCCAGGGTGAAGCAGCCATGGAGCTGGGCGCAGGTGCGCTGGGCGCCCTGCCCCCACAGCGTGGCGACGGTGGCGGCCAGGCCCTGGGCGGCCGCCTGGGCCGCCAGCGCCGGGTCGGTCAGGCGCGGCTGGCCCCACAGGGCCACCAGCAAGCCATCGCGCTGGTACACGTCGGCACTGCCGTCCAGCGCGGCCACCGCCACCCCGCTGCGCTGGCCGGAACGGGCCTGCAGCGTGCCGTGGTCGAAGCGCGCCAGCGGCGCCGCCATCTGTTGCAGCAATTCCGGCGCGCCGGCAAACCCAATCCATCCACAGATCCCGCTCATATGCTTCCCTTCCGCTTACACGAACACTTCGACCGCGGCCGGGTGGCTCAGGAAAGCCGCCGGGCTGGCCGTGGCGCCATAGGCGCCCGATTGCAGGACCACCACCAGGTCGCCGGCCTGCGCCTGCCCCAGTTCCATCTGGTCGGCCAGCAGGTCGAGCGGGGTGCACAGCGGGCCCACCACCGAGGCCAGCTCGCGCGGGCCGCCGGCCACCCGGTTGCCGATCACCACCGGATAATTCTTGCGGATCACCTGGCCGAAATTGCCGGACGCCGACAGGTGGTGGTGCAGGCCGCCGTCGGTCACCAGGAACACCTGGCCGCGCGACTCCTTGCGGTCGACCACCCGGCACACATAGGCGCCCGCCTCGCCCACCAGGTAGCGCCCCAGTTCGATCACCACTTCGGCGCCCTGCAGGCGCGGCCGCACCTCGTCCATGATGCGCGCCAGGTTGTGGCCGACGGCTTGCAGGTCGAGCCGCTCTTCACCGGGGAAGTAGGGAATGCCGAAGCCGCCGCCAATGTTCAGGATGCGCGGCGCGCGCGGCGCCGCTTGCGCCAGGCGCAGCGCCAGTGCGAAGGTCTTTTCGTGGGCCTCCTGCAGCGCCGCCGCCTTCAGGTTCTGCGAACCGCTGAAGATGTGGAAGCCGTGGAAATCGAGGCCCAGTGCGCCGATCCGCGCCAGCATGGCCGGCACCCGTTCGGCATCGACGCCGAACTGCTTGGGGCCGCCGCCCATCTTCATGCCGGACGACTTCAGTTCGAAGTCCGGGTTGACCCGCACATTCACCTTCGGCACCAGGCCCAGGCGGCGGCCGATCGCGGCGGCGCGCTCCATTTCGCCTTCCGATTCCAGGTTCAGCACGATGCCGGCGGCAATCGCGCAGGACAGCTCGGCCTCGCCCTTGCCGGGACCGGCAAAGCTGATCTTGGCCGGGTCCATCACGGTGTCGAGTGCCACCCGCAGCTCGCCGCCGGAAGCGACGTCGATGCCGTCGACCAGGGTGGCCATATGCTGCACCACGGCCGGCATCGGGTTGGCCTTCATGGCGTAATGCAGGTGCACGTCGGGCGGCAGCGCGGCGCGCAGCTCGGCCACGCGCTGCGTCATGGCGGCGCG
>Ga0209050_1000571_pt1 | contig 59772 bp, 47 predicted proteins | sample Araplavi_mTSA_r2_FD_184276 | JGI IMG/M metagenome (GOLD analysis project Ga0209050, IMG submission 184276) | Arabidopsis root microbial communities from North Carolina, USA - plate scrape MF_Cvi_mTSA_r2 (SPAdes) (version 2) | ecosystem: Host-associated > Plants > Roots > Endosphere | place: USA... | reverse complement strand
GCGAGCGGCTGACCCAAAACGGCACGATGACCAGCTTGCCGCCGGTGCACAGCGCGCCGAAGATCTCCCACACGGAGAAGTCGAAGGCGTAGGAGTGGAACATCGTCCAGACATCACCCGGACCGAAATGGAACCATGTGTCGGTGGCGCCGAGCAGCCGGCTCACGTTGCGGTGGCACAGCTGCGCGCCCTTGGGCCGGCCGGTGGAGCCGGAGGTGTAGATCACGTAGGCGAGGTTCTCTCCGTGCAGGTCGATATCGGGGTTGCTCTCCGGCTCGGTGGACAGATCGAGCGTGTCCAGTGCCAGGACTTCAAGTGCCTCGGTGCCCGGCACCTGCAGGTGGCTTTGCGTGAGCAGCAGCGCGATGCCGCTGTCACGCACCATGTAGGCCAGCCGGTCTGCGGGGTACTCCGGGTCCAGCGGCACGTAGGCGCCTCCGGCCTTCAGGATCGCCAGGATGCCCACCACCATCTCGATGGAGCGCTCCACCGCGATGCCTACCTTCGTCTCGGGCTTCACGCCCAGGGCGATCAACCGGTGTGCAAGGCGGTTGGCCTGCACGTTGAGTTCGCCGTAGCTCACGGTCTGATCGCCGAAGCACAGTGCGGGTGCTTCGGGGCGCGCGCGCACTTGCCGTTCGATCAACCGATGGATCGGTTCGCCCGCTTCGGCTGCCTGCCTGCACGCGCCCCACGATGCCAGTTGCGCGCGTTCGGCTTCACCCAGCAGCGCCACCTCGCCCACCGCCTGTTCGGGGTGGTCCGCCAGCGCCTGCAGCACCGCCAGGTAGTGGTCCGCCATGCGCTCGATCGTCGAGGCCTCGAACAGCTCCGCCGCATAGCTGAACGTCGCATGCAGCCGACCGTCAGGGCTCTCGTCGGTGACCAGCATCAGATCGAACTGCGCGGTCTGCGCTCCCAGGCCATAGGGTTCCAACGCGAGTCCCGGCAGCCCATTCAGTCCCGAGAAATCTCCGCGCTGATGATTGAACAGCACCTGGAACAACGGCTGGATGCCCGGCACACGCTCCGGCTGCAGCGCCTCGACCAATTGCTCGAACGGCAGGTCCTGATGCATCTGCGCACCCAGTGCCGCTTCGTGCGTCCGCGCCAGCACCTGCAGCAGGCTGGCGCGGCTGTCCACCACCGCGCGCAGCACCTGCGTGTTGACGAAAAAACCGACGACGCCTTCGGTCTCCATGCGATGGCGATTCGCGATCGGCACGCCCACGCGAATGTCTTCCTGGCCGCTGTAGCGTCCCAGCAGCACCTGGAAGCCGGCCAGCAGCACCATGAACAGCGTGCCCTCCTGATGCCGAGCCCGCTTCTGCAGGCCCTGAACCAGCGACGCGGGCAATTCGAACCGCTGGGTGGCCGCGCCGTACCGGCCATCGGGCCTGCGGGCGTGGTCGAGCGGCAGTTGCAGCACCGGCTGCGTCCCGCCGAGCTGCGTCTTCCAGTAGGCGAGCTGGCGCTCCTGCTCGCCAGCCTCCAGCCAGTGCCGCTGCCACACCGCGTAGTCGGCATACTGGATCGGCATCGGCTGCAACACCACGGCTTCGCGCTGCACGCAGGCGCGGTACTGCGCCACGAACTCGTCCACGATGATCTGCAGCGAGCCGCCGTCCGAGACGATGTGGTGCATCACCAGCACCAGCACGTGCGTTTCGGGCGCTAGGCGGATCAGCGCCACCCTCATCAGCGGTCCCTGCGTCAGGTCGAAGGGCGTGTTGCCGATGCGTTGTGCCGCTTCGCGGGCCATGGCCTCGCGAGCGTCGGCGTCCGCCAGGCTCAGGTCCAGCAGCGAGAAGTCGAGTTGGCCGTCCTCGCGGATCACCTGCTCGGCAAGTCCGTCGGCATCGGCGCGAAACACCGTGCGCAACGATTCGTGGCGTGCCACCAATGCCTCGAAGCTGGTGCGCACCGCGTCCACGTCCAGCGCTCCCGTGAGCTTGAGTGCATCGCTGATGTGATAGGCCGTGCTCTGCGGATCGAGCTGCCACAGGAACCACTGGCGCAACTGCGCGTAGGAGACATGGCAGCGGTCCTGCGCGGCGTCTTCGCGCGGCAGGATCGGAAACTGGTCGAGCGTCAGGCCCTTGGAACGGATGCCCTCGTACACCACGCGGCGCTGCTCGGCCGGCAACCGGGAGAAGCGCTCGGCGATGCGGCGGGCTGCGGTGGTTTCCATCAAACGGTCTCCATGCTGTCGATCAGCGAATCGATTTCTGAAAGGGCCTGGACCACGGGGCTGTCCCGGAGGGCCCCGGCGATCCGGGCAGCCATGGCGGCCAGGGTCGGGTGCTGGAAGACGTCGCGGATCGTGAGTTCGCTGTGCATGGCGGCATGCAGGCGCGCCACGAGCCGCGCGGACAGCAGCGAATGGCCGCCGAGTTCGAAGAAGTTGTCGTTGCGGCCCACGCGCTGCACGCCCAGCACTTCCGCCCAGATCGCGGCCAGCTTCTCTTCCGTCTCTCCCAGTGGCGTTTCATATGAGTTGCCCGCCGAGAACTCCGGTGCCGGCAGCGCCTTGCGGTCCACCTTGCCGTTCGTGTTCAGCGGCAGTGCATCGAGCACCACCAGCACGCTCGGCACCATGTAGTCGGGCAATGCTTCGCCCAGGCGTTCGCGCAGTGCCGTCGTGTCGAGGTCTTGCCCTGACACGTAGCCCACGAGCCGCGTGCCCGTCGGTCCCTCGTTCGCAATGACGACCGCTTCCCTCACCTCGGGCTGCGCCAGCAGCTGCGACTCGATCTCCCCCAGCTCGATGCGGAAGCCCCGCACCTTCACCTGGTGGTCGAGGCGGCCCAGGTACTCCAATTGGCCCTCGTTGCTCCAGCGCACCAGGTCACCGGTGCGGTACAGCCGCTCTCCGCCTTCCGCCGCAACGAAGCGCTCGGCCGTCAGGCCTTCGCGGTTCAGGTAGCCGCGCGCGAGCCCGGCGCCCGAGACATACAGCTCGCCCGCCACGCCCACCGGCACCGGGTTGAGTTGCCCATCGAGCACGCGCAGTCCGAGGTCGGGGATGGCAAGACCGACCGGACTGCGCTGCTGGCCCAGGTCCTCGGCGGTGATGCGCTTGTAGGTCACGTGCACCGTGGTCTCGGTGATGCCGTACATGTTGATCAGTTGCGGGCTATCGTCGCCGTGGTGCTCAATCCATTGGCGCAGGCGCTGCGGGTCGAGTGCTTCGCCACCGAAGATCACCACGCGCAGAGACAGAGGGTCTTGGTAGGCCTGCGGCAGGCTGATCAATTGGCCGAAGGCCGAAGGCGTCTGGTTGAGCACCGTCACCTTCTGCGCCTGCAGCAGCTGCAGGAAGTCCTCGGGCGAGCGGCTGACCCAAAACGGCACGATGACCAGCTTGCCGCCGGTGCACAGCGCGCCGAAGATCTCCCACACGGAGAAGTCGAAGGCGTAGGAGTGGAACATCGTCCAGACATCACCCGGACCGAAGTGGAACCATGCGTCGGTGGCGTCGAGCAGCCGTGTCACGTTGCGGTGGCACAGCTGCGCGCCCTTGGGACGGCCGGTTGAGCCGGAGGTGTAGATGACGTAGGCGAGGTTCTCGCCGCGCAGGTCGATATCGGGATTGGTATCGGGTTCCGCACTAACGTCGAGGGTGTCGAGCGCCAGCACCTGCAGCGCCTCGGTGCCCGGCACCTGCAGGTGGCTCTGCGTGAACAGCAGCGCGATGCCGCTGTCCTGAACCATGTAGGCCAGCCGGTCCGCGGGGTACTCCGGGTCCAGCGGCACGTAGGCGCCTCCGGCCTTCAGGATCGCCAGGATGCCCACCACCATCTCGATGGAGCGTTCCACCGCGATGCCCACCTTCGTCTCGGGCTTCACGCCCAGGACGATCAGCCGGTGTGCAAGGCGGTTGGCCTGCGCGTTGAGTTCGCCGTAGCTCACGGTCTGATCGCCGAAGCACAGCGCCGGCGCCTCGGGGCGCGCGCGGACCTGCTTCTCGATCAGTCGGTGGATCGGCTCGCCCGCTTCGGCTGCCTGCCTGCAGGCACCCCACGAGGCCAGTTGCGCACGCTCGGCTTCACCCAGCAGCGCCACCTCACCCACCGTCTGCTCGGGGTGGTCGGCCAAGGCGTTCAGCACAGCGAGGTAATGGCCCGCCATGCGCTCCATGGTCCGCGGCTCGAACAGCTCCGCCGCATAGCGCAGGCTCGCGCGCACGCGGCCATCGGCATCCTCGGTGGTTTCCAGCGTCAGTTCGAACTGCGCCGCCTGCGTCCCCAGGTTGCACTCGGTCAACGTCAGACCGGGCATGCCCTGCAGCGCAGCAGCGTCACCCCGCTGATGGTTGAACAGCACCTGGAACAGCGGGTTCGCGCCAGGAACGCGCTCCGGCTGCAGCGCTTCCACCAGTTGCTCGAAGGGCAAGTCCTGATGCGCCTGCGCGCCGAGGGCCGCGTCTTTCGCGCGGGCCAGCACCTGCGACAGGCTCTCGCGGCCGTCCAGCACGTTGCGCAGCACCTGTGTGTTGACGAAGAAGCCGATCACGCCTTCGGTCTCCGCCCGGTGCCGGTTGGCAATGGGCACGCCCACACGAACGTCCGGCTCGCCGGTGTAGCGGTTCAGCAGCACCTGGAAGCCTGCGAGCAGGCCCATGAACAGCGTCGCGCCCTGGGCCTGCAAGCGCTTGTGCAGCTTGCGAACCAGATCGTTCGGCAGTTCGAAGCCGTGCCGTACCGCGGTGTAGCGGCCATCCGCGTTGCGTGCGCGGTCGGCGGGCAGTTGCAGCACGGGCTGACCGGTGCCGAGGTGCTGCTTCCAGTACGCCAGCTGGCGCTCGCGCTCGCCGGCCTCCAGCCAGTCGCGCTGCCATGCGGCGTAATCGGCGTACTGGATCGGCAGTGGCGGCAGTGCTGCGGTCGCGCCTTGCACGTGCGCGCCGTACTGGGCGACGAACTCGTCGACCACGACCTGCATCGACCAGCCGTCGGACACGATGTGGTGCATCACCACGACGAGCATGTGTTCCTCAGGGGCCAGGCGGATCAGGCCGACACGCAGCAGCGGGCCTTCAGCCAGGTCGAAGGGCGTGTGGCTCAGGCGCGAGGCTTCTTCGTTGCTGCGCGCTTCGCGTTCTTGCTCGTTGCGCAACGCCGAGAGATCGACCACCGCGATGTCGAGCGCAGCGGCTTCGCGGATCACCTGCTCGGCCAGGCCTTGCGCGTCGGTGCGGAACACGGTGCGCAGCGACTCGTGGCGCTGCACCAGCGCATCGAAGCTCGCGCGCACGGCGCTCACGTCGAGCGGGCCCGCCAGCTTCAGCGCGCCGCTGATGTGGTACGCCGTGCTCTGCGGGTCGAGCTGCCACAGGAACCATTGGCGCATCTGCGCATGGGACAGCGCCAGCGTGCCGGCACGCTGCGCCGCCGTCAGCACGGGGATCGCTTGCGTTTCCGAAGGCTGGCCGCCCTGCACGGCGCGCGCGATGCGCGACAGGCTCTGGTGTTCGAACACCTGACGCGGGTTCAGCGGCACGCCGGCCCTGGCCGCGCGCGCGGTCACCTTGAGGCTCAGGATGGAATCGCCGCCGAGCTCGAAGAAGTTGTCATGGCGGCCGACGCGGGCCACGCCCAACACGTCGGCCCAGATGACGGCAAGGGCCTGCTCGACTTCGCCCTGAGGCGCTTCGTACGCCTTGTCGCTGTTGAACTCGGGCGCAGGCAGCGCCTTGCGGTCGACCTTGCCATTGGCATTCAGCGGCAGCGCATCGAGCACCATCAGCACGCTGGGCACCATGTAGTCGGGCAACGCTTCACCGAGGCGCTCGCGCAATGCCGCCGTGTCGATGCCTTGGCCCGATACGTAAGCGACCAGTCTGGCACCCGAGGGGCCTTCGTTGGCGACGACCACCGCCTCCCTCACCTCGGGCTGCGCCTGCAGTTGCGCCTCGATCTCTCCCAGCTCGATGCGGAAGCCCCGCACCTTCACCTGGTGGTCGATGCGCCCCAGGTACTCCAGTTGGCCCTCGTTGCTCCAGCGCACCAGATCGCCGGTGCGGTACAGCCGGTTGCCGTTGTCGGTGGCAATGAAGCGCTCGGCCGTCAGGCCGGCTCGGTTCAGGTAACCGCGTGCGAGGTGGATGCCGCCCAGGTACAGCTCGCCTGCCACGCCCACCGGCACTTCGTTCAGGCTCGCGTCCAGCACATGCGCCTGCGTGTCGCTGATCGGCCGTCCGATCGGCACCTGCGTGCTGCCGTCGTCGCGGCACGTCCACTGGGTGACGTGGATGGTGGTCTCGGTCGGGCCGTACAGGTTCTGCAGCGTGGCGCCGCCCAGGCGCTGCAGCGCTTCCTTCTGCGTGGCTGCGGGCATGGCCTCGCCGCCGCAGATGATGTGCTTCAACTTGGTCGTCGCCTCGATGCCCTCGTAGGCCAGGAAGGCCTGCAGCATCGAGGGCACGAAGTTCAGCGTCGTGATCTGGTGCTTTCGGATCAGTTCGACAAGGCGCACCGGGTCGCGGTGGTCGCCGGGGTTGGCGATGACCAGCCGGGCGCCCGAGGTCAGCGGCCAGAACATCTCCCACACGGACACGTCGAAGCCGAAGGGGGCCTTGTGCAGCACGGTGTCTGCGCCTGCGAGCGTGTAGAACTCTTGCATCCAGGCCATGCAGCTGAAGAGTGCCGCGTGGCGGATGGCGGCACCCTTGGGGCGGCCGGTGGAGCCGGAGGTGTAGATGACGTAGGCGAGGTGTTCGCCGTGCAGGGGGACTTGAGGATCGGCTGCGGACTCTGAAGAGGTATCGAGCGTGTCGAGTTCGAGCACCTGGAGTGCTTCGGTGCCGGGGACCAACGAACGCAGGTGGCGCGGGGTGAGCAGCAAGGAGAGGCCGCTGTCTTCGACCATGTAGGCGAGGCGCTCTGCCGGGTACTCGGGGTCCAGGGGCACATAGGCACCACCGGCCTTGAGCACGGCGAGGATGCCCACCAGCATCTCGGTGGAGCGCTCCGCGCAGATCCCGACCAGCGTGTCCTGCCGGACGCCCAGCGAGATCAGGCGATGGGCCAGCCGGTTGGCACGGGCGTTGAGTTCGGCGTAGCTCAGCGCCTCGTCGCCGAAGACCAGTGCGGGTGCCGAAGGCTTCAGCCTCGCATGCGTCTCGATCTGCCGGTGCACGGGCTGTGCGCCTTCGTGGCGGTGCATGTTTTCGCCCCAGGCCGCCAGCTGCGCGCGCTCGGCCGCACCCACCAGCGGCACGTCGCCCACCGCCAGCTCCGGCTGCCCTGCCAACGCCTGCAGCACCGCAAGGTAGTGCCCTGCCATCCGTTCGACTGTCTCCCGATCGAACAACTCGTCCGCATACAGGAAGCTCGCCTCGACCCGTCCGTCCTCGAACTCCATCGTCTGCAGCGTCAGTTCAAACTGCGCGTCTTCTTCCTCGAAGTCCAGCCGCTCGACCGACACGCCCGGCCACTCGGCGAGCGAACGGTGGTCGCGCCGCACGTGGTTGAACATCACCTGGAACAGCGGGTTCGCGCTCAAGCTTCGTTCCGGCCGCAGCGCGCCGACCAGCTGTTCGAACGGCAGGTCCTGGTGCGTCTGCGCGCCGATGGCCGTGTCGCGCGTCTGCACCAGCAGCTGCGCCAGCGTCGTCCTTGCATCGATCTGCGAACGTAGCACCTGCGTGTTGACGAAAAAGCCCACCACGCCCGCCGTGTCCGCGCGGTTGCGGTTGGCAATGGGCACGCCCACGCGCGCATCGGTCTGCCCCGTGTGCCGGAACAGCAATGCGTTGAAGCCCGCGAGCAGGGCCATGAACAGGGTCGCGCCTTCGGACGTCGCGGATTGGCGCAGGCGGGCAAGCGTGTCGCCGGGCAAGGCGACGGTGACGCGCGCCGAGCTGTAGCGGCCGTCGGCGTTGCGCGGTCGGTCGGTGTGCAGCGAGATCACCGGGTGTTCGGTGCCCAGCTGGTCGCGCCACCAGGCGAGCTGCCGTTCGCCCTCGCCGCCGTCGAGCCACTGGTTCTGCCACACGGCGTAGTCGGCGTACTGGACAGGCAGCGCGGGCAGCGCCGCGGCCTGTCCATGCACGCGCGCGGCATACAGCGCGGCCAGCTCGTCGAGCGTGAGCTGCACCGACCACCCGTCCGACACGATGTGGTGCATCACCACCAGCAAGCGATGCGTTCGCGCATCCGTCTTCAGCAGCACGGCGCGCATCAGCGGGTCGCGCGTGAGGTCGAAGGGCTCGGCGCGAATGCGGTGCTCCTCGCGCCGGATCGCGGCGTCGCGCGCGTCGGTGTCGAGCGTGCTCAGGTCAATGCAGGGCAGCGCGACCTCCACCGCTTCCTGGATGACCTGCTCGGCCTCGCCATCGCCCGCCTCGCGGAACACGGTGCGCAGCGACTCGTGGCGATCGACCAGCGCCTGCACGCTCGCGCGCAGGGCGTCGGCGTCGAGCTGCCCGCCGAGCACGAGGCCGCCGCTCAGGTGGTAGGCCGTGCGGGCCGGGTCCAGCTTCCACAGGAACCACTGCCTGCGCTGGGCGAAGGACAGCGGCGCGCGGTCGCGGGGCGGGCGCGGGGGGATGGCGCTCGTGCCGGTCTGCTGCTGCATGCCGGCGCTTGCGCCGCGCAATCGCTCCTTCAGCCTGGCGCGCTGTTCCGCGCTCAGGCTGGCGCGGCGCTCGGAGATGTCGTGGAGTTCGGACATGGCGGGTTCTTCAGGCGGTGGCGGGCAGGCGATCCGTGGCCGCGGCGACGGCATCGGCCAAGTCGGCGTTCTCGATCTCTTCGATCAGGCGGGTCTCGACCAGCAGGGCCAGGTCGGCGATGGTGGGCGCCTTGAAGAAGGCGGCCGGATGCAGTTCGATGTCGTAGGCCTTGCGCACGCGCGCCAGGATCTGGATGGCCAGCAGCGAGTCGCCGCCCAGCTCGAACAGGTTGTCGTTCACGCCGATGGCGGTAATGCCCAGCATGTCCTGCCACACGGCCGCCAGGCCGGTTTCGAGATCGCCCTCGGGCGCGACATAGGGCGTGTCGAGCGCGGGGCGCGGGTGGTTGCGGCGCGTGGCGCGCGCGGCGTGGGCCAGGGGGCCGTTCTCGATCAGCGCCAGCATGCCGCTGTCGAGTTCGCCGAGCCGCTGCGCGAGGTCGGTCGTCGAGATCACGACCTGCGCATGCGCCGAGCCATTGACGATGCGCTCCAGCGCCAGCGCGCCTTCGGGGCCGTCCATGCCCACGCCCTCCGGCAGCACCATGCCCGCGGCCATGCCCAGGTCGCGCCAGGCGTCCCAGTTGACCGAGAAGACCGCGTGGCCGGCGCTGCGCCGCGCCTGTGCGGCCAGTGCGTCGAGGTAGGCGTTGGCGGCGGCGTAGTCGCTCATGCCCAGGCCGCCGGCCATGCTGGAGATCGACGAACAGAAGAGCACGAAATCGAGCGGCTCGCCGCGCAATGCTTCCAGCAGGATTTGCGTGCCGCGCACCTTGGGCGCGAACACGGCCTCGACCATGGCGCGCGTGCGCTGGCCGATCATGCCGCTGCTGGCATGGCCCGCCGCGTGGATCACGCCGTGGATGGCGCCGAAGCGCTGCCGGGCCTGCGCGGCCGCAGCCTGCATCTGCGCGGCGTCGGCCACGTCCGCCGACAGCACGAGCACTTCACCACCCAGGGCTTCGAGTTCGAGCAGCTGCAGCAGCTTCTGGCGGAGGGCCGCAGGCTGCTCGGGCGAGGCAGCCAGCGATTCCCACGCGCCGCGCTCGGGCAGCGCCGAGCGGCCGAGCAGCACCAGCCTGGCCTGCCACGACCTGGCGAGATGCCGTGCCACCGACAGGCCCACGCCGCCCAGGCCACCGGTGATCAGGTAAACGCCGTGCGTGCGCAGGCGCTGTTGCGGCCCTGCGCCCTGCGCAGGCAGCGCCAGCGGCTCGTAGCCCTTGACCCAGCGGTGCGGCCCGCGATAGGCCACGAGCGGCTCGTCGCGCATCGGGGGCGCATCCGCCGCAAGCTGCTCCACCAGCCATGCCTCGGCCCGGCTGGCGGCTGCGGGCAGCACCACGTCGACGACGCGGCAGCCGATATGCGGATACTCCTGACCGATCACCTTGGCGAGGCTGAACAGCGTGGCCTTCTCGGGACACAGCGGCTCCAGGCCCGAGACGTCTTCCATCCGGTTGGTGACGACCTGCAGCGACAGCTTGCGCTCGCGCCCGCCCGCCGTGCTGTCCAGCGCCTGCGCCAGGGCCAGCAGGCTGAAGAAGCCGCGCTCCAGCAGCTCGCTCGACGAGGAAGGCACAGCGGACTCGCCGTCCACGCCCCACAGGTGATGGATGTTCGACACCGGGCCGATTTCGGCCTGCACCTTGCGCAGCAGCTGCTCGTGGTCGGTGCGCTCGCCAGGGCGCACGGCGTAGTGACGCGGGCCGATCTCGACGAAGCCCGGGCCCTGCTCCACCCACACGACGGGATGCGCATCGGCGCTTTCGCGCAGATGGCGAACCAGGTGGTCGGCAAGGCTGCCTGCTTCGCCGAACACCAGCGTGCAGGTGCCGGCCGGTGCGGGGCTGCGCACGGCGTGCAGCGGCTCGGTGCGCTTCCAGGCCGGCACGTAGAACACGTCGGCTGCCGGATTCGAAAGCTTCGAGTTGGCGCCGCCCTCGAAGGTGCCCGCCTCCACCCAGTACGACTGGCGCTGGAACGGGTAGCTCGGCAGCGGCACCTGGCGGCGCGGCTGGCCCGCGCGGCAGGCGGCCCAGTCGATCTCGACGCCGGCGCACCAGAGCGCACCGGTCACGCTGGCCAGCTGCCGCTCGTTGCGGGCCTGTTGCTGCGGATGCGCCTGGCTCGACCAGATGCCCACGGCCGAATCGGCTTGCGGATGCTGCCGCGCCAGGCCGGCCAGCGTTTCGCCGGGCCCCACCTCGAGCACGACGCGCCCCTGCACGCGCAGCAGCGCGGCCAGCCCGTCGGCGAAGCGCACCGTGCCGCGCAGATGGCGCCCCCAGTAGGCCGGGTCGATGGCCTGCGCGGCGGTGATCGGCTCGCCCGTGACGTTGGAGATGAACGGAATGCGCGGCGCATGGCGCGGCACCGAGGCAATCACCTTCTGCAGCTCGGCCACGATCGACTCGGTCATGGCCGAATGCGACGCGATGGCGACATGCAGGCGGCGCGGCAGGAGGCCGCTTGCGAGCAGCTGCTTCTCGGCCGCCTCGATGGCCAGCAGCGGCCCCGAAAGCACGCAGAGCTGCTCGCCGTTGACCGCGGCGATGTCACAGCCGGCGCCGAGGAACGGCTTCAGCCCGGCTTCGCTCAGCGCGATGGCCGTCATCGCCCCGGCGGGCATCGACTGCATGAGGCGACCGCGCGCGGCGACGATGCGCAGCGCGTCTTCGAGGCTGAACACGCCGGCCAGGCAGGCAGCCACGTACTCGCCGAGGCTGTGGCCCAGCATCACGGCGGGCCGCACGCCACGCGCCATCCATGCGCGGGCCATCGCGTACTCGACGATGAACAGCGCCGGCTGCGTGTACTCAATGCACGAAAGCTTCTCGTCGGCCGCGGCCTCCGCGCCGGCCGCGGGGTACAGCAGCTGGCGCAGGTCCATCCCCATGGCGTCGTTCAGCAACGCGCAGCAGCGGTCGACCTCGCCGCGGAACACCGGGTCGTCGCGGTACAGCGCGGCGCCCATGTTCGCGTGCTGCGTGCCGCCGCCGGGGAAGAGGAAGGCGAGCTCGGGCGCCGTGGCCGGCGCGCGCATCACCTGCTCGAAACCGCATTCGGGCGAGAGCAGCGCCTGCGCGCCCATCGCATGGCCGTTGGCGACGATGGCGGCGCGCAGCGGCATCGCGCGGCGGCCGCTTTGGAGCGTATGCGCGATGTCCGCGAGCGATTGATCGGCGGACGCTTCGAGATGAGCGCCCAGCCGCTGGCCGGCCTCCCGCAGCGCGGCGCGGTTCTGCGCCGACAGCGGCAGCACCTGCCAGCCGGAAGAGCTTTCGGCAGGCTTCGCGGCGGGTGCCTCTTCGAGCACCACATGCACGTTGGTGCCACCGATGCCGAACGAGCTCACGCCGGCACGGCGTGGCGTAGGGCCGGCGGGCCAGGGCTTCGTCGCGGCGTTGACGTAGAACGGACTGGCCGCGAAATCGATCTGCGGATTCGGCCGCTCGAAGTGCAGGCTGGCCGGCAGCGTGCGGTGCTTCAGCGCCATCACCGCCTTGATGAGGCCGGTGACGCCGGCAGCCGCGTCGAGGTGGCCGATGTTGGTTTTCACGGAGCCGACGGCGCAGTAGTTCGTGCGGTCGGAGCCGGCCTGGAAGGCCTGCGTCAGCGCGGCCATCTCGATCGGGTCGCCGAGCACCGTGCCCGTGCCATGTGCCTCGACGTAGCCCACCGACGCGGCGCTCACGCCCGCGATCAGCTGCGCCGCGCGGACGACCTCGGCCTGGCCGTTCACGCTGGGTGCGGTGAAGCCGACCTTGTCGGCACCGTCGTTGTTGGCGGCGCTACCCTTGATGACGGCGTGGATGGTGTCCCCGTCGCGCAGCGCGTCGTCCAGGCGCTTGAGCACCACGATGCCGGCGCCGCTGCCGATCACCGTGCCGGCGGCCTTCTCGTCGAAGGCGCGGCAGTGGCCGTCGGGCGAGAGGATGGCGCCCTCCTGGTAGAGGTAGCCGCCGTCCTGCAGCAGGTTGAGCCACACGCCGCCGGCCAGCGCCATGTCGCAGTCGTAGCCCAGCAGCGCCTGGCAGGCGGTGTGCACCGCGGCCAGCGATGTCGAGCACGCGGTCTGCACGGTCACGGCGGGGCCGCGCAGGTCGAGCTTGTAGGCCACGCGGGTGCACAGCGAGCCGCCGGAGTTGCCGCTCATGAGGCCCAGCAGGTCGGCGATGCCGCGGCCGTCGCCCAGGCCGAATGCGGGCAGCAGGTGCCGCATCAGGTACAGGTTGGGGCCTTCGCCCGCATACACGCCGACCTTGCCCGGCCAGCGCTGCGCGTCGCAGCCTGCGTGCTCGAGCGCGGCCCAAGCGCATTCCAGGAAGATGCGCTGCTGCGGGTCGAGGTACTCGGCCTCGCGCGGCGAGTAGCCGAAGAAGCCGGCGTCGAACTGGTCGAAGCCCTTGAACCGGGTGCCGGCCTTCACGTAAGCCGGGTCGTCGAGCAGTTCCTGCGGGACGCCTTGCGCGCGCAGCTGCTCGTCGGTGAAGCTGTCCACGGACTCCACGCCGTCGCGGATGTTGCGCCAGAGCGCATCGACATCATCGGCACCGGGGAAGCGGCCCGCCATGCCGACGATGGCGATCTCGATGCCGGTCGCACCGGGTTGTTCAGGGTGGTCCGGCTGTTCGTCGAGGGTGTGCATCAGTTGACTCTTTCCGCGGATTGGCGGCGTTGAAGCAAGGCGGCGCGCTGGCGCAATGCGCGGTCGTCTCCGGCCGTGGGCGAGGACGCGGGCGCGGCGACGCCGCGTGCCATCCACCGGGCCAGCGAACCGACCGTGGGGTACTTGAAAAGATGAACCAGCGGGACCGTGGCGCGCAGCCTGTCTTCGAGCAGGCGGTGCACGCGGACCAGCAGCAGCGAGTGCCCGCCGAGGTCGAAGAAGTTGTCGTGGATGCCGACTTTGTCGACCTGCAGGACTTCGGCCCAGATGGCAGCAAGGGCCTGTTCGACTTCGCCTTGGGGCGCTTCGTACGCCCTGTCGCTGTTGAACTCGGGCGCAGGCAGCGCCTTGCGATCGACCTTGCCGTTGGCGTTCAGCGGCAGCGCATCGAGCACCATCAGCACGCCGGGCACCATGTAGTCGGGCAACGCTTCGCCCAAGCGCTCGCGCAGTGCCGCCGTGTCGATGCCTTGGCCCGATACGTAAGCGACCAGCCTTGCGCCCGAGGGGCCTTCGTTCGCGACGACCACCGCCTCCCGCACCTCGGGCTGCGCCTGCAGCTGCGCCTCGATCTCTCCCAGCTCGATGCGGAAGCCCCGCACCTTCACCTGGTGGTCGATGCGCCCCAGGTACTCCAGTTGGCCCTCGTTGCTCCAGCGCACCAGATCGCCGGTGCGGTACAGCCTGTTGCCGTTGTCGGTGGCAATGAAGCGCTCGGCCGTCAGGCCGGCTCGGTTCAGATAACCGCGTGCGAGGTGGATGCCGCCCAGGTACAGCTCGCCTGCCACGCCCACCGGCACTTCGTTCAGGCTCGCATCCAGCACATGCGCCTGCGTGTCGCTGATCGGCCGTCCGATCGGCACCTGCGTGCTACCGTCGTCGCGGCACGTCCACTGGGTGACGTGGATGGTGGTCTCGGTCGGGCCGTACAGGTTCTGCAGCGTGGCGCCGCCCAGTCGCTGCAGCGCTTCCTTCTGCGTGGCTGTGGGCATGGCCTCGCCGCCGCAGATGATGTGCTTCAACTTGGTCGTCGCCTCGATGCCCTCGTAGGCCAGGAAGGCCTGCAGCATCGAGGGCACGAAGTTCAGCGTCGTGATCTGGTGTTTCCGGATCAGTTCGACCAGGCGCACCGGGTCGCGATGGTCGCCGGGGTTGGCGATGACCAGCCGGGCGCCCGAGGTCAGCGGCCAGAACATCTCCCAGACGGACACGTCGAAGCCGAAGGGGGCCTTGTGCAGGACCGTATCGACACCTTCGAGCGTGTAGAACGCTTGCATCCAGGCCATGCAGCTGAAGAGTGCCGCGTGGCGGATGGCGGCCCCCTTGGGGCGGCCGGTGGAACCGGAGGTGTAGATGACGTAGGCGAGGTGTTCGCCGTGCAGGGGGACTTGAGGATCGGCTGCGGACTCCGAAAAGGTATCGAGCGTGTCGAGTTCAAGCACCTGGAGGGCTTCGGTGCCGGGGACCAACGAACGCAGATGGCGCTGGGTGAGCAGCAGCGAAAGGCCGCTGTCCCCGACCATGTAGGCTAGGCGCTCTGCGGGGTACTCGGGGTCCAGGGGCACATAAGCACCACCGGCCTTGAGGACGGCGAGGATGCCCACCATCATTTCGGTGGAGCGCTCCGAGCAGATCCCGACCAACGTGTCCCGCCGTACACCCAAGGCGATCAGGCGATGGGCCAGCCGGTTGGCACGGGCGTTGAGTTCGGCATAGCTCAGCGCCTCGTCGCCGAAGACCAGCGCGGGTGCCGAGGGCTTCAGCCTCGCGTGCGCCTCGATCTGCCGGTGCACGGGCTGTGCGCCTTCGTGGCGACGGGTGTTCTCGCCCCACGCCGCCAGCTGCGCGCGCTCGGCCGCACCCATCAGCGGCACGTCGCCTACCGCCAGTTCGGGCTGCCAGGCCAGCGCATGCAGCACCGCCACGTAGTGCCCCGCCATCCGCTCGACCGTCTCACGATCGAACAACTCCGCCGCATAGACGAAGCCCAGCGTCAACTTGCCATCGGGCGTCTCGCGCGCTTCGAGCACCAGCTCGAATTGCGCCTCTCCATCGGGCAGCGCGTAGTGCGCCACTTCGAGCCCCGGCAATTGCGCCAGCGCCCGGTAGTCTTCGGCCAGGTGATTGAACATCACCTGGAACAGCGGACTCTGGCCCAGGCTGCGCTGCGGCTGCAGCGCCTCGACCAGTTGCTCGAAAGGCAGGTCCTGGTGCGTCTGCGCACCCAACACCGCCTCCCGGGCCTGCGCGACGACCTGCGACAGGCGCATGCGCGCGCCGATCGGGTTGCGCAGCACCAGCGTGTTGACGAAGAAGCCGATGACGCTTTCGGCCTCGACCCTGCTGCGGTTGGCCACCGGCGCGCCGACGCGGATGTCCTCGAGCCCCGTATAGCGATGCAGCAGCGCCTGGAACCCGGCCAGCAGCACCATGAAGAGCGTCGCGCCCTCGGACGCCGCGGATTGGCGCAGGCCGGCCAGCAGCGCGGCGAGCACATCGACGCTGTGCCGCGCCGCGCTGTAGCCGATCTGCGCGGTGCGAGGACGGTCGGTCGGCAATGACAGCACAGGGTGCTCGTCGCCGAGCTGCTCGCGCCACCAGGCCAGCTGCCGTTCGGCTTCACCAGCGGCCAGCCAGCCGCGCTGCCACACGGCATGGTCCACGTACTGGACGCGCGCGCCGGCACGGCGCTGCGTGTCGCCCTGCAGCCGCGCGGCATAGCCGGCCGCGAATTCGTCGAGCAGCACCTGCATCGACGCGCTGTCCGAAATGATGTGATGCATCACCACCACGAGCAGATGCGACGTGTCCGACAGGCGCACCAGCGCCACGCGCAGCAGCGGCCCCTGCGTCAGGTCGAAGGGCGTGGCGTGAAGGCGCCGCGCTTCCTCGGCGGCGCGCGCTTCGCGTTCGCCGGGCGGGAGGTGGCGCAGGTCGACAAGGCTCAGCAACGGCTCCCACGACGGACTGATCAGCTGTTCGGCGGCGCCGTCCGCGCCGGCGAGGAACACCGTGCGCAGCGACTCGTGGCGCGCGGCGATGTCTTCGAATGCGGCGTGCATCGCGGCGGCGTCCAGCGCGCCCGACAGGCGAAGCGCACCGCTCATGTGGTACGCGGTGCTTTGCGGCGAGAGCCTCCACAGAAACCACTGGCGTTCCTGCGCATGCGACAGCGGCAGCGGCTGCAGCCGGCGCTCGGCGGACAGCGGCTCGATGGCCGCGCCGGGCGCAGCAGAGACCGGGTTCGCATTGCGACTGCGCACTGCATCCGCGCAGGCATTCAGCCGGGGCTGTTCGAACAGGTCGCGAATGCCGAACTCGATGTTCCAGCGCCGCGCGATGCGCGCGGCCGCCTGCACCGCCGCGAGCGAATTGCCGCCCGAAGTGAAGAAGTGAGCGTCGTGCGCCAGCGTGCGCCCTTCGGGCCACCTGAGCACTTCGCGCCAGATGCCCGCCACCGCCTGCGCGACATCGTCGAACACCCGCGCCTCGGCCGGCACCGGCGCACCGCTCGCGCCGAGCGTGAAGGCCCCGTGCTCGTGGATCGCGTAGGCATCGAGGCTGCGCGCCGCGAGCCCCGCGCGACACGCCTGGCGCTGGAGCTTGCCGCTGGAGGTCTTGGGCAGCGCGCCGGGGTTCAGCAGCGCCACAACGGCCGGCGCTTCGCCGAACACCTCGCTCACGGCGGCGCCGAGCACCTCGACGAGCACATGCGGCGCCACCAGCTTCTGCATGCTGCGCGACACCTCGGCCGCCACGCCGATGCCCTCGCCTTGCGGCCCCGCCACCGCGAACGCGGCGACGCGGCCCTTGCGCACGGCCTCGACCTCGGCTTCGATGGTGCGCTCGATGTCCTGCGGGTAGATGTTGTGGCCGCGCACGATGATCAGGTCCTTGATGCGGCCCGTGACGTAGAGCTGCCCGTCGTGCTGGAAGCCGAGATCGCCGGTGCGCAGCCAGCGCCGCCCTCCATGCTCGGCAAAGGTCTCGCGGGTTTCGGCGGGCTTGCCCCAGTAGCCGGCGCAGATGCTCGGGCCGCTGGCCCAGATCTCGCCGATGCGGCCCGTGCCGAGCGCGGCCAGCGAGGCGGTGTCGGTGATGCGCACTTGGTGGCCTTGCGCGGCGCCGCAGCCGACCAGCAGGGTGCCTTCCGCGCTCTCAACGCCCTCGCCTCTTGCGAGCGCGCTGCTGGAGAAGCTGCGCGCGACCAATCCACCGCCGCGTTGTCCACCAGTGACGAACAGGGTCGCCTCGGCCAGGCCGTAGCAGGGGTACGCCGCGCGGGGATCGAAGCCCACGGGCGCGAACCGCTCGATGAATTCAATTTCGGTGTCGGCGCGCACGGGCTCGGCGCCGGTGTAGGCCACGCGCCAGCTCGACAGGTCGAGCCCCGCGAGCCGCGAGCCCTTCACGCGGTCGAGGCACAGGCGGTAGGCGAAGTCGGGGCCGCCGCTCAGCGTGGCGCGGTGGCGCGAGATGAGTTCGAGCCAGCGCACCGGGCTTTCGAGGAAGTAGCGCGGCGAGGTCAGCACCAGCGGGATACCGCTGTAGAGCGGCTGCATGAGGCCGCCGATCAGGCCCATGTCGTGATACAGCGGCGCCCACGACACGAACTTGTCGTCCGGCCCGATGCCCATGCCCTCGCGGATGGCGCGCTCGTTGGCCATGAGGTTGCGGTGCGTCACGATCACGCCCTTGGGCGCGGAGGTCGAGCCCGAGGTGTACTGCAGGAATGCGGGGTCGTCCTGCGCGGGCGAGAACGGGGTCCATGCGTCGGCGAGAGCGCCGTCCACCGCGTCCACGGCGATCATCGACGCCTGCGCGAACGACTCTGCGGCACTCTTCATTGCAGCCTGCATCGCCGACGAGGTGAGGATGCAGCGGGCCTGCGAATCGTCCGCGATGCCCGTCAGGCGCGCGAGATGCTGGGGCCGCATGGATTCAGGCGGGAACACGGGCACCGCGATCACGCCGGCATAGAAGCATGCCAGCATGCTCACGGCGTAGTGGTCGTCGTTGTCCAGCATGACGAGGGCGCGGTCGCCTTTCGCAAACTGCTGTTGCAGGCGCGCCGCCAGCGCACGCACGCGCGTCTCGAAGACTGCGTAGCTGACGGGCTTCTCGAAGCAGGCGCCGTTCGCTTCTCCGGCCACCGTGAGCCAGACGTCGTCGGGCCGCGCCTGCGCCAATGCCCGCAGGTGTTCCACGAAGTTCGCGGATTCGGGGTGCCCCTGGTTCGGTGCCACCGCGGTTGTCGTTGTGCGTGCCATCTCGCTCACTTCAGATAGTCGGAAAGGGCGCAGCCGGCGTCGGGCCGGCTGCGTTCGGGCAAGGCGTCATGCAACCGCATGGGGTGCATGCCGTCCTCCGGCCATGGCCTGGCCCACGCGCCGCGCCAATGCATCGAGGAAGGCGGTCTCGCGCTGGCGGATGAAGAAGTGGCCGCCGTCGAACCAGTCGAGCGTGAACGCGTCGCCGGCATGCGCCGACCACGCCTCCATGCGCAGGGCGTCGATGTCGTCCTGGTGGCCCGCGAAGACATGCAGGGGCATCGGCAGCGGCGCATCCACCGCATAGGCGAAGCTTTTGCAGACGCGGTAGTCCGCGCCCAGCGTGTCGAGGGTGATGCGCATCAGCTCGGCGCTGGCGAACACTTCTTCGGGGGTGCCGCCCTGCTTGCGCAGTTCGGCGGTCAGCGCGGCGTCGTCATGCGTGTCGGGCAAGCGGCCGGGATCGCGCCGCGATGGCGCCGAACTGCCCGATGCGAGCAACGCCCGCGGCAACGGCCGGCCCAGCGCGCGAAGCCGCTGCGCGACGCCGTAGGCCAGCAACGCACCCATGCTGTGGCCGAAGAGCATGAAGCTGCCCTGCATCGCATCGGCCTGTTCGGCGCAGATGCGCGCGACCTGGGCATCGAAGCTTTCGACGAAGCGCTCGCCCATGCGCATGCCGCGGCCCGGCAGCTCGACGGGCACGATCTCGATCCAGCGCGGCAGCAGGGGCCGCCAGCGCAGGTACATCGTTGCGCTGGCGCCCGCGCACGGCAGGCACAGCAGCGACACCCTCGCCGGCACGGCCATCAGAGCGCGGCAGCCTGCGCGGAAGGCGCACTTTCCTGCGCCGCCATCCAGTCGCGCAGCGACTTCGGACGCATGTCGGCCCAGTTCTTCTCGACGTAGTCGAGCGCCGTCTTCTTGTCGCCCTTGACGCCGTCGACGGCCACCCAGCCGCTGGGCACGGCCTTCCAATGCGGCCAGATGGAATATTGGTCTTCGTGGTTGACCAGGACGATGAAGGTTTCGTCTTCGCGGTCGAAGCAGCTGGTAGACATGGTGCGTCCTTGTGCGGTTATCGGGGAAGCGGCAGGAAAGCGGACGGGCAACCGGACCGGCGGGCGGTCGATTGCTGCGCTTCTGATCAACATGACGGTTCGGGAGCGAATCTGTTCACTCCCCCCGGGGGGGGGCCACACACGTCAATCGTTGATCAGGTGGCGCATGGCGCCGACGGCTTCGTCAGCCTCGGCGATGAGGCGGTTCACGAGCCCGAGCGCACAGCCCATCTGCGCCGCGATGCCGCGCTGCGTGAGGCCTTCGAGGCGGTAGAGCTGGAACGCCGCGCGCGTTCTCGCGGGAAGCCGCGACAGCGCTTGCTCGATCAGGCCGACGGCCTGGCGGTCACGCATCAGGCAGTCCGGCGAAGATGGCCCGGGCACGTCCAACGTCTCGACATCGATGTCGAAGGTGCGGTAGGTGGCCTCGAGCGACTGGCGGCGGCAATGGTCGAGCGCCAGGTTGCGTACCACCTGGCAGCAGTAGCCCATGGGCTTGTCGATCTTGCGGCAGGCGCCGTCGGCGATGCGGAGGTAGGCATCCTGCACCACGTCGTCCGCGAGATCGGTGGTGCGCACGATCCTGCGAGCAACGTGCCAGAGCTGGGCCCGGTTGGCGACGAAGACATCTCCCAGCGATGACTCGGGCGAAGACATGGGCTGCATATTTAAATAAGAATCATTACTATCTATGAAGGGGCGCCACCCAAGATTTGCGATGTGCCCTCACTTCCATAGACGTTTGGGCGCACCAAACAGAGACATCTAAAATCCCGCCCCTTTGCTCGCTTTTCCCGCCGCGTCCCCCTGCCCATGAACATCGTCGTCAACGAAGACCTCAAAGCCTATATCGACCCCCTGACGCCGGAGGAATACGAAGCCCTCGAACGCAGCATCCTCGCCGAGGGCTGCCGCGACGCGCTGGTGCTGTGGGGCGACGTGCTGGTGGATGGCCACAACCGCTACGGCATCTGCCAGAAGCACGGGCTGCCCTTCCAGACGGTGCAGAACACGCGCTTCAAGAGCATCGACGACGTGCACCTCTGGATGATCGATCAGCACCTGGGCCGGCGCAGCATCTCCGACTTCCTGCGCGGCGTGCTCGCGCTGCGCAAGAAGGACATCGTCGATCAGCAGCGCACCCGCGCGGTGGCGCAGCCGGCTTCGCCGCCGGACGCCGCGCACGATCCGTCCGACCCGCCGTTCGACGTCGATCCGCCCGCCGACGGCGCTCCCATGCCTCCGCCCGCCCCGCTGAACAGCCGCGAAGCCATCGCCCGCGCCGCGCGGCTCAGCAGCAGCCAGGTGGGCATGATCGAAAAGATCCAGAAGCAGGCCGCGCCGGAACTGGTGGCGGCCGTGAAGTCGGGCGTGATCTCGATCAACACCGCGGCCGCGGTCGCCACGCTGCCGGCCGAGGAGCAGGTCTCGGCCGCGAACGCCGGCAAGGACGAACTCAAGCAGGCCGCCAAGCGCGTGCGCGAATCGAAGAAGAAGCCGCGCGAAGAGTCCGCCGAAGCGGATGCGCACGACGCGCCTGACACGGTACAGGCGCTGCAGCAGCGCGTGGCCGAACTCACGGCGGAGAACGAAACCCTGCGCCGGCAGGTGGCCGAACTGCAGGCCCAGCTCGGCCATTGAGCGCATCGGCCTGCACAAGCAGGCCGACGCGTTTTCTACAGCTGGATCTCGCTGATCTTCGCGCCCGACAGCGAGACGCCGGCTTCCAGCCCGACGTTCGTCATCACGAAGCCCACCACGGGTTGGCGCAGCGTGTTGGTGTCGATGCTTCCGTTGGCCCCGATGGTGGCGAGCGCCACCGTGGCGTCGGCACCTGCCGTCCAGCCCTTGCTGCTGCGGAACTTGTCCAGCGCCGCCTGCGTGGTGAACACGTAGATCACCGCCTTCGACTGCGCACCTGCCTGGAAGCCCACCGATCCGGCGGTGGTGCTGTAGTAGGACTGCGTGCGGCCGTTCACGCGCAACGCGCCCCGGCCGTACTCGGCGCCCACGCCCATGCTGGCACCCACCACGGCGGGAAACACCAGCACCCCGCTCGACCTGGCGACCAGATCGCGCGAGCCCTTCACGGAGTCATAGAGCTTGGACAACGAGGCATCGACCTGGGCGTCGATGGATGTGCGCGAAGACGCGCTGCTGGCCTGATCCTGCGGCCGCGTGGTGGTGCACCCGACAAAAGCCAGGCTGCACGCCGCCACGGCGGACGAAAGCGCCAGCGTGCGGAGATTCATGGTTTTCATGGCGGATTCCTTTGCAAAAAAACATGGATCGGCAAACAAAGCTCTGCCGTCGGCGGCAGACAAGTTCCATGCTAAATCCGCCAAAGAGGGGCAAATCCGGCTTGCGACATCGGCCTACGCGAAGTCACGGCGTCGGCGAACGGTGGCCCCCCTTCTCGTCAGCGTCCGCTCAGGGCAGAACAGTGATGCGGCCGGTGGCCGGCGGCGCCAGCGGGCTGTTCGCCTTGATGTAGGCCTCCAGGGCGTCCACGTCCTGGTCGCCGCCGAGTGCGTCGGTGCCCTGGTTGAAGACGGTGAAGTTGTCGCCGCCGGTGGCCAGGAAGCTGTTCATCGTCACGCGGTAGCTGGTGGCGTCGGCCATCGCGGTGCCGTTGAGCGCCATGTTGCCGATGCGCGAACCGGCGGGCGCCGAGAGGCTGTAGCTGTAGCTCAGGCTGGCCGACGGCAGCAGCACCTTGGGTGAGGCCACCGTGTTGGAACCGCTGTTGAACTGCTGCTCCAGCACCGCCTTGATCTGCGCGCCGGTCATGGTCTTCACCACCAGGCTGTTGCCGAATGGCTGCACCGCGAAGATCTGGCCGTAGGTCACGCTGCCGTCGCCGGCCGGTGCGAGGTCGGCGCGCACGCCGCCCGGGTTCATGAAGGCGATCTGCGCGGCGCCCTTGCCCGCCGGGCTGGTGGCGGCAAGCTGCGCGTCGGCAATCAGGTTGCCCAGCACGCTTTCCTTCGACGCGGTCTGCGTGCGCGTGGCCGTCGCGGTGAGCGAGCCCACCACGCGCTGCACCAGCGGCGCGGCGATGGCGAGGTACTGGCCGATGAGCGCGGCCACTTCCTGGTTCTTGCCGAAGGCGGGGTACTGGTCGGTCAGCGCGACGGTGGTGGCGCCGCTGGTGTAGGCCTCGCCCTGCACGATCACGTTGTCGGCGGCCTTGGCCGTGACCTTGCGGGTGCGGGTGTCGATGGTGATATTGATGTCGGTCAGCAGCGTGCCGTACTGGCCGGCGCTGGTCAGCAGGAAGGGCTTGGCCGGATTGGTCTTGCCGTAGTCGCACACATACGAGCGGTGCGTGTGGCCCGAGATCACGACGTCCACCGCGGTGTCGAGCTTGTTAAGGATCGGCAGGATGTCGCCGCTCAGGCCGGCGCAGCTCTTGTCGTTGTAGCCCACGGTGGTGGTGCCGCCCTCGTGCACCACGACGACGATGGCATCCGCGCCCTGCGCCTTCAGCTGCGGGATCAGCGCGTTGGCGGTGTCGGCCTCGTCCTTGAAGCTCAGGCCTGCGACGCCGGCGGGCGTCACGATGTTCGGCGTGCCCTTCAGCGTCATGCCGATGAAGGCGACCTTCACTGTCGCGCCGTCCTTCGTGAAGGTCTTCATGCCGGTGGCGGGGAACAGCGTGTTGCCGTCGCCCTTCACGGTGTTGGCCGCGAGAAAGCCGAAGTTGGCGCCCGGGAAGTTCTTGTTGACGCGGCACGGCTCGAGCGCGGTGTTCTTCGCGCAGCCGCCGTTCTTCATGCGCAGCAGTTCGGTCTGGCCCTTGTCGAACTCGTGGTTGCCGACCGCGTTGAAATCGATCTTCATCGCGTTCACGGCCTCGATGGTCGACTCGTCGAGGAACAGCGCCGACACCAGCGGCGAGGCGCCGATCATGTCGCCGGCCGACAGCACCGCGTTGTTCGGATTCTTCTCCTTGAGCGAGGCGATGGCCGAGGCCATGTAGGCCGCGCCGCCGGCCGGCACCGGCACCGTGCCGCCGCCCTTGGCGGGCGCGTTGATCGACAGCTTCGGCGGTTCGAGGTTGCCATGCAGGTCGTTGAAGGCAATGAGCTTCACGTCCACGGTGCCGGGCACGGCAGGTGCAGGTGCAGGTGCGGGTGCCGGCGGATTGCTGGCCGCGGGTGGCGGCACGAAAGGAACGAAATTGTTCGAACTGCCGCTGCCTCCGCAGGCGGCCAGGGTGGCGGCCACCACGCCCGCGACGGCAAGGTGCTTTAACGATGGATGCATGGACCTCTCCTCTGTTTTGGAATGCAGTCGATGCTGGGGACGGCACATGACGAGACCGTGAAGGCCCCTCGGCTGTGCAAGAAGATCGGCCGCTCAGGGCAACGGCACGAGGCGCACCGCGACCCCGGGGCCGAAGGCGGCCTGCAGCAGCGCCCTCGCCTGCACGCTGCGCTCGTCGGTCAGCGACTGCACCGCGAGCCAGCCTTCGGTCGGCCCGCGCTGCAGGTGCCAGCCCTCCTGCCCGAGGTTGATGAGCCGCGCGAGCGACGCGGCGTCGGCCACGGGCAGCGCTGTGGGCGTGATGTCGAGCCAGTCGGTCACCTGGTCGCTCTCGCCGCCCAGTCGCGCGGCCGCGCCCTCGGCAAGCGCCTGCTGCGTGGCGGCGTCCTGCACCGCGCCCTGCAGCACGATGCCGCCGCCATGCCAGCGGATTTCCAGCGATGGGGTCGCTGCATCGGCCGTTCGGACCTGTGCGTCGCCGCCGGCGGTCGGGTGCCACGCGACGGCGGCCGCCAGGATCGCGAGGCAGGCGATCGACGCCGCGAGAATTCTGCCGAGGGGATTCGTCATTTCGAGGCGCGAGCGTGCCACGCCACGCGTGACGCCGGTGTGACGGCCGCCCCGCCTACACGCATCGCGGCGGCGCGATGACCCCGAGCCGGGCCGGATCCGATACGCTCGAGGTCCGCCTCCCGCATTCCCCAAACATCCCGAGGAACGAACCCATGGCAGCGAACGCGAAAGTCACAGGAAATGTCGAATACCGGGCCGGCGACGGCCCCCTGATCCTCATTCCCCAAGGACCGATCGAGGTCGAGCTGGCACCCGACAGCGCGGTCATCAGCTGGGGCGATGCCGGCAACATTCAGACGACGGCCATTCCGCTTGCCGAATACCAGCGCTATCTGAGCGAGGGCGTGATTCAGACCGACTGAAGCGATGCGCATGTGCACCGCCCATGAAAAACGGCCCCGAGGGGCCGTTCTTCATTGTTCTGCATCCGCAGCGCGAGGCTGCGGTGCATCACTGCCGGTTCTTACTTCTTCTTCGCAGCCACGGCCTTCTTGGCGGGTGCGGCGGCCTTCTTCGCTGCGGGCTTTGCAACCACGGCCTTGTCGGCCTTGCGCTTTGCAGCCTTCGGGTCCACGGCGGCCTTGAAGGCGGCGCCCGGCACGAACTTCGGCACCTTCTGTGCGGCGATCTTGATCTTGGTGCCGGCGCTGGGGTTGAAGCCCGAGCGTGCGGCGCGCGCCACTTGCTTGAAAGTGCCGAAGCCGACGATCTGGACGGGGTCACCCTTCTTCACTGCGGCGACGATCGAGCCCGTGACGGTCTCGAGGATGCGCGCGGCTTCTGCCTTGCTGACGTTATGGGCGGCGGCGATTTTTTCGACGAGTTCGATGCGGTTCAACTGAGTTTCCTGATAGGTTTGATTTCGCCATGTTGCCTATGGCGGCGCAGCACGAATACAAGCTGCAAGCGGGGCGGAGTTTATTCGACTGAGAGAGGCCGGATGTAACGCGGTCGCTTCAGGCCTTCGTCGATCAGCCTTCGATCAGGCCTTCGGCCAGTATCGCGGCGCGAACGGCGGGGCGTTTCGCGATCGATTCCATGTAGCGAACGATCGCCGGCCAGGGGGAAAAATCGAGCCCCGCGTGCCGACCGAGGCGCAGGATCGGGTACAGGTACGCATCCGCGACGGTGAAGTGCTCACCGAGGATGTACGGCCCCGGCTGCACCAGCGAGGCGACACGCTCGAAGGCCCGGGTGTCCGCGACAAGGCCGTGCTTGTAGCTCGCGGGCACGTCGGGATCGAACATCGGCGCGAAGCCCTTGTGCAGCTCGGTGGCCACGAAGCTCAGGGCTTCGGCCAGGCGATGGCGGGCCATGGTGCCGGCCGCCGGCGCGAGCCGCGACGCCGGCACAAGATCGGCGAGGTACTGCAGCACGGCGAGGCCTTCGGTAAGCACCGCCCCGTCGTCGAGTTCGAGCGCGGGCACCTTGCCCATCGGATTGATCGGCAGATAGCTCTGGCCGGTGGCGGGCAGCGTCTTGGTCTCGAGGTCGACGCGGACCATCTCCGCGCTCAGGCCGGCCTCGCGCAGCACGATGTGCGGGGACAATGAAGAAGCGCCGGGGCTGTAGAAGAGTTTCACGAAAGGCTCCTGTGTGTGGTCGGATCGGTTTGCGTCGAAGTGATGTGCACGCCACGAATGGTGGCCGCGAGGGGCTTCATGAAAAAGCGGGTTGAGAGCACAAGATTGATGAACCGGACTCACGAGTTGCCGATCTCGCAGGCCGATGCGCGCGTGTTCGTGACGGTGGCCGACGCGGGCAGCTTCACCGCCGCCGCGGCGCTGCATTCGATGACCCCGTCGGCCGTGAGCAAGGCCATCGGCCGGCTCGAAAGCGACCTCGGCGTGCGGCTGCTGGCGCGCACCACGCGGGCCCTGCACCTGACCGAGGAAGGCATGGCGTTTCACGAACGCTGTGCGCGGGCGTTCGAGCTGCTGGCCGAAGCGGCGGAGGAAGCGAGCGCGGGCACGCGTGCCGTGGCCGGCACGGTGCGCCTGGGGTTGCCGCCGCTGTTCGGCACGTTCCTCGTGGCGCCGCTGCTTCCGGCGCTGCTTGCGCGGCATCCGAAACTGCGCATCGAGATCGTGTCGACCATGCGGCTGTCCGATGTCTTCGACCTTGGACTGGATGTCGCGATTGCAGTGGGCGCCCTGCCCGATTCGAGCCTGGTGGCGCGGCCGCTGGGCTACGGACAGTTCGTCACGGTGGCTGCGCCTGGCTGCTTCGCGAAGCCGGCGACGCGGCCCTCGCGGCCCGACGGCCGCGAGGACCCATGGAATTTCACGACACCCGAAGGCCCGCTGCAGATCGCGGCACGGGCCGACGTGCGTTCGGACGACATGCACCATCTCGCAGCGATGGCAGTGGCCGGACTGGGCGTCGCGCACCTGCCGATGTTCGTGGTGGGCGAGCACCTCGCCAACGGCCGGCTCGAACGATTGCTGCGCGAGTTCGAACCCGCGCCCAAGCTCGCGTCGCTGGTCTATCCGGCAGGCCGATCGATGCCTCGGCGCGTACGCGCCTTCATCGACTTCCTGCTGTCGAGCGAGCAGCATCTTGCAGGTGTGACGCGCCCGGCAGCAGGCTGAGGCAAGCGCCCGGCAATCACATCTCGACGGCAGGGTCGCGGCTGCCGGTTGCCTGCGAGCGACGCCCGACGAAGCGGCGAGCCCGCAGCAGCAGATCGTCGACCAGCGTGAAGACCACCGGCACCACGAGCAGGCTCAGCACCGTCGAAGTCAGGAGGCCGCCGATGACCACGATCGCCATCGGCTGGCGAAAGCTCGGTTCGGCGCCCAGGCCCAGGGCGTTCGGCAGCATGCCGGCGCCCATGGCGATCGTCGTCATCACGATCGGCCGCGCCCGCTTGTGGCAGGCGTCGATCAGCGCCTCGAAGCGTCCGAGGCCCCTCTCGCGCCGCGCCAGGATGGCGTACTCCACGAGCAAGATGGAGTTCTTCGTCACGATCCCCATCAGCATCAGCACGCCGATGACGACCGGCATCGAGAACGGCTGCTGGGTCATCCACAGAGCGAACAACGCACCGGCCAGGGCCAGCGGCAGCGCGGCCAGGATGGTGCCGGGCTGCAGGAAGTCGTGGAACAGCAGGACGAGCACGGCGTAGATGCAGAAGACGCCGATGGCCATCGCCGTGCCGAAGCTGCGGAACAGCTCGCCCATGCGCTGCACCTCGCCCTGGTCGACGCTGCGCACGCCGGCCGGCAGCGAGCGCAGCGCCGGAAGCGCCAGCGCCTCGCGCTGCACGTCGCCGATGGGGCGCCCGTTCAGCTCCACCGACAGCGTGACGTTGCGGGAGCGGTCGAGGCGGTCGATCTGCGAAGGTCCGCTGCCGAGCGCGACCTCGGCCACCGAGCCCAGGCTCACGCTGCCGTTGCTGCCCTGCACCCGCAGGTCGGCCACCCTGTCCAGGTCGCCGCGCAGCGCCGGGTCCATGCGCACGCGGATCGCGATCTGGCGCTGCGGCAGATTCAGCTTGGGCAGCGCGGTCGAATAGTCGCCGTAGGTGGCCAGGCGCACGGCATCGCCGAGCGCCTCGGACGTGACGCCGAACGAGGCAGCCCGCGCGGTGTCGGGCCGCACCTGGATCTCGGGGCGCTGCAGCGCCGCGCTCGACGTCACGTTGCCGATGCCCTTCAGCGCACGCAGCTGCACTTCGGCCTCGGCCGCAGCGCTCGACAGGGTTCCCGGATCGTCGCCGGCGAGCGTGATCTGCAGCGCTTCGCCGCTGTCGCCGCTGCCGACCGTGACGCGTGCGCCCGGGATGCCGCGCAGCACCTCGCGCATCTTCGCCTCCACGCCCGATTGCTTCAGGTGCCTGTCGCCGCGCGGCACGAGATCGACGGTCAAGGTCGCGCTCGTCAGGTCGGCGGCGGACGACGACGAGGTGGGACTGGACGCCGAGGTCGCGGTGCCTGCCGAAACGAAGACGGTGCGCACCTCGGGCAGCGCGCGCAGCAGCTCGGCGGCGCGCCGGCTTGCCGCGGCAGTTGCCTGCAGGGTGCTTCCCGGTGCGAGCTTGATCGTCACGCTGCTCTGTGCCTTGTCCTGCGCCGGAAGGAAGCTGGTCGACAGGAACATGGCGATGCCCAGGGAGGCGAGCACGAAGACGGCCGAGGCCGCGATGACCGCGCGGCGGTGCGACAGCGTGGCGCGTACCCAGCCGAGGTAGCGCGACATCAGCGGGCCGTCGGCCTCGGCCTGCGCACCGGCCTTCGCGGGCTTCAGCATGTAGGCGGCCATCATCGGCGTCAGCAGCCGCGCGACCAGCAGCGACATCAGCACCGCGACCGATGCGGTGATGCCGAACTGGCGGAAGAACTTACCCGGGATGCCGCCCATGAACGCGGTCGGCAGAAACACGGCCACCAGCGTGAAGGTCGTCGCGATGACCGCCAGGCCGATCTCGTCGGCCGCCTCCATCGCCGCCTGGAATGGCGTCTTGCCCATGCGCAGGTGACGCTCGATGTTCTCGATCTCGACGATCGCGTCGTCGACGAGAACGCCGACCACGAGCGACAGCGACAGCAGCGTGATCGTGTTCAGCGAGTAGCCGGCGAGCGCCATCACGCCGAAGGTCGGCACGATCGACAGCGGCAGCGCGGTGGCCGCGACGAAGGTCGCGCGCCAGTTGCGCAGGAAGCACCAGACGACGACGATCGCCAGCAATGCGCCCTCGATCAACAGGTGCATCGAGCCCTCGTAGTTGTCCTGGATCGGAGCGACCGTGTCGCTCGCTTCGGCGATCCGGACCTCGGGATGGGCCTGCGCGAAACGGCCCACCGCGGCGCGCGCCGCGTCGGCGACGCCAACGTCCGAGTAGCCGCGCGAGCGCGTCACCTGGAAGCCGATGACCTTGCGCCCGTCGCGGAATGCGAGCGTCGTGGGGTCCGAGCGTCCGTCGGTGATGCGCGCGATCTGGTCGAGCCGCACATAGCGGCCATCGGCCAGGGCCAGGGTGATCGCGCCGACCTCGGCCGGCGTGCCGACGGTCGCGATCATGCGCGTCGACTGGCGAAGGCCGCCGATGTCGCCCTGCCCGCCCGAGCTTTCCTTCTGTGTCGCCGTCAGCTTCGCAGACACGTCCGACGGCGTCACGCCCAGGCCCGCCATCAGGGTGGGATCGAGGTCGACGTGCACCTCGCGGTCGAGCCCGCCGACGCGGGCGACCGATGCGACGCCCTTCACCGCGAGCAGCGCCTTCGTGACGTCGTTGTCGACGAACCAGGACAGGTCCTGCTCGTCCAGGGTTGCCGATTCGATCGTGTAGGTCAGGAAGGCAGAGCCCGCCGTCGTGAGCTTGGAGACCGTCGGCGAGGCCATGCTCGAGGGCAGCTCGGCGCGCACGCTGTCCACCGCGTTGCGCACTTCGCTCAGCGCCTCCTCGCCGTTCTTGTCGATCTCGAAGCTCACGCTGATCGACACCGAGCCGTCGGTGATCGTCGTCGCGATGTGGTCGAGGCGGCTCAGCGAGGCCAGCTTGTCCTCGATCTTGCGCGCGACCTCGGTCTCGAGCTGCGAAGGCGCCGCGCCTTCCAGCGTGGCCGTGACCTGGACCGTCGGCAGGTCCATGTCGGGAAAATTCTGGATCTGCAGCTGGCGGAAGCCGACGATCCCCAGCACGGTCAGCAGCGCGAAAAGCAGCAGCGCCGGCACCGGGTTGCGGATGGACCATGACGAGAAGTTCATCGGGCCGCCTCCTGCTGCGCACCGGCCGTCTCTTGCGCCGCAGCCACCGTCACCTGCGCACCCTCGGACAGGAAGGCCCCGCCTTCGGCGACGACGCGCGCGCCGGCAGGCAGGCCCTCCACTTCCACGCGCTCGCCTTGCCGGCGTCCGGTCGTCACCGCGAGGCTTGCGACCTTGTTCCCGTTGCCCAGCAGGTAGACATAGGCGCGGCCGTCGCGCAGTGTCACGGCCGTCTGCGGCAGCGTCTGCGCCGGCCGGGGGTCGAGCTCCATGACACCGTTCACGAACATGCCGAGCCGCTGCGGCCCGCCGGTCGGCAGGCTGACGTAGACCGTCGCGCGACCGGTGCTGGTGCTCAGCGTCGGGCCGACCAGCCGCACGCGGCCCTCGGCCCGCTCGCCGTTCGGCAAGCTCACGTACGCCTTCTGACCAACCCGCAGGCGCGACACCTGCCGGGCATCGAGTTCCGGGCGCCATTCCACGCGGCCCTGGCGCACCAGCCGGAACATCTCGGCGCCCGCGCTGACGACGTTGCCGAGCACCGCCGACTTCGACGACACCACGCCGTCGTCGACGGCGACGATGCGCGTCTGCCGCAGCTTGAGCCGGATGCTGTCGAGCTCGGCCTCGGCCGACGCGAGCGATGCACGCGACGTCGCCTCGGTGATGCGGTAGTCCTCGACCTTCTGCGCCGAGAGCGAGCCGCTGCTTTCGACATCCCGGGCTCGCCGCAGGTTCGACGCGGCCTGCTCCAGCGTGGCGCGTGCCTGCGCAACGGAGGCCTCCTGCTTGCGCAGGTCGGCCTGCAGGCTTTCGTTGGCCAGCCGCGCGAGCACATCGCCGCGCTTGACGCTCGCGCCCACGTCGACCAGGAGCTCGGCGATGCGCAGTCCCCCGGTCTCGGGGCTGACGATGATTTCCTGCCAGGCAGCCAGCGGGCCGCTGCCTTGAACGACCTCCGGCCAGGCCTCGGTCTTCGGCGTGACGGCAACCACGGTCAGCACGCTGGGCGTTTTTGCATCGGACGCGGATGCCGGGGCCTTGCTCCAGACGACGGCGCCGCCCGCCAAAGCGATGGCCAGCGCCACCGCAGCGGCGCGCAGGGATTTGTTCAACGGAATTCTCATGAGTTTGTCTTGTTCGAAGCTTCGGTGGGCGTGTCGCCGGATGCCGCTGCCGGCGTGCCCGGCTGCCAGCCTCCGCCGAGCGCCTTGTAGAGCGCAATCCAGTATTCGATGCGATCGCGCCGCAGCGTGATCAGGCTGATTTCCGCCGACAGCGCGGAGCGGCGCGCTTCTTCCAGCGTCAGCAGGCTTTCGAGGCCCGCGCGCCAGTTCACCTGCGTGGCCTGGAAGTAGTGCCGGTAGTTCTGGTCCGCACGCTCGGCCTCTTCGACGCGGCGCGCCGTGCTGTCCAGGTTGACGAGCGAGCGTTCGACCTCCTTCACCGCGGTGCGCACGCCTTGCCGATAGCTGGCGAGCGCCATCTGGTAGCTGGCTTGCGCGGTGACCACCGCGGCGCGGCGCTTGCCGCCGTCGAACAGCGGGATCGACAGTGACGGGCCGAGCGACCACGTCGTCAAGGCCGAGGTGCCCGGCGTGGCCGAGATCGAGACCGAGCCCGACAGCGACAGGCTGGGGTACAGGTCGGCCTGCGCAGCGCCGATCTCGGCGCTGCTCGCGGCCAGCTCGCGCTCCAGCGAGGCGAGGTCGGGCCGCTGCCGCAGCGCATTGGCCGGCACGCTCTGCACCTCCAGGCCCGCGGGCTCGGGCAGGCGGCCGTCGGCGGCCTTGCCGACGGTCAACAACGTGCGCAGCGCGGGCTCGTCGCGCCCGGTCAGGTCGACCAGGGACTTGACGAGCAGATCGCACTGCGCGCGCTGCGAGATCAGCGTCGAGGCCGCGCTCGCGAGGCTCGCGCGCGCCAGGGCGGCATCGGACTGCGCACTGAAGCCCGCCCGCACCGATGCAGCCGTCGCCCGTTCGGTCTGCTGCGTCGACGCCTGCTCGCGCTCGTAGGCATCGGCCAGCAGCTCGCAGGCGCGATATTGCACGTACGTGTCGGCCACCTCGGCCGCGAGCGACACGCGCGCGTCGTGCCAGTCCGCCACGCGTGCATCGGCGCGCGCCTCGGCCGCCTCGGCATTGCGCCGCACCTTGGAGAACAGGTCGACCTCCCATGCCGCGTCGAGGCCCGCGCTGCGCGTGGTGTCCGTGGCCAGGGCGCCCGACATGGATTGCTGGCGCGCCCGGGAAAGCGATGCGCTGCCGTCGAGGCTCGGCAAGCCGCTTGCACGCGCGGTGGTCAGCGTTGCGCGCGCCTTCTCGATACCCGCCCATGCCTTCGCGAGGCTGGGGCTGTTCGCATCCGCGAGCGTGACCAACTGCGCGACGGTGGGGTCGTCGAACTGCCGCCACCAGTCGCGCATCGCGCCGGCATTGCCGCCGTGAGGCCGCACGGCCTGCCAGGCGACTGGAGTCGCGGGCGCCGGCTCCGAATAGGTGGGCCCGACGGCACAACCCGCGAGCACGAGGCTCGCGAGGGGCAGCACCAGGACGACGGCAAGACGGGTTGGAAAGAAGGAACGCATGGTGTCGATGGGAGTTCAGGCATCGTAGGAATGCCCTCCGTTCGCCACGGTTCGGCGGCGTTAAGTTGGGTAAAAGAACAGGCTCGCGCGGGAGCCCTGCGTCCAACGGCGCGATACTCCGGGCCGTATTCACGATCGACCCATGCCCCGCGTACTCCTTGTCGACGACGACGTAGACCTGACCGAGATGCTGTCGATGTACCTCGTGCGCGAGGGCTTCGAAGTCCAGGTGGTATGCGACGGCGAAAGCGGCGTCGCGGAAGCGGCACGCGGCGTCTATGCGATCGTCGTGCTCGACATCATGATGCCGCGCATGTCGGGCATCGAGGCGCTGCGGCGCATTCGCGCCACGAGCCAGGTGCCGGTGCTGATGCTGACCGCCCGCGGCGAGAACATCGACCGCATCGTCGGGCTCGACATGGGCGCGGACGACTATGTACCCAAGCCCTGCACGCCCGGCGAACTGGCCGCGCGCATCCGCGCGATCCTGCGGCGGACCGAAACGCGCGAGCCGGCCAGCACCGCGGCGAATCCGCGCATGCTGCAGGTGGGAGAGCTCGCGCTGTGGCCCGGCAGCCGGCGTGCACTGTGGCGCGGCCAGCCCCTGGAGCTGACGGGCACCGAGTTCGGCCTGCTCGACGTGCTGGCGCGCCACGCCGGGCAGCTCGTCAGCAAGGAAACCATCTCGCAGCAGGCCTTCGGCAAGCCTCTGGCGCGCTTCGACCGCCGGATCGACGTGCACATCAGCAGCATCCGCCAGAAGCTCGGCACGCGGCCGGACGGCGAATCGTGGATCCAGAGCGTGCGCGGCAGGGGCTATCAATTGCTCGAGGACTAGCCGTGAGAAGCGAACGCCGGCTCGGCAGCCTCTTCTGGAAGTTGCTGTTCGCCATCGTCATGAGCATGGTGCTGGCGATCGGCGCCATGACGGGCTACCTGTATCTCACCGGCCACGAGGCACCGCCGCCGCCCGAAGGCCTGCCGATGTGGGGCCCGGTGCCGGTGGTGCCGTTCCTGGCGGTCACCGGTGCCGTGCTGTTGATCAGCCTGTTGTTCGCGTGGTATCTGTCGCGCCCGCTGCGTCACCTGAGCTGGGCGATGGACCGCTTCGCGGAGGGCCGCCTCGACACCCGGGTCGGGCCGCTGATGAGCGGCCGGCGCGACGAGATCGCCGACCTCGCGCACGACTTCGACCGCATGGCCGCGCGGATCGAGCAGCTGGCGCAGGCCAACCGCGCGCTGATGCACGACATCTCCCACGAGTTGCGCTCGCCGCTGACCCGGCTCCAGGCGGCGATCGGCCTGCTGCAGCAGGACCCGGCGCAGGCGGCCGCGATGATCGAGCGCATCATGCTCGAGAGCGAACGACTGGACATGCTGATCGAGGAGCTGCTGACCCTGCACCGCCTGGATGCCGGGCCCAATGGCGTGCCGCAGCAGCGCGTCGACGTCATCGAGCTGCTGCAAGCCATTGCCGACGACGCGGACTTCGAGGCCCGCGCATCGCAGCGCACGCTGTGCCTGGACGCGTCGGGCAGCTTCGTCATCGTGGCGCACGGCGAGCTCGTCTACCGGGCTTTCGAGAACGTCATCCGCAACGCCCTGAAGTTCAGCCCGCCCGGCAGCCGGATCGAGGTGGATGCGCGCATCGCCGAAGGCGGCAGGATGCTCGTCACCACCGTGCAGGACCGCGGCCCCGGCGTGCCTGCAGGAATGCTGCAGGCCATCTTCGAGCCGTTCGCGCGGGTCGAGGGCAGCGAATCGGTGGGCGGCACGGGCCTCGGCCTCGCGATCGCGCGGCGCGCGATGCTGCTGCATGGCGGCACCGTGGAGGCCACCCTGCGCGAAGGGGGCGGGCTCGTCGTCACGCTGGCGCTGCCGGTGCGCAACTGAAGGCGCGGCGGACGCGGCTGCAAGGCTGCGCCGGCCTTTGCAGTTCTTGACGTATCCGGAGGTCCCTTTACGGCGCGGTCCGCGACATTCGAGCCATACCCGTCCGTCCTCACGCACGAGGATACGGGCAGCTCGGAAGAGGCGAACATGAACGAAACGGATGCGTACTGGACAGGCGGGCAACCTCCGGATGGAGACCGTTGGTCCTGCGCCGACTTCGGCGCGGTGCTGGACGATGCCGAGACGAGGCTGGCGCTGTTCCGCATGTACGGGCGCTACGTCAGGCGATGGAACGACATCGAACCCGGCATCCATCAGGTACATGGCGCGAAGGTTCTCGCCGCCGACGGCCGCTTCGTACTGCACGGCCGGCCGGACAGCCGGTCCCACTGGATACTGGAGATCGTCTTTGCACGCGGCTTCAGGGTCTTCCATCCGTGCAGCATGGGCCGCAACGCCATGCGCTCCACCGCGGACATGCGAAGCGTCCACCTGCACTGGTCCGGCAGCGGCAGGCAGGCATTCGGGCACTGGATGAGCGCAGAACAGGCTCCTCGCTCCCGCTGGCCTGCCCGATGGGCCGGCCGATGGTGCGCGCGGACCTGAGGCTTTGCACTTCTTGACGCACGTGGACGCCGCTTGACGGTCGAGCCGTCCGCCCCGGCGGAACGAATGGCTTCAGTGCTCCACGACCACGTCTGCCATGGGCCTGCGCCACTTGGCATCGATCCTTGCCTCCACGGCCCGGTAGCCCAGTGCGATGACCACCGGGATGACCGTCGCGCGAGGCAGCCCGAGGATTCCGGCGACCTTCGGGGCCGAGAAGCCTTCCATCGGACAGGAGTCGATCCCGCTGGCCGATGCAGCCAGCATGAGCGTCTGAGCTGCAAAGGCGGCATTGCGGGCAGCCCAGGCGCGGCTGCCCAGGTGTCCGATGGGCAGCAGCGAGAGGCTGGGCTTGAGGAGCGCGGCAATCGACACGAGCGGCGTCCAGATCGGCCAGGAGCCCAGCCCGAGGACGCGATCGAACATCCGCATCTGGCCGCGGTGATAGTTCTTGCCGCGCTCGGTGAAGTCGCTCGATCCCTCGATGTGAGCCCGTTGCAGGGCCGCGGTGCCGAGCGCGATCTCGCGACCCGCCTCGATGACCACCAGCGTCGGCGCCGAGCTGGCCGCGCGCTGGCCATTGCAGGCGGCGGCGATCCTTGCCTTCACGCCCGGGTCCCGGACCCAGTGCAGCCTGTAGGGCTGCAGGTTGCCGCTGGAGGGCGCCTGGGTGGCCTCGGACAGCAGGGCCCTGACCTGTTCCTCGGGGATCGGGTTGCCATCGAAGTCCCTGATGGCTCGGCGACGGCGGTTCAGGTCCTGGAACGCGGCCCACGATAAAGAAATGTCTTGCTTCTGCATGGAGAAATACTAAGCTTTTGCTTTGTTATTCGATACTCGCATTCGGAGCCGCGCTTGAAAACGAAGAAGCCATCGGTGACTCCCCGGAAAACACCGCGCCAGGAGCGTTCGCGCGCCACGGTGGACGCCATAACGCAAGCTGCTACTTACATTCTGGTGAAGCGCGGATGGGACAAGCTGAGCACCAATGCGATCGCGGAGCGCGCCGGCGTCAACATCAGCTCGCTCTACCAGTACTTCCCGAACAAGGAGGCCATCGTCGCCGAGCTGGAGCGCCGCCACGTGGCCCAGGCACGGCAAACGCTGGCGAACGCGCTCTCGCAGCTACCCGTCCAGCGCTCGCTGCGCGATGCGCTCGGCGTCCTCGTGCAGTCGATGGTGGACGAGCACAAGATCGCTCCAGCCGTCCACCGGGCGATCGCCGAGGAACTGCCGCGATCGGTCAGGTGCGTGCGGCGCGATGGCAGCCCCGTTGACCAGCGGCTGCTGCAAGCGCTGCGCCCCTACATGAAGAACGTTCCGGATCCCGAATTCGCACTCCAGATCGGGCTCGTGGCGGCGCACGCCGTGATCCACGAGAACGCCTCGCACCGGCCCGAAGTTCTGGCGCGGGCGGATTTCGTGCAGGAGATCGTGGCGCTCCTGGAGGGATACCTCGCGCGTCGGCGCTGAGGCGCGTTCGGGCGCTGCGCACCGAGGTCGCCGGCAAGGTGCGTTCCAAACCTCGCGGGGAGGCTGCTCCTGGCATAGGTGCGGGATCGACTTCGCCTGAGCCTCAGTCGTGCATCAGTTCCTGCACCAGGGCACGCAGGATCCCTATCGCCGGCGCCTCGGTGCGCCGGCGCAGCGTCACGATGCCGAAGCGGGCCACGCCCAGGAGCGATGGCTCCATCTTCAGCTCGACGAGGTCGGGCGCCGCGGCGCGGATGGACAGCAGCACCGCATCGCTGCGACGAGCCACTTCGACCAGGCTCGGAATCTCCTCGCACTGAACGTTGACGCAATGCGCGGGATGCGCCTGCGGCCCATAGGCCTCGACCAGCATGCGGGCGACCTCGTCGCTCAAGGGAATGGAGGCGATCGGATAGCGCTGCACGGCCTCGAAGCTCACGCCCTTGCGCAGCCGCGTGAGCGGATGGCCGCGGCGGCACATGAAGGTTCCGCGCATCTCGCTCACCAGGCTCACGTTCAGGTCGGGCGCGGGCTTGAGCGAGCGCGCATCCACCACCAGCGCATCGAGCGTGCGCTCGCGCAATGCCTGGGCCAGCAGATCGGTGCCGCCGCGCGCCACCGCTACGCGCATCTTCGGATGCCGCGTCGCCATATGCAGGAGGAACGGTGTCATCAGCATGGCGCCCGGCCCCGAGCCCAGTCCGATACGGAACACGCCGCTCTCCCCCTCGCGCAGCCTGCGGCCGCTGTCGCGCAGTTCGTCGGCCTCGAACACCAGCTCGCGCGCGCGCTCAAGCACCTCGCGCCCGAAGGCCGTGAGCTCGTTGCGCCGGCCGATGCGGTCGACCAGCGGCATGCCCAGTTCGTCCTCGAGCGCACGCACGCTGCGGCTGAGCGCCGGCTGCGTCAGGTGCAGGTCCAGCGCGGACTTGCTGAAGGAACCGGTCTGCGCCAGGGAGATCAGGTGTCGGAGCTGGACCAGTTTCACGGCGCGCGCCCTCGGGATGGATGCATTGCATTCATGCTAATGCATCCAACAATGCATTGGACGTTCGATTTGCCGGCTCCTAGGATTCGTCCGCATCCGGCCTACCGAGCCGGCATCCCTTCAGGAGTTCCGATGGCCTCGTTGTACCGACGTCCGCTTCTTCTCTGTTGCGCCCTGCTGATGGCCGCCGGCCTTGCAAGTGCCCAGGGCTACCCGACCAAACCCATCAACCTGATGGTTCCCTATCCGGCCGGCGGTCCGTCGGACGCTGCGGCGCGCATCTTCACCACGCCACTGGGCAAGGAACTGGGCCAGCAGGTGATCGTGGAAAACCTGGGCGGCGTGAGCGGCGCCATGGGGGCGCAGAAGGTGCTGGCGGCGCCGGCCGACGGCTACTACATCTTCCAGGGCTCGCCCAACGAGGTGATCCTCGCGCCGTTGGCCAACGCGGCGGTCAAGCTCAAGACCGAGGACTTCCGCCTGGTGCATCCGGTGTCCGATGCTGTGATGGTCTTCGTCGCCCGCAAGGATCTGCCGGCCGACAGCGTGGACGAGCTGATCGCGCTGGCCCGCAAGTCGGCCGACAAGCCGCTCTCGTATGGCAGCGTGGGCATCGGCTCGCTCTACCACCTGATTCTTGAAAAGGTGCAGCAGGACGCCGGCATCAAGCTCGTGCACGCGCCCTACAAGGGCAACGCGCCGCTGCTGCAGGACATTGGTGGGGGCCAGGTCGACTTCGCGGTGCTGGTCTACAGCGCCGCCATGGGCGCGCTGGCCGAGCAGGGCCGGCTCAAGGTCATCGGCCAGCTCGGTGCGCAGCGCTCGGAGCTGCTGAAGAACGTGCCGACCGCGAGCGAAGGCAAGGAACTCAAGAACTTCGCATACAAGATCTGGAGCGGCTTCATGGTGCCGAAGAACACGCCTGAAGAGGTGGTGCAGAAACTGCACAAGGCCATCGGTGCGACCTTGAAGGACCCGGGCGTGCGCACGCAGCTCGCGGCCCAGACCCAGGTCGTCGCGGCGCCGATGACGCTGGCCGAGTCGGCGAGGTTCTTCGAGGCGGAGACCGCGCGCTACCGCGAGATCGCCAAGTCCATTCACCTGCAACCCCAGTGAAGCGACACCCATGAACACCACCCTCCTCGACGATCTGCACGCGCAGGCCGATGCGTTCATCGACATCCGGCGCGACATCCATCGCCATCCCGAGCTCGGCTTCGACGAACACCGCACCTCGGCCCTGGTCGCCGAGCGGCTGGAGGCCTGGGGCTATGCGGTGGAACGCGGCCTCGGCGGCACCGGCGTGGTCGGCCGGCTGGTGCGCGGCAACGGCGAGCGCCGCCTTGGCCTGCGTGCCGACATGGATGCACTGCCCATCGACGAAGCCACCGGGCTCGACTACGCGAGCGAGCACGGCGGCGTGATGCATGCCTGCGGCCACGACGGCCATACTGCCATGCTGCTCGCCGCTGCGCAACACCTGGCCGAGCGCGGCCGCTTCGACGGCACGCTGAACCTGATCTTCCAGCCGGCCGAAGAAGGCGGCGGCGGCGCGTTGCGCATGATCGAACAGGGCCTGTTCGACAAGTACCCCTGCGACGCCATCTTCGCGATGCACAACATGCCGGGCCTGCCGCAGGGCCGTCTGGCGTTGCGCGAGGGCGCGGCGATGGCGTCGTCCGACTACGCGACGATCACGCTCACCGGCATCGGCGGCCACGGCGCCATGCCGCATCGGGCGGCCGATCCGATCGTGGCCGCGGCCAGCATCGTGATGGCGCTGCAGACCGTCGTGTCGCGCAACATCGATCCGCTGCAGATGGCGGTGGTGACGGTGGGGGCGGTGCACGCCGGCAAGGCCAACAACGTGATCCCGCAGAGCGCCACGCTCGAACTCAGCGTGCGCGCACTCGATCGCGGCGTCCGCCAGCACCTGGAAGAGCGCATCAAGGCCCTGATCGCGGCGCAGGCCGAAAGCTTTGGCGTGAAGGCGCAGATCGACTGGCGCGCGGGCTACGCGGTGCTGGTCAACACGCCCAAGGAAACCGCCTTCGCGCGCGAGGTCGCGCTGGAACTGCTGGGCCCGGAACGCGTCACGCTGCAGGCCCCGGCGGTGCCCGGCAGCGAGGATTTCGCTTTCATGCTGGAGCGCGTGCCTGGCAGCTACCTGCTGATCGGCAACGGCGAGGGCGACAGCCACGGTGCATGCATGGTGCACAACCCCGGCTATGACTTCAACGACGGCAACGTCGCGGTCGGTGCGGCTTACTGGGTGCTGCTGACCGAGCGCTTCTTGAACTAACGGCAGACCGCGCTCGTTGTTGCCCTGGACCGCTTGGACATGGGGTTGGCCGAGGAAGGCGCGCCACTGCACCGAACCGGGGCCCACGAAGGCGTGGCATGAGAGGAGCACGAGCGCCCACCCAGGTACGCAGGCAGAGCATTGGGCTGCCACCAAAACTGCTAGCGCCACCAAAGAAAAAGCCCTTGCAAGTCATTGACTCGCAAGGGCTTCTAAGCTTGGCGGAGTGGACGGGACTCGAACCCGCGACCCCCGGCGTGACAGGCCGGTATTCTAACCAACTGAACTACCACTCCTGGTAGACAACGTTCACTCCTTGCGGAGCCGAGTGTTGACGACTCGTGCCTGCTTCACTTGCATGAAACTGGCGACCCTACGGGGATTCGAACCCCGGTAGCCACCGTGAAAGGGTGGTGTCCTAGGCCTCTAGACGATAGGGTCAAAACCTTGGACGTGCTGCGATCAGCATCTCTAACCTTCTCGACACTTTGATGGTGGAGGTAAACGGGATCGAACCGATGACCTCTTGCATGCCATGCAAGCGCTCTCCCAGCTGAGCTATACCCCCGTGTGGGTGTCGAGCCTCGAATTATAGCCCGATTTTTCAGGCCTTTTTCAATCGCTCGATAACTTTTTCGCGGGAAAAAATTTCGAGCACTGAATCGAGGGACGGTGTCTGCGATGTTCCCATCACAAGCACTCGTACTGGCATCGCCAACACCGGCATTTTCAATGCATGTGCGGCGAGAACTTCCTTGATGGTAACTGCGATTGAGGCCTTATCCCAGGTCACGCCCATCAATTTTTCAACGAGTGTTGCAATCGCGGGCTTCACTGCATCGGTGATGTGCTGCGCGCGATCGGCTTCGGTCACGTCGATGTCCGCATAGAACGCGGCAGCCCACCCCGCCAGCGCCACCGTGGTGTCGCAACGGTCCTTGAACAGCGCGCAGATCGCAGGCAAACGTTCATCGGCAACGATGCCGCGCTTTTGCAACTGTGCTGCAACAAGCGGGGCGAGCTCGTCGCCGCTCTTCGCCTTGATGTACTGCGCATTCACCCAGGCAAGCTTTGCCGCGTCCCACTGCGCGGGGCTCTTCGACAAGTGCGAACCGTCGAACCAGCTCACCATCTGTTCGCGCGTGAAGAGCTCGTCGTCGCCGTGGCTCCAGCCGAGGCGCGCGAGGTAGTTGAGCATGGCCTCGGGCAGGTAGCCGTTCTCTTCGTAGGCCGTGACACTCACCGCGCCGCGGCGCTTCGAGAGCTTCTGTCCATCGTCGCCCAGGATCACGGGCACATGGCCGAACTGGGGCAGCGGTGCACCGAGTGCGCGGAAGATGTTGATCTGCCACGGCGTGTTGTTGATGTGCTCGTCGCCGCGGAACACGTGGGTGATGTTCATGTCCCAGTCGTCGACCACCACCGCGAAGTTGTAGGTCGGCACACCGTCGGGCCGCAGGATGATGAGGTCGTCGATCTCGCGATTGTTGATGGTGATCTCGCCCTTCACGAGGTCGTTCCACGTCACGTCGCCTTCGGGCGGATTGCAGAAACGCACCACCGGCGGCACGCCTTCGGGCACGGGCGGCAGCACCTTGCCCGGCTCGGGGCGCCAACGGCGGTCATACAGCGTCTTCTCGCCGCGCGCGCGTTGCGCTTCGCGCATCTCGTCGAGTTCGGCGGGCGTGCAGTAGCAGTGGTAGGCGGTGCCGGCCGCGAGCATCTGTGCGATGACTTCGCGGTAGCGCTCGAGGCGCTGCATCTGGTAGATCGGGCCTTCGTCGTAGTCGAGGCCGAGCCAGTGCATCGACGCGAGGATCTGGTCGGTCGAGTCCTGCGTGGAGCGGGCCACGTCGGTGTCCTCGATGCGCAGCACGAACTCGCCGCCATGGTGGCGCGCATAGGCCCACGAGTAGAGGGCCGTGCGTGCCGTGCCCAGATGAAGGAAACCCGTGGGGGATGGTGCGATGCGGGTGCGTACTTTGCCGGTCATTTCGTTATCGTGGATTCAGGGTGCTCAGGCCGCGCGCAATGTCGGCCTTGATGTCGTCGGCGTGCTCGAGGCCGACCGCGAGGCGGATCAGCCCCTGGCCGATGCCGGCCGCCTGGCGCTGCGCTTCGGTGAGGCGGCCATGCGAGGTGGTGCCGGGGTGCGTGATGATGGTCTTCACGTCACCGAGGTTGGTGGCAAGGCTCACCACGCGCGTGCTGTTCATGACATGGAAGGCATTGGCGCGCGCCGTCTCGGGCGAGTCGCCGACCACGTCGAACGACACCACCGCGCCGCCCTGCCCCGACTGCTGCTGCATCGCCAGCTCGTGCTGCGAATGCGAGGCGAGCCCGGGATAGTAGACGCGTGCAACGCCCGGCTGCTTCTCGAGCCATTGAGCGATGTCCATCGCGTTCGCGCAATGCGCCTTCATGCGGATGCCGAGCGTCTCGATACCCTTGAGCACGACCCACGCATTGAACGGCGCCAGCGCCATGCCGGCGGTGCGCACGATGGGCCCGAACACGTCGACGATGAGCTTCGAGGGACCGCAGATCGCGCCCGCCATCACGCGGCCCTGGCCGTCGAGGTGCTTGGTGCCCGAGTGGATGACGAGGTCGGCGCCCAGCGCCGCCGGACGCTGCAGGATCGGCGTGCAGAAGCAGTTGTCGACCGCCAGCAGCGCGCCCGCCGCATGCGCCACATCGGCCAGCGCGCGGATGTCGCAGACCTCGGTCAGCGGGTTGGTCGGCGTCTCGGCAAACAACAGCTTGGTATTGGGCTTCACGGCTGCGCGCCATTCGGCCACGTCGGTCTGCGACACGAAGGTGGTCTCGACGCCGAACTTGGCGAACTCCTTGCCGAACAGGTTCAGCGTGGAGCCGAACACCGAGCGCGAGCAGACCACATGGTCGCCGGCCTTCAGCAGGCCCATGCACATCATGAGGATCGCGCCCATGCCGGTCGAAGCGCCGATCGCCGCTTCCGTACCTTCGAGCGCCGCGATACGCTGCTCGAAACTGGTCACGGTCGGATTCGAGGTGCGCGAGTAGGTGAAGCCCGGCTCGGTGCCCGCGAAACGGCGCATCGAGGTTTCGGCGTCGGGCTGCACGAAGCCGCTGGTCAGGAAAAGCGCGTCGGAATGCTCGCCGTACTGGCTCGGCGCGAGCCCGGTGCGCAGTGCGAGCGTCTCCGGATGCAGCCCGGGCGGCAGTGTTCGTTCTTCGTCGGTCACTTCGTCTGCTCTCACTCGCTGAGGTTGGGAAGCGCGAGGCGCGAAGAATCTTCTTCGGTCTCTTCGATGCGGGGACGGTTGCCGTTCATGCGCGAGATGGCCTCGGTGTCGATGTCGCCGGTCACGTACACGCCGTCGAAGCACGATGCGTCGAAGCCGTCGAGCTTGGGGTTGAGCGAGCCGATCGCGCGCTTCATGGCATCGACGTCCTGGTAGATCAGCGCGTCGCAGCCGATAAGTTCGCGGATCTGCTCGACCGTGCGGTCGTGCGCCACCAGTTCGCCCTTGGTCGGCATGTCGATGCCGTAGACGTTGGGGTAGCGCACCGGCGGCGCGGCGCTGGCCAGGTAGACCTTGCGCGCGCCGGCGTCACGCGCCATCTGCACGATTTCCTGGCTGGTGGTGCCGCGCACGATCGAGTCGTCGACCAGCAGCACGTTGCGGCCCTTGAATTCGCTGGCGATCACGTTGAGCTTCTGGCGCACCGACTTCTTGCGCACGCCCTGCCCCGGCATGATGAAGGTGCGGCCCACGTAGCGGTTCTTCACGAAGCCTTCGCGGTACGGCACGCCCAGCAGGTGCGCGAGCTGCGTGGCGCTCGGGCGGCTCGACTCGGGGATCGGGATGATCACATCGATCTGGTTCGGCGGCACGGTCGAGACCACGCGCTTGGCCAGCGTTTCGCCGAGGTTCAGGCGCGCCTGGTAGACCGAGATCCCGTCGAGCACGGAGTCCGGGCGCGCGAGGTACACGAATTCGAAGATGCAGGGGTTCAGCGTGGGCGACTCGGCGCACTGCATCGAGTGCACCTTGCCTTCGAGGTCGATGAACACGGCTTCGCCCGGGGCGATGTCACGCTCGAACACATGGCCCGAGCCTTCGAGCGCGACCGATTCGCTGGCCACCATCACGGCGCCGTCGGCGCTGCGGCCCATGCACAGCGGGCGAATGCCGTAGGGGTCGCGGAAGGCGAGCAGGCCGTGGCCGGCAATGAGCGACACCACGGCGTACGAGCCGCGCAGGCGCTTGTGCATGTTCTTGACCGCGGCGAACACTTCGGCCGGGTGCAGCGGCACGCCGCGCGAAGAGCGCTCCAGCTCGTGCGCCAGCACGTTGAGCAGCACCTCGGAGTCGCTCTCGGTGTTGGTGTGGCGGTGGTCGGTGGAAAACAGCTCCGCGCGCAGCGCATGCGCGTTGGTCAGGTTGCCGTTGTGCACCAGCACGATGCCGAAGGGCGCGTTCACGTAGAAGGGCTGCGCCTCTTCCTCGCTGTAGGCATTGCCGGCGGTCGGATAGCGCACCTGGCCCAGGCCCACGCTGCCCGGCAGCGCGCGCATGTTGCGCGTGCGGAACACGTCGCGGACCATGCCCTTGGCCTTGTGCATGAAGAACTTGCGCTCGAGCAAGGTCACGATGCCGGCCGCATCCTGGCCACGGTGCTGCAACAGCAGCATCGCGTCATAGAGCAGCTGATTGACGGGTGCGTTGCTGACAACGCCGACGATTCCACACATGAACGATTCCTCTCAGGGCAGGTAGCTTGCCAACTTTTCAGGCAGCGCGGGTTTCAGGCCCTGCAATGCCGCATCGAGAACAATGGCGCTGCGCGATTCGTGCCACCAGGCACTGTCGCTCAACACCAGCAAATGAACAACGACGGCCAGCACGAGCAGGGCCACCGCACCCCGCGCCGCACCGAACGCCGCTCCCAGAATCCGGTCCACCGGCCGCAGACCCACGACCGTGATCAACTTGCGCGTGAGCGCTGCCACCAGGCCCACGCCGAACACCACCGCCACGAAGACCAGCACGAAGGCCAGCGGATAACGCCACGCCCCCTGCGGATCGCCGAACGGCAGCCATGCCGCCACGCCGGAAGCCAGCCACTGGGCGGCAATGAAAGCCGCCACCCAGCCGATCAGCGAAATCACTTCGAACACCAGCCCGCGCATCAGGCCGAACAGCATCGACACCCCGATGAGCGCGACGGCGATCCAGTCGAGCAAGGCCACGGCAACAGCAGGCGACAGCTCTTACAACGTGAGGATCGCAGCCGCCAAAGACAAGCCCTTGACCTTTTCCGCCGCGCGGTCGGCCTCGGCACGCGAACCGAAGGGGCCCACACGCACACGCGTGCGCTGCTCGCCGTCGGCCGTCTTGGCCACGTGCACGTAGGTCTTGAGGCCGGCCTTCTCGAGCTTCTGGCGCACTTCGCGCGCCTTGTCGGCATCGGCGAAAGCGCCGACCTGCACCACGAAGCGGCCGCTTTCATCGGCGGCGGGCTTCGGCGCGGCAGCCGTCGCGACGGGCTTGCCTTCGAGCAGCGCGCGGGCACGGGCAGCATCGCCCGAGTCGGCCGGCTTGGGCTTCGCTTCGGGCTTGGGTTCGGGCTTCGGCTTGGGCTCGGGTTTGGGTTCCGGCTTGTGTTCGGGCTTGGCCTCCGGCTTGTGTTCAGGTTTGGCCTCGGGCTTGGGCTCCGGCTTGGGCTTCGGCTCCGGCTTGGGCTCGGCGGCCGCGACGGGCGGCGTGCTGGGCACGGGCCTGCCGGATTCGATCACCGTGCCGTCGGCGGTCTCGGTGATCATGCCGCCGGACGACGCCGAAGCCACGCGCGAACTGCTGCCGCTGTCGGGCGCTGCCGGCGCGCTGCTCGTGGTGGGCGCCGGTGCAGCGGGCACGGGCAGTGGCTTGACCTTGTTGCGGTCGGGAATCTCGATGGGAATGTCGACCGACACGGGGCGCGGCTGCGTATCGAACAGCAGCGGAAAACCGATCACGCCGAGCAGCACCAGCACCGCTGCGCCGAGCAACCGGTGGCGTGCACGCCGACGCATGGTTTCGACACTTTCCGCGGGGACGGCGGCTGGGGCGCTGCGTCCTTCGTTGCCTTGCGGGCCGCGCGTGCGGAACTTGAAAAACGCCATGAAGTTCGATCCCTGAAGGAGTGCAGCGAGGTGGTGCCAGATGGTGTGGACAGCCCGACGATCAGCCGCCTGGCAGCAGGTGTTTGGCTTGCAGCCGGGGGGTGCCGTTTTCGAGCACGCCACCCACGGTGAAGAACGATCCGAAGACCACGATTCTATCAGCGGGCCCCGCCTGCTCGATGGCTGCGCGCAACGCTTCCATCGGGCCCGCGTGCACGCTGCCCGAGGCGTCGGTGCGCGTGTTCTGCGCCTGCCAGCTGGCCAGCAGGTCGGCGGCCTTGGCGGCGCGCGGCGTGGGCAGGTCGGTGAAGTACCAGCGGTCGATCAGCGGCCCGATGCGCGCGAGGATCGGTGCGAGGTCCTTGTCGGCCATCACGCCGAATACGCCGTGCGTGGTGGGATAGAAGCCCATCGCGTCGAGGTTCTCGGCCAGCGCGGCCACGGCATGGGCGTTGTGCGCCACGTCGAGCACCAGCGCGGGCTCGCCCGGCACGATCTGGAAGCGGCCCGGCAACTCGACCATCGCGAGCCCGTTGCGCACGGCCTGCGCGGTGATCGGCAACTGCGGCCGCAGGGCTTCGAGCGCCGCGAGCACGCCGGCCGCATTGATGAGCTGGTTGGCCCCGCGCAGCGCCGGGTAGGCCAGCCCGCTGTAGCGCCGGCCACGACCCGACCAGCCCCACTGCTGCTTGTCGCCCGACACGTTGAAGTCGGTCCCGAAGCGCCAGAGGTCGGCGCCGATCGCGTTCGCATGGTCGATCACGCTCTGCGGCGGCATCGGGTCGCTCACGATGGCGGGCTTGCCCGGCCGCATGATGCCGGCCTTCTCGAAGCCGATGCTTTCGCGGTCGGGCCCGAGGTATTCCATGTGGTCGAGGTCGATGCTGGTGATGACCGCGCAGTCGGTGTCGATGATGTTGACCACGTCGAGCCGCCCTCCCAGGCCGACCTCGAGAATCGCCACGTCGGGCTTTTCCTCGGTCATGCAATGCAGGATGCCGAGCGTCGTGAACTCGAAGTAGGTCAGGCTCATGTCGCCGCGCGCCTTTTCCACCACTTCGAAACTTGCTATCAGTTTGGAAGCATCGACGGCTTCGCCCTTGAGCCGCAGGCGCTCTTCGAAGCGCACGAGGTGCGGCGAGGTGAACACCGCCGTGCGATAGCCCGCGTGCGTCAAGATCGATTCGAGCATGGCGCAGGTCGAGCCCTTGCCGTTCGTGCCCGCCACCGTGATCACGGGGCAGCCGAAGCGCAGGCCGAGGCGCTGCGCCATTTCCTTGGCGCGCTCGAGCCCGAGTTCAATGTTCTTGGGATGGAGGTGCTCGGCGCGCGCGAGCCAGTCGTTAAGGGTTTCCATGGAGGCCGGCATTGTCGCCGACTGGCCGCCCAGGGCATCATCGCGGGCATGACAACCCTATACGGCATTCCGAACTGCGACACCGTCAAGCGCGCCCGCGCCTGGCTCGATGAACATGGCGTGGCCTACACCTTCCACGATTTCAAGAAACAGGGCGTGCCCGAGGCCGAGCTCGACCAGTGGCTGAAAAAGCCCGGATGGGAGGCCCTGGTCAACCGCAAGGGCACTACCTGGCGCAAGCTGGACGACGCCACCCGCGAGGGCGTGGTCGATGCCGGCTCGGCCCGCGCCGTGCTGCTGGCCAACCCCAGCCTGATCAAGCGGCCGGTGGTCAACTGGGGGGCGAAAAAACCCGTTACGACAGGGTTCGACGCCGACGCCTGGGCTGTCAACGCCGTGTAAACGCCGGAACCCGGCCTGCTGCCCGGCCTCCAACCCCGATCCGCAGGAGAAACACACCATGAACACGCACGTTTTTCGCACCCTCGCCGGCATTTCCGTGGCCGCAACCTTGGCCGCCGGCACCGGGCTCGTGCACGCCCAGCAGAACCAGATGGTCCAGGCCCGCGTGATCTCCGCCACGCCGATCCGCGAAACGACCGGCAGCGACGTCAACTACAACGTCACGTATGAATACAACGGCCGCCAGTACACCACCCGCATGAACAGCCGGCCCGGCGCGACCATTTCGATCCAGGCCAGCGCCTACGGCGTGACGACCTCACCGGTGGCGCCACAGCCGCAGTTGCAGCCCTATCCGGTCGAGGCCGACAACGGCTATCCGCAGTACGGCGGCTCGCCATGGGACAACGTGGTGCCCGAGCCGGGCGTGGTCGTCTCCAACGCCCCCGCGCCGGTCTACCAGCCGGCACCGGTGTATGCCGCCCCCGTCTACGTGCAGCCGGCCTACCCGTACCCCTATGCCTATCCCTACGTCTATCCGCCGGTCGGCTTCTCGCTGAACCTCGGCTATTCGCGCGGCTGGGGCGGTGGCTACTACCGCGGCTGGGGTGGCGGATACCGCGGCTGGCACCGCTGAGCCGCTGGCCGGCGGCCCATGCCGCCCGAGCCCCTAAAATCGAGGACTTTTCCAACCCTTGACGGGTGCGCCGCTGGTGCGGTGCGTCCTCGATTTGCCGACCGCTCCCGCGCCGGCGCCATCCAATGACGACGACTACCGACACTCTCAACAGCGCCGCAGTGGCCACCAAGGCCAATGTGTACTTCGACGGCAAATGCGTGAGCCACAGCCTCACGCTGGCGGACGGCACGAAGAAATCGGTCGGCGTGATCCTGCCGTCCACCCTCACTTTCAACACCGGCGCGCCTGAAATCATGGAAGGCACCGGCGGCAGCTGCGAGTACCAGCTCGCGGGCAGCACCGAATGGATTGCCTCGGGTCCGGGCCAGAAGTTCAACGTGCCGGGCAACTCGAGCTTCCAGATCCGCGTGACTGGCGAGCCCTACAGCTACATCTGCCACTTCGGCTGAAACCGGACCTCCTGACATGTCGACCATCCTCCAAAACGTACCCGCCGGCCAGAAGGTCGGCATCGCCTTCTCGGGCGGCCTGGACACCAGCGCAGCGCTGCACTGGATGAAGCTGAAGGGCGCCGTCCCCTACGCCTACACCGCCAACCTCGGCCAGCCCGACGAGCCCGACTACGACGAGATCCCGCGCAAGGCGATGCTCTACGGCGCCGAGAACGCCCGCCTGATCGACTGCCGCGTGCAACTCGCCAACGAAGGCATCGCCGCGCTGCAGGCCGGCGCCTTCCACGTGACCACCGCCGGCGTCACCTACTTCAACACCACGCCGCTGGGCCGTGCCGTCACCGGCACGATGCTGGTGTCGGCCATGAAGGAAGACGACGTCCACATCTGGGGCGACGGCAGCACCTACAAGGGCAACGACATCGAACGTTTCTACCGCTACGGCCTGCTCACCAACCCCAACCTGAAGATCTACAAGCCCTGGCTCGACCAGGTCTTCATCGACGAGCTGGGCGGCCGCGCCGAGATGTCAGCGTTCATGCAGAAGGCCGGCTTCGCCTACAAGATGTCGGCCGAGAAGGCCTACTCGACCGACTCGAACATGCTCGGCGCGACGCACGAGGCCAAGGACCTCGAGCACCTGAACAGCGGCATCCAGATCGTGCAGCCCATCATGGGCGTGGCCTTCTGGAAGGACGAAGTCGAAGTGAAGCGCGAGACCGTCTCGGTGCGCTTCGAAGAAGGCGTACCCGTTGCGCTAAACGGCGTGCGCTATTCGAACCTGGTCGACCTGATCCTCGAAGCCAACCGCATCGGCGGCCGCCACGGCCTGGGCATGAGCGACCAGATCGAGAACCGCATCATCGAAGCCAAGAGCCGCGGCATCTACGAGGCGCCCGGCCTCGCGCTGCTGTTCATCGCCTACGAGCGCCTCGTCACCGGCATCCACAACGAAGACACCATCGAGCAGTACCGCGACAACGGCCGCAAGCTCGGCCGCCTGCTCTACCAGGGCCGCTGGTTCGACCCGCAGGCCATCATGCTGCGCGAGACGGCGCAACGCTGGGTGGCACGCGCCATCACCGGCGAGGTGACGATCGAGCTGCGCCGCGGCAACGACTACTCGATCATGAACACCGAGTCGGCCAACCTCACGTACAAGCCCGAGCGCCTGAGCATGGAAAAGGTCGAGGGCGCGTTCACGCCGCTGGACCGCATCGGCCAGCTCACGATGCGCAACCTCGACATCGTCGACACGCGCGAGAAGCTCGCGATCTACACGCAGGTCGGCCTGCTGTCGTCGAGCGAAGGCGCTTCGCTGCCGAAGCTGGCCAACGACGGCGACGCGAACTGATCGCCGCGCCCTGCCTCCCCCGGGGGCAGAAACGCCAACGGGCCCTTTCGGGCCCGTTTTTCTTTGGTGCGCGCTGACAGGGTATCAGTCGCCGCCGCCTCCACCACAGCCGCCGCCACAACCGCCTCCGCCGTCGGACGAGCCACCGCCATCGCTGGAGCCGCCATCGCCGCCACTGCTGCTCGATTCGCTGCCGCCGAACCCGCCGGCATCGCCCGCACTGCCGCCATCCGACGATGACGATTCCCCGAAGCTGGTGCCGCATTGGGCGTCGGAACCGATGTGCCGCTCGACCGCACGGCAGTCGGGCACATAGTGGAAGCCGCCCGCAATGGCGAACTTGATGTCCAGCGCAAACAGCAGCGGCAGCCGAGCCGGCTTGCGCGGATCGATGCTCTCCTCCTTGCAGGCCCAGTACCAGGTGCGGCGCAGGCCGTCGTTGCGCCGGGCGTCCTTGCCCAGCACCTCGGCCGGACTGTGGTGCAGCATGGCGCCGAAGGCCGCCTTGCACCAGTTCTGGTAGCCCTGCGTGTGCAGGATGAACTCGTGCCACGCCGTGTCGACCACCTTCGATGGCATGGCGACGAACTTGCGGTCGCTGCGCAGGTGCGACATGAAGAACTGGCGCAGGCCGCGCAGCACCAGCTCGGCGTCGCGCCGGCTCAGTTGCGGATGCGCCTCGCGCAGCTTGCCGATGAGGAACGGCGGCAGCCGGGCCTCGCGGATGAACTGGCGGCGCAGGCTGGTTTCGAGGAACTTGAGCACCGCCGAGAACAGCAGCGCCACCACGATCACGGCCACCACCGAGCCCCAGCGGCGCGAACCCAGGAACACGGCGGCCAGCGCGACGAGCGGCACCGCGCGCCGGGCCCACACGAGGGCGCCGATGCGGCGGCGGAAATTCAGGTGCAGGAAATCGAGATCCATGCCGTCAGACCACCACCGGTTCCGGCTCCAGCCGGATGCCGAAGCGCTCGTACACGCTGGTCTGGATGGCCTTGGCCAGGGTCATCACCTCGCCGCCCGTCACCGGGTTCTCGCGGCCGCCGCGGTTGACCAGCACCAGCGCCTGCCGCTCGTACACGCCGGCGTTGCCCACCGACTTGCCTTTCCAGCCGCAGGCGTCGATGAGCCAGCCGGCCGCAAGCTTGATGCTGCCGTCGGCCATCGGGTAGTGCACGATCTTCGGGTCACGCGCAATGATGTCGGCGCACTGCTCGGGTGTGACCGTCGGGTTCTTGAAGAAGCTGCCGGCGTTGCCCAGCACGCGCCAGTCGGGCAGCTTGGCGCGGCGGATGGCGCAGATCCAGTCGAAGATGTCCTGGGCGTCCGGCGTGAAGTTGCCGGTTTCTTCCATCTTGCGCTCCAGGTCGAGGTAGCCGACCACGGCCTTCCACGGCTTGGGCAAACGGAATCGCACCCGGGTGATCACCGCCCGGCCTGCCAGTCCGAAGTCGTTCGGGCCGCTGCGCACGTGCTTGAACACCGAATCGCGATAGCCGAAGGCGCACTGCGCGGCGTCGAGCACGAAGCTGCGACCGGTTTCCAGGTCGTAGGCGTCGAGCGACTCGAAGCGGTCCTGCAGTTCGACCCCGTAGGCGCCGATGTTCTGCACCGGCGAGCCGCCCACCGTGCCCGGAATCAGCGCCAGGTTTTCGAGCCCCGGGTAGCCGCTGCGCACCATCCATTCGACGGCGTCGTGCCAGTTCTCGCCGGCACCGGCCTCGACGATCCAGGCGCGCGGGGTTTCTTCCACCAGCCGCAGGCCCTTGATCTCGATCTTCAGCACCAGCGGCTTGACGTCGCCCGTGAGCACGATGTTGCTGCCGCCGCCCAGCACGAAGCGGGGCGCATCGCGCCATGCCTCGTCGGCATGCAGCGCGACCAGGTCGGCCTTGCTGGCGATGCGCACCAGATGCTGCGCACGCGCGACGATGCCGAAGCTGTTGTAGGGCTGCAGCGGGACGTTGGACTCCACGATCATGGGAGAATTGTCGCATCCAGCACAAGTGAATTCAGGAGAGAGTCCATGCCGTCCTTCGATACCGTCTGCGAGCCCAACCTGCCCGAAGTGAAGAACGCGGTCGAGAACACCGCCAAGGAAATCGCAACGCGCTTCGATTTCAAGGGCACGGCCGCCGCCGTCGAGCTCAAGGACAAGGAGATCACCATGATCGGCGACGCCGAGTTCCAGCTCGTGCAGGTCGAAGACATCCTGCGCAGCAAGCTCACCAAGCGCAGCGTCGACGTGCGCTTCCTCGACAAGGGCGACGTCCAGAAGATGGGCGGCGACAAGGTCAAGCAGGTCATCAAGATCAAGAGCGGCATCGAGAGCGAGCAGGCCAAGAAAATCACCCGCATCGTCAAGGACAGCAAGCTCAAGGTGCAGGCCGCGATCCAGGGCGACGCGGTGCGCATCACCGGCGCCAAGCGCGACGATCTCCAGGCCGCGATGGCGCTCATCAAGAAGGACGTGCCGGACATGCCGCTCACGTTCAACAACTTCCGCGACTGAGCCCGCCCGCATGAAAGCGCTCGTCGTCGCAGCGCAGCTGCTGGCTGCCGCTGCCGTGGCGCATGCCGCCGGCTCGGTCACCCTGACCGGCAGCATCGGCAGCCGCGCCATCCTGATCGTGAACGGCAACCCGCCCAAGACCGTCGCGGTTGGCGAGAGCTACCAGGGCGTGAAACTGGTGTCGCTGCAGGCCGAGCAGGCCGTGGTCGAACTCGATGGCAAGCGCGTCAATCTGCGCATGGACACGCCGGTCAGCATCGGTGGCGGGGGCGGAACGGGCGGTGGGGGCAGCCGCGTCGTGCTGTCGGCCGACAGCCGCGGGCATTTCATGACACAGGGCGCCATCAACGGCCGGCCCGTCACCTTCATGCTCGACACGGGCGCCACGTCGATCGCACTGTCGGCCGACGATGCCCTGCGCATCGGGCTCGACTACAGCAAGGGCCAGCGCGTCGTGATGAACACCGCCAACGGGCAGGCGCAGGGCTACCGGCTGCGCCTGCAATCGGTGCGCGTGGGCGACGTCGAGGTCTACGACATCGACGCCATCGTCTCGCCGCAGGCCATGCCCTTCGTGCTGCTGGGCAACAGCTTCATCAATCGCTTCTCGATGCGGCGCGACGCGGACCAGATGGTCCTCGAAAAACGCTATTGAAGCCCCGGTGTCAGGCCTGCGCGGCCGTGACGACGATCTCGATCTTGTAGGCCGCATTGGCCATCTTGGCCTGCACGGTCGCACGCGGCGGCGTATTGCCGGCCGGAATCCACGCGTCCCACACCTCGTTCATGGCGGTGATGTCGGTGATGTCCGCCAGGAAGATCTGCGTCATGAGGATGCGCGACTTGTCGCTGCCGGCCTCGGCCAGCAGGCGGTCGACCATGCCCAACACCTGCGCGGTCTGGCCGCGGATGTCCTGCGTGGTGTCGTCGGGCACCTGGCCCGCGAGGTAGACGGTACCGTTGTGCACTGCCGTCTCGGAGAGGCGGGGGCCGACGTGGAAGCGAGTGATGGAAGCCATGGTGTTTTCAAGCCTTTTTCTTCGAGCCGAGTTTCGACTCCGTGCCGGCCGCGAGCCGGCGGATGTTTTCGCGGTGCCGCCAGATCAGCAGCAGACTCATGACGATGATCGCGATCAGCACCGTGCGGTCGAGTGGCCACGCGATGCCGCCGCCGATCAGATAGTAGGCCGGCGCAAAGAAGGCGGCCGCCAGCGACGACAGCGACGAGTAACGAAAGAAGACCGCGACGATCAGCCATGTGGCGCCCGTCGCCAACCCCAGCCAGGGCGCGATGCCCACCAGCACGCCCGCCGCGGTGGCCACGCCCTTGCCGCCCTGGAAGCCGAAGAACACCGGATACAGGTGGCCGAGGAACGCAGCCAGGCCGGCCAGCGCGGCAACCCCCTCCCCCAGCCCCCATTGCGCGCCGAATCGGTGAATGAAGAACACCGGCACCCAGCCCTTGACCGCATCGAGCAGCAGAGTGGCCAACGCCGCGCCTTTGTTGCCCGAGCGCAGCACGTTGGTGGCGCCCGGGTTCTTGCTGCCATAGCTGCGCGGATCGGCCATGCCGAGCGCCTTGCTCACGATGACCGCGAAGGACAGCGAGCCGATCAGGTACGACGCCACGATGGCGATGAGGGAAGGCAAGTTGAAACTCAAGGCGGCGCTCCGCGGAGATGGTTGTTGTTCTATCCGGCGACGACCGCCGCCGGCTATTCTGCCAGCGCACACTGCACGGGCTTCGCGCCCAGCAGCGCCACGCACACCTGCGGATCGATGCCGATCAGGTAGCCCCGGCGCCCGCCGTTGAGCACGATCTTCTGCAGCTCGAGAACGGTGGCCTCCACGTACACCGGCATCTCGCGCCGCGTGCCGAACGGCGACGTGCCGCCCACCATGTAGCCGCTGTGCCGCTGGGCCACCTCGGGCTTGCAGGGCTCGACCGACTTGGCGCCGATCTGCCGCGCGAGGTTCTTGGTAGACACCGTGCGGTTGCCGTGCATCAGCACGATCAGCGGCCTGGCGTCCTGGTCCTGCATCACCAGCGTCTTGATGACGGTGAACGGGTCGAGCCCGAGCATCTCGGCGCCCCGCTGCGCACCGCCGTGCTCGACGTACTCGTAGGGATGCTCCGTGAACGCGACCTTGTGCGTCCGCAACAGCTGCGTTGCGGGCGTTTCGGACACGTGGGTCTTCTTGCTCACGCCGCCGGATCGCGGATTTCCCAGCGGATCTTGTCGATCTCCGCCAGGATCTCGGGCGACAGCGTGGTGCCGTACGCGTCCAGTTCTTCTTCCAGCTGCGCCAGCGAGGTCACGCCGATGATCGTGCTCGCCACCTGCCACTTCGTGTAGCAGAAGGCCAGCGCCAGTCGGGTCGGCGTCAGGCCGTTGTCGCGCGCCAGCTGGTTGTAGCGCCTGGCCGCGCGCAGCGAATCGGGACGGCCCCAACGCTGCTTGCGCACCGATTCATAACTCGAAATCCGCGCGCCCTTGGGCGCATCGGGCCCCTCGATGCCGCTCTGGTCGTACTTGCCCGTCAACAGGCCGAAGGCCAGCGGCGAATACGCCAGCAGCGACACGCCCAGCCGGTGCATCGTCTCGTCCAGCGCGTTCTCGTGGCCCCGGCTGATGAGGCTGTACACGTTCTGCACCGTCGCCACGCGCGGCAGCCCGTGCTGCTCGGCCAGCCGCACGAACTCGTGCACGCCGTAGGGCGTTTCGTTCGACAGGCCGATGGCGCGCACCTTGCCCGCCTTCACCAGCCTGCCCAGCGCTTCGAGCTGCTCCTGGATCGGGGTCTGCGATGTTTCCTTCGCCGGGTCGTAGTAGACGTTGCCGAACATCGGCACGTGGCGTTCCGGCCAGTGGATCTGGTAGAGGTCGATGACGTCCGTCTGCAGCCGCTTCAGGCTGGCGTTGCACGAGGCCTCGATGTCGGCCGCCGTCATGCCGCTGCCCTCGCGCACCCAGGGCATGCCGCGCGACGGGCCGGCCACCTTGGTCGCAACCACCAGCTTCTGGCGCGCACCGGGGTTGGCGGCGAACCAGTTGCCGATGATGGTTTCGGTGACGCTGTAGGTTTCCTTGCGCGCGGGCACCGAATACATCTCGGCGGTGTCGATGAAGTCGACGCCGCGCTCGAGCGAGCGACTCAGGATGGCGTGGGAGGTGGGCTCGTCGACCTGTTCGCCGAAGGTCATCGTGCCGAGGCAGATCGGGGTGACGTGCAGGTCGCTTTGACCGAGTTGGATCTTTTTCATGCGCGGGATGCTACCGCCCCGACCCGCAACCCGCTGGCCGCTGCGCCAAAACCCGAGCAATCCGTGACGGCCGGCTGTCGTGCGCCGGACTGCGTCATCACAAAGGCCTCCTTATCATCGGCGCCCATGTACCAAGTCCTCCGCCCCTCCCGCAGCGAATTCGTGCCCGTGCGCAACCTCAGCTACCACGTGCGCCTCTGGGGCCAGCCCTCCGATGCGCGACCGCCGCTGGTGCTGGTGCATGGCTGGATGGACGTGGCGGCGTCGTGGCAGTTCGTGGTCGATGCAATGGAGCAGGACCGCTTCATCATCGCTCCCGACTGGCGCGGCTTCGGCCTGACCGACGGCGGCGGCGTCGACAACTACTGGCTCGCCGACTACCTGGCCGACCTCGAATGGCTGCTCGACCACTACGCTGGCGAGGGCGACAACGCACGGCAGGTCGACCTCGTCGGCCACAGCATGGGCGGCAACGTCGTCATGCACTATGCCGGTGTGCGGCCTCAGCGCATCCGCCGCCTCGTCAACCTCGAAGGCTTCGGCATGCCCGCGCGCAAGCCCGAGGAAGCCCCCGCGCGCTACGGCCAGTGGATCGACGAGCTCAAGCGCCTGCACCGCGGCGAAATGGCGCTGGCCGGCTACTCGGCCGTGGACGGCGTGGCGCGCCGCCTCATGAAGACCAACCCGCGCCTCACGCCCGACAAGGCCCAGTGGCTCGCCAGCCACTGGTCGGCCAACCAGGCGCAGCCCGATGGCAGCGAACGCTGGCAGATCCTCGGCGAGGCGGCCCACAAGATCGTCAACGCCCACATCTTCCGGGTCGACGAAACGCTGGCGCTGTATGCGCGCATCACCGCGCCGCTGCTGATGGTCGAGGCCGCGGACGACAGCCTGCAAGGCTGGTGGAAGAACCGCTACACGCTAGAAGAATTCCACGAGCGGCTGAAGTCGGTCGGCAACAGCCGCATCGAGCGCCTCGAAGACGCGGGCCACATGCTGCACCACGACCAGCCGCAGCGCGTGGCGCGGATGATCGAAGCGTTCCTGGCATCCTGAGGGGACGGGGGGCGCTGTTCAGGGCGCGCTCACGCCGACGGGGTACCTTGCTCCGCGAATGTCCCCCGGCCTGCGGCCTCCTCCTTTATTTCGCTGCGCAAGGCACCCCGCCGTCGTGATCGTTCAGAGCACTTGTCGATCGGCCGCACACCAGCAGCGTGCCCTGTGCACGCGCCCTGAACAGGAGCACCCGCTCTTTACTCTTCGTCTGCGTCGTTGCCCGTCAGCGAGAGAACTTCTTCGACGAAAGCCTCGAAGAGCGGCAACGAAGCAGGCAAGGCGTCGAACGACTCAACCTCGCCCGCATCGAAGAAATGCGGCTTGCCGTCCGGCACCGACACCCATTCGCCGGCCTCGACAAGCAGCCCCAGGTAGCCGTCGGCGGTCGGCACATAAAACAGCCCAGCGCTCTCCAGCACGCGCTGCCCCTTCTTCTTGCCACGCCCCCAACTCACGCCCTGCCCGGCCAGGTGCTCGGTGATCCAGCCGTCGCACACATGCGTGTCGCGCCAGCTTCCTTGGGCATCGAATACGGCGAGCACGGGCATGGGGCGTCCTTTGTTGTCTGCGAAGTTACTGCAGGAAGCTGGGCTTGGCATAGCCCTGGAACTTGCTGTCGACCACCGCCTTGAACTCCTTCGAGCGGTAGGCCTCGGCGATGTCCTTGGCCCACTGGGTGTTCTTGTCGGCGGTCTTCACGGCCACCACATTCAGGTAGTAGTCCGGCGTTTTTTCCAGCACCACGGCCTCGGTGAGCTTCAGGCCCGACGAGATCGCGAAATTGCCGTTGACGATGGCGTACTCGGTGTCGCCCAGCGAACGCGGCAGTTGCGCGGCGTCGAGCGGAATGAACTTCAGCTTCTTCGGGTTCTCGGCCACGTCCTTTTCCGTCGAGCGCAACGCGTCGATGCCGGGCTTGAGCGTGATCAGCTTGTTCTGCTCCAGCAGCACGAGCGCTCGGGCCAGGTTGCTCGGGTCGTTCGGCAGCGTCACGCGGTCGCCTTCCTTCACGTCGGCCAGCGTCTTGCGCTTGGTCGAATACACGCCCATCGGCGCGATCGGGCCCTGCACCAGTTCGGCCAGGTCGAGCTTCTGGTCGGCCGCGAACTTCTTCAGGTAGACCTGATGCTGGAAGAAATTGGCGTCGAGCGAACCCTGGGCCAGCGCGAGGTTGGGCTGCACGTAGTCGTTGAACTCGACCAGCTTCACCTTGTAGCCCTTCTTCTCGAGGATGGGCACGATGCCGGCCTTGAGCTGGTCGGCGTTGGAGCCGGCGGTGCCGCCGATCACGAGGTTCTTCTTGGCGGGGTCTTGCGCGTGGGCCTGCAGCGAGAGGCCGCCGAGCGAGACGGCAGCCAGGGACAGGGCGAGAACGGAACGACGCAGGAATACGGTCTTCATGGGAAAGGGAGAGCTAGGGGGAAAAAGAAGGAATCAACGCTTGTCGAGCCTGCTTGCCGTGGTGTTGCCCACGAATTGCAGGATCTGTACCAGCACCACGAGCAGCGCCACGGTGAGCACCATCACGTCGGTCTGGAAACGGTAGTAGCCGTAGCGGATGGCCAGGTCGCCGATGCCGCCGCCGCCCACCACGCCGGCCACGGCCGAGTACGAGAGGAAGCTCACGGCCAGCACGGTCAGCGCCAGCACCAGGCCGGAGCGGGCCTCGACCAGCAGCACGCGCCAGACGATCTGCAGCTCCGAGGCGCCCATGGCATGCGCCGCCTCGATCACGCCGCGCGGCACTTCGCGCAGGCACTGGTCGACCAGGCGCGCCAGGTACGGAATGGCAGCGAACGACAGCGGCACCGCCGCGGCCAGCGGGCCGATCGACGTGCCCGCGATCACCCGCGTGAACGGCACCAGCGCCACCAGCAGGATGATGAAAGGGAATGACCGCACGGTGTTCACGATCCAGTTCAGCACCAGAAACGCCGGCTTGTTTTCCAGCGACTGGCCGGGGCCCAGCAGGAACAGCAGGATGCCCAGCGGCCCGCCGACGAGCACCGCCGCGGTGAGGCCGATGGCCAGCATCATGAAGGTCTGGCCCGTGGCAATCCACAGCTCGGGAAGGATGGGGGCGATGTTTTCAAACATAGGCGGGTTCCGTGGGGTTCAGGTCGGGCGCGGTGCGCAGCGCGGCGGTGCGGTTGCCGGCCTCGCGCGATTCGCGCTCGCGGCGGCGCACCAGTTCGTCGATCTCGCGGCCCAGCGCTGTCTTGCGCTCGGCCTTGGGCGCGTCCTCGACGGCGAACTGCTCCACCAGCCGGCCCTTCTCGAGGATGGCCACGTTGCGGCACAGCACTTCGACCACCGACAGCTCGTGCGTCACGATGACGATGGTCACGCCAATCTTCTGGTTGATGTCGCGCAGCGTCTCCAGCAGCGAGCGCGTTGTCTCGGAGTCGAGCGCCGAGGTGGGCTCGTCGCACAGCAGCACCTGCGGACGCGGCGCCAGCGCACGGGCAATGGCCACGCGCTGCTTCTGGCCGCCCGAGAGT
>Ga0209050_1000560_pt1 | contig 60894 bp, 58 predicted proteins | sample Araplavi_mTSA_r2_FD_184276 | JGI IMG/M metagenome (GOLD analysis project Ga0209050, IMG submission 184276) | Arabidopsis root microbial communities from North Carolina, USA - plate scrape MF_Cvi_mTSA_r2 (SPAdes) (version 2) | ecosystem: Host-associated > Plants > Roots > Endosphere | place: USA... | reverse complement strand
GACCGACGTCAGCCACTCGGTCCACAGGTAGGTCCACTTCTTGAAGTAGGTGATTGCAGCGAACAACGCCAGACCACCGAGCGCGATCATGGAGATGGTCACCATGACGATCGGCTCGTGGAACGGGATCGCTTCCCAACTTAATTTACCAAACATCGTTTACTCCTCTGCCCCGGCAGCTGAATGCGAGTTCATGTCCGTAGCGGCCACTTCTTTCTCTTTCTTCTCGTGGTGCACCTTAGGCCCTGGTTTCATGCCTTCGTACTTGTCGACGATGGTCTGGAACAGGTTCGGTGTCACCGAGGAGTAGAGCTCGACTGGGTTGTTCTGGCTTGGCTTGGCAAGGGCTGCGTATTCAGCTTGTTCAAGCTGTTTAGGTGCCTTTTTGACTTCACTTACCCAGGCGTCGAAATCTTCCTGGGAAGTTGCGATCGCTTTGAATTTCATGCCGGTGAAACCAGCGCCGCTGTAGTTGGCGGAGATACCGTCCATTTCAGCGTTTTCGTTGGCGATCAGGTGCAGCTTGGTCTGCATGCCCGCCATCGCGTAGATCTGGCCACCCAGCGCAGGGATGAAGAACGAGTTCATCACGGCGTCAGAGGTAATGCGGAAGTTGATCGGGGTGTGCGCCGGGAACACGATCTTGTTGACCGTGGCGATGCCTTGTTCCGGGTAGATGAACAGCCACTTCCAGTCCAGCGCGACCACTTCGATGGTCACCGGCTTCACGTCCGATTCCAGCGGCTTGTACGGGTCAAGGGCGTGGGTCGACTTGTAGGTGACATAACCCAGGGCAATGATGATCAGCACTGGAACGGCCCACACCGCGATCTCGATCTTGGTGGAGTGGTTCCATTTCGGGGTGTAGGTGGCGTTGGTGTTGGACGCGCGGTATTTCCAGGCGAACAGGAAGGTCATGACGATGACCGGAATCACGACCAACAGCATCAGCAGCGTTGCGGTGATGATCAGGTTTCGCTCGTCCAGACCGACCTGGCCCTTGGGATTGAGCAAGGTCATGTTGCAGCCTGACAGCAACAACGTGCCGATCAGCGGCAATAAGCCTAGTAGTCTGGGGTACCTGTTTTTACTCATCTCACGACCTCTAAAGCAGCTTGCGCAATGCAGTTGGGTTTTGATCGCCAACACTTCACCCTGCCAAGGGTTGGCATTTTTCTTGGATTGAATAAGGGCATGCCCGTCGTGCGTCAGACGCTGTACGACAAATCCCGGGCCTGCGGTGAGTTCTTATTCGAATTCGTGGTCAAAGGCCTTGTTACAGACCAATTCCATTTGGTGCGGGTAGTTGGAGGCTCCGACACCTGGGCATCGCATGAAGCCACCAGACCTCTCGACACCCTGTTCCTGCTCACACCTGGTTAAGATTTGAGCAGCGTCGGGAATTCAGTGCGGGCGATTGTAGATATGTAGCGTTTTATAAACCATGTCTCATCCCGAAATAATTTTTATCCGAACCGGCAACAATCATTCACCATTTTCGCAAAAGTGGCGCATCTTATCGAAATTGATTCTCAACAAAAACACCAAAATAAGTAGGTCTTCCACCCACAGTTCAGACAGTATCGGGTGCCTCCCTGCTACCCTTGATCCTGCCAGAGGCCCGATATGACGGGGACTGCGGCCATTCGCCAGGCCCTGTTAAAACTGCCTGTTCGGGCTCGGAACGGGAAAAAACGGGAGCCTGCAAAACAGCCCAATTTAGTTACGATTCCATGTGCCAATCCGGCTTCCATGAACGCCCTGCGACACTGACTCTGTGACAACATGTCGCACATGTGTCGCACCCTTGGCTGCCCCACATCAGGGTCTTTTTACCTGGGCTCTGGAATGCGCTCCTCAACACAAAAAAAGCCCCGCTCCTCTGTGCAAGGAACGGGGCTTTTTTGTCCGACAATGCGTGGCGACCGATGACCTCAGCGCAGCGCTTTGCGGTTACGCGACGTCAACAGCGGGACCAGTACCACGATCAATACGAAAGCCACCAGCGCCCACTGCGCCAGCGACAAACCGAGGATCGGCGGGTATGGCGTGGAGCAGAAACCATCGACCTGGAAACCCAGCGGGAAGATCTTCGCCAGCGGCAAGTCATCGACAATCGGTTGCAGCACATCGATGCCACAGCTGACCGCCGGATAGAACTGCGTATAGACGTGATGCCCGGCAACGCCTGCGCCTGCCAGCGCACAGATCACCACCAGGGTTTCGAACACCGTGATGCTGCGACGGTTGCGCATGGCCGCGCCGATGAAGGCGAAGATCGCGATCAGCAGCAACGCATAACGTTGCAGGATGCACAGCGGGCAAGGCGCCTCGCCCAGGACAATTTGCATGTACAGCGCGCCGCCGATCAACGCCAGGCAAATGATGCCCAACAACACCAGGTAGCGCCGTTCACGCCCCAACCGCATGGATTCATCGCTCATCGCGTTTCCCTTCAAGATTCGAGTGCCCGCCAGTCTACACGCTGGCCCGGACCTTTGAGAGTCTGGAGCATGTCCGGGGGATTCGGGGGGAATAGACGACAAGGCGGTTAAGGAGGGATTAACTTTCGAGCGTTTTTTCAATTCAAGACCGCAGTGCGGCATTTGCGAGCAAGCCCGCTCCCACATTGGACCTGTGTCGTTCACATCAATCTGGATCGACACAAATCCCTGTGGGAGCGGGCTTGCTCGCGAAACAGGCGACTCGGTCCCCCGAGTCGCCGCAACCACTTACTCCAGCGCCGCTGCCGGCCCGAAGAACTCATAGCGGCTTTGCTTCTCCGGCACACCCAGTGCCTTGAGATGGCGCTTGATGGACGCCATGAAACCTTTCGGCCCCAGGAAGTAAACATCCAGGTCACGCTGCTCCGGCAGCCACGCATTCAACTGCTGCTGGCTCAACAAACCGACCTTGTGCGCCGCCGGGCTCACGCCGTCGTCCTCGGAATAGCAGTAGAAGCGCTTGAGTTGCGGGTGACGCTCGGCCAGGCCATCGATCCAGTCGCGGAAGGCATGCACGCTGCCGTTGCGCGCGCAGTGGATGAAATGCACCGGCCGCCGGGTCTCCAGCGCCGCTTCGAGCATCGCCAGGGTCGGGGTGATGCCGACGCCGCCGCTGATCAGTACCAATGGTTTGTCGCTGGCGGTCAGGGTGAACTCGCCCGATGGCGGGAACAACTGGATGCTGTCGCCGACATGCATCTGGTCATGCAGGTAGTTGGACGCGCGACCACCGGCTTCACGCTTGACGCTGATGCGGTATTGGCCTTTGTTCGCCAGCGCCGACAGCGAGTAGTTGCGACGGATCTCTTCACCGTCGAGGATCAGTTTCATGCCGATGTACTGGCCGGGCTCTGCCTTGAGGATCGGACCTTTGTCCGCTGGTTCGAAGTAGAACGACGTGATCTCCGCGCTCTCCTGGACCTTGCCCGCCACGATGAATTCCCGCGCCCCGCGCCAGCCGCCGTGGGCCTGTTCTTTTTGGTCGTAAACGCTGGCTTCGGCCCCGATCAGGATGTCCGCCAGTTGACCGTAGGCCGCGCCCCAGGCCGCGATCACTTCCGGGGTCGCGATCTCTTCGCCCAGTACTTCGGCGATGGCCCGCAGCAGGCAGCTGCCGACAATCGGATAGTGCTCAGGCAGGATCTGCAGGGCTACGTGCTTGTTGATGATCTTGGCCACCAGGTCGCCCAACTGGTCGAGCTGGTCGATATGGCGCGCATACATCAATACGCCGTTGGCCAAGGCACGCGGCTGGTCACCGCTGGCCTGGTGGGCCTGGTTGAACAGCGGGCGCACTTGCGGGTATTCGGAGAGCATCATGCGGTAGAAGTGCGTGATCAGCGCCTCACCACCGCTTTCGAGCAGCGGTACGGTGGATTTGACGATGGCACGGTCTTGAGCGCTCAGCATAAGGTGACTCCTGGTCTTCTTGGATTGCTAACGGATTACCCTGTGCGTATCAGCTTTCGTGCCAATTATTTAATCGTTATAAATCAATAGGTTAATAACGTAATAGTCATTTCGACACTGTCTGCTTTATAGTCATACCGACTACATGGAGTCACTATGACTGCAAAACCACTGCTCACCGCTTTGCTGCCCCTGGTCTCCGACCTGTCCCGCGAACTGCCCGAGGGCGAGCGTTATCGCCGCCTGCTGGAAGCCATGCGCGCCCTGCTCCCGTGCGATGCCGCCGCCCTGCTGCGCCTTGATGGTGAATGGCTGGTGCCACTGGCCGTCGACGGCTTGAGTACCGACACCCTCGGTCGGCGCTTCAAGGTCAGTGAGCACCCGCGTTTCGCAGCGCTGCTCAGCGGCCCCGGCCCGACCCGTTTCGCTGCCGACAGCGACTTGCCCGACCCCTATGACGGTCTGGTCGATGGCCTGGATGATCATCTGGAAGTCCACGACTGCATGGGTTGCCCCTTGTTCATCGACGAGCGCCCATGGGGCCTGCTGACCCTCGACGCCCTCGATCCGGAGCGCTTCGAACCGATCGAACTGGATGCCCTGCAAGCCTTCGCCAGCCTCGCGGCCGCCACGGTCAACGCTGCGGAGCGCATCGAGCGGTTGAACAACCGGGTCGAAGATGAGCATCAGCGCGCCGAGGTCTACCGCCAGGCCAGCGGCCAGCAGAACCGCGAGATGATTGGCCAGAGCAAGGCCCACAAGCGTCTGGTCGAAGAAATCAGCCTGGTCGGCGGCAGCGACCTGACCGTGCTGATCACCGGCGAAACCGGGGTCGGCAAGGAGTTGGTGGCCCAGGCCATCCATGCCGCCTCGCCCCGCGCCGACAAGCCGATCATCAGCCTCAACTGCGCCGCGTTGCCCGACACCTTGGTGGAAAGCGAGTTGTTCGGCCATGTCCGCGGCGCCTTTACCGGGGCGATGAATGACCGCCGTGGCAAGTTCGAGCTGGCCAATGGCGGCACGCTGTTCCTCGATGAAGTCGGTGAGTTGTCGCTGACCGTGCAGGCCAAGTTGTTGCGCGTGTTGCAGAGCGGTCAGCTGCAGCGACTGGGCTCGGACCAAGAGCATCAGGTCGACGTGCGCCTGATCGCGGCGACCAACCGCGACCTCGCCGAGGAAGTGCGCAGCGGTCGTTACCGTGCCGACTTCTACCATCGCCTCAGCGTTTATCCGCTGCTGGTGCCGGCCCTGCGCGATCGCGGGCGCGATGTGCTGCTGCTCAGCGGTTACTTCCTCGAGCAGAACCGTTCGCGCATGGGCCTCAACAGCCTGCGCCTGAACAGCGACGCCCAGGCCGCACTATTGGCCTACGACTGGCCCGGCAATGTACGCGAGCTTGAGCATTTGATCGGCCGCAGCGCCTTGAAAGCCCTGGGCAATTGCAAGGAACGGCCGAAGATTCTCAGCCTGAGCGCCGCCGACCTGGACTTGCCCAACGCCAGCGTTGAAACCGCTGCCGAGCAACCTGTCGCCACCGTCACCCAAGCGCCGACTGGCGATTTGCGTGAGGCCACCGAGCGTTATCAGCGTCAAATGATCGGTGCCTGCCTGGAACGGCACAACAACAACTGGGCAAGCGCTGCCCGTGAGCTAGGCTTGGATCGGGCGAACCTTGGGCGAATGGCCAAGCGGTTGGGGATGAAATAGTGTTTTTCAGTGTCGAGTGAAATCTTGTGGCGAGGGGGCTTGCCCCCGTTCGGCCGCGCAGCGGTCGCAAATCCTGTTACGCGGTTTAACTGATACAAAGCTGAGGGCCGCTTCGCGACCCAACGGGGGCAAGCCCCCTCGCCACAATCGTCTGCCATTTGATCCGAGATGAGGACATGTGCCCTAAAGCCTGCCCCCGACAAGTCGATAACCCGGCATCGAAGTCATGGCGATCCCGGGATTGCCCGTCACCTTTTTCCAGAGAAGGTTCATATGTCCTCCACCAAAGCCCGCGCAGACTCACTTTCGCTTCTGCTGTTTACCCTGCGCAGCGGCAAGCTGATGGCGATCAACCTGCTCAAGGTCAGTGAGATCATTCCCTGCCCGCCGCTGACCCGGTTGCCGGAGTCACACCCCCACGTCAAAGGCATCGCCACCCTGCGCGGTGCATCGCTGTCGGTGATCGACCTCAGCCGCGCCATTGGCGAGCGCCCGCTGGAAGACCCGAACGGCGGCTGCCTGATCGTCACGGATGTCAGCCGCTCCAAGCAGGGCCTGCACGTGCAGGCCGTGAGCAAGATCGTCCATTGCCTGACCACCGACATCCGCCCACCGCCTTTCGGCTCCGGTGGTTTGCGCGCCTACATCACCGGCGTGACGTCGGTCGATGGCACCCTGGTGCAGGTACTGGACATCGAAAAAGTCATCCACGGCATCGCCCCGGCACAAATCGAAATGGCGCCGACCGAACTGAGCATGGAAGACGCCGAACTGCTCGGCAACGCGCGTATCCTGGTAGTCGATGACAGCCAGGTCGCCCTGCAGCAATCGGTGCACACCTTGCGTAACCTTGGCCTGCAATGCCATACCGCCCGCAGCGCCAAGGAAGCCATCGACTGCCTGCTGGATCTGCAAGGCACCGCGCAGCAGATCAACCTGATCGTCTCGGACATCGAAATGTCCGAGATGGACGGCTACGCCTTCACCCGCACCCTGCGGGAAACCCCGGACTTCGCGCATCTTTATGTCTTGCTGCACACGTCGCTGGACAGTGCGATGAACGCCGAGAAAGCACGACTGGCGGGGGCGAACGCGGTGCTGACCAAGTTCTCTTCGCCGGAATTGACCCAGTGCCTGATCACTGCGGCCAAGGCTGTCGCCGAACAGGGATATTGAGCCTTGGCCGAGGACTTTTGCTGGCTGATGCGGCGCGACCTCACTGAAGTCGTGCCGTCACCCGATTGGCCAGCCGGCCTGCAACTGAGCGAATACCATCCCGAAATCGGCGCAGCCGTGCACCGGTTGATGGAATTCGGTTACCTCGAAGGTGGCGGTCGCGTGGCAGCGCTGGACATGTGGCAATGGCAGTTCGAGAACGACCCGGAGTATGACCCGGCGCTGTGCTTCATCGCCCGGGATGCCGAAGGCATTGTTGGCGTGTGCCAGTGCTGGACCAGCGCCTACATCAAGAACCTGGTGGTGCATCCACGGTTTCAGGGCCGGGGCTTGGGGCGTGCCTTGTTGTTGCATGCGTTCAAGGTGTTCCAGCAACGTCGCGAAGGATTTGTGGACTTGAAGGTGCTGGAAGACAACCACCGGGCGCGGCGATTGTATGAAAGTGTCGGGATGCGTGCCGTTCGCCGGGAGCCGGTTCCAGACTGATACGCCGCAATCGCGAGCAGGCTCGCTCCCACAGGTTGCCCGTCATACACAAAATCTGTGGCCACACTCCGTCACTGTGGGAGCGAGCCTGCTCGCGATGAGGCCCACATAATCTGCGCCAAATCGTCAGGCATACTCACCTTTCGGCCACAGCCCAAGGACGCCTGAACCATGAAAGCAGCAACACTGACTTTTCTCTGCCTCACCGCCCTCGCCTCTCAGGCCCACGCCTCCAGCCCCGACGCCTGGGCCGCCTACGACAAGGCCGTACTCGCCAGTTGCACCAAGGCCAGCGGCCTGAAGAACAGTAAACCGGTCGGCAACGCCGCGCAGTTCGACGACCGGGTTGGCTATACCGCGCTCCTGCTCCAGGGCCAGTACCCGCAAAAGCACATGAAAGGCGCACAAGGCACCGAGCTGTGCCTCTACAACAAAAAGAGCAAAACCGCGTACGTCACCGAATGGGACTCCATCCGCCCGGCCGCCAAGGCCAATTGAGTGGCGCACATTTCGTTGCGGGCAGCTTGATCAAAAACTTGTGCTACCGGCAACGGCCCCATCGCGAGCAGGCTCGCTCCCACAAGGGATCTTCAGTGAACATGGAATTTGTGTACGACACAGATCCACTGTGGGAACGAGCCTGCTCGCGATGACGGCAGGCCAGGCACTGGAAATATCAGCGCTTGCCCATCGACCGACGAGTCCCCGGCGGTGCCATGCCCGGCGTCTTGGTGTGGCCGTTCTTGGCGCCGTTCTTGTACCACGGCTGGTTCGAGCCCTTGGCTGCCGCCAGTTCGCCCGGCTTGAACGGGAACTTGAATGCCGGGATTTCGGTTTTGGTTTCGCTGTCCGCGCTGGAGTCGACGCTGTCTGGCAGCTCTGCCTGCACGTCGCTCTGGGCGTCGGCGACCGGCGGTTGTTTCGGGGAAGTCATGAAAGCTCCGGGTGATGCGTGAAATGTCGGGCCCGGTGAGTGAGCCGCATGCCGCAGTATAAGAAGTACGGCAGTATAACGGAACGGCAGCGACAAGCTTCAATCGACAAGCTTCAAGCTAAAAACCATGAGGGCGGCTTTTAGACTTGCAGCTTGCCGCGTGAAACTTGTAGCTTGCTAAGCATTCTTCACCGCCCGACGAGCCCGCCTCCCATGAAAAAGACTGTCCTGGCCTTCAGCCGCGTCACCCCGGCAATGGTCGAACGCCTGCAACAGGATTTCGACGTCATCGTGCCGAATCCGAAAAATGGCGATATCAACGCCCAGTTCAACGAAGCCCTGCCCCACGCCCACGGCCTGATCGGCGTTGGTCGCAAACTCGGCCGCGCCCAATTGGAAAACGCCGCCAGGCTGGAAGTGGTGTCCAGCGTCTCGGTGGGCTACGACAACTATGATCTGGCCTACTTCAACGAACGCGGGATCATGCTGACCAACACGCCGGACGTGCTCACCGAAAGCACCGCCGACCTGGCGTTCGCGCTATTGATGAGCAGCGCGCGCCGCGTCGCCGAACTGGATGCCTGGACCAAGGCCGGGCAATGGCAGGCCACTGTCGGTGCGCAGCTATTCGGTTGCGATGTGCATGGCAAGACCCTGGGCATCGTCGGCATGGGCAACATCGGTGCCGCCATCGCCCGACGCGGTCGACTGGGATTCAACATGCCGATCATCTATAGCGGTAACAGTCGCAAGACCGCGCTGGAACAGGAACTCGGAGCACAGTACCGCAGCCTTGATCAATTGCTGGCCGAAGCTGATTTCGTCTGCCTGGTGGTGCCGCTCAGCGAGAAAACCAGACACTTGATCAGCCATCGTGAACTGGCGCTGATGAAGCCGAGCGCCATACTGGTGAACATCGCCCGTGGCCCGGTGGTGGATGAACCGGCGCTGATCGAAGCGCTGCAAAACAAGCGCATTCGAGGAGCCGGGCTGGACGTGTACGAAAAAGAACCGTTGGCCGAGTCGCCGCTGTTCCAACTGAACAATGCTGTGACCTTGCCGCACATCGGCTCGGCCACCCATGAGACCCGCGATGCCATGGCCAACCGTGCCTTGGCCAACTTGCGCAGCGCCCTGTTGGGCGAGCGCCCGCAGGATCTGGTCAACCCGCAAGTCTGGAAGGGTTGAACTAAACGGGCAGGCGTTACAAGCGCCTGCCCGCTTAACAAATAACGCACACTCAATTAACTAAACAACTTTCTGAATACACACTCTGCAACTCAGTCAGCAGCCAAACAACAAAACCTCGAGATAGACTCTCCTTGTTTACCCTGACACTACGGGATCAACAACGGAGATCACCAACTTGAACCCACTCACAACCAGTCACGTCATTCGACTCAGCAAAGTCTTACTGACGCTGTTTATCAGTCTCTTCGGACTACTGATGCTGTATAACAATTTCACCGATTACTCGACCAACTATGAATACATCAGCCACATCCTGAGCATGGACACTACCAATGATCAAAACAAATACAGACACAGGGCCATTACTTCCACCCTGCTTCACCACCGCATTTACTGGCTGATCATCACACTGGAAGTGGTCTACACCCTAAGCTGCCTGCTCGGAACCTATTATCTTTACAAAAACATCAACGCCAGCCAAGAACAGTTTCACGAAGCTAAAAAACCTGCACTCATCGGATTATTGATTGCCATCTTTCTTTATTACATCGGCTTTCAAACAATCGGCACCGAATGGTTCAACATGGATGAGTCGAAAACCTGGAACTACAATGACAGGGCTGGGCACATTGTTGATTTCATCTTTCCGTTATTGATATACATCGCGATAAAAATCGAGCACTGAATTACTCAGCACTCGATTCGCCCTCAGGCCAGCTTGCCGTTGCCCAATACCTGCGGCACTTTTGGTTTGCGAAACACCAGTACGTTCCCCGACATCACCAACACCAGCCCCAATAACGCCGGTACTGTCCATTGATAGCCCTCGGCAAACGCCGACACGTTGAGCGCCACCACCGGAAACAGCACGGTGCAGTACGCCGCCCGTTCAGGCCCCATGCGGCCGACCAGTGTGAGGTAGGCGGTGAAACCGATCACCGACCCGGGAATCACCAGGTACAACAGTGAGCCGATGTAACGCGCGCTCATTTCAATATCGAAGGGAATACCTTTGACCAGGCACCACACCGAGAGCATTGCCGCCCCGTAGGCCATGCCCCAGGCATTGGTGGTCAGCGGCTTGAGACCGGCCTTCTGTTGCAGGCTTGAGAGCATGTTGCCCGCCGAGAAACACAAGGTGCCGCACAAGGCCAGACCAAGGCCGAGCAAGGTTTCCGGGCTGGCGGTATGCCCGGCCAGTTCCGGCCAGAACAGCAGTCCCAGCCCAAGCAGGCCCAGCGCACCGCCCATCAGCACGTTGCGGGCGATTCTCTGGCCGAAGAACACTCGCGCATTGAGGGCATTCCACAGGGTGGCGGTGGAAAACACGACGGCCACCAGACCGCTGGGGATCCACTGGCTCGCAGTGAGGAAGCACATGAAGTTGACGCAGAACAGGCACAGGCCCTGAGCCAGGCAAATCAAGTGCCCGCGACGGTTCATCACTTGCAGGCGCCGACTGAGCAACAGGATCACGAACAGCACCAGCGCGGCGAGGCCGAAGCGATAGACGATCGACACGGGAATCGCCACCACGCCCAGTTGCCATTTCAAGGCAATCCAGGTGGTGCCCCAGATCAGCACGGTCAGCAGGTACAAAGAAAGGTTCATGACAAAGGCTCCTCGATAGGCGCCCAGTGTCCGGCGTCACGCCTTGGGGTACTTGCATAAACTTGCGCTTTTGTCTGGCGACAGGCTGGCAGGCGCACGTCTACGGAGTAGCATGCAGGGCGTTGGATGCTGGTGTTAGAGAGCAACGATCATGGCTGCACTGGATACCCTACAAGTCTTTCAAGCCCTCAACAGCTCGCCGAATGCTCGTCTGGAGCACAGCGCCGAGCTGGGTGACGGCATGTCTACCGCCTTGTGGAGCAATCACCACGACGCCCGGGAATACGAGGCGCCCAGCCACCACACGTTGTCCTGTTACATAGCTGGTGGCACCGGCACCTTCCGTCGCGGTCAGCCCGGCAACAAGGGCGGCCCGGACAAACTGTGCATCCTGCCGGCCGACCACCAGTCAGGTTGGGTGATCAACGGCGACATCCGTCTGGCACACCTGTACTTCAGCCCCGAACAATTTGCCCTCGGCTGCGTCACCCTGCTTGATCGCGAACCACGGGAAATGCAGCTGCGCGAGCAGACCTTTCTCGATGACCCGCAGCAGGCGCTGCGCTTTCGGCAGTTGATTCGCTTGAACTGGGACGAGCCGGGCGAGCGTCTGCTGACCAGCAGCCTGGCCCACGAACTGCTCAGCCATGCCCTGCTCAGCCAGGTCAACGCCCGGCAAGGCCTGCGCCTCAAAGGTGGATTGGCCGCACATCAGCGCCGGCATCTGGTGGAGTACATCGACAGCCATCTGGACCAGGCCATCAGCCTGGGTCAATTGGCGGCTTTGTGCGCGTTGTCGGAATACCACTTCGCGCGGATGTTCCGCGAGAGCTTCGGCTTGCCGCCCCACCAGTACCTGCTGGCGCGGCGCCTGAACCGGGCGCGGGAATTGCTGCGCACGACCTCGCAGCCACTGGGGGAGATTGCGCTGGCTTGCGGCTTCTCCAGTGCCAGCCACTTCACCAATCGCTTTCGCCAGGCAATGGGCGCAACACCCGGCGAGTATCGACAGGCGTTTTTGCGCTAGAGCATTGCAATCCCTCTGGCTGCGATCTTTCAACCCACCATAGATCCCCTGTAGGAGCTGCCGCAGGCTGCAATCTTTACCTGCCACAGCAAGATCAAAAGATCGCAGCCTTCGGCAGCTCATTAGAACTCCAAGGTGCTGGATAACGTTACCTGCCGCGAATCGCCCATGGACACAAAGAACCGGCTCGCCGCCGAGGTGTAGTAGGTGCGGTCGAACAGGTTCTTCACGTTGAGCTGGAACTTGACCCTCTGCCCGTCGACCTGGGTGTCGTAGGTGGCGAACGCATCGGCCACGGTGTAGCTCGGCAGGTCGAAATCGTTCACCGCGTTGCCCGCGCGCTCCCCCACATAACGCGCCCCGGCGCCGACCCGCAGTTGATCTCCGCCGATGACGCTGCCGAAGTCATAGACCGCCGACAACGAGCCGCTGTTCTTCGCCACATTTTGCAGTTGATTACCCTTGTAAACCGGGTCTTCGGTGACTTCGGCATCGGTGTAGGCGTAGCTGCCGATCATGCTCCAGCGATCGGTGAGTTGACCGCTCAAGTCCACTTCCAGGCCACGGGAACGCACTTCGCCGGCGGCGCTGTAGATCGTGGTCGGGCCTTCGGCGTTGGCCACCAGCACATTGCGCTTCTTGATGTCGAACAACGCGATGTTGCCGGTGACGCGGCCCGGCAGATCAAGCTTGGCACCCAACTCCCAGGACTTGGCTTCTTCGGGCGCGATGCCGCCGTCAAGCACGGTACTGCTGCCGCTCAACGGTGCGATGGTCGAGTTGGGTTTGAACGACTCGGTGTAGCTGCCGTAGAACGACAAGGCATCGGTGTACTTGTACACAAGGCCCGCGCGCGGCACCCATTTCTGCCCGTTGCCGTCGGTGTTGGCGTGGAACGGCACGCCTTTGCCGGCGTATTGGTCGTACGCCTGAAAACGCGCACCGGCCACCAGAATCCATTGCTCGTTGAGGTGGATGGAGTCCTGCAGGAAGGCCGAATCGCTGCGCAGTTCATCGGTCTGCGCGCTGTCGGCCGGGCTGACGGTGGTGCCCGGCACTTCCTGGCCATAGATCGGGTTCACGTAGCTGAACTGGGTGCGGCTTTTCTGGCGGATCAGGTCTTCGCGGTAGATCTTGCGGTACTCGTCATCAACGCCGAACAGCAGGTCGTGCTGCAGGCCGAGCACATTCACGCTGCCTTCGAGACTGGCGGTGGTGAATCGGTCGGTGCTGATCGCGTTTTGCGTGCCGTCCATGCTGCGGGTCAGGGTGCCCTGCTTGGTGTCGATGGCGGTCACGCGTACCTGGCTGGCGTCGTAGGTTTCGCGGTTCCAGCTGTAGCCGAAATGGGCTTTCCAGTTGTCGTTGAGTTCGTGATCAGCCTCGAAATGATACAGATCCGAACGCCCTTCCATGTTGTTGAACGGCTCGTCGAGACGCTCGTTGCGCGAGATGTCCAGCGGGTGGTTGGTCCGTGGGTCGATCAGCGTGCCACGGTCGAACGGCGTGAGGAATTCGCGGTGCTCATAGGCGAACAACAGCTGGGTACTTTCGCCGTACCAGGCCAGCGACGGCGCAATCAGGCTTTCGCGATGCACGCCAAAGTTGCGCCAGTAATCTTCGTCTTCGTAGTCCAGCACCATGCGGTAGGCCAGCCCGGAATCGCCGAGGGCGCCGGTGCTGTCGAGAGTGCCGCCGCTGCCGTTCTTGCCGTCGCCATAGCTCGAACCGCGCGCGGTCAGTGCATTGTATTGCTCAAGTTCGGGCTTCTTGCTGACCATGTTGACCACGCCGCCCGGATCCTGGATGCCATAGAGCAACGAGGCCGGGCCCTTGAGCACTTCGACCCGATCCACACTGGCGTTGAGACCACGGCCCTGCACGATCGGCATGCCGTCGCGCATGATCGAGCCGTTACGGTTGTCGCCAAAACCGCGAACCATCACCGAGTCCTGGGTACCGCCCAGGGTATTGGCCTGAGTGATGCCGCTGACGTTGGCCAGGGCGTCATCGAGATTGCGCGGTGCCTGATCGCGGATCACTTGGGCCGGGACGACATTGATAGTCTGCGGGATGTCCTGAATCGGGGCCGAAGAGCGCATCACCGAAGAGGTCGGTGGCGGCTGGTAGCTCATGGACTCATCCATCACCGAGGTGATAGTGGTCGCGCCCAGTGTCAACGCACCTTCAGTCAGCCGCGGTTCCAGCGCCATGGTATGGCCGTCGGTGCGGCGGAACGTCAATCCCGAGCCGGTGAGCAGACGTTGCAGGGCCTGTTCGGCGCTCATCTGGCCATTGACCGCCGGCGCATTGAGGCCGTACGGCGCTTCATCGGTGTAGACGACGCTTATGCCGGTTACCCGGCTGAAATCACTCAGGGCCTGGGGCAGCGGTTTGGCGGCCAGAGAGAAACTGAGCTGCGCACGCGGCTGAGTGCTGCCCGTCTCTGCGGCCAGCACCAGGCCAAGCGGCAACAACGCCGATGCCGAAAAGCTCAACGCAGACACACCCAACCATTGTTTGACCGAACCCGATTTTGCCCTGGACTTCATGACTCATGACCTGTGTAGAACCGCAACGGATGCGAATGACTCGCAGTTTCAGTCACTACACGGATGGCGATCGGGTTTACCTCACAACAATTTGAAAATATTTTTTATTCAGGGTGATGCGGTGTTTGAACTGGCCTCTTCGCGAGCAGGCTCGCTCCCACGGGTGAATGCATTCCAAATGTGGGAGCGAGCTTGCTCGCGAAGGGGCCAGCAGCTTCAACGCAAAATAATCAGATGCCCCAACACCTGATGCTGCTCAAACCCCAACACCCCCTGCAAAGAACTCAACACCGCCTGCGGATTCCTGCTCGGGAAGCTGCCACTGACCCGACGTGCCGCCAGTTCACTATTGAGTATTACGATCCGTCCGGGGTAATAGCGCCCCAGATCCCGCACCACATCGGCCAGCGTCGCCTTGTAGTAATTGAGCCAGCCCTGGCGCCAGGCCAACTGCGCTTCGCTATCCACCGCGTGGAGCTTTTGCGCCGTGCCATCGCCGTAGGCGACTTGCTGGCCGGCGGTGAGGATTTGCTGTTCGGCGTCCTGGTCCGCCGTCACCCCGACTCGCCCGGACAGCACCGTGACCTGTGCACCGTGGGGTTGCAAACGGACTTCGAACTGCGTGCCCAGGACGCGCGCCTGGCCTTCCTCGGCGTCCACCACAAACGGCTCACCGGTGTGAGTAACGCTGAAAAACCCGGCGCCACGACGCAGTTGCACATGCCGCTCGCCGCGACTGAAATCCACGGCGATGGCACTGTCGGCATCCAGTATCACCTGCGTCTGATCAGCCAGGGTGACGGTGCGGATTTCCCCCGGTGCCGAGACGAAGTCCGCGCCCAAGTCATCGATCCAGCGCGATGGCTGCCAGCCTGTACCGACACAGACCATCAGCAGCAGACACGCCGCCATCGCCAGCGCACCGGACCAGCGCCCGACCATGCTGCGCCGAGACTTGTCCATGGCGTTGAGATAACTCTGCAAGGCCAGGGCATCCTCATCGGCCAGCGTGCGCGCCGGTTCTTCGCTCAGCTCCCACAAGACCAGCGCCCGGGCATAGGCCTCGGCATGGGCGGGATCGGCCTGCAACCAATGACTGAAAGTCGCCTGATCAGCACTGCTGGGCTGGTCATGCAACAGACTCAGCCAGGCCAGCGCTGCCTGTTCCTGAGCGGGCGTCGGGGTGACGCGTTCGAAGTGGTTCACGGTGCTTTCCCTGGCGTACGCGGTTCGGGTTCCCGAAGGCTGGCCTTGCAGGCTTCGAGGGCGCGCATCATATGTTTTTCCACGGCACTTTGGGACAAGCCCATGGCCTTGGCGATCTCGGCGTATTTACGGCCATGAATGCGATTGAGCAAAAAGATCTGCCGCGTGCGCTGCGGTAGCGCGCGCAGTGCGGCTTCGACGTGGCGCAGATCGTTGCCCGCCTCCAGCGCCGCTTGCGGTCCGCTGCCATGGCCGTCCGAAGATTCCAGCAGCATGCCTTCGCTGGCCCGCACCCGGGTGCCTTCACTGCGCAAATGATCGATGGCGATGTTGCCGGCGCAGCGCAACAGGTAGGTACTGAGCTCCTCGACTTGCACCAACGGCCGCCGCCAGAAACGCAGGAACAAGTCCTGAACCAGGTCCGCCGCCGTCGCGTTGCAGCCGACACGCCGACTCACCAGCGCTTCCATTTGCGAACGCTGGGAGAGAAACACCTGGAGAAAATGCGCACGGTCGCCGCGCTGTTGATCACGCTCGATATCGTGGGGGTCGGGTGGGAGAGTCATCATTGTTCAAGTTTCGACCTGGAGACCGGGGAGGCCACAACAGCGTCAGGGGGGCCGGCAAGGTCGCAATATTAATGATAAATATTCTCATATGCAAAAGATCGGGTGCTGCCCCTATCTCGCCCGTTGGTTCACCGCAAACCTGGCTGTCCCCACAACCCATGCCAACGACCATGGAATCCAAAAGCCACCGAAACGAAAACGGGCCTGCAATGCAGGCCCGTTCTCATGGGAAGGTAAAAAGTGAATCAGGTGTCAGCCGTTAAGCGCCGCCTGTTCGTTTTCCAGAAACTCTTCTTCCAGCAGCTGGTCGGCATGGGCGCCACTCTCGATGGGCACCACATTTGCTCGTTTGCCGCGTAATTTGCCGAACATATGCTCCAGCGCATGTTCAAGTTTGGTGGCTGCTCCGTCGATCGCCTGCTCCATGGTGGAGGCCTTATGGGTGACGGAAACCGGTTGATGGCCTTTTGGCCGCGCCTCCAGCTGGCAGCGCATGTCGTGGGGACCCGGCTTGTCGCCGTTCTCGTCCCGCAGGTGAACCTCGACGCGTGTCAGGTCCTCTTCGTAGCGTTCGAGCGTGCTCTCAATGGTCGTACGTACCCACTCCTCCAGTCGTTTACTGCCTTGAATATGGTTATCGCTATTGACTTGGATTTGCATAGTTCATCCCTTATTTCAGCTAGCTCGCGAGAGGCCGGTCAGCTAAGCCCTTGGGCGTCATCACCGTGACCTCTTGGTTACACAATCGGTCTGTACGCTGAACAATTCAACCCCTAAAAAAAGATAAATTTTCAATCGCAAAAAAAGCCGGACAACGGGTAAAAGCGCTGTTAAGGTCGGGAGTTGGGTCGCCCTGCTCTTGCGTAACAATTGCTCACATTTGCTGCTCCCCCAACGGGTGCAGGCTGCGAAAAACCCCCGCTTCCTCCACCAACCAATCGTGCACCGCGCGCACACCCGGATGGCTCAATGCCCCCGGTGCGTAAAGCAGCATGTAGCGCTTGTGATTGGGCACCGCCAGGCCAAACGGCACGATCAACGCCCCACGCTCCAGCTCATCGTTGAGCAGCGTTCGTCGGGCAATCGCCACGCCCATCCCGGCGATGGCCGCTTCGATGGTCAGGTGATTGCGATTGAAGGTATGCCCGCGTCGCACATCCGCCCCTTCGAAGCCGATGGCGTTGAGGTAAAACTCCCATTCCGCATATTCGTAGCTGCCGCGCCAGGCGGTGATGTCGTGCAACAACGGAAAGTGCATCAGGTCTGCCGGACCGTGCAGTGGCGGACGACCCCGCAAAAGGCTCGGCGCACACACCGGAAAAATCTGTTCATCGAGCAAGGCTGTGGATAACAGGCCCGGGTAGCTGCCGTCGTTCAGGTCGATCGCCAGGTCGAAGTCGCCTTCATGCAACGGCACGCTGCTGTCCTCGGCCACCAGGCGCAACTGGATGTCCGGAAAGCGCTGCTGCAAGCGCGGCAGGCGCGGCGTCAGCCATTTGCTCAGGAATGACGGAATCGAACGCACCCGCAGAATCCCGCTGATCATGCCCGCATCCAGTCGCCGCAATTCCGCGTCGATGCTGCCAAATGCCTCGTTGACGGTAATGGCCAGGCGCTGGCCCTCGGCGCTCAGCTCCACGCCACGGGCACGGCGGTGAAACAGGCGAAAACCCAGGCGTTCTTCCAACTGGCGGATCTGCTGGCTGACCGCCCCCGGTGTGATGTGCAGTTCTTCGGCGCAACGGGTAAACGACAGGTGCCGCGCGGCACAGGCAAACACGTTCAGCCAGACATAGGTCTGGGCATGTAATTGACGGCTCATCGTTTAGTCCTGCTAAAGGATGTCTTAGGAAATTTCGTTGGTCACATAGGACCTTGGCGGGCAGTATCGCCGACATAGCGCTTGTCCTACAAAAATGGCGGCGATTCCTCTTCCATTGCTTGTACAGGCTTTAGCATGGCTATCAGTGTTTTCGATCTCTTCAAAGTCGGCATCGGCCCGTCCAGTTCCCATACCGTCGGTCCGATGCGCGCCGCCGCGACCTTCGCTCAACAACTGCTCCAACAGGGTTTTCTGACGGACGTGCGACGCGTGGAGATTCGCCTTTACGGCTCTTTGTCGGCGACCGGCGTCGGTCACGCGACGGACCGCGCCTGCGTCATGGGCTTGATGGGCGAATGGCCCGACAGCATCGATCCCACCACCATCGACAGCCGCATTCACATCCTGCGCGAAACCGGCAAATTGTGTCTGGCAGGCGTTGCGGACATTGCCTTCGACTGGCAACGCGATCTCCTGCTGCTTGACGAAAGCCTGCCCTACCACCCCAATGCCATGTCCCTGACGGCTTTCAGTGAAACCGGCGAGCTGTTCGAGCAAACCTATTACTCGGTGGGCGGCGGTTTCATCATCGAAGCGGCCGAAGCCGAGTCCGGGATCGCACCGGCCAGCGATGTGGTGCTGCCTTACGATTTCTCCAGCGCCGCCGAATTGCTCAGGCTGTGCAACGAGCACGGGCTGCGGGTCAGTGAGCTGATGATGGCCAACGAACGGGCATGGCGTAGTGATACCGAGATCCGCGAGGGCCTGTTGCATATCTGGTCGGTAATGCGCGAATGCGTCGAGCAGGGCTTGCGTCACGAAGGCATTTTGCCAGGCGGTCTGAATGTTCCACGCCGAGCGGCGAAACTGCATCGCAGCCTGCAGGAGATCGGCAAGCCGAATGTCATCACCTCCACCTTGTCGGCGATGGAATGGGTCAACCTGTACGCCCTTGCCGTGAACGAAGAAAACGCGGCAGGCGGGCGCATGGTCACGGCGCCGACCAACGGCGCAGCGGGCATCATCCCGGCGGTGCTGCACTACTACATGAAATTCAATGCCGATGCGTCTGACGACGACGTGGTCGCGTTCTTCCTGGGTGCAGCCGCTGTTGGCATCCTGTGCAAGAAAAACGCATCGATCTCGGGGGCCGAAGTCGGTTGCCAGGGCGAAGTCGGTTCCGCCTGCGCCATGGCCGCCGCAGGCCTGGCAGAGGTACTGGGCGCCAGCCCGGAACAGTTGGAAAACGCCGCTGAAATCGGTCTGGAACACAACCTCGGCCTCACCTGCGACCCGGTTGGCGGACTGGTACAAGTGCCATGCATCGAACGCAATGCAATCGCCGCCGTGAAAGCCATCAACGCCACGCAAATGGCCCTGCGCGGCGACGGCAAACACTTCATTTCCCTGGACCGGGTGATCCGCACCATGCGCGATACCGGAGCCGACATGCACGACAAATACAAAGAGACGTCACGAGGCGGTCTGGCGGTGAACTGGGTGGAGTGCTGACCGTTTTGGTTGCACGCCCGCCGTTATTGCCCTGAAACGTGCAGAAAACGCGTTCCCTGTAGGAGCGAGCTTGCTCGCGAAAAACCCAAAGGCACAGTGGGGTGTCTGGGTTTACGCGTTATCGTTGACGACCATCGCGAGCAAGCTCGCTCCTACAGAAGGTGTTTTTTGTCCGACAATTTTTCCGGCATGGGCCTTGCTACTTCCCTGCTGGAACAATGATGGCGAGATGGCCGATGGTCTGGCAGGGCGAACCAACCTGATCACGGCCGGTCAACAACTGCACGTTCAATCAGGCGGTGACGCATCATGGACAACCCTTTCCAGCTCATAACCGATGCCTTTGCAGCGGATTACCAGATCAACCTGAGCATTCAGGGCCTGGACGGCAGCATCATGCTGACCCTATCCAACAATGGCCGCGTGGTAGCCAAACGCATGATCAGCGCCGAACAACGCAATGACCCCCAGCGCCTCAAGCGCCTGGTTCAAAGCATTCAGTTCGGCATTGCCATCGAACAGGGCGACAGCGCCGTGGCCATCCTCGAAGCCATGACCACCGGCAGCGGACCGGCCTTGCCGCCCCCTCCCCTCAAAGGGCGGCTGCGCCCCACGCTCGGGCTCTAGATTTCGCCCTTCTCGACCTCTGGATGTTCACTGGAACCCGCGCCGGTCTTGCGTTGCGGGTTTTCGATCTTCACCGAGGGAAACTGCGACGAAGCGTAACGCACCACCAGAATCGCAAACGCCAACAGCAGGATCCCGCCGCACAGGTAAATAATCCCCAGGTCCGGCGGGTTGTGGTGCGAAACGTTGGAAATCAGCAACCGCGTCAGCGCGGTGATCGCCACGTAGATCAGGAAGCGCACGGGCATGTGGTTGGTCTTGAAGTAAATCCCGACCATCGCCCCCAGCTCCAGGTAGATGAACAGCAGCAGGATGTCATCGATCTTGATGTGCCCCTCTTCGATCATCCCGAGAAACTCCATCACCGCCGCCCACGCGGTCACCGCACCGATGGCGAACAGCGCCAGGTAATGAAAGGTCTCGACGAACAGATTGCCCAGAGACTCGGCCAGTTCATGCACGCTCTGCCGCAGTTTTTCGGCCCAGTTGATTTTCACGATGATGCTTCCTTAGGTCGGCTCGACCGGATGATGCGGGTTGGACGTGACGGTTTTTCTGCATGCAGAAAAAAGGCCAGCCCATGATGGCGAGCCGTTCCGGATTGCGCGCCGTGGCGTTTGGTCGCACCTGTGCAGCGCCTCGCCTGACAAATGTCGAAACCGGTCTACATTAAAAAGCCACTACCCAAAAGACAGGGTTTCGCTTATGCTTTAGCTGTATATAGATACAGTGGTCGAAATCGACAACCAATGTGAAGGCATGTGAGGTGGTGAATGGCCGTCGAAGTGGTATACCGCAGCAGCCGAGATCTGGAGCGCTTGTTCATGGATAAAGCCGAAGCTGACCGTCATGACAAAATGCTCGAACTGGCCGAATTGCTGGCTGAAGTGTTGCAAAAAGCCGTTCCGTCCCTGACCGAGCAGCAAGTGGAAGAAGCCGGGATTTACATGGCGAAGAATCGCGATGTGTTCGCCAAGGCGTTCAAGAGCCAGCCGGACGCCCTGTCCGAACTGCTTGTGGCACCTGTTGAAGTCGCCGCGCCGGTTGCAGTGGCCGCTCCTGTGGAAGAGGCAAACGCTGAGCCGGTTGCCCCGGCCAAGCCAGCCAAGGCTGCGAAAACAGCAAAATAAGCGACACCCGAATTGAATAGGCCCTGAGTCCGATGGAGTCAGGGCCTTTTTCATGTCCGAAGATCAAAAGATCGCTACAGGGATCGACGAGTACCTGAGCTGCCGAAGGCTGCGATCTTTTGATCTTATTATCGATACAGCACCTTTTCCGCCAACTCGTCCGCCACCCGAGCCGGCGAACGTTTTTCCGCCTGGGCGTGGGCAAACACCTCGGTCAGGCGCGAGCTGATTTTCGACAGGTGTGCGGTGATAGTCGACAGTTCTTCGCCACGGTGCTTGAGCGACACATAGATCAGCCCGCCGGCGTTGATCACGTAGTCCGGCGCATACAGGATGCCGCGACGTTCCAGTTGGTCGGCGACATCCAGATGCGTCAGCTGATTGTTCGCCGAGCCGGCCACTGCCGAGCAGCGCAGTTGCGTCACGCTGTGGCTGTTCAGCACCCCACCCAACCCGCATGGCGCAAGAATATCGCAAGGCGTGCTGAGCAGTGCGTCGTTGGCAATGGGGTGAGCCCCGAGTTGTTCCATCGCCAGTTGTACCTTGCCGTGATCGATATCGCTGACCAGTAGTTCGGCCCCGGCGGCGTGCAACTGTTCTGCCAGGGCATAACCGACGTTGCCCAGGCCTTGAATGGCGACGCGCAGGCCTTCGAGGTTATCGCTGCCCAGTCTCGCCATCGCAGTGGCGCGAATGCCGGTGAATACGCCCATCGCCGCGTGCGGCGCCGGGTCACCTGCCGAAGTGGTGCTGGTGACGTGTTGGGTCTGTTGGGCGATGCAATCCATGTCCGCCACTGAGGTGCCGCTGTCGATGGCCGTGATGTAGCGCCCGTCCAGTTGATTGATACAGCGCCCGAAGGCTTCGAACAGTGCGGCGCGGTTGGCCACATGAACGGGGCGAATGATCACCGCCACGCCGCCGCCCTGGGCCAGGCCGGCCAGTGCCGCCTTGTAACTCATGCCTTGGGCCAGGCGCACCGCATCCTCGACCGCAGACTCGTCGCTGGGATAGGCAAGATAACGACAACCACCCAGGGCAGGCCCCAGTCGGCTGTTATGAATGGCAATGACCGCCTTTAACCCGGTGACCGGGTCAACGCTCAGATGCAGCGATTCAAGGCGAGTGCTTTGCATGAGAGCGAACATCGTAAGGCTCCCGAATCACTTCTTGTAGACGCCAGTATAGGCTTGCGCCCGAAAATTGCAGAAGCGCACCGGAATAAGCGCGGCCGCCATGCAGGCTTTCGGAAATAACCGGAATTCGCGCTTGTACGGCACTGGACGAATGCCGGAGAGGGGACTAAAACGAGGCATTGCCCGGAGATTTTGATGACCCCGCGCCAATCGTTCTTCGCCTGCCTGCAACGTTCACCGCCCGCGCTGTTCGAGGCAGCGCTATGGATTGCGGTCGAGCATGACAGTGAAGTGAACCCCCAAGCGGTACTGGCCGATTTCCAGGAGTTGCAGCAACGGGTCAGCGCTGGCTTGCCGATGCTGCCGGTCAGTGAACTGGCCCAACCGCTATTGCGGCGCATGAACGACCTGGGCTTTGCCCAGGACGACTTCACACCCTTGCGCCCGCAAGTGGCACTGCTCGACAAGGTACTGGAACGCCGACGAGGGCAACCCTTGACGCTGGGGTTGATTGCGCTGGAGTTGGCCAGGGGCCTGGAGATCCCCATGGTCGGGGTCAACTTTCCAGGGCATTTCCTGCTGCGGGTGCCGGGCGCCGATCATTTGCTCGATCCCTGCGGCGGCCGTCGACTTTATCCGAACGATTGCCGAGAGTTGTTGCACCGCCAGTATGGCCCGAACATGAAGCTCAGTGCCGACCATCTGGTCACCGCCGAACCGGTGCAGATGCTGCAACGGCTGTCGCGCAACCTGCGCCAGTTGTACCTCTCCCACGACGACTTCATCAATGCCCTGATCGACGCCGGGCGCGTCCTGGAACTGGGCAATGCCAGTAGCGCCGACTATCTGGCCCGGGCCAGCCTGTATCAACGGCTGGACTGCCCGAACGCCGAGCGTTTTGACCTGGAACACGCACTCCTGCTCAGCGACGATCCCATCCAGCGGATTCGCCTCACGGAACGGCTGGGGCATCTGCCGCCGAATGCCATAGTCCATTAATCACAGTCCCCCCCTGTGGGAGCGGCGGTGCGGCGGTCCGACTTGCTCGCGAAGAGGTCATGTCAGTCACCAATTATGTGGCTGACACACCGCTTTCGCGAGCAAGCCCGCTCCCACATTGGGACGGTGTGAGGCGTCAAGGCGTGTCTGGCTGATTCGCCGGATGCGCCTGGATGAACGCCGGGTGCATCGCCGCCAACGCCGCCACGCGACGAATCCGAGGATAAGCCTCAAGAGAAACATTGAAACGCTCGGCCGCGTAAAGCTGCGGGATCAGGTAGACGTCCGCCAGCCCCGGCTCGTGGCCGAAGCAGTAACCGTCATAGCCGATCAACTGCTCTACCGTGGCCAGGCCCTGGCCGACCCAGTGACTGATCCACTCCACCACCTGCGGTTCGTCGTGGCCCGACTGGCGCAGCCGGTTGAGCACACTGACGTTGTGCAGCGGGTGAACATCGCAGCCGATCACTGCCGCCACGCCACGCTCATGTGCGCGGGTGACGAGGTCTTTGGACAGCAGTGGTACCTGTGGATAACGTTCCTCCAGGTATTCGATGATCGCGGGAGACTGGATCAGCAATTCGCCTTCATCGGTACGCAAGGCCGGCACGCGGCCCTGCGGGTTGATGCCCAGATAAGGCGGCTGTCGATGTTCACCGCCCTGGGGTGCGATCAGGTTGACCGGCAAGGATTGATAATCCAGGCCCTTGAGCGCCAGCGCGATACGCACCCGGTACGACGACGTCGAACGGTAGTAAGTATAGAGTTCCATGCCCCCGCTCCTCTCAGCGCGCCGGCAGCACTTTGCCGCGGCACTCACCGAAACCGATGGACGCAAAACCGTCGCGACGGCAACGGCCACGCAGGATGATTTCGTCACCATCCTCAAGGAACTTGCGCACCTCGCCCGAGGCGAGTTCGATCGGCTTCTTACCGCCTTCGGTGATTTCCAGCAGGCTGCCGAACTGACCGTTCTCCGGCCCCGACAAGGTGCCCGAACCGAACAGGTCACCGGCCTGCAATTGGCAGCCGTTGACGCTGTGGTGCGCAACCATTTGCGCCACGGTCCAGTACATGTGCTGTGTGTTGCTCAGGGTCAGGCGATGGGCCGGCAGGTTCTGCTCGCGCATGGCCTCGGTGAGCAACAGCACTTCCAGCTCGATGTCGAACCCGCCGGCGGCCTGATCGCGCTTGTCGAGCAGGTACGGCAGCGGCTGCGGATCGCCTTGTGGACGCGCAGGCTGGGCACGACGGAACGGCTCCAGCGCTTCGGCGGTGACGACCCACGGCGAGATGCTGGTGATGAAGCTTTTCGACAGGAACGGCCCCAAAGGCTGGTATTCCCAGGCCTGGATGTCCCGTGCCGACCAGTCGTTGAGCAGGCAGAAACCGGCGATGTGATCGGCGGCGTCGCCGATGGCAATCGAGTCGCCCATGTCGTTGCCTTGGCCGATCCAGATGCCCAGCTCCAGTTCGTAGTCCAGGCGCGCACAAGGGCCGAACGTCGGCTCGCTCTGACCGGCCGGCAGCGTCTGGCCTTTCGGGCGGCGGACGTCGGTACCGGACGGGCGAATGGTCGACGCACGACCGTGGTAGCCGATCGGCACGTATTTGTAGTTCGGCAGCAACGGGTTGTCGGGACGGAACAGTTTGCCGACGTTCTGCGCGTGCTCGATGCCGACGTAGAAGTCGGTGTAATCGTTGATTTTTGCCGGCAGGTGCATTTCGCAATCCACCGCCAGCGGCAGCAGTTTTGCGCCCAGCGCTTCGATCTTGCCGCGCAGGGTGCTGCCCTCGGCGAACAGTTCCAGCAAACGCTCGCGCAACGCGACGCGAGCTTCACGCCCCAGTTCGAAGAAGGCATTCAACTGACCGCCAAGGGTCGCTTCGACCGCGGCTTTCGCAGCGCCATCGAACAATCCGGCCTCCAGGGCTGCTTGCAGGTCAAAGATGTGTTCGCCGATGGCCACGCCACTGCGCGGTGCCGAGCCGTTGAGGCTGAACACGCCCAGCGGCAGGTTTTGCAGGGGGAAATCCGCATGGTCGTTGGCGGATGCAACCCAGCTGCGAGTGATGGAAGTCTGCGTCATGGGTTATCTCCGGGTCGGGTCGAAAGTGGCGGGCAGCGTAGCCCAGCAGGCATCGTAAGTGTTTTGCAGTTGCGGGCAATCGAGGGCGAAACGGCTCGGACGCAATACCTGGCTGGTCTCGAACATGAATGCCATGGTGTTGTCGATTTTCGCCGGTTTGAGGTCCGCGTTGATCGCTTTGGTGCACGTCTCTCCGTCGGGACCGTGGGCACTCATGCAGCTGTGCAGCGAAGCACCGCCGGGCACAAAGCCTTCGGCCTTGGCATCGTATTCGCCCTGGATCAAACCCATGAATTCGTTCATCAGGTTGCGGTGGAACCACGGTGGACGGAAGGTTTTCTCGGCCACCATCCAGCGCGGCGGGAAGATCACGAAGTCGAGGTTGGCCAGGCCATGGACGCTGGTCGGCGAAGTCAGCACGGTGAAGATCGAAGGATCCGGGTGATCGAAACTGACGGTGCCAATGGTGTTGAAACGGCGCAGGTCATATTTGTACGGCACGTTGTTACCGTGCCAGGCAACCACGTTGAGCGGCGAATGATTGAGCTCGCACGCCCACAGCTGGCCAAGGAATTTCTGCACCAGCGTGGTGGGTTGTTGCAGGTTCTCGTAGGCCGCCACCGGGGTCAGGAAGTCCCGCGGATTGGCCAGGCCATTGCTGCCAATCGGCCCCAGGTCCGGCAGACGCAGCGGCGCGCCATGGTTTTCGGCGACATAACCACGGGCCTGCGGGTCGAGCAGTTCGATGCGGAATTTAAGACCTCGTGGCAGCACGGCAATTTCCAGCGGTTCCAGTTCAAGCACGCCCAGTTCGGTGGCAATGCGCAGGCGCCCCAGTTCAGGCACCAGCAACATCTCGCCGTCGGCATTGAAGAACACGCGCTCCATGGAACGGTTCGCACGGTAGTTGTAGATGCTGATACCGGCCGGTTTTTCCGCGCCCGAGTTGGCGGCCATGCTCACCAGGCCGTCGATGAAATCGGTCGGCTCGGCGGGAATGTCCAGCGGGTTCCAGCGCAGGCGGTTGGGGGTCACCTCACCCAGTGGGCCGCCAGCCAGTTGCCGGTCCAGCTTGACGAATGCCGGGTGATTGGCCGACGGCTGAATGCGGTACATCCACGTCCGCCGCGCCTCGCTGCGCGGCATGGTGAACGCCGTGCCGGAGAACAGCTCGGTGTATAGACCGTAAGGGGCTTTTTGCGGGGAGTTCTGGCCGACAGGCAGTGCGCCGGGCAAGGCTTCGCTGCTGAATTCGTTGCCGAAGCCTGACAGGTAGGCCAGCGCTGGCATCGTTGAATCGGGGTTCATGGAGCCTCCTGAACAGGGAGTCGGCAGTGGCCGCTCGCTCTGTTGCAGAGGTCGAGGCACGCCTGGGTTGTTTTTATCGTAATCTGATTACGCATAACGTAATTTGATTGGTATTGACCGTCAAGCTATAAAGACGCCCATTCGTAACAGGATCAAACTGCCTCCATGCAAAAGTCCACCAGCGACAGCAACGGTAAACAGAAAGTCCGCTCGGCCGAGGTGGGTACTGACATCCTCAAGGCTCTGGCCGAGTTGTCGCCTTCGACTTCGCTGTCGCGCCTGGCCGAACACGTGCAGATGCCGGCGAGCAAGGTCCACCGCTATTTGCAGGCGCTGATCGCCAGCGGGTTTGCCGAACAGAATGCAGCGACCAACCATTACGGCCTGGGCCGTGAAGCCTTGCGCGTGGGGTTGGCGGCACTCAACAGTATGGACGTGCTGAAAGTCGCCGCCCTGCCCCTCGCCGAGCTGCGCGATGACTTGAACGAAACCTGCTTTCTGGCGGTATGGGGCAATCAGGGCGCGACCGTGGTGCACATCGAACCGGCAGTGCGTGCGGTGACGGTGGTGACACAGCTGGGCTCGGTGCTGCCGCTGCTCAGCTCTTCGACGGGACTGGTTTTTGGTGCCTACCTGCCGAAACGCGAGACTGAGGATCTGCGCGTGCAGGAATTGCAGGCCCACGCAGCCCATGTGCTGGCAGACGATCAGGCCTACGCGGCCCAGTGCGAACAAATCCGCGCACGCGGTTTGCACCATGTACATGGTTTGCTGCTGCCAGGGGTGGATGCCTTGTCGGCACCGGTGTTCAACGCGATGGGCAGAGTGGTTGCCGTGCTGACGGTGGTGGGGCCGACATCCTTGTTCCATGCCGATGAAAACGGGCCGGCGGCGCAGCGCCTGTTATCCGCCAGCCGTGCGGTCAGCTGGCGCATGGGGTATGAACCCGCCACCTCCGCAACCTGACTGCCACAGCTGTGCCAACCAAGCGGGGGGGTTGGCACAACTTGTTTTATGAAAACACCAATCAGCTCAAAAAGTCCCGGGCAATGGCTGCACCCATTTCATTGAGCTCATCAATTTTTACACCATCGAATCGATATTCCTGGTCAAACGTATACGGTTCGGAAAAGATCCCCAAATCCTCACTGTCAAACTTTGGAACTTCCCCATCCTGCAACTTAAGAAAAAACGCCGACACCAGTGACTCAGAGTAAATAACCGTCAAATCCTCAGCTGACACAACGGCATTTATGTAGACCTTATCGACATCAATACCGCGACCACTGAGCCTTGCGTGCAGCTTGGCCCGAACCAATTCTTTTGTCAGTTGTTCCATATCCTAAAACTCCATAATTAATAATTATAATTTTTTGCAATAGCCAGCGCTTTTACCAAACACTCAGACCAGAAAGTCCGGGGCGATTTCGATCACCAGGTCACTGACATCTTTGATTGTAAGCTGCGGATGCAAATCAGATTCCTGGGCACTGTAAGCGACCGTATAAACACCAATTCCCTCACCGTGATAGTAAGGAATTTCATTCTGTTGAAAACGAGCAAAGACATCTTCGGCCAAGCTTCGGGATTGAAGTATCTTTCTCTCGCCCGCTTCCGCGACAAAATGGGTCAAGTACAGGGTATCGATATTGATTTCCGGGAGCTGGTACTTCAACGCCGCATGGACCTCTTCGATGCCGGATACTTTGATCGAACGTTTTGAAAGGTTGATTGAGGGCGCCTCGGTCAACCAACGGACAACATCAATTACGATGCGCTCAAACGCTATCAGGTCCAACCCTTCAACCCGGTGCTCCGGTTCGAAAGAATACTGCCGATTGAAAATCCCGGTGATACCCTGGATATAATTAGGCAGTGTCTCTTTCTCAACCCACTCCAGTGTCTCATCGAATAACGTCCTTGATTCGCTGACGTCAGTGCCAACAATATCAACCAGCGTATTCAAATAGGTCTTGAACGGGTTAATCCCGAGTTCCCCCAAGCGCGAAACCAACAGCACTTCGACTGCGAAATCCGCGCGAATGCGCTTCAAAAGCGAAATTTTGCTGTAAGAAAAAAAACTGTCGCTCATACAGACTTCCTGTCTTTTATAGCCGAGCATCCTGCTCGGCGAATCGAATCAATGCACTGACAGTACAACTAACTTCTGACCTGTCAGCCCCGGCAGCCATACTAATCAACACGATTATTTATGCACGCGACAGTATGTTTTAATTCATGTCCAGACTAAAAACCAACACTTACCCAACTTGCATTATCAACCCCAACTTCTTCGCCATGGCAACTGCCTGCGTGCGTCGTTCCACACCCAACTTGCTGTGAATGCGCCGGGCATGGGTTTTCACCGTATGCAACGAAATGAACAGTTGTTCGGCGATTTGCTGATTGGAGTTGCCTTGGGCAATCAGGTCCAGTACTTCAAGCTCTCGCCCGCTCAGCAAACGGACATCGGTGTCCCTATCGACCACTGCCGCCGTTCCCTGTAGACGACAGATCAGACTTGGCTGGCGCAAACTCAAATCACGCAATGCCTGCTGCCCATGACAACGCTTCACCAAGGCCAGGCCGGCCTCCAGTGCGGCATGAGCCATGTCCGGCTCGCCCGTCAGGTCCGCCACTTCGCAAATTGCCAATTGCAACTCCGTTTCCAGCGCCAGCATGGCCTGTTGTTGCGCCTGCTTGAGTAACACCTTGAGACGATCCAATGGACTTTGCGCCAATTGAAGTTGAGTCTCGGCCAACACCAACTGGTATTCGATACGCGCAATCAGTTGCAGTGTGGCGGGTGGTGCCTGGCGTGCATGAGCCCCCCGATAATGACGCAAGACTCGGGTCAGCGCTTCCCGGACCAATTCCGGGCGCCCTTGTTGCAGCCAGAAATGACTGCTGATTTGCAGCAGTACGCTGCGATAAACCGTGTCAGGGATCTGCCGTTGCTGCATCAACCGCTCGGCTTCGCGCAGACGATCAAACGCATGGGCATAATCGCGTTGGTTGGCGGCCATCTGCGCTTGCCCGAGAAAGCCATACAGCGCGTGCTTGTCCTGGCTTTGCAGGCAGTCCTCCAGGCCGGACTGGAAGAAACCGGCGGCCAGTTCATCTTGTCCCTGACAGAGGGCCAACCGTCCTCGTCGCAGGGCTATTCGCCCCAATAGCGGCGTCGGTCGATCGGCCTCTTGAGACAACAGCGCAACAGTATCAGCCAACAAGCTCTCGGCACGTCGGGGCGCTCCGCGCATCTCCAGCAACTGTGCGTGATCGAGTTCAAGCAGTCCTTCGAACAATAGCGAGCCATGGGCGCGCGCCAGGCACAGCGCCTCACGATTTAACGTCTGAGCCACATCGAGTTCGGCGTTGAGCAACGCCTGCTGGGTCAGCCCTGACAGGCACAATACGCGCGCCGGCCAGGCATCGACGCCCAGCTCGGCCAGCGCATCAAGAAAGTGCGTACGGGCTGCCTCCATACGGCCTTGCAAATGCAGCAGCCAGCCCTGTTGCGCCTGCCAGCGTGCCAGCAGTTGCCGTTGCTGCGCCTGCGTAGGCTGCGGGGCAAATCGTGCCAGTTGCTCAATGCACGCGGCGGCCGGATCGAAACGTCCGGCAAACAACAACGCCGCACTGACCAGCCCCACCACTTGCGGTGTAACAAGAGTCAGCTCAGCCTGTTGACGCTCGTGGAGTTTCAACAACAGACAAATATTTTCACGCCGGAACAAATGTTCGAGGCTGAAGTGCTGCAACAGACTGACCGCCACTTCGAACTCCTGCGCCAACAGCGCCTGCTCGAACGCACCTTGCCAGTCCTCTTCGGCGCTGAACCATTGGCACGCGCGGCGATGCCAGGATCGCCCGGCCGGGGTCGGCTCTTCAGCCATTGCCCGGGCCAGTGGCTCGAAGATCCGCAACCACTCGACGGAGTCTTCCCAAGGCTCAATGAAGCAGCCCATGTCCTGCAACGCGTGCAGCCACTGCGCGCCCTCTCCCGCACCGAAAAGATGCTCGCACAAGCTGGCGTTGAAGCGTGGCAGATGAACCAACACCTGCCAGACCTCAACCAACTCCGGCGGCAAGGTGTTGAACAACTCGTGCTGCAGATAATCAAGCAACGTTGCCGAACGCCCCTGCTCACTCGACCACGGACAACCATTGAGTAACGCAATCCGCGCACCGGCGCACCAGCCACCGCTACGCTCAATTACCCTCTTGGCAGTCTGGGCCGCGAGGGTCGGCTCGACATGACCGAGCAACTGCCCGACCTCGGCCTCGGTAAACGCTAGCGCCCGGCCTTCGCACTCGTACACCTCATCATCGAGCAGCAGCCGCGGCCAGTTGCAGGAGGGTCGACGACGGGAACTCAGCCACCAGGTCAGCGCCGGGCTGGCGACGGCCAACAGGCGATCGAGCAACCGGTCGAGTTCCGGGTTGGGTGCGCGGCAGTAATCATCCAGAAAAAGCCAGGTCGGCGTCTGTAATCGGGCCAGATGCGCCAGCAGCCCGGGCTCATCCGCCGAGGGCAGATCCAGCGCTTGCGTCAGGCGCAACAGAAAATCGGTAGCACTCAACGACGCCCCCGCCAGCGGCAGCCAACAGACCCGACAGTGCTCCGGCGCCCGCAGCAGGCATTCGCTGAGCAACGCGCTCTTGCCACTGCCGGGCGGTGCGCAAAGCAACTTCACCCTCGCGGTCGACACCAGCATGGGCTCGACCAGCCGCTCGCGGGACAGATGATGGGACGACAGTCGGGGCACAAGGCCAGGGCGGTCCAGACAGTGCGTCATTGCAGTCATTGTGATGCGCCTTTTTTTATAATTCTGGCGCCACCCTAGACCCCTCCCGAGCGCTTGTTGAAGAAGTATTCAACACACTGATCGCCCCCTATAAAAAAGGTGACCGCGAAGTCACCCTTTTGTGTAGGAGCCTGTAGGAAACCTACCTGACCCCCGTGCTACGCAAGGCTGCTGGTGTGTAGTCCCCCGCTTTTGCATCGACGTTGAATTCGAAGCTGCGCTTTTCTTCGTTCTTCATTCCTAGTGCGATATAGCGACCGGCAATCAGGTCATACAGCGCTTCGACGGTGTAGGCCGGCACCTGGTGATCGTAGTAGAACTGGGCATGGCCTTCGGCGACGCGCCAGAGCTGGCCACGTCCGTCGTAGTGATCGGCCAGCGCCACTTGCCAGCTGTCTTCGTCGATGTACATGTGGCGCTTGGCGTACACGTGCCGTTCGCTCGGCTTGACCGTGGCGACGATTTCCCAGACCCGGTGCAACTCATAGCGGGTCAGGTCCTGGTTGATGTGCCCGGCCTTGATGACATCGGTGTACTTGAGGTCTGGCGAGTCGAGCTTGTAGCTGTTGTAGGGAATGTACATCTCCTTCTTGCCGATCAGCTTCCAGTCGTAGCGATCCGGCGCGCCGGAAAACATGTCGAAGTTGTCGGTGGTGCGCAGGCCATCGGATGAGGTGCCGACACCGTCATAGGCTACTTGTGGCGCACGCCGTACCCGACGCTGGCCGGCGTTGTAGATCCAGGCCTTGCGCGGTTCCTTGACCTGATCGAGCGTCTCGTGGACCAGCAACACATTGCCCGCCAGCCGCGCCGGTGCAGTCACCTCCTGCTTGAAGTAGTTGAGGACGTTATCGTCGCTACCCGGTTTCAGATCGCTGAGCAACGATGGCACGGCGACTTCGTCCTTGAAGCGGATCACCGTGAAATCACCATTGGATTGCGGTGTCGCCTGGGTGATGGTGCGACGCAGATTGCCGCCGTGGTAACGGGTGACGTGGTTCCAGATCACTTCCACGCCATTCTTCGGAATCGGGAACGCGTAATAGCGATTGCCGGTGAAGTTGGCCAGACCGTTACCGTCGTTGATCGGTGTTACGTTCAGTGCACTGCGCTTGGCCGACTCATAGATTTCTGCCGGTAACGCCACGGTACGATGGCTGGGATAGACCGGAATCCTGTAAGTCTCGGGGTAGCGCTTGAACATCGCTATCTGGCCGTCGGAAAGCTTGTCCTTGTACTTGTCGACGGTCGCTGCGGTGATCACGAACAAGGGCTTTTCGTTGGCGAATGGATCGGCCAGGAAACCCTTGCTGTCCACCGCGCCAGCGTTTTTAGGGATGCCACCGGTCCAGGCCGGAATCGAACCATCGGCATTGCCGGCTTTCTCGCCACCGAGTGGGGTCAGGCTGGTGCCAAGCTTGTTGGCTTCCTCTGGCGACACCGCGGCCATCACGTTGGCAGCCAGCAGACTCAGAGCCAGAACGGTGCCCAATTGCAGAATCATCTTTCGCATTGAATTCATCCTTTTCAGCCAGATCAGAAGTTCACACCAAAGCTCAACGCCACGAAGTCACGGTCGGTGAGGACGTTGTAGTCCCCGCCGAAAAAGTCGGTGTAGCTGAGGCTCGCGGTATAGGTGTTGCGATAGTCCGCATCGACACCGAGGCTGATGGCCTTGGCGCCTTCGTTGAACAGGCCGTTGGGGCCATAGCCGGAGACGTCGTGGGACCACGAGAGATTGGGCCTGACGTTGATCCCGGCGATGAGGTTGTTGTAGTCGAGGATGGCCCGAGCGCGATAACCCCATGAAGTCGAGGTCACGAAGCCGTCGGTATCACCGCCGAAACCATACTGGCCATATACCGAGTCGCGGCCGTAGCGCAACTTCGTACGTGCTTCCAGGCCACCGACCCGAACCACCGCCGCCTCACCCACCAGCGTCAGGCGATCGGCACCAGCGACCTGATCAATGAAGTGCGTCAGGGTGCTCTGGATCTGCGTTACCTCCTTGCGGCGGTAACCCTTGTTGTCAGCCCCCGGTGACGTGGCGATGGGCGATGCCGCACCGCCTGCTATCGGATTGAGCATGGCCAGGGTCAGGTCATTGGTGTTGACCTGCACCGGGAGGTTGGGGCGGTAGCTGATTTCCCCGCTCCACGCAGTGCCGGTCGATAAGGTGGTGGCGAAGCTGGCGCCGTAGAGGCGGATGTCCTCCGGGTATTCGAGGTAATACTGGCCGCGACCGAGCATCACACTCTGGGCCAGGCCTGAACCGCTGCCGGGGGCGATTCGGTTGGCGGTGGCGACGATTCCCGGAAGGCTTGCCAGCGTACTGAGCCCGGCGGTGGTGGTCCCGACGTTGGGGCTGCGGCTGTGGTAGTTCATGAAGTACAGGCCGTACTCGGTGTCGTCCCCCAGCCAGCGCAACGCCGTACCCCACTGCCCGGAATCCCGGGCATCACGGTCGCCGCCACGGGGAACGATCACGCCCTCTTTGCTGACCTCGAAGCCTTGGCCAAAGGCAGCCGCAATCGGCTGCAAGGGTGCAATGGCCGGGCTGGCGACGGTGTAGCCCTTGTTGCAGCCATCGGCCACCACATCGACACCAAAGAAGGTGCCGCAGTTATCGACGACCGTCTGGTCCCATTCCAGTTGATAGAAGCCTTCCACGGTCAACTTCTCCGTCAGGCCTTGGGAGGCGAACAGCATGTTGACCGGGATCAGTCCCTCCTTGATCTCCGCTCCAGGGCGACGGAACGCGGACACGTCGACCGGATTGATGCTGTTGATCGAGTTGCCGATGAAGGTGCTCTCGCCCCAACTGACCACCTGCTTGCCGGCACGCACCGTGCCCGGTAAATCGGCGAGGGAGTAGTTGTGATAAACGAACGCGTCGAGGATTTGTCCGCCTGATGACTTGGCGCCTTCTTTGCGATTGTGATCGCTGATGTCCTTGAATGGGCGGCTTTCATCCTTGAGCTCGAAGTCGTACCAGTACTTGCCACGCACAAACGCGCCTGTGTCGGCCGTACTTCAGTTCGAGGTCGTAATGCCCTTGAAGATCTTCGAGAAGGTTTCGCCTTTCTTGAAGTTCAGGCGCCCGTCGTCACCGGTCGAAGACTGACCGGAACCGCCATTGACGGTGCCTACCAGGGCATCATCCGCATCCCGCATGCCCCAACTCGCGCCGACCGACAATGAGGAGTCGAACGTCCCCTCGATTTCCCCGATGCTGAACGAAATGGCCTGAGCCTGGGCACAGCAGCCCAATGCGACCGCGGCCGCCAGCGCCTGCGGTGTGAAGATGGCGCGCATTGTTGTTTTTGTCATGCGTCTTCCCCGGTGAGTGACAGAAGGCGTCACCCTACTGCCGGGCACCGATATCGATAAGCGCACCAAGGAGGTATTCGTGCTGTACCTCTAAAGGATGACTGGCACAGGGTCATCACCCGGACGTCGAGCAGCCGAATCCTGACTGTTGCCCGGGCTGCAACAGTGCATGTCGGGAATTGGTATTTTTCCTACAGCGCAGAGGGCTTATTCTTACCTGACTGCCACGGAGCCTGCACCGTGACTGAAAGATTTCAGATGCATCGAGGATTCGGTTCATCGCCCCCCGTGTTCACTGACGTTGATTTGTAGCTCCTGATCCAACGTCTTACTTTGGCCGCTGCGTTTGCAGCGGCCTTTTTTATGGGCCTCATTTTCAGCGTGGGCAAGGTCCGCTGCAGGAGCTGGCTTGCCAGCGATGGAAGTTAACGATACCGCGTGAGAACTGGATGAACGCGGCGCACTGGAGTTCATCGCCAGCAAGCTGGCTCCTACATTTCTTTCAGAAAGCACTTACAAACATAGGTAAACACCTATCGCACTCGGGCCATTAAGTTGACCAGCAAGTCGGCGAACATCCTCGATTTTCGTCCGGCTTAAACTTACTTAATGCGAGTGCAACCATGAAGCCCATCAACTACAACCATTATCGCTCAACCCGAAGCTTCAACAGCCGAATACGCTTTCTGATTCTTCACTACACCGCCGCTAACTTTTCAGGTTCTGTCAGTACCCTGACCGGCCCGAATGTCAGCGCGCACTATCTGGTTCCGGATATCACCGACCCCAGCTACCTGAAAGCCGGTTATTCCGGGCAGGAAGTGTTCAACCTGGTGGATGAAAGCCATCGCGCGTGGCACGCAGGCGTCAGTCAGTGGGGCAACCGCAGCAATCTGAATGACACGTCAATCGGCATTGAGGTGGTCAACCTGGCGACTGACAACAAAGGCCAATTCACCTTCCCGCCCTATCACCCCGAGCAGATTGCTGCGATTGAACAACTGGCGCTGAACATCCTCAAGCGCTACCCGGATATCACGCCGACGCAGGTATTGGGCCACTCGGATATCTCAATCGGCCGCAAAAGCGACCCGGGGCCGATGTTTCCCTGGCAGGCGCTGTACCTGAAAGGCGTCGGCGCCTGGTTCGATGAAGCCACTCGGGACCAGTATCTGAGCCAATACACCACATCGGGCGTTCCAGGCCGAAGCGAATTGCTGGGGCTGTTCAAGTCCTATGGATACGATGTTTCGGGCGCCTCGACGGAAGGTGGTTTTCAACAGTTGGTGCGGGCATTCCAGATGCATTTTCGCCCGGAAAAATTCGATGGGAAAATGGATGCACAGACAGCCGCCAATCTGAAGGCACTGGTATTCAAATACTTTTCCGGCTGATCGATGGCATACGATTTCCAAACCGACAAATGCAGCAACCGGCAAGGTCAGTCAATGTGACCTTGCCGGCAATGTCAGAGCGAATACTTCTGCAAATTCCCCATCATTTCCTTCAGCGCTTCGATATTGTCCTTCGGATGCGCCGCACCCTCGAAGTCGCAAATCTGCTGCCAGTGCACCGCCACGTCTTCCGGTGAGAAGCCGGCCCGTGGATCGAACCCGACGCCGAGGCTGCGCTCCCAGCGGACCTTGCCCATCCAGCCACCGCCGACTTCAAACAGACCGGAGGTTTCCTCGCAGTTCTCGCTGGCCAGGTACACCACCAGCGGGCTCACCAGTTCCGGCTTGAGCTGCTCGAAGACTTGTGGCGGGATCAGCCCTTCGGTCATGCGCGTGCCGCCGGTGGGGGCGATGGCGTTGACCAGGATGTTGTTCTTGCGGCCTTCGATGGCCAGGGTGCGGGTCAGGCCATAGAGGCCGAGCTTGGCCATGCCGTAGTTGGACTGGCCGAAATTGCCATAGATACCCGAGGTCGACGCGGTGAAAATCACCCGGCCGTAGTTCTGCTCGCGCATGTGTGGCCAGGCGGCACGGGTGACTTTGTAGGCACCTTCGACGTGGACGCGGTAAACCAGGTCCCAGTCGGCGTCTTCCATTTTGTGGAAAGTCTTGTCACGCAGGATCCCGGCGTTGTTGACCACCACGTCGACGCGACCGAAGACGTCCAGGGCGTGCTGGACCAGTTTGTCACCGTCAGTGACCGAGTCGTGGTTGGCCTCGGCGATGCCGCCGGCCTCGCGAATGTCCGCTACCACGCGGGCGGCGGCCGAAGCGTTGGCGCCTTCGCCCTGGGTCGAGCCGCCCAGGTCGTTGACCAGAACCCTGGCGCCCTGTTTGGCGAACAGCAGTGCATGCGCCCGTCCCAGGCCGCCACCGGCACCGGTGATGATCACGACTTTATCTTCGAAGCGCACAGACTCATTCATGGGGGGACTCCAGCAGGCCAAGGGACGATGAGTCGCAGTGTCCGGCACGGCGCAGCGGGTCACAATCAACACGGGGAAGGCTGAATGGTGCGCGATAAGGCTGGGGGATGATTGATAGAGATACGGACACGAACCCTGTGGCGAGGGGGCAAGCCCCCGTTCGGCTGCGAAGCAGTCGTAAAACCTGTGTCCCGGATTGAATGCCTCAGGGCCGCTTCGCGACCCGACGGGGGCAAGCCCCCTCGCCACAAAAGCCCAGCAGGTTCAACGCTGCGAATCAGGAACACGCCACCTTGCGTGGCGGCAAGAGCAGCTGATCGCGAAACGCCAGGTAATGCCTGAGGACCTCGCAGGGTGCCTCGATCTGCGGGTAGTGGCCGATGTCGGGCAATACCACGGTGTCCGCATCCGGGATCAGTTCCCGGTAACGCTCGACCATATGCGCACCGGAGATCGGATCGACCCCGCCATCGATCACTCGCAGCGGCACTTCACCGCGCTGCATCGCACTCACCCAGCGGTTGCGCCAGACCCGTCGCTCCGGAATGTAGGCGATCAACTTGTGCATGATCCTTGGCCCACGCTGGCACTCGACCAGGCTCCAGAAGTCATCCATCTGGCTTTCACTGGGACGGGTTTGCGGGCCGAAAATCTGCCGAAAGCTTCTCACCAGGCCATCACGGCTGAAGGCGCGGCCAATCATCCAGCCCAAAGGGCTGAGCAAGAGTTTTTGCATCAATACCGGGCGGTGGGTTTCCGGAAACAGCCCGCCGTTGAGAAACACACAACTGGCCAGCTCCACCCGCGACTCGTAATGCCGGGCCAGCAGTTCCTGGGCAACGCTGTCACCATAGTCGTGAGCGAACAGGTGCACCGGCTGCTCGACATTCAGGTGTTCAAGCAGTGCCTGTTGCAGATCCGCTTGCTCCAGCAGGCTGTATTCGTGATTCGCCGGTTTGGCCGAATCGCCGAAGCCGAGCATGTCGCAAGCGATCACGCGAAAGCGCTGGGTCAATGGCTGCCACAGGTAATGCCAGTCCCAACTGGCGGACGGAAAACCGTGAATCAGCAACAGCGGCTCACCCTGCCCCGCCGTCCAGTAACGGATGCTGTGGCCACGGAAGACGAACGTCTGGCTGCGTTTGCGCCAGACACACAGAGGAATCTCGGCGAGTGCCATTAGAGTTTATAACCCGGGTCCAGTTTATCGAGCTTGCGCAGCAGCGCCGGCCACGCCAGCGCTCCGCCCATTCCTTGAGCACTTCTGGTGACACCCGCGATCATGGCTTTGGCGCCGGCCAGAATCTGCGGCTCGATGGCAATCAGTTCAGCCGCACCGTTTTGCGCCATGACTTGAATGTCGCAGGCACGTTGAAAGGTAAACATCATCAGGAACGTATCGGCGATGGTGCTGCCGCAGGTCAGCAGACCGTGGTTATGCAGCATCAGGAAATTGTTTTCACCGAGGTCGGCCTGCAGCCGCACCTTCTCTTCATGGTTGAGCGCCACACCTTCGTAGGCATGGTAGGCCAGGCTGGAAAGCACGAACAACGATTGTTGGCTGATCGGCAGAACGCCCTGCTTCTGTGCCGAGACCGCCACCCCTGAAGCCGTGTGGGTGTGCAGCACACAAACAACATCGTGACGCACTTCATGCACGGCGCTGTGGATGGTGTAGCCCGCCGGATTGATCTCGTAAGGACTGTCCATCAGCTTGTTGCCGGCCTGATCCACCTTGACCAGGCTCGACGCGGTCATTTCGTGAAACATCAAACCGAATGGGTTGATCAGGAAATCTTCGGTGCCGGGTACCTTGGCGGAGATGTGGGTAAAGATCAGGTCATCCCAACCGTGTTGGGCGACCAGGCGATAACAGGCCGCCAGGTCAACGCGAGTCTGCCACTCGGCAGCACTGACCAGGTCTTTGACACTGTGTGGCGATTGGACGGGAGCGACAGTCACGGCAAGGAGCCTCGGTGTTTTTTTATTATGGAGTGTTTCCTATGTTTACCGAGTCTAGTCAGCCCTTGAGGTTCGTGTAGTTGCATTAGCAGCCAGCTTGATGTCCCAGCGAGTCAGTTGCCCTGCTGCTCTGGATCCATGTCAAACGACCGGCGCCAGCAAGGGGCTGACAGGCCGCCTTTGCCGCACTGTCAGAACCCTGACTGGCGTTGATGGCGGGTTATCCCTCACTCGCGCAGTGCGCTGATCAGCTCCGCCAGCCAAGGCTCGGCGTCCGTTTCGGGGGTCACGCTTTCGCTGGCATCCAGGCGTAGCATTGGCAGCACTTCGCGAATGCCCAGTTCACCGAACAATTCACGCATCTGCTCGCCGCCGCCACAAAAAGTATCGCCATAACTCGCATCGCCCAATCCGATCACTGCCCCCGGCAAACCGCGCCAGGCCGCTGGCAATTGATCACGAATGGTCGAATACAGCGGTTGCAGGTTGTCCGGCAACTCGCCCATGCCGGTGGTCGAGGTCACCGCCAGAAAGGCTTCGGGGCCAAACGCCTGGATATCGGCGAGGGTCGCACGCGGGTTGTGCCAGGTTTCAAAACCGGCGGCTTTCAACAGGCTGGCGGCGTGGCGGGCAACTTCTTCGGCCGTGCCGTACACCGAGCCGGAAATGATGGCGACTTTCATCAATCTGATCCTGAATCCGAGTAAAAGACCCGGATATTAACACCACAGTCGTGATTATTCTTTTAGAATGCAATTGACAATCAATCAGGAAAGGATGCTTCGATGATTAATGCTCAACTGCTGCAAATGGTGATCAACGCCTCTAACGACGGCATCGTGATTGCCGAAAAGGAAGGCGATCAGGACAAAATCCTCATCTACGTCAACCCCGCGTTCGAACGCCTGACGGGCTACTCCAGCGAAGAGATCCTCTATCAGGATTGTCGTTTCCTGCAGTCGGGGGATCGCGACCAGGACGCCCTGCCGTTGATTCGCGACGCCTTGAACCGAGAAGGTTCCTGCCGGGAAATACTGCGCAACTACCGCAAGGACGGCACACCGTTCTGGAATGAGCTGTCCCTTTCAACGGTGAAAAATCCAGCGGACGGGCAAACCTACTTTGTCGGTGTGCAGAAAGACGTCACCGTGCAAGTCAAGGCGCAACAGCGCGTGGCTCAACTGGAGGGGCAAGTCGCTGAACTCCAGGCCGAGCTTGCCGCGCTCAAGGCGACGAACGGCGCAAACGAAACTCAGAATTAATGGTCAGTAACTACAATCACCAATGACTTTGTAATTATATCTTTCGAGCTGGCCATGCAACGCGACGCGCTCCTGACCCAGGATGAGCTGGATTTCATCCAGACCATGCAACACAACCCGCAACTCAATGTGCGGGATGCGACGTCGAGCCTGCTCGTCAACGGTGGATCGCAAATCCGTGACCTGCTCACCCGCCTGGCGGCCCATGAGCAGGTCACCATTCAAGCCAGCTTCGAAAACCAGCAAATAACCTTCCCCCTGCACCTGGTGGAAGACGAGTTCCATGCGATGCATTTGCGTCTCGGCGTGCCGAGCATCTATGAAGACGGGCCCATGGTCCGGCCTTGGCGCCTGGTACTGGACGAGCCGGTAGCGCTGGAAAACGCCCAGGGTCAACCCGGTACTCTGTGGGTACACGAAGTGTCGTGCAAAGGGGTTTTGCTGGAGGTTCGCAACAAGACCAAGCCACCGAAGCATTTCGCCTTGTGGTTCAGCCCTTCAGGCTATGAGCGGATTGCCTTGCGCGGCACCTTCGAGAAAGAAAACGAACAGGGCTTCTACGCCTATCAACTGAACCAGAGCGATACGGACGAAGCCGAGCGTCTGCGCCAGTTCATCCTGCAACAGCATCGTTTGACCCACCCAACGCTGCATCTCTGAACCTCAAGTATCCAGATTTCCCGCCAGGAACTGCTTCAGACGCTGGCTCATGTCCTTCCCTTCATTGCCCAGGCAACCGATCGATGACCCGGCCAGGCTTTCCTGCGCCAGGTCGGAAGCATCTCCAGCCAACAACAATCGACACTCCAGGCCCAAGGCCAGGCGATTCAAGCGCCGTGGTAACTCGGCATTCGGCACCTGATTGGAAAACAATACCAGTGCCATGGGTTTGATCCTTTCACACATCAGCGCCAGTTCCTCGAATGGCTGGCCTATGTTCAATACGCGAATGGCTGATGGTCCGGAACTCAGGAACAGGGCGGCAACCAACAGCTCCAGCTCCCGGCAGTGACCATCCAGGGCACAGATGACCACGCGACGCGGCTGCTTCTCGCGCGTCAACAGCAAGCGCTGCACGACCCGCGAACGCAGAAAACCATCCAGGAACAGCCACTCGCTGGTTACGCCGAACTGGTCCTGGCTTTGCAACAACTGCTTCCAGACGGGGATCAGAATGTCCTGAAATACCACCGGCAGGGTGTAGCTGGAAAAGATTTGCCCGTAGACCTGCTCCAGCTGAAGGTCGTCAAACCCGTTGACCGCTGCAAGAACCTGTTGCCGCCACTGTGCGTAATCGGCTTCCACGAGGTTGTTGGGAATGATGTGCGACAACGCTTGGAGCGGCTCGGTCCTGGCCAGGATCTTGCCGACCCTGCTGACCGCAACACCGCGCTCTATCCAGCCGAGGATGCTGCGAACGCGCTCAATATCGGCCATCGAATACAGTCGATGCCCGCTATCGGTGCGTGTTGGAACAATGAGGCCATAACGTCGCTCCCAGGCGCGAAGCGTGACCGGGTTGACACCTGTCAGTCGCGCCACCTCACGAATGGGAAAAAGCTCTTCCTGTTCGAGCGCGACGGCCTGCGTGGATCCTGAAGCGACGTCTGTAAGTATGGGCATCCTGTTGAAACATCCCTGTATCGTCCGTCCGATATTCTAACGCCCCCGCCCCGTAAAGTTTCCGTAAAAAATCGATACTGCGAAGGAACGGGTAAACGTCACAGACGCCACGGGCAGAATCAGGAATAATCCTTGCTTGTTTCAAGTCGCAGCCCACCACCCCGGTGCTGCGCCTGGCGAAGCGCCTATCCGGAGCGACGCAATGCCTTATGGAGATACACAATGTCTACCCCACCCGTCACGCTGATGGTTGCGCGCCGCGTTGCCAATGGACGTTATCAGGACCTGATCGCCTGGCTGCGCGAAGGCGAGCAATTGGCCACCGACTTTCCCGGCTACCTCGGCTCCGGCGTACTCGCACCGCCGCCCGAGGACGACGAATTCCAGATCATTTTCCGCTTCGCCGACGAACAGACTCTGCACGCCTGGGAACATTCCGTCTCTCGCAGCGCCTGGCTCGGACGCGGCAGCGACCTGTTCGCCCACCCGACAGAACACCGGGTCAGCGGTATCGAAGGCTGGTTTGGCGTCGCCGGCCAACGCCCGCCGCGCTGGAAACAGGCCGTGGCGATCTGGCTGGCATTCTTTCCGGTCTCGCTGCTGTTCAACTTTGTGCTGGGGCCGCTGATCAGTGACATGAGCCTGCTGCCGCGGGTGTTCATCAGCACGCTGTGCCTGACGCCGCTGATGGTTTACTTGTTCATTCCGTTGTCGACCCGTTTGCTGGCCAATTGGCTGAACAGTGCGCCAGCTCGACCGCTGCCCGCAGAACCCACCGTCCAAAATCGCTGATCCCCCTGTGGGAGCGAGCTTGCTCGCGATGAGGGCGTGTCAGTCAACATATGTGTCGTCTGACAGTCCGCAATCGCGAGCAAGCTCGCTCCCACAGTTGTTTCCCCCCGCAATAGGTAGAGCGCTGCCGTCGCTGGTATAGTTTTGCTCTCACCGCGACGCGAGCCGTTCATGACTTCTTCCGCAGCCCCTATCCTGATTACCGGCGCCGGCCAGCGTGTCGGCCTGCACTGCGCCCGGCGATTGCTGGAAGACGGCCATCGCGTGATTTTCAGCTACCGCAGCGAGCGGCCCGGCGTACAAGCCCTGCGCGACCTGGGAGCCACCGCCATGTTCGCGGACTTCGCCAGCGAGGCCGGGATCCTCGCCTTCATCAGTGAACTGAAAACCCACACCGACTGTTTGCGGGCGATTGTCCACAACGCCTCCGAATGGCTGGCCGAAACACCGGACACTGACGCCGCCGCATTCACCCGCATGTTCAGCGTGCACATGCTGGCGCCCTACCTGATCAACCTGCATTGCGCCGATCTGCTGCAACGCTCAAGTCCCGCAGACATCGTGCACATCAGCGATGACGTGACCCGCAAGGGCAGCAGCAAGCACATTGGCTATTGCGCCAGCAAAGCCGGACTCGACAGCCTGACCCTGTCCTTCGCCGCCAGGTACGCGCCGGACATCAAGGTCAACGGGATTGCGCCGGCCCTGCTACTGTTCAACCCTGAAGACGACGCGGCCTACCGCGCCAAGGCACTGGCCAAGTCCGCGCTGGGCATCGAGCCTGGCTGCGAAGTGATCTACCAGAGCCTGCGCTATCTGCTCGACAACCCTTATGTCACCGGCACCACCCTGACCGTCAATGGCGGAAGGCACATCAAATAAGTGTCCCGCGAGGATTTTCCATGACGTTATCCCTGCCCCAGAATTATCGAGAGATCCTCATCGGCCTCGGTGAGAATCCCGACCGCGAAGGCCTGCTCGACACCCCGGCGCGCGCAGCCAAAGCCATGCAGTACCTTTGCCATGGTTACGAGCAAAGTGTCGAAGAGATCGTCAATGGCGCGCTGTTCGCCTCCGACAACGATGAAATGGTGATCGTCGACAACATCGAACTGTATTCGCTTTGCGAACACCACATGCTGCCCTTCATCGGCAAGGCGCATGTGGCTTATATTCCAACCGGCAAGGTGCTGGGGCTGTCGAAGATCGCGCGGCTGGTGGACATGTTCGCCCGGCGCCTGCAGATCCAGGAAAACCTCACCCGGCAAATCGCCGACGCCGTGCAACAGGTGACCGGTGCGGCAGGCGTCGCAGTGGTCATCGAAGCGCAGCACATGTGCATGATGATGCGCGGCGTCGAGAAACAGAATTCGACCATGAACACCTCCGTGATGCTCGGCGCCTTCCGCGAGTCGAGCAACACCCGCCAGGAGTTCCTGCAATTGATTGGACGGAGCAAGTAGCAATGCCACAACTTCAGCCAGGCATGGCACGTATCCGGGTCAAAGACCTGTGCCTGCGTACCTTCATCGGCATCAATGAGGATGAAATCCTCAACAAGCAGGATGTGCTGATCAACCTCACCATTCTGTACGCGGCCCAGGAAGCGGTGCGTGACAACGACATCGATCACGCGCTGAACTACCGCACGATCACCAAGGCGATCATCGCCCACGTGGAAGGCAACCGCTTTGCGCTGCTCGAACGCCTGACCCAGGAAATTCTCGACCTGGTGATGGCCAACGCATCGGTGCTTTACGCCGAAGTCGAGGTCGACAAGCCCCACGCGCTGCGATTCGCCGAGTCGGTGTCGATAACGCTTGCAGCGAGCCGCTAGCTACAAGCTTCAAGCGCCAAGCTGTAAACTTGGACTCAACGCCAATCATCTGGCAGCTTCAAGCTTGCCGCTTGCAGCTGTCTCGCAGAGACCCCCATGACCGATCAACAACGCCTGGAACTCGAAGCCGCCGCCTTTCGTCGGCTGGTGGCCCACCTGGACAGCCGCAAGGATGTACAGAACATCGACCTGATGAACCTCTCGGGCTTCTGCCGCAACTGCCTGTCCAAGTGGTACAAGGCGGCGGCAGATGAGCGCCAGATCGACGTCAGCCTCGACGAAGCCCGCGAAGTGGTTTACGGCATGCCGTACGCCGAATGGAAAGCCCAATATCAGCAAGAAGCCAGCGCCGAACAACAGGCGGCGTTCGCCAAAGGAAAACCCAATGAGTGATTTGAACACCCTGCGCGCCAGCCTCAACAGCGGCGAACACGCCTTCGCCGATACCCTGGCGTTCATTGCAGGCGGCTACGACTACCAGCCTCAGGCCTTCAACAACGGCGGTGTGGAAAACGCGGCCGGGCAGAACGAAGGCTCGTGCAAGACCCTGGGCCTGGCGCTGCTCGAAGGCTTGAGCGATGAAGAAGCCCTGTTGGCGTTCGGCGAGCATTACCGCTCGGTGCTGGCAACGCCAGAAGGCAGCGACCACGGCAACATCCGTGCGCTGATTGCCCACGGCCTGGCGGGTGTGAAGTTCACCCAACAGCCGCTGACATGCCGCTGATTTGATTTGGAGGAGCGAGCCCGCTCGCGATGGACTGAAGAACGCCACGGGGTGTCAGGCTCCCAGCGTCATCGTTCACCACCATTGCGAGCAAGCTCGCTCCTACAGAGGTTTTGCGTTCATGGCGCGGAATTGATCACAAGCACAACCCGACTTTTAAGATTGACCCGGCAACTTTATTTCGTTTGCCCCGCAGCACCGCTCACGGCTTAGATAAAAAGAAGTCCTCCTTCTTCCGAGCCGGTCATTCATGCGCAGCGAAACCATCAGCCAGTCGATCAACATCGTTCACCCTGTCACGCTCAGCCACGGCAAGAATGCCGAGGTCTGGGACACCGATGGCAAACGCTACATCGACTTTGTCGGTGGCATTGGCGTGCTGAACCTCGGCCATTGCCATCCGCGCATCGTCGAGGCCATTCGCGAACAAGCCACGCGGCTGACCCACTACGCGTTCAACGCGGCGCCCCATGTGCCTTACCTCGAACTGATGGACCGCCTCAGTGCGTTCATGCCGGTGGGTTACCCGGTCAGCGGCATGCTCACCAACAGCGGCGCGGAAGCGGCGGAAAACGCCCTGAAGATCGTCCGTGGCGCCACCGGTCGCAGCGCGGTGATCGCCTTCGACGGCGCATTCCACGGCCGCACGCTGGCCACGCTCAACCTCAATGGCAAAGTGGCGCCCTACAAACAGAAAATCGGCGTGCTGCCGGGGCCGGTGTATCACCTGCCCTTTCCCGGCCCGGACAACGGCGTGACCTGCGCCGAAGCCCTCAAAGCCATGGAGCGCCTGTTCAGCGTCGAGATCGATGTCGAAGACGTCGCCTGCTTTATCGTTGAACCGGTGCAGGGCGAAGCGGGCTTCCTGGCCATGGACGTCGAGTTCGCCCAGGCGCTGCGCAAGTTCTGCGACGACAAGGGCATTGTGCTGATCGCCGATGAAATCCAGTCCGGCTTCGGCCGCACCGGCCAGCGTTTCGCGTTCTCACGGCTGGGTATCGAGCCGGATCTGATCCTGCTCGGCAAAAGCATCGCCGGCGGCGTGCCGCTGGGGGCAGTGGTCGGGCGCAAATCGCTGTTGGATAACCTGCCCAAGGGCGGACTCGGTGGCACTTACTCGGGCAATCCCATCGCCTGCGCCGCCGCACTGGCGACCCTCGATGAAATGACCGATGCCAACCTGCACGCCTGGGGCACACAACAGGAAGAAGCGATTGTCGGCCGCTATGAAACCTGGCGCTTGAACAACCTGACGCCGTATCTGGGCCGCCTGACCGGTGTAGGTGCGATGCGTGGTATCGAGCTGATCAACGCCGATGGCTCGCCCGCCCCGGCACAATTGACCCAACTGCTGGCTTTGGCGCGGGATGCAGGCCTGCTGCTGATGCCCAGTGGCAAATCGCGGCACATCATTCGCTTGCTGGCGCCATTGACCATCGAGGCTGCGGTGCTGGAAGAAGGGCTGGATATTCTTGAAGCCTGCCTGGCAAAACTGACCTGAACACTATCCCTGTGGGAGCGGGCTTGCTCGCGAAAGCGGTGGATCAGCGAGCATCAATGTTGAATGACACACCGCCTTCGCGAGCAAGCCCGCTCCCACACCGGAGTGTTATCAAGCATTAAATCGTGGGCATAAAAAAACCGGCCGAGGCCGGTTTTTTACCAAAACAGAATCAAGCGTTCTGCAGATTGTCGAGGTAACGCTCGGCATCCAGTGCCGCCATGCAACCGGCACCAGCCGAGGTGATGGCCTGACGGTACACGTGGTCGGCCACGTCACCGGCGGCGAAGATGCCTTCGAGGTTGGTGGCGGTGGCGTTGCCGTCACGGCCTCCCTGCACGACCAGGTAACCGTCTTTCAACGTCAGCTGGCCTTCGAACAGCGAAGTGTTCGGAGTATGGCCGATGGCGATGAACACGCCGTCGACTTTCACTTCGTCGAAGCTGCCGTCGTTGTTCTTCAGGCGGGCACCGGTCACGCCCATGTTGTCGCCCAGCACTTCGTCCAGGGTCGCGTTCAGCTTCAGCTCGATCTTGCCTTCGGCAACACGGGCGTTCAGCTTGTCGATCAGGATCTTCTCGGCGCGGAAGGTTTCGCGACGGTGGATCAGGGTGACTTTGCTGGCAATGTTGGCCAGGTACAGGGCTTCTTCGACAGCGGTGTTGCCACCGCCGACCACAGCCACCGGCTTGTTGCGATAGAAGAAACCGTCACAGGTTGCGCAGGCGGAGACGCCTTTGCCCATGAACGCTTCTTCCGATGGCAGGCCCAGGTAACGGGCGCTGGCGCCGGTGGCGATGATCAGGGCGTCGCAGGTGTAAGTCGCACTGTCACCGGTCAGGGTGTACGGCTTGGCAGCGAAGTCCACGGCATTGATGTGATCGAAAACGATCTCGGTTTCAAAGCGCTCGGCGTGCTCGCGCATCCGCTCCATCAGCGCCGGGCCGGTCAGGCCGTGGACATCGCCCGGCCAGTTGTCGACTTCGGTGGTGGTGGTCAGTTGACCGCCGGCCTGCATGCCGGTGATCAGCAGCGGCTTGAGGTTGGCACGGGCGGCATAGACCGCGGCGCTGTAACCGGCAGGGCCGGAACCGAGAATAATCACTCGCGAATGACGGACTTCAGACATGACCTGCTCCTGTTGACCGGCCCGGAACACCTGGCGCGGAACGCCGGATTGCCGGCTGGAATAAAAAAGAACGGTTGAAAGCACTAGGGGAAGGCTTGAACCCGACCGTCCTGTAAAAAGATTGGGTGCAGCGTATCGAGGGGGCGAAGATTAAGGAAATACGGTTTAACAATCCAGCTCATAGGTGGTCTCTATGCAATCTGCCCGACGATATCGACGTCTTTGTTACAGTGAATGTCGATACCGCCACCGCGCTTTCGCCTGTGAAGCAAAGCCGGTAAGGTCGGCGCGTTTACCCTCTGCCCGGAGCACCTTATGCCCGCCCCTGTTCTGTCCGGCCCGCAATACCTGCGTGAAGGCCTCAAGCTGGTGCTGAGCCCCAGCCTGCGTTTGTTTGTGTTGCTGCCCCTGGCGATCAACCTGGTGCTGTTCGTCGGATTGATCTACCTGGCCGGCCATCAATTCAGCCTGTGGGTCGACACACTGATGCCGTCCCTGCCCGACTGGCTGAGTTTTCTCAGCTACATCCTCTGGCCGCTGTTCGTGGTGCTCGTCGTGCTGATGGTGTTCTTCACCTTCACCCTGCTTGCCAACGTCATTGCCGCGCCATTCAACGGCTTCCTCGCGGAGAAAGTTGAGGTGGTGGTGCGCGGCACCGATGATTTTCCGGCGTTCAGCTGGGGCGAACTGATTGCGATGATCCCGCGCACCCTGGCCCGGGAAATGCGCAAGCTCGGCTACTTCCTGCCGCGGGCGATCGGGCTGTTCATCCTCTCGTTCATCCCGGTGGTCAACATCATCGCCGCGCCGCTGTGGCTGTTGTTCGGGGTGTGGATGATGGCGATCCAGTACATCGACTACCCGGCGGACAACCACAAGCTGGGCTGGAACGAGATGCTTGGCTGGCTGCGCGAGAAGCGCTGGCAGAGCATGAGTTTTGGCGGGATTGTTTATCTGGTGTTGCTGATTCCGGTGGTCAACATCCTGATGATGCCGGCCGCCGTGGCCGGTGCAACGCTGTTCTGGGTACGTGAGCGCGGCGTCCAAACGCTGACAACCCCCGTAAAGTAAAAACGCCATCCAGCAGTCAACTGGCGTGATCACGCAATCACCTGCGGACGAAGGCCTGTCACTGGTAGTACTAATCCTTCCCGGGGAAGTCAGATGAAAACTGCGGCAAGAGTATTTCTCTTGCCGCAGGCCTCACAACTGACTCACGTTCCACCCGCCAAAGACTCTTCGTCCACAAACAGACGTGAACAACTGAAAATGGCGAGGGCGCAACGCTTGGTGTTATCAGTTATTAGTGGCATATCTTACTGCACGACAAACTCGATTTGACCGCTTGGGTCAGAAGGCTTGCCTCCAATAACTTGCCGCACTTTGACATGCTTGACACCTTTATCCCAAACGCGGCTGAAACTCCAAGTTAATCCAAGAGGAGCTATTGTAGCGTAGCCTAAAACGCTAAAATCATGATTCAGCAATTCAACCCTTTCCGCTCTGTCGGAACAAGTGCCTTCGATGACAATCACACCTTCGGAATAACGACTCCCGTCTCTTGGGTAAGTAATATGTGGAGCGCCCAAGGGTGAAATGACATAGAAGTATTTTTGACTAGTTGAGACGGAAGGCACACCAGCAACACTCTGGCGCGCCCTTACAGCCTTAGTACCTTCATCCCAGTTGCGACTGTAATACCAGCTTTCTCCACTCACTACGGCAGAGCCCAGCTTACTGTCGTCACGGTTTAGTACGTCAACTGTTGCCCCCTGCAAACACCCCCCCTCAATAAACACCCGCCCTGGAGCGTGAACAGTTCCATTTAAAGGATATTTAATCGTCGGCACGGGCGTGCTGGCCTCTGCTGCCTCACTTGAACCTGGATTAACTTTCGATTGTTCTACCATCATTAATATTCCTTTTTATCCGGCAAAATTGCCTGTGACGCAGAACCATCTTTACGCTAATTAAAAACAAAGGCACCTATTACAACTGGCAGCCCCGATAAGCGATCATCAATCTCACCGATACTGAGCGAAGCTAATATTCCTATAGCACACCCTCTAAACACCTAATCTCGCCAACGAAACAAAAAGCGAACGAACAACAAAATATTACGTCCCCTACTCCAACCTGTTAGTTCTTACTGATGTGTGGAGGGCCAGCGGACCTGGGACTAACCAAACGCAGCACCCAGCTATAAATCCTTGTCCGTGACCGCCCGTGCCATCGCTCACTCCCTCGCAATCCCGTGGTGGTAAAAGTCTGCCTGGGGTCATGAATCCATCATCCAGCTGTCACACTGACGACATGGCCCCAGCCGACACTGGGGTCATGACGACAGCTCTGCATATCACCCTGATCACCGAAACCTTCCCTCCGGAAATCAACGGCGTGGCCAATACCCTGGGTCGCTTGTGCGACGGTTTGCGCGCGCGCGGGCATCAGGTGGAACTGGTGCGACCACGCCAGGGCTGCGACCAGCAGTTGGGCAGCGACGATGAATTGCTGCTGTGCCGCGGCTGGCCGCTACCAGGCTATCCCGGCCTGCAATGGGGTCAGTCGTCGATGCACAAGCTGCTGCGGCGCTGGACACGTCACCGCCCGGACGTGCTCTACATTGCCACCGAGGGTCCGTTGGGCCTGTCGGCCTTGCGTGCGGCGCGGCGCCTGGGAATTTCCGTGGTCAGCGGGTTTCACACCAATTTCCAACAGTACTCCAACCAGTACGGCCTTGGTTTGCTCACGCGCCTGCTGACTCACTACCTGCGCTGGTTCCACAACCGCTCGACCATGACCCTGGTGCCCAGCGTCAGTCAGCGCATGGAGCTGGAACGACGGCATTTCGAACGACTGGCGTTGCTCTCCCGAGGGGTCGACAGTGAGTTGTTTCACCCGGCCAAACGACTCAGTGCCCTGCGCGAGCAATGGGGACTGACCGAGGAAGACATCGCCGTCATTCACGTCGGACGCCTGGCCCCGGAAAAGAATCTTGGCCTGCTCAAACGCACCTTCAATACCCTCAAGACCAGTTATCCCCAGCGCACCCTGAAACTGATCGTGGTCGGCGACGGTCCGCAGCGCCTGGAACTGCAAAACGAAATGCCCGAGGCGATTTTCTGCGGCACCCAGCGGGGTGAAGCCCTGGCCTGCCACTACGCGTCGGGCGACGTGTTTCTGTTTCCGAGCCTGACTGAAACCTTCGGCAATGTGGTGCTTGAAGCACTGGCCTCGGGGCTCGGCGTGGTGGCCTACGATCAGGCGGCGGCGGCCCAGCATATTCGCCATGGCTACAACGGTGTGTTGGCGATGCCGGGGGATGAAGAAGCGTTCTGCGATGCAGCGGCATGGCTGCTGGAGGACAGGGAGGCCTTGCGCAATGTGCGACTCAATGCACGCCAGCATGCCAGCCGCCAGGGCTGGGCGACGATCATCGAGCAGTTCGAAGGACAGTTGCGCGGGGCTTGTGCCGGGGAGATGGTGATGCCGAATGCACCGATTGTTCCCTGATTTTGTACTGCTCTTTAGTCAGTCTTCGCGAGCAAGCCCGCTCCCACATTGGTTCTGTGTCGTACACAAATCCCTTGTGGGAGCGGGCTTGCTCGCGAAAGCGTAAGGCCAGACGCCGCTTAAACCAGCGTCATCAACGCCTCACGACTGAACGGCAGGATGTCTTCCTCACGACCGTCGCGCACTTTCTGTGCCCAGTCCGGGTCCACCAGCAACGCACGACCGACCGCCACCAGGTCGAACTCATCGTTGTTCAGGCGCTCCAGCAGTTTTTCCAGGCTGGCCGGCTGTGCCACCTTGTCGGTGTTGACCATGAACTGCAGGAACTCGCCATCCAGGCCGACGCTGCCCACGGTGATGGTCGGCTTGCCGGTGAGTTGGCGGGTCCAGCCAGCCAGGTTCAGCTCGGAACCGTCGAACTCCGGCTCCCAGAAGCGGCGGGTCGAGCAGTGGAAAATATCCACGCCGGCATCGGCCAACGGCTTGAGGAACTCGCCCAGTGCCTCCGGGGTTTGCACCAGACGCGCGGTATAGTCCTGCTGCTTCCACTGCGAGAAACGGAAGATGATCGGGAAGCCTTCACCGACCGCGGCACGCACGGCCTGAATCAATTCAATGGCGAAGCGCGAACGATTGGCCAGGCTGCCGCCGTATTCGTCGGTACGCTGGTTGCTGCCTTCCCAGAAGAACTGGTCGACCAGGTAACCGTGGGCACCGTGGATTTCCACGCCATCCATGCCGATGCTCTGGGCGTCCTTGGCAGCCTGGGCGAACGCGGCGATCACGTCCTGGATATCCTGTTGGGTCATGCCGTGCACAACGACCTGGCCGTCCTTGATTTTTTCCGACGGGCCATAGCCTGGCACGCTGGCGTCCGGCTCGGTGCCGATACGACGTACGCTGCCCACGTGCCACAACTGCGGAACGATCTTGCCGCCTTCGGCGTGAACGGCGTCGACGACTTTCTTCCAGCCGGCCAGCGCCGCTTCACCATAGAAATGCGGAACGTTCGGGTAGCCGTTGGAAGCCTTGTGACCGACGGTGGTGCCTTCAGTGATGATGAGGCCAACGCCTGCAGCGGCGCGGCGACGGTAGTATTCGATCACTTTGGAATTCGGCACGCCGCCCGGAGAAAAGGAGCGGGTCATCGGCGCCATGACGACACGGGTCGGCAACTCGAGAGTGCCGAGGTGGAACGGTTTGAACAGGGCTTTTACGGGCATGGGACGCTCCACGGAAGAATGACTTTATGACGGTGATAATATGGAGAGCCCAACGCATTGAACAGCATTATTGATTTCGGTGATTAACAATCAAAAGACAGAAAGCAAAAGATCGCAGCCTTCGGCAGCTCCTACACAGGATCGTAGGAGCTGCCGAAGGCTGCGATCTTTTGATCTTGATCTATGGCTTAACTCAGCGCTTTTTCAATCGCATGAACAATGGTCGGATCATCCGGCGCCGTACGTGGCGAGAACCGCGCCAGTACGCGGCCGTCCTTGCCCAGCAGGAACTTCTCGAAGTTCCAGGTGATATCGCCGGGGAATTCCGCGCCCTCGCCCGCCAGCAAGCGGTACAACTGATGACGGTCATGCCCGTTGACTTCCAGCTTGCTGGACAACGGGAAGGTCACCCCATAGTTGAGGCTGCAGAAATCCTTGATCTCCTGCTCGGTCCCCGGTTCCTGCCCGGCAAACTGGTTGCACGGCAGGCCCAACACGCTGAAGCCTTTGGCCTTGTATTGTTGGTAGAGGTTTTCCAGCGCCGCGTATTGCGGGGTCAGGCCGCATTTGGAGGCGACGTTGACCACCAATACGACTTGGCCTTTGAAAGGCGCCAGAGGTAGCTCCTGTCCATCCAGGGCTGTCAATTTAAGGTCGTGAAAAGCACTCATGGCGTACTCCAGATTCCCGTGTTCTTCTCGAAACAGCCACTTGGCGGTGTCGTCAGGGACAGCCGCAGACTAAAAAGGCGCCCTCGGGGCGCCTCTCCAGTTATCTGAGCTTAGCGCAGAAATCAGTGGTGATGGCCACCTTCGCCATGGACGTGGCCATGAGCGATTTCTTCCTGGCTGGCGTCACGGATGGCAACGATCTTGACCTGGAAATTCAGGCGCTGACCGGCCAACGGGTGGTTGCCGTCAACGGTCACGTCGTCGCCGTCCAGATCACGGATGGTCACGATCTGCATCTGGCCGTCCGGAGCGGAAGCGTGGAACTGCATGCCCACTTCCAGCTCATCGACGCCTTCGAACATGCTGCGGCTCAGGGTGCTGACCAGTTCGGCCGCGTATTCGCCGTAAGCGTCTTCCGGTTCAACGGCTACGGTCAACTCGTCGCCAACAGCCTTGCCTTCCAGAGCCTTTTCCAGACCCGGGATGATGTTGCCTGCGCCTTGCAGGTAGACCAGCGGCGCGCCGCCGGCGGAGCTGTCGATGACCTCACCAGCGTCGTTGGTCAGGGTATAGTCGATGGAGACAGCCTTATTGGCGGCGATCAGCATGGGGCGAAACCTTTTGTATAGGAATATAGAAAGGCCCAGTTTAGCGAAGCAATCGACCGAAAGCGAACACAACCCGGACAAACGGGATTCGACGGTCACAGGCTTCCATCAGGACGAGGACGGCCACTGGGTGGCCGAGCTTTCCTGCGGCCACACCCAACACCTGCGGCACCAGCCGCCCTGGCAATCCCGCGCCTGGGTCATGGACCCTGTGCAGCGCCAGGAAAAAATAGGCCAGCCCTTTGATTGCGGTTGGTGCGCACAAGGCACGGTTAGCGATAACCTTGGCGACTGAATTTCGGTAATCGACCAGCCATAGGTCGTGACCATTGCCATGCACCTTCCAGAGAATCCGCATGCAAACTTTTTTTATCGCGCCCACCGATTTTGGTGTGGGTCTGACCTCCATCAGCCTCGGGCTGGTGCGTACCCTTGAGCGCGCCGGGCTCAAGGTCGGCTTTTTCAAACCGATTGCCCAGCCGCATCCGGGCGACACGGGCCCGGAACGCTCCACCGAACTGGTGGCGCGTACCCACGGCTTGAAACCGCCTCAGCCACTGGGCCTGGCGCATGTCGAGCGCATGCTCGGCGACGGCCAGCTCGATGAGCTGCTCGAGGAAATCATCACCCTGTATCAGCAGGCGGCCATCGGCAAGGACGTGCTGATCGTCGAGGGCATGGTGCCGACCCGTAGCGCCAGTTACGCCGCGCGGGTCAACCTGCACCTGGCCAAGAGCCTCGACGCCGAGGTGATCCTGGTCTCGGCACCGGAAAACGAAGTGCTGACCGAACTCTCCGGTCGCGTCGAGTTGCAGGCGCAATTGTTCGGCGGCCCGAAAGACCCGAAAGTCCTCGGCGTGATCCTCAACAAGGTCAAGACCGAGGAAAGCATGGAGGCCTTCGCCACGCGCCTGAAGGAGCATTCGCCGTTGCTGCGCAGTGGTGATTTCCGCTTGCTCGGCTGCATTCCGTTCCAACCGGAACTGAACGCCCCGCGCACCCGCGACGTCGCCGACCTGATGGGCGCGCAAGTGCTCAACGCCGGTGATTATGAAACCAGGCGCATGACCAAGATCATCATTTGCGCCCGCACCATGCGCAACACCGTGGAGTTGCTCAAGCCCGGCGTGCTGGTGGTGACCCCCGGCGACCGCGACGACATCATCCTCGCCGTCAGCCTCGCGGCCTTGAACGGCGTGCCACTGGCCGGCCTGCTGCTGACCAGCGACACCCTGCCCGACCCGCGCATCATGGACCTGTGTCGAGGTGCCCTGCAGGCCGGGCTGCCGGTGCTGTCGGTGAGTACCGGCTCCTATGACACCGCCAACCTGCTCAATGGCCTGAACAAGGAAATCCCCATCGACGACCGCGAGCGCGCCGAAATCATCACCGATTTCATCGCTGGCCATCTCGATGCCAACTGGTTGCACCAGCGCTGCGGTACACCGCGCGAGATGCGCCTGTCGCCAGCGGTGTTCCGCTATCAATTGATCCAGCGCGCCCAGGCGGCCAACAAGCGCATCGTGCTGCCCGAAGGCAGCGAGCCGCTGACCGTGCAGGCCGCCGCGATCTGCCAGGCCCGTGGTATCGCTCGCTGCGTGCTGCTGGCCAAGCCCGAGGATGTGCAGGCCGTCGCCCGCGCCCAGGGCATCGAATTGCCGCCCGGCCTGGAAATCATCGATCCGGATTTGATCCGCGAGCGCTACGTCGAACCAATGGTCGCGCTGCGCAAAAGCAAAAGCCTCAATGCGCCGATGGCCGAGCAGCAACTGGAAGACACCGTGGTGATCGGCACCATGATGCTGGCCCTGGATGAAGTCGACGGGCTCGTATCGGGCGTGATCAACACCACCGCCAACACCATCCGCCCGGCCCTGCAGCTGATTAAAACGGCGCCCGGCTGCACCCTGGTGTCTTCGGTGTTCTTCATGCTGTTCCCCGAAGAAGTGCTGGTCTACGGCGACTGCGTGATGAACCCGCACCCGAGCGCCAGCGAACTGGCCGAGATCGCCCTGCAAAGCGCCGACTCGGCCGCCGCATTCGGCATCACGCCACGGGTGGCGATGATCAGCTACTCCAGCGGCGAATCGGCCAGCGGCGAGGAAGTCGAGAAGGTCCGCGAGGCCACCTTGCTCGCCCACGAACAACAGCACTCGCTGCTGATCGACGGCCCCTTGCAGTACGACGCCGCGGCCAACGAAAGCGTCGCCCGGCAGCTGGCGCCGAACAGCCAGGTGGCCGGTCGTGCCACGGTGTACGTGTTCCCCGATCTCAACACCGGCAACACCACCCACAAAGCCGTGCAGCGTAGCGCCGACTGCGTCAGCCTCGGGCCGATGCTGCAAGGCCTGCGTAAACCGGTGAACGATTTGCCGCGCGGCGCGCAGGTCGACGACATCGTCTACACCATCGCCCTGACCGCGATTCAAGCCGCCAACCGACCTATGGATGTGTAAATGCTGGACTTCCTACCCGCCCCGTTGCGCGGCGTGATCGCCTCGCTGCTGCTGGCATTGAACACGATTTTGCTCTGCTCGTTCCTGTTCTGCGTGGCGCTCGTCAAGGCATTGCCGTTCGCCCTCACCCAACGCATCGCGGGCTGGCTGATGAGCCATACCCATGAAGCCTGGATCAGCCTCAACAAAGGCTGGATGAACCTGGTGCGCCGCACGCGCTGGCACATCAGCGGCCTGCAAGGCCTCGACTACCGGCACTCGTACCTGATCACCAGCAACCACCAGAGCTGGGTCGACATCCTGGTGCTGCAATACGTGCTCAACCGACGCATCCAACCGCTGAAGTTCTTTCTCAAACAAGAGCTGATCTGGGTCCCGGTGATTGGTCTGGCCTGGTGGGCGCTGGGCTTTCCGTTCATGAAGCGCTACTCCAAGGCCTATCTGGAGAAGCACCCGGAGAAAAAAGGCAAGGACCTGGAAACCACCCGCAAGACCTGCGCGAAATTCCGCGACAACCCGGTGGGAATCTTCAACTTCGTCGAAGGCACGCGCTTCACCGAGGGCAAGCATGCCCAGCAGAAATCGCCTTTCAAGTACCTGCTCAAGCCCAAGGCCGGTGGCATTGCCTTTGTGCTGGATGCGATGGGTGAGCAACTGGAGTCCATCGTCAACGTGACCATCCACTACCCGGTCGGGCGTCCTGGTTTCTGGGACTTGTTGTGCGGGAACATTGCGGACGTGGTGGTGCATTTTGAAGAGCTGAAGATTCCGCCGCAGTTCATCGGCAAGAACTACGACCAGGATGGTGAATACCGCCTTCAGTTTCAGGGCTGGATCAACCAGTTGTGGCTGGACAAGGATGCGCTGCTGGAGCAGATGCATCGCGAATTCCCTGACCGCCGCTGAACCAATGTGGGAGCGGGCTTGCTCGCGAATACGGACTGACATTCAACATAGATGCTGATTGATCCACCGCTTTCGCGAGCAAGCTCGCTCCCACAGGGGTCGACTCGTACATAAAGCTTGCGTCAGAACAGACACAAAAAAGCCCGCAGACAATCCCTTGCCTGCGGGCTTTTTCTTGCAGCTAAGAGCTTGCCGCTGCTCCTGCGTAAACAGGATTTCCGATCCGGCCGACCTTTACCTGCAATAAAAACATGCCAACAAGGACTAACAAACGGAAGCTCTTCATAATTTGGCCAGTTGTATCTCCAAACCGAGCCCTTGAGCTGAAGATTTATAAACTCTTCTTCACCTTGAGTTAAAAAATCGTCAATTACAAATATCTCACCATCAATCTTATTTATTTTCACAAGCCATCCTTTTCGCTGCAACTCTATTCCAAACACCAGTCAAAAAAATAATATAGATGAAATACAATGACGAAATAAACATCAAAGAAAGTATAAAATAATTACCAACATTAACTGAAGTAGCCCAGCGCAATACATCCTGACGACTTATCAACAACCCATAATTATCATCATATACTCCCCAAACAAATTTTTTACTTCGATCAGAATCTACCGCCACCCACAGCTTTTGCGGCTTATCAAAGTTCGCGTACGCAACATCGCGACTCGAAGCCTCAATGATATATTTATAAGCAGCGTCATCAGCCCCAACCCTCAGATACAAAAAATATGTTGTCTTTGAAGCTTGCGAAAGCCCTCTATATACAAAAGCTTCTTTCATAACTAATTTATCAGGAACCGGAGGAACATCTATCAACCTACCATAAATATAAATAGAAAAAACAACATACAACAACAAAACGACTGCACAAAAAACGATCTCAAAAACACTAGAAACATAACCAACCGGAACTGGAAAAAATTTATTTCGCACACCTTGGTCCTCGAGCGCAAGCTTACTTCTTAAGCCACCACCTACTTTCTTGCAATTGCTTCACTTGATACAAGCTGCGCGAAAACACTTCTACGCTGCCACAAACACTATTCTCATTTACAAAACAATTAAACTTCACAACTTCCGACTTTTTTGTAGTCCATTTCCGATCAAGAATTCTGGCTATTCCTTCTGACTTTAGATTTTCAGAGGTTTCTTGGTTCTGGGACCTGCTATGTGGATGCGTGAAAGACGCGGTGGTGCGTTTTCAGCAGTGAAGATTCCGCCACAGTTCATCGGCGAGAACTACGACCAGGATGGTGAGTATCGATTGCAGTTCCAGGGCTGGATCAACCAGTTGTGGCTGGACAAGGATGCTCTGCTTGCGCAGATGCATCGGGAGTTCCCGGGAGCTTAAGATCAAAAGATCGCAGCCTTCGGCAGCTCCTACACAAAGGTGCGCGTTTACCCTGTAGGAGCTGCCGAAGGCTGCGATTTTTTGACAATCTACAGAGCACAAAAAACCCGCCGGTGATTACTCATCGGCGGGTTCTTCATTGGCAGCTAAGGCTTAGATCGCACCACGCTCGCGCAGCAGACCCAGCACTTGCTTGACGCCTTCTTCCAGCGACACGGACTGGGTGTCGATCACCAGATCGGCATCCAGCGGCACGTCGTACGGGAAGGACTCACCCGGGATATTATCCCCGGCCGCCGCGTACAGGCCTTGCGGATCACGCTCGGCGCAGACGGTCGGCGAAGCCTGGACGTAGACCGTCAGCAGACGATCCTTGCCAATCAGTTCCCGGGCCTGTTCACGACCTTCGGCGCTCGGCGCAACGAACGCCGCCAGGGTCAGCAGACCGGCTTCGTTGAACTGACGCGCAACGTGCGCGGCACGACGCCAGTTTTCGGTACGACCGGCGCGATCCTGTGGCAGACCTTTGTTCAGGTCGTGACGCAGGTTCTGGCCATCGAGCACGAACACCGCACGGCCAAGGTCGAACAGCTTGCGTTCAACGGCATACGCCAGGGTGCTCTTGCCCGCGCCCGACAAGCCACTGAACAACACGGTGGCCGGTTGCTGGCCGAAGCGCTGTGCGCGCTCTTCGGTGGCGACGTGGGCCAGCTTGCCGTGGTGGGTGCTGGTGCCATGGGCCAAAGGCTGGGCGACGATCATGCCGGCGCCGACGGTGCCATTGGTCAGGCGGTCGATGATGATGAAGGCACCGGTGGTGCGGTTGCTGTCGTAACCGTCGAGGGCAATCGGCGCGTCGAGCGCGATCTTGACCTTGCCGATTTCGTTCAACTGCAACGCGCTGGCCGGACCTTCTTCCAGGGTGTTCACGTCGACCTTGTTGACGATGCTGGCGATGGAGCCTGGCACGTAACTGGTGGCGCGCTTGATGTCGTATTTCTTGCCCGGCAGCATCGGCTCTTCAGCCATCCACACCAGCATCGCTTCGAAGCTGTCGGTCACCGGCGGCACATTGTCGGCGTGAACCAACAGGTCGCCACGGGAGATGTCGATTTCGTCTTCCATGGTCAGCGTGACTGCCTGACCTGGACCTGCGTGTTCCAGTTCACCTTCGAAGGTGACGATGGACTTCACGCGGCTGCTCTTGCCCGACGGCAGCACCACGACTTCGTCGCCTTTCTTGACGATGCCGCTGGCCAGCGTACCGGCAAAGCCACGGAAGTTCAGGTTCGGACGGTTGACGTACTGCACCGGGAAACGCAGGTCGGTGAAGTTGCGATCGCCTGCCACTTCCACGGTCTCGAGGATTTCCATCAGCGACTGGCCGGTGTACCACGGCGAGCGCTCGGACTTGTTCACCACGTTGTCGCCCTTCAGTGCCGACATCGGCACGAAGTGCATGCTGGTGGGCTTCATCTTCAGGCCTTCGGCGAACTGCAGGTAGTCGGCCTTGATCGACTCGAACACGCCTTGGTCGAAGTCCTTGAGGTCCATCTTGTTGATGGCCACGACTATGTGCTTGATGCCCAGCAACGAGGCGATGAAGCTGTGGCGACGGGTCTGGGTCTGCACGCCGTAGCGGGCGTCGACCAGGATGATCGCCAGGTCACAGGTGGACGCACCGGTGGCCATGTTGCGGGTGTACTGCTCATGACCGGGGGTGTCGGCGATGATGAATTTGCGCTTGGCGGTGGAGAAATAGCGATACGCGACATCGATGGTGATGCCTTGTTCACGCTCGGCTTGCAGACC